>Ga0315279_10010941_pt1 | contig 10579 bp, 12 predicted proteins | sample YL17G06_20_MG_FD_203694 | JGI IMG/M metagenome (GOLD analysis project Ga0315279, IMG submission 203694) | Sediment microbial communities from Yellowstone Lake, YNP, Wyoming, USA - YL17G06_20 | ecosystem: Environmental > Aquatic > Freshwater > Lake > Sediment | place: USA: Wyoming | collected...
CGATCGCAATGTTCACGGAAGCTCCTGAAATGATGTATGGCCGGAAAGAACCCTTAACTCATCTTTTCATTTAAGTTTAGGGCAAGATGATTGGTGATTTGTCATCTCTGGGGAGCCCTACCCTTCTGGGTGGCGTGCTTCAATATTAATAACAAAACTTAATATAAAAACCCCTCCCCTGTCAACAAAATTAAGAGCTAATCTTGACAATGAGTTATAAATATGGTTTAAATTAAAAGTTTAATTATTTCAAAAAATAAGCCACTCTAACGAAGAGGGATTCAATGAAGAGAACATATCAGCCCAGCAATCTCAGGCGGAAGAGAACCCATGGGTTCTTGGAGAGGATGAGTACTAAAAGCGGTCGAAATGTTTTAAAACGGAGGCGAGCGAAGGGGAGGAAGAGGTTGACCGTTTAAACGCTGAATTCCTGAGGAAGGTAAGCGAATCCATTCAATAGATAGATGATGATCACCGTGAAAGGATCCTTCGGGTTTACAAAAAAGGAGCGGATCACTCATCCTGAGGATTTTAGAAGGGCGATGAAATTAGGGAGGAAACTCCCCTCTAAGAACTTTATTCTCTTTATACAGAAGAATGAGAACAAGTTCCATCGATTGGGGATTGTGGTAAAGAAAGAAATTGGTTCGGCGACTTTTCGGAATCGAATGAAACGGTATATTCGAGAATTTTTTCGACTCCATAAGCATCAGATCAAAGGTTCTTACGATATTATTTTGATGGTTAAAAAGGGATGTTCATTCAATCGATATCAGGAAGCGGAAGAAGAACTAAGAGGACTCTTCATTCTATGAAAAAGAGAACGACCCACGAGTTGGCCAAAGAAGGACTTATCATTCTGATTCATCTCTATCAACATACGCTTTCAACCCTCCTTGGACCTTGCTGTCGTTTCACTCCTTCCTGTTCCTCTTATGCTTTGCTATCCATTCAACGGTTCGGAATCATGGAGGGGGCCCGGCTCATTTTCAAAAGACTTGTCAAATGCCATCCTTTCCATCCCGGCGGAGACGATCCCGTTCCTGAAATTATCAAAAAATATTAGGAAGGAGATTAGGGTAAGGCAGATATGGAAAAAAGAGCTATCTATGCAATATTGTTGACATTTTTTATTATTATCGCTTGGACTTTCCTCCAATCAAAGTTCTTTCCCCCGCCACCCAGTAAACCGCAACCTCAGGAAGTAAAAAAGGAACAAGTCACCCCGACAGAAAAGACGGCCGAGAAGAAGGTGAGTGGAGAAACAAGGCTCGCGAAAGAAAAGACTCCCGGGAAACCAAAGGTCATTCCCCCCAAGGAGGTCTCTGTCGAAACACAGAATTATTTGGCAGTCTTCACCTCTGAGGATGCAAGATTAAAACATTTCAGACTTAAAAAATACGAAGACAGAGTGGAAGAATCTACCCTGACAATAAAGTTGACGCAATTCGTTGAAGAGATTCTCGGTAAGAAAGTGATAGAGCAAAAAAAACCAGAACCTCTCGATCTTGTCAATACAAAGGAGAAGAGTCTTCCATTAGGACTAACCTTTTCCCTTTCTGATGAGAATTGGGAGGTGGATAGGGACCAACTCCGTTTGCTCGAAAGCGGTGAAAAGGGTGAAATCACTTTTTCAAAGACCTTGGAGAATGGGTTGAAGGTATTGAAACGTCTCAAATTTACCTCTGATCAATACACCATCAATCTGGAGGTGGAGGTTCAGAATAATTCTTCAAAAGAGATCACGAATCAATTGGGACTTGAATGGATCGGAGAAGTTGAGCTGGCAAAACTGGCTAAAGAGGAAAATAAGGATTATGGCTTGAAATACTCCTTCCTCAAGAATGAAAAGGTGGAAAAGAAGGAGTTTGGAGGATCATCCACATCAGGCTGCATCCCCGGCTGTGGAACCCCGAAGAAGACGACCATCGACTCTTTTGAAACCACAGAGAAAGGTGAAATTAAATGGTTTTCCTTCGGAGGTGAATATTTCGTCGCCCTCTTAATCCCTCCCCCATCGAAAGAAGTCACCTTGTCAGTAAAAGGGACCGAAAAGGAACTGCTGACGGCAGATGTCATCACCCCCCCTATTTCCATTCCACCCCGGGAAAAGGTCAACATTCCATACCAGATCTACTTGGGTCCCAAGGATGAAGACCGGTTGAAAGCATTGGGTGTTGGTGCGGAAAAACTGGTAGATTTTGGTTGGTTTACGATCGTTGCCAAACCTCTCCTCTGGTTTTTGAGGCTCACCCATACCGTCACTAAAAATTTTGGGATCGATATCATTATCCTCAGCATCCTGATCAAGATCGTCTTCCTACCATTGACGCAGATCAGTTTCAAATCGATGAAGGAGATGCAGAAGGTACAGCCGGAGATGAACCGACTCAAAGAGCAATATAAAAATGATAAGGCGAGGCTTCAGCAGGAGATCATGCTCCTCTACAAAAGGAGGAAGATCAACCCCATGAGCGGTTGCCTCCCCATGTTGATTCAGATCCCTGTGTTTATTGCTCTTTATAATGCTCTTCAATATACGATTGAGATGAGGCATGCCCCCTTCTTCTTTTGGATCAAGGACCTTGCCGCCAAGGACCCAATCTATATCACACCGATCATCATGGGTGCCACCATGGTCATCCAGCAAAAGATGACCCCCACTGCAGCCGACCCAACGCAGGCCAAGATGTTTATGTTGATGCCAGTAATGTTCACCTTTCTCTTCCTCAGTTTTCCGTCCGGTCTGGTGATATACTGGTTGATCAATAATGTTTTATCAATAGCCCATCAATATTACTTGAATAAAAAAACATGAGGTTTGAATCTTGGAAGAAATTGAGATTGCAAAACAGCTCACCATAGGATTGCTGGAGCGGATGGGGATTAAGACAGAGGTAGAAGGGTTTTTAAAAGAAGGGAATCTCTATCTTGAGATCAAGGGAGATCAGGAAGGGATTCTCATCGGGAAACATGGTCGTACCTTGGAGTCGCTCCAGATGCTTATCAACCGAATGGTCAATAAACAGCTGAAGAATTCTGTGAGGGTGGTTTTGGACATAGACGACTACAGAAAGAGAAGGTCAGATAGCATAGCCCAGATGGCCCATCGACTGGGCGAAAAAGCAAAAGGAACAGGTCATTCCCTAACCGTCGGCCCATTCAATGCTTATGACCGGAGGATCATTCACCTCACCCTTAAAGAAGACCCTTCCCTCAAAACGGAGAGCCTTGGGGAAGGGGAGTTAAAGAAAATCAAGATCATCCCAATGAATCAAGAGGGATAACATCCTGAAAACACTTGAATAAAAGTGAATAGAGGCTCCTCATTCAATTCTTCAACAAGATCCCCATCTAATCAAGAAGAGACGATTGCAGCCATATCAACTCCATTTGGGGAGAGTGGTATTGGAATCGTCCGGATGAGTGGTTCTTTAGCTCAGCCCATCGCAAGTAAGTTATTTAAGCCTAAAAAAGACCAATCCCCCTTTATTTCCCATCATTTCCATTATGGTGAAATCATCGATCCCCAAAGTGGAAATCCTGTTGATGAAGTGTTGATCGTCCTGATGAAATCTCCAAAGACTTATACAAGAGAAGATATTGTGGAAATCCACTGTCATGGGGGGTACTTCATTTTACAAAAGGTATTGGAATTGGTATTGAAGCAAGGGGCCCGGATGGCCCAACCAGGGGAATTCACCAAAAGGGCATTTCTCAATGGAAGAATTGATCTCACTCAGGCGGAGGCTGTGATTGATCTGATCAGGGCAAAAACTCAGACCAGTCTTGAGATTGCCGGTCAGCAACTAAGGGGATGGCTATCCAGGGAAATGATCGACATCAAGACGCAACTGGTTGGACATTTGGCGCTCATTGAGGCCCACATTGATTTTCCAGAGGAGGAAATCGAGCCGATTGCTTTTGGAGAGTTGAAGGGGGACCTGGAGAGAATGACCCATCAGACGGAGGAATGGATTAGTTCCTATGAAGAGGGAAGGGTCTTTCGAGAAGGGATCTCATGTGCGATCGTCGGAAAGACCAATGTCGGTAAATCGAGCCTCCTCAATGTATTGTTGAAAGAGGAGAGGGCCATTGTGACCCCGATCCCGGGGACAACGCGGGATGTGATTGAAGAGGTCCTGAATATTTATGGAATTCCAGTGCGTCTGATGGATACCGCAGGTTTAAGAAAGCCCGCGGATTCCATTGAACAGGAAGGGGTGAGGAGGGCCAAAGAGCGTGTTGCTGACTCTGATTTCGTCCTGTTGATGCTTGATGGAAGCAGGGCGCTTGATGGGGATGATTTAGAGATCTTTGAAGAAATAAAAGGAAAAAATAGGGTGGTGATCGTCAATAAGAACGATCTTCCCTTAAGAATTTCTTTAGAAGATGTGAAGAACCGATTTGAGAATGATCCTTTTGTTTTAATCTCTGCCTTAAAAAACGAAGGGATTGATGACCTGAAAAAGACTATTTATACCTCATTGGTTCACCGAGATGTGAGGGCAACACCAGAGCATCTGATCGTTTCAAATATCCGCCATAAGATTGCTATTAGTCAGGTAGGAGAGAATCTTGCCAGCGCATTGAAGGGTCTGGAAGAGGGGACTTCCCTTGAATTCATTGCCTTTGAAATCCGCTCTGCATTAGATGCCCTGGGTGAGATGGTGGGAGAGATAAGAAGCGAAGAAGTTTTAAATCGAATCTTCGAACAATTCTGCATCGGGAAGTGATGTTTCACGTGAAACAATCATCCCCTCATATACTCCTCCTCAATCCTTGGATCACTGACTTTGCGGCTTACAATCTCTGGATAAAACCTCTTGGTCTTCTTGAAATTGCCAGTCTATTGAGGGAAAATGGGTTTCGAGTCACGCTGATCGATTGCCTCGATTTCTCAATAAAAACCCAAAAATACGGAGATGGAAAGTTTTTTAAGACAAAGATTGAGAAACCCCCTCCGTTCAAATCAATCCCAAGAAATTATAGCCAATATGGAATTCCTGAAGAAATCCTGTTGAAAAGACTTTCATTCCTTGAAGAACCAGATCTCATTTGTGTTACTTCAGGGATGACCTACTGGTATCCAGGAGTATTCAAATTAATTGAAATAACAAAGAAATTCTTTAAAGGTGTCCCTATAATTCTTGGTGGAATCTATGCGACTCTCTGTTATGAGCATGCAAAAAAACATTCAGGTGTGGATATCGTTTTCAATAGTAGAGGTGAGTTAGAAGTCTTGAAGTTGGTTTCAGATCTAACTAATAAAGAGCTCATCACTCATAACTCAAAACTCTCAATTGATAATTTGCCCTGTCCTTCCTTTGATCTCTATCCCCACCTCGATTATGTGTGCATTGCCACCTCCAGGGGATGTCCGTTAAAGTGCACCTATTGTGCCTCTCCATTTTTATCAAATGGTTTTGTAAGAAGGGATCCTTTAAAGGTTGTTGAAGAGATTGAGCACTGGACGGCGAAATATCAAGTCAATAATATTGCCTTCTATGATGATGCCCTTCTGATCGAGCCACCAAAACATTTTATTCCTATGATGAAAGGGCTCATAAATAAGGGTATCCACTGTAATTTCCACACGCCCAATGCTATCCATATTAGGGAGATAGATGGGGAAGTAGCGGACCTGCTATTTCGTGGCGGATTCAAAACTATTCGTCTCGGCTTTGAAACATCGGATGAAGCCACACAGGTCAAAACTGGAGGAAAGGTGGATAATGAAGAATTCCGGCAGGCGATTAAATATTTGAAGAGGGCAGGGTACTCAGGCGAAGAAATGGGGGTATATATAATGATCGGGTTGCCAAGCCAAAGGGTAGGGGAAGCCGAGGAAAGTATTGCTTATGTAAAAGAAAAAGGTGCAAGACCAATGCTTGTGGAATATTCACCCATTCCTCATACTACTTTGTTTGAAAAGGCCAAGAGAATGTCAAAATTCGATCTCGAAAATGAACCCTTATTTCATAACAATTCCATACTCCCTTGCCAGTGGGAAGGGTTCACAATGGCAGATTATAAAAGGTTAAAGGAAAAATTGAAGGGGGAGTAAATGAAACCATATGAAATTATAAAGGATATCTATATTGTAGGGGGTCCGGACATCACGGATGGTCGTGATGGATGTATATACTTGATAAATTTAGGAGAATTGATATTGATCGATACTGGAGCAGGGTGGAGCGTTGATAAAATTATAAATAATATTCATAAGTTAGGGCTTAGTAGCAACGATCTGAGTAAGGTTCTTCTTACCCACTGTCATATTGATCACATTGGAGGCATGCCAGAAATTAAAAAGAGATTTGGGCCTAAGGTATACATCCACAAATTGGATGCACCCCCCCTTGAGACAGGAGACCAGATTTTGACAGCTGCGAGTTGGTATCAGACAACTTTTCCACCCTCTCCTGTGGATGTGAAATTCAATTTGCCCGAAGAGGTACTGACGATTGGAGAACAGAAAATTGTCTGCCTTCACACACCAGGTCATACTCCGGGATCAATCTCCATCTATCTGGATAAAGAAGGAAAGCGGATTCTTTTTGGCCAAGACCTTCACGGTCCTTTGCTTTCCGAGTTTGGTTCGAATCTCGAAGATTACGACCGGTCAACTAAGAAATTACTCGACCTCGAGGCAGATATTCTCTGCGAAGGGCACTTTGGAATTTATAAGACAAAGAAAGATGTAAAAAATTATATCCTCTCCTATCGCCGCCAATATGGAGTGGAATAGTAGGGTTGAATATAACGCTTGACGTTTAACGCAACACGTTATATATTGGTGAAGGGTGATAAAATCATTTAGAAATAAAGAGACAGAGAAAATATACTCTCGAGAGGCTTCTCTAAAATTGCCGAGAGACATTCAACAAGTTGCGCTGCGAAAATTAAGAATGATAAATAATGCGAAGAATATAAATGACTTAAGAATTCCACCTGCAAACAGACTGAAAAAATTGAGTGGCAATCGCGAAGGACAACACAGCATTAGAATTAATGATCAATGGCGCATCTGTTTTATCTGGAGAGACGGGGATGCGTATGATGTAGAAATTACCGATTACCATTAAGTAAGGAGAAATGCGATGAAGAAGAAATTATATCCAGTTCACCCCGGAGAGGTCCTCCTGGAAGAATTTCTCAAACCGATGGGCATAAGTCAAAACAAGCTTGCTATCAATATTGGAGTACCTCCCAGAAGAATAAATGAGATTGTACTTGAGAAGAGAAAAATTACGGCGGACACAGCTCTGAGATTGGCCCGTTTTTTTGGAACATCTGCTGAGTTTTGGCTGGGTCTACAGTCTCAATATGATTTGGATGTGATCGCGGACAAACTCGGTGCACGATTGGAGCAAGAGGTCAGGGCGTACTCGAAGGCTGTATGAGACAAACGTTTTCAAACAACAAATAGCCCAAGAGGAATGAGGCTGACCCTGACCCCCGAACTACCCTTTAACTCCCCACCGGAAATCCGCTCTCTTTCCCGTCATTCTGAGTGAAGCGAAGAATCTAAAAATTTCTTGACTTTTATCATCTCTTAGATTTATAAATACACTAATGAATTTAAAAATCATTGGAGGTAATTAAATTGAGCAATTCTTTCAATTCAAAGATGGTTTCTAAAATCATAGGGATTCCGTTAAGGGTGATTGATTATTGGGACCGGACGAACTTTATTAAGCCTTCAGTTAACGAAGCCTCTGGCTACGGCTCGGTGAGACTATATTCCTTCACAGATCTCATTCAATTTAAGGTTGCAAAATTTTTGAGAGATCAGGGTTTATCGTTACAGAAGATACGAAAGAGTCTTAATTTTCTAAGAAAACATCTTCCCGAGATTGAAAAACCTTTGGCTCAGTTGAGATTTTTAACAGATGGGGAGACGATCTTTGTTCTTACAAATAAAAACAGAGAAATTATCGATACCCTCAAGAAGGGTCAATATGTTCTTTCTATTGCCATTGGAGAGTTAATCAATGAATTAAAAGGAGAAACCTCTAAAATAACAATAGATAGGGAATATATGGTTAATGTATTAAAGAGAAGTTTTAAAGTTATTCTTCATCCAGATCTTGAAGACGGTGGCTATTGGATTGAGTGTCCAGAGCTCCCTGGATGTTCTTCCCAGGGGGATAGTGTTGAAGAAGCATTGGATATGATCAAGGATGCTATTAAAGGACATCTCGAAGTCCAGGAGGAATTAAAGAAAGAAGCATCTCAAAAAAGGAGAGCTGCCTAAATGGGTTCAGTTCACACAACAAGCCGCATGCTTTCGAGAAGAGGGGTTATATGCAAAAGTTTAGCGAAGACCAAATAAAGCGCAAGGATTTAGGGAATTATTCTTTCAACAGGAAGAAATCTAGCAGGTGGAGAACCAAAGATGGTAAAAGAATCGTGGGATGAAATTCTTGGAATCCTGCGTAATTCACCAAGATTCCCTTATATTCCAGAAGATCTGATTAAGTACATTCGGAAACTTCTTCGTGAGGGCAGTCAGAATCGCTTCATTGAAGCATTGAGAGACAATACTGAGAGAACCATGGAAGCAGTGAACAGCATGTTTAAAACCGCCTCAGAAATAACGGGTCACCGTAGTGGCGAGTTACTTAGGAGAACAGATTTCAATTATCGTGATATGGACCCGAGTCGTATTGAATCGGCTTTTGCCGAGATACGTAGCATCAACTGGTTGCATACGGAGGGTTTCGTTGGCATAAAGCCTTTAAGCGCACGGTCCAAGCGAAGTGCAGATATAATCGCTAAGAGAAGAAATAATTATTATGCTATTGAGGTTGTAAACTCGATATATGATGCACGAGATCGTTTTACACCTGAAGAGCTCAAGGACTGGCTCCTCGGTCGGCTTTTGGGAGACAAAAAATCGGTGCAGTTAGATACCACCGCAGCAGAGCTTAAGAATGCTAGACGTGTTTTTATTGGTATAGTCGATACCAATGAGCCGGTCGTATTTCAAACTCATGAAGGTTTCTTCACCGCAGCTAAGTTAGCATGGGAGGCGGCAGGTGGTGATCCGAAATTGCATATCTGTTTTGTTACGGGAAGGCAAGCAGTTGGATACGGTCGCGATGACAGTGTGTTTCCAGACTGGGAATGAGGGGACACAAATGGATTTGTGGGATTGGTGGCGGTTGTCAATTTTTTATGAAACAAATAGTTCTGCACCACTTTGTTAATTTTTCTTCCCCCTATCGGGTTGATTCAGAAAGGTAACCGGTATGAAATTGAATGAAACCGAAGTAAATAATTATCTGCAACCTTTGTTGGGGCGGTACGAAGATAGTTTCCAGCAAGCCTGGGTAGATATACTTGAATGCAATCCCCAAACATTAGAAGAAATTACTCCCATTATCAGGAGGGTTAGAAACAAAGCTATTAAACAGTATATGAATAAAAAATACAGAGAGGAGAGCTTGTACAAACCTATTGGAAAGAACAGGGATGAAAAATTTACCCTTGAATCAATACTGGAAAGCCCGGGAAATGGGGATACTGAAGATAGAGAGAATGGAGACAATGGGCTTTATAAAAAAATAGTAGACTTTCTGATGGGAGAGTACTTTAATCAAAAGAATGAAAATCTTGAGCTAAGAAGAAGAGATGTCGAACTCAAAGCGGAAAGACTCAGGTTACGGCGAGAATGGCTTAAATTTAAGAGGGATCGATTTGAATCCTGGAAAAAGCTCATGGAAGATAAAGGGAAGCAAAAAGAAAATCAGTTTAGGCTCGAAGTCCAACTCCGAAGGGGAAAACTCGAATTTAAAAAAGAACAGTTTTACCTTAAAGAGAAAAAAAGGACAGAGAGAGAAGAAAAGTATAAAAGATTCCATAAGAGGTGGGGACCTCGGGGTCAGGCTTGAGAAATTGAGATCTGCTTTGCTTGCTTTCTCTCCTAATCATTATTCTCTCGGAACCGTGGGCCAGTTTCCATTGACATATTACTCCCTTTTTCGTATATTCAACCGGCACCTAAACAAGTTCTTATTAGTTTTTATCAGAGTTCATCCAGATGACCAAAGGGGTGAAGATGGAAGAATTAACCAGGGAGATCAAGCGATACATCCTCGATCAAGGGCTCGACCTCGTGGGAGTTGCCTCGACGGATCGAATCGGTGCGATCACCCCGGAAGGATATCACCGACCCAGCGATCTCCTTCCTGAGTGCAGGAGCAGCATCGTGATGGCCCTTCGATGGGTGGATCCGTTGGTGGACGGGTTGCCGGAACTTCGGGGCATGTACAGCCGGATGATGATCATGATGAACGGTCGGCTGGATCAGTCGCTTCTTCGGATCGCCCATTTTCTTAACCAGAAGGGGTTCCTGGCGATGCCGGTCCATGCCTCGGACCCATACGACTTGAGCAGTCTGAAAGGAGTGCTATCCCATAAGCATGCGGCAGTGCAGGCTGGATTGGGCGAATTCGGGGTTTCCAATTGACGGGCTGTTGCCCAAATAATTGTTGTATAGATTCATCATATATGGTATAAGGATGGCAAACTCGGTGAAGGGAGCGTTGCCATGATGGGTCATCAGGAAGGT
>Ga0315279_10010942_pt1 | contig 10579 bp, 19 predicted proteins | sample YL17G06_20_MG_FD_203694 | JGI IMG/M metagenome (GOLD analysis project Ga0315279, IMG submission 203694) | Sediment microbial communities from Yellowstone Lake, YNP, Wyoming, USA - YL17G06_20 | ecosystem: Environmental > Aquatic > Freshwater > Lake > Sediment | place: USA: Wyoming | collected...
GGCCAGGAGAAAGAGGTTTTGATCCTGGGCAAGACGGAAAAGAAGAAACTGAATAAAATCGTAAATCATATCCAATCGATGCATAGTTATTCCCTTCCGGAAATCCTGTTCTTGAGGGTGGATGGAGGAGAGAAAAGGTACATGCAATGGGTAGGAGAGATGACCGGGAAAAAGACTAAAAAAAATTATTGACAGAAAAAGCATGAGAAGGTAACATATTTTATTTAATGTGGCATTTTTTGAGGGGTTATCCCTCATGGCTGGCGTAGCTCAATCGGTAGAGCAGCTGATTTGTAATCAGCCGGTTGCGGGTTCGAGTCCCATCGCCAGCTCCAGGGAAGGTCTCGGCTTTCAGATGCCAGGTGCAAACCGGGGTTTGAACTGGAAGTTGAAAGCGGATAACTGTTCGGCGGAGAGGTTCCCGAGCGGCCAAAGGGAACAGACTGTAAATCTGTCGGCTATCGCCTTCGGAGGTTCGAATCCTCCCCTCTCCACCACCGAAAGCTTTGGGCGGTCAGCCACCAACGGATCATCATCGGGGCAACAAATTTCGGGCGGGAGTAGCTCAGCTGGCTAGAGCAACAGCCTTCCAAGCTGTGGGTCGCGGGTTCGAATCCCGTTTCCCGCTCCAAGCCCACGTAGCTCAGTTGGTAGAGCGCATCCTTGGTAAGGATGAGGTTCACCGGTTCAATCCCGGTCGTGGGCTCCATCACCAGCAAATCAAAATCTGCCAGAACCGATAGCGAAGGAGGAGCTATGTCGAAGAAGAGGTTTGAGCGGACGAAGCCGCATGTGAATGTGGGGACGATAGGGCATATTGATCATGGGAAGACGACGTTGACGAGTGCGATCACGAAGTGTTTGGCGCAGAAGGGGCTGGCGGAGTACATATCGTTTGATCAGATAGACAAGGCGCCGGAGGAGAAGGAGCGGGGGATCACGATTGCGACGGCGCATGTGGAGTATGAGACGAAGAAGAGGCATTATGCGCATGTGGATTGTCCGGGGCATGCGGATTACATCAAGAATATGATTACCGGGGCGGCGCAGATGGACGGGGCGATATTGGTGGTGGGGGCGGATGATGGGCCGATGCCGCAGACGCGGGAGCATATATTGTTGGCGAGGCAGGTGGGGGTGCCGAGTGTGGTGGTATTTTTGAACAAGGTGGACATGGTGGATGATCCGGAGTTGATCGAGTTGGTGGAGTTGGAGTTGCGGGAGTTATTGAGCAAGTATGAGTATCCTGGGGAGGAGATACCGATTGTGCGGGGGAGTGCGTTGAAGGCGATGCAGCATGGGTGTGGGGATGAGAAGTGTGAGAGTTGTGGGGCGATATTCAAGTTAATGGATGAGGTGGACCGGTATGTGCCGGAGCCGAAGCGGGATATAGAGAAGCCGTTTTTGATGCCGGTGGAGGATGTGTTTTCCATATCGGGGCGGGGGACGGTGGTGACGGGTCGAGTGGATCGAGGGATTGTGAAGGTAGGGGATGAGGTGGAGATTGTAGGGATCCGGCCCACGTTCAAGACGGTGTGTACGGGAGTGGAGATGTTTCGGAAGATTTTGGATCAGGGGCAGGCGGGGGATAATATAGGGGTGTTGTTGCGGGGGACGAAGCGGGAGGAAGTGGAGCGGGGGCAGGTGGTGGCGAGGCCTGGGAGTATCACGCCGCACACGAAGTTTAAGGGGTCGGTGTATGTGTTGACGAAGGAGGAGGGGGGGCGGCACACGCCGTTTTTCAATGGGTATCGGCCGCAGTTTTATTTTCGGACGACGGATGTGACCGGGGTGGTGACGTTGCCTTCAGGGGTGGAGATGGTGATGCCTGGGGACAATGTGAATATAGAGGTGCAGTTGATCACGCCGATTGCGATGGAGAAGGAGTTGCGGTTTGCGATTCGGGAGGGGGGGCGCACGGTGGGCGCCGGGGTCATCTCCGACATCCTCGAGTAAGTCGGCGGGAGATTTGCCCGCCTGCCGGCGGAGCCGGGCCAGGTAGAAGAAAGAAGGGAATTGGGAGAAATGGTGATCAATAGTCCAAAGATACGGATTCGGCTGAAAGCATACGATTACCGGCTCCTCGATCAATCCACCAAGGAGATCGTGGATACGGCCAAACGGACGGGGGCCCGGGTCGTGGGACCCATTCCCCTGCCCACGTCGATCAACAAGTACTGTGTCCTCCGGTCTCCCCACGTGGACAAGAAGTCTCGAGAGCAGTTCGAAATCCGGACCCACAAGCGGCTCCTGGATATTCTCGACCCCACCCAGCAGACGATCGACGCCTTGATGAAGCTGGACCTGGCCGCCGGGGTGGACGTGGAGATCAAACTATAAAGCGCAAAGAGCATAGAGCAGAGGGCATAGCGTTTCGATTCTTTACCCTTTGCTCTAGGCTCTCTGCCCTAGGCTTCGTCGATAAGGGTTTTCGCCATGTTAAAAGGGATCATCGGTAAAAAGTTGGGCATGACCCAGATCTTCCATGAAGACGGCGGGGTGGTTCCGGTCACGGTCATCCAGGCCGGTCCCTGCAAGGTGGTTCAGATCAAGACCGTGGAAAAGGAAAAATACGCCGCGGTCCAGCTGGGGTTCGAAGAACGGGAGGCCAAAAAGTTGAAGAAACCCCTCCAGGGCCACTTCGCCAAGGCCCAGGTTCCGGCTTTCCGCTACTTGAAGGAGTTCCGCGTTCCCGACCCGGGCGCTTTTCAGGTGGGGCAGGAGATCACCGTGGAAGCTTTCCGGGCGGGAGACCGGGTGGATATCGCCGGCATTTCCAAGGGAAAGGGATTCATGGGGGTGGTGAAACGCTGGCATTTCCGCGGGGGCGCCGCCACCCACGGGTCCATGTTCCACCGGGCCCCCGGTTCCATCGGAGCCAGCTCCTACCCCTCCCGCACCTGGCCGGGACAAAAAATGGGAGGGCACATGGGGAACCGGCAAGCCACCCTGCAGAATTTGGAAGTGATCGATGTGCGGCCCAGGCAGAATCTCCTCCTGGTGAAAGGGGCGGTTCCCGGGGGTTCGAAGGGGCTGGTCCTCATCTGGGAAGCGAAGAAGAAAAAATCCAAGGCCACAAGTTGAGCCCGGCAAGGGAGCGGGGATGGCAAAGATAGAGGTCATCGACATTCAGCGGCAAAAGGTGGCGGAGATGGAGGTGGATGATCGTCTCCTGAAGGCCACGGAGAAGTCCCACCTGATCTACGATGTCGTGCGCTGGCAGCTGGCTGGCAAACGGAGCGGGACGGCGGCCACGAAAGAGCGGTCGGCGGTCAGCGGCGGGGGCAAGAAGCCCTGGAAGCAGAAAGGAACGGGAAGGGCCCGGTCGGGCCACTCGCGCTCCCCTCTGTGGAGGGGGGGCGGGACGGTTTTCGGGCCCCAGCCGCGGGACTATTCCTACGCTCTGCCCAAGAAGGTGCGCGAGGCCGGCTTGATCTCGGCCCTCTCTTCCAAATACCAGGAGGAGAAGCTGGTGGTGCTGGACCGGTTCGGGCTGGAAGGAATCCGGACCCGGCCTTTTCAGGAAGCCCTGAAAAAGCTGGGCATCTCCAGCGCCCTCATCGTCATCGATGAACCCGACGAGACCCTGGAGAAATCGGCGCGCAACGTTCCCGGCATTCAGGTCCTGCAGGTCCGGGGGTTGAACGTCCACGACATCCTGCGCCACGAGCACCTGGTCTTTCTGCGCTCCAGTCTGGAGAGGGTGGAAAGGAACTTCAAATCATGAAGGAGCCACATCAGATCATCAAACGGCCGCTGGTTACGGAGAAGAGCACCCGCCTGAAAGAAACGGCAAATCAGATCGCCTTCGTGGTGGATCCCCGGGCGAATAAAATCCAGATCCGCCAGGCGGTGGAGAAGCTGTTCAAGGTGAAGGTCAAAGCCGTCCGCACCATGAACCTAGTGGGGAAGCGGAAGCGGATGGGACGGTTCTTAGGCTGGCAATCGGATTGGAAAAAGGCCATCGTGACCCTCCAAGAAGGGGAACGGATCGAGTTCTTCGAAGGGGCCTAATCGGAAACGGGAAGGTTTTTCATGGGACTGAAAACATACAAACCCACCTCGGCAGGCAGAAGGTTTCAGACCACCCTGGATTTTTCCGAGCTGACCCGGAAAGTGCCGGAAAAGAGTCTGCTCGTTCCCAGGAAGAGGACGGGGGGTCGAAACGTATACGGTCGGATCACCAGCCGGTACATCGGCGGCGGGCACAAGAGGATGTACCGGATCATCGATTTCAAACGGGACAAGCGGGACATTCCCGCGCGGGTCGCCTCCCTGGAATACGACCCCAATCGGTCGGCCCACATCGCCCTCCTCCACTATGCCGACGGGGAGAAGCGGTACATCCTGGCCCCGCTGGAACTCAAGGTGGGAGATCCGGTCATGAGCGGAGAACGGGCGGACATCAAACCCGGAAACGCTCTGCCCTTGAAGAACATCCCCCTGGGCACCCTGGTTCACAACGTGGAGATGAAACCCGGCAAAGGGGGCCAGCTCATTCGCAGCGCCGGGTCGGCCGGGCAGCTGATGGCCCGGGAAGGGGACTATGCCACCCTCAAAATGCCCTCGGGCGAGGCGCGCCGCATCCATGTGAGCTGCTTCGCCACCGTGGGGCAAGTGGGCAACCTGGATCATGAAAAAGTCTCCATCGGCAAAGCCGGGAGGAACCGTTGGCTGGGACGGAATCCCAGCGTTCGGGGCGTGGCCATGAACCCGGTGGACCATCCTCTGGGAGGGGGAGAAGGGAAGAGTTCGGGGGGCCGACATCCGGTCACCCCCTGGGGCGTTCCCACGAAAGGGTATAAAACCCGCCAGAACAAGGCGACGGACAAGTTTATTGTCAAACGGAGAAAATAAATTCGGAGTTGGGAATTGAAGGGTTCGGATTTTTTATTCCGCATTCCGCAATCCGCAATTGAAGGAGTTCATCGTGGCCAGATCCATTCGCAAGGGTCCTTACGTGGAACCCAATTTGATGCAGAAAGTTCAGGAGGCCATCGACGCGAGCAGCCGGAAGGTGATCAAGACCTGGTCGCGGCGGTCCACGGTCCTGCCGGACATGGTGGGCCTCACCTTTGCCGTCCACAACGGGAAAAAATTCATCCCCGTCTTCGTGACCGAGAACATGGTGGGACACAAGCTGGGTGAATTTTCCCCCACCCGTGTGTTTTTCAGTCATTCGGGGGACCGCAAGACCAAGGTGAAGGCGACCGCCGCCGCCCCGCCGAAGCCGGCCGCTTAGAGGAGGCAGGATGGAAGCCCAAGCCATAGCCAGGTACCTTCGAATCTCCCCGCGCAAAACACGCCTGTGCGCGGACCTCGTCCGCGGGAAGCGGGTGGAGGAAGCCATCCATATCCTCACCCACACTCCCAAAGGGGGGGCCCGACTGGTCTCCAAAGTGGTGCAGTCGGCCTTGGCCAACGCGCGGCAGGATAAATCGATCGATGTGGACACGCTTTTCGTCAAAACCATTTTTGTCAATCAGGGCCCCACGTTAAAACGCTGGCAACCCAAACCCATGGGGCGGGCGGGAAGGATCCGCAAACGGACGTGCCATGTCACCGTGGTGTTGAGCGAGCCGTAATACGCCAAATCATTCCAGGAGGGGAAGGAGGTATCCCGTTGGGTCACAAGGTCAATCCCATTGGACTGCGCCTGGGGATCATTAAAACCTGGGATTCTCGCTGGTATGCGGAAAAAAATTACTCCCGATTCTTGCAGGAAGACATCATGCTTCGCAAGTTCATGAAAAAGAAGCTGTACCACGCGGGAGTCTCCAAAATCGAGATCGATCGGACCGCCAACCGGGCCAAGATCACCATTCGGGCGGCCCGGCCCGGGATCATCATCGGGCAGAAAGGGTCGGAGATCGAGAAACTGCAGAAAGAGATCCAGAAGATGACCCAGCGGGAGATCTCCATCAACATCCAGGAGGTCCGGCGGGTGGAAACCGACGCCCAGCTGGTGGCGGAAAACGTGGCCCTGCAGCTGGAGCGGCGCGTGGCTTTCCGCCGGGCCATGAAGAAGGGGGTCACCGCCTGCCTGAAATTTGGCGCCCAGGGGATCAAGATTTCCTCCGCCGGAAGGCTGGGGGGAGCGGAGATCGCCCGCTCCGAATGGTACCGCGAGGGCCGGGTTCCCCTCCATACCCTGCGCGCGGATATCGATTACGGGTTTGCCGAGGCCCGGACGACGTACGGGCAGATCGGAGTCAAAGTCTGGATTTACAAGGGCGAAATCCTTCCGGCGGTTCGCGGACGGAAGGAGAGCGCCCCATAGGGAGCCGGAGAAGAAATGTTAGCACCCAAGAAAGTCAAGTTTCGTAAACAGCAGAAAGGCAAGCGGAGAGGGATGGCCTCCCGGGGCAACAGCCTGAACTACGGGGACTTCGGGCTGCAGTCGTCCCAGTGCGGCTGGCTGACCACGCGGCAGATTGAAGCGGCCCGGGTGACCATGACGCGGTACATCAAACGGGGGGGAAAGATCTGGATCCGGATTTTTCCGGACAAGCCGATCTGCAAAAAACCGGCGGAAACCCGGATGGGAAAAGGAAAGGGCGCCCCGGAAGATTGGGTGGCCGTGATCCAGCCCGGCCGGATCCTCTACGAAATGGAAGGGGTGACCCGGGAGACGGCCGTCGAAGCCTTTCGTCTGGCCGCCCACAAGCTTCCCCTGAAGACCAAATTTATCGAACGGGAGGGCGCGGGTGAAAGCGCGGGAGCTTAAAGAAATGAGCGAAGCGGAGCTTCGCCAGAAGGAAAAAGAGGTTACCGAAGAGCTGTTCAACTTGAAATTCCAGCATGCCACCGGGCAGCTGGAAAACACCCAGCGTCTACCCCAGGTGCGCAAGGACCTGGCCCGGGTGAAGACTGTCCTGCGCGAGAAGGAAATCACGGCGGCAAAGTCCAAATGAGGGAAGAGGAATGAAGGGAAGAGGGATCCGGAAGGCAATGGTGGGAATGGTGGTCAGTGACCGCATGGAGAAGACGCGGGTGGTGGTAGTCCAGCGTTTGGTCAAGCATCCCTTGTACCAGAAATATGTTCGCAAACGGTCCCGTTACAAAGTGCACGACGAGGCGAATTCCTGCCGCACGGGAGACCGGGTGCTGATCGTCGAAACCCGGCCGATCAGCCGGGAGAAACGATGGCGGCTGAAGGAGATTCTGGAGCGGGCCCAATAATGGCCCGGGGAGTCTGTCGGGGGACAGGACTCGGAAAAGAATAGGCGGGTGTGGCCATGATTCAGATGCAAACCTCACTAGAAGCTGCCGACAATTCAGGGGCCAAGAGGCTTTCTTGCATAAAGGTCTTGGGGGGAACCCGGCGGAGGTATGCCAGCCTGGGGGATGTGATCATTGTTTCGGTGAAGGAGGCCATCCCCAACTCGAAGGTGAAGAAAGGCGACGTCATGCGGGCGGTCATCGTCCGCACGGTGAAAGAAGTCCGGCGCCCGGACGGCAGCTATATCAAGTTTGACGATAATTCGGCGGTCCTGATCAATCCTCAGAATGAACCGGTCGGGACCCGCATCTTCGGCCCGGTGGCGCGGGAGCTGCGGGCCAAAAAATTCATGAAAATCATTTCCCTGGCTCCGGAAGTCCTGTAACCGGGGGCCCGGGAGGGTGAGGCGTTCGATGAAATACGAGGGGTTTCACATACGGAAGAACGATCTGGTGGAGGTCTTGGCGGGAAAAGAAAAGGGCAAGACGGGAAAGGTCCTCCAGGTGTTTCACAAGAAAGACCGGGTCCTGGTCGAAAAGGTGAACTTCATCAAACGTCATTCCCGGCCTTCGGCTCAGACCCGGCAGGGGGGGATCATCCAGAAGGAAGCTCCCCTCCATGTATCCAACGTCCTTTTGGTCTGCCCCAAATGCAACAAGGGGACGCGCATGGGCAAGAAAGCCCTGGAGGATGGCAAGAAGGCCCTGGTCTGCAAGGCCTGCGGCGAACAGATCGAGAGGAAATAAAGGGGAACGGCCATGACACGATTGAAGGAATTCTACCAGAAAGATGTCGTCCCCCAATTGATGAAGCACTTCAGCTACCAGAACCCCATGCGGGTGCCGCGGCTGGAGAAGATCACCCTGAACATGGGGTTGGGGGAGGCGGTGCAAAACGTCAAGATCCTCGACTCGGCGGTAGAGGAGCTTTCCCTGATCGCCGGACAGCGGGCGGTGATCACCCGGGCCAAGCGTTCCATCGCCGCCTTCAAACTGCGGGAAGGGATGCCCATCGGAGTCACGGTGACCCTCCGCAGGAACCGGATGGAGGAGTTTTTCGACAAGCTGGTAAACGTGGCCCTGCCGCGGGTCAGGGACTTCCGGGGAGTGTCGGGCAAGGCCTTCGATGGGCGGGGAAATTACTCCCTGGGGATCCGGGAACAGGTCATTTTCCCCGAGATCAACCTGGACAAGATCGACAAGGTGAAGGGCCTGAACATTTCCATCGTGACCACGGCCAAGACGGATGAGGAGGGAAAAGAGCTCCTCCGCCTCATGGGCATGCCCTTCCGGAATTAAAGAATATTTTGGACGCAGATGAACGCAGATTTTCAGGATTCAAAATACATGAAATGGATTGATTCAAAAAAAGTTGTTTCTGCGTTGATCTGCGTAAATCTGCGTCCCGATCAAATTTGAAGAAAGGATGACAGGTGGCCCGGACTGCTCTGATCGTCAAGTCGAAGAGGAAGCCCAAATACAGGGTGCGTTCTTATCACCGCTGCCCGGTCTGCGGACGGCAGCGGGGGTATTACCGGAAGTTCGACCTATGCCGGATCTGTTTCCGCAAATTAGCCTTGCGGGGGGAGATTCCGGGGGTAATCAAGTCCAGCTGGTAAACGTTTTTTTTCCAGGGAGGAAACCATGGGGATGACGGATCCCTTGGCGGATATGCTCACGCGGGTGCGCAACGCCAACAAGGCCAAGCACGAGAAGGTGGATGTTCCTGCTTCCAATCTCAAAAGCCGCGTCGCGGGCATTCTAAAGGACGAAGGCTACATCAAAAATTACAAATTGATTAAAGATGGTAAACAGGGAATCTTAAGAATTTACTTGAAGTATGAAGGGGAAACCAAGAAGCAGGTCATCTCCGGCCTCAGGCTATTGAGCAAGCCGGGGCGGCGCCGGTACGTGGGGGCCGACCATATCCCTTCCGTTCTCCGGGGACTCGGTCTGACCATCGTTTCCACTTCGAAGGGGGTTTTGACCGATAAGGATGCCCGAAAGCAGAAAGTCGGCGGCGAACTGCTCTGTTCGGTCTGGTAGGAGAAAAGTATGTCCAGAATCGGGAAAAAGGTGATCCCTCTTCCGCAGGGGGTTAAAGTGGTGTTTGAGGCTCCGGTGGTAAAGGTCTCGGGCCCCAAAGGGAATTTGACCCAGACCATCAATCGGAACGTATCTCTGTCCGTGGAACAGGACAAGATCATCGTCCACGCCCCGGAGGGGGGGAAGGATGGAAAAGCCCTTCACGGCTTGACCCGTACCCTCATCGCCAACATGATCAAAGGGGTGAGTCAGGGATTTGAGCGGGTGCTGGAGATCAACGGGGTCGGCTACCGGTCCGAACTCCAGGGCAATGCGCTGAACTTCACCCTGGGCTATTCCCATCCCATCCGGTTCCCCCTTCCGGAAGGGATTAAAGCGGAAGTGGAACGGCAGGTGCGCATTACCCTGAAAGGGTCGGACCGGGCCCTGCTGGGCATGACCGCGGCGAAGATTCGCAACCTGCGGCCCCCGGAACCCTACGGCGGCAAGGGCATCAAGTACGCCGAGGAAGTCATCCACCGCAAGGCCGGCAAGACCGCCGCGGCTTAAAGGAAGAAATTTAAGAATAATTGGGACACAGATGAACACAGCGCGGCTTCGCCGCAACCAAAAGCAGGTCATCCTTCGGAAGAGTTTTGCTCAGGGTTACGGGTGATCCCAGAAATCCCCCCTTCGCCCCCCTTTTCTAAAGGGGGGTTGGGGGGGATTTCAGAGACGCGTTTCCGACCCAAATATTCTTAACAAAATTTAAAGAGTTTGAACGTAAGTAGTACAGATGACACAGATAAGGCCAAAAAAATTGCCATATCTTAATCTGTGTTTATCTGTGTTCATCTGTGTCCAATTCAAAATGAGGATGTAGCCGTGGAAAGAAAAGAGAAAGTGACGGCGAGGTTGCGCCGGAAAAAGCGCATGAGTTCGAAGGTACGGGGGACGGCCGAACGGCCCCGGCTCAACATTTTCAAGAGCGCCCGCCATATCTACGCCCAGGTCATCGACGACGGGCAGGGCAGGACCCTGCTCTCGGCCTCCACCCGGAGTGAGGAATTAAAGGGGCAGGACCTCGGGAAGGGCAAGACCGAGGCGGCCAAGAAAGTCGGGGCGCTCATCGCCGAAAAGGCGCTGGCCCGCCAGATTCAAAAAGTTGTTTTCGACCGAAACGGATTTCTCTACCACGGCAGGATTAAAGCCTTGGCAGAGGCCGCCCGGGAGAAAGGGTTGGATTTCTAAACAACGGTCAGTTTTTGGGATCATGGAGGTAGGGGCGGGTTTGAAACCCGCCCCTACGGACAGCTTTTTTAAGGAGGTTTTT
>Ga0315279_10010943_pt1 | contig 10579 bp, 13 predicted proteins | sample YL17G06_20_MG_FD_203694 | JGI IMG/M metagenome (GOLD analysis project Ga0315279, IMG submission 203694) | Sediment microbial communities from Yellowstone Lake, YNP, Wyoming, USA - YL17G06_20 | ecosystem: Environmental > Aquatic > Freshwater > Lake > Sediment | place: USA: Wyoming | collected...
CTTCCTCTCGGGACAGCTGGCAACCCGCACAGGAACCAAACCGATCATTGTAGGCGGGCTACTGATCCAAATCATCTCCTTGTACCTCTACACAGTCACAGGGGACTTTGGCGGAACTCTGCTTATCGGCTTGGCTGATGGGTTTGGGTCAGGCGCGGTCTCGATCACTCTTGTCATCCTTCTTTCCGAGGCGGTTGCTGCAGAAGTGAGGGGAACAGCCGTGGGTGTCTACCGAACGTTCCAAGACATCGGCGGGGCCCTAGGCCCTATCATGTTCATGTTCGTGTACGAGGCTGTGGGAAGGCAGACCTCGTTTCTGCTTGGTGCAGCACTGCTCTTCGCAAGCTTGGTGTTAGAGGCCACACTACGCACGGAACACCACAAGCAAGAGAAGCGATGACTTAGGACCCCGCAGAGGTAATCGTGCTTCCTCAAGAGAAGGCTGTCGCACATTGACAGAGATTGTGGAATGGGCGAAGGACTCAGGGCCACAGGAAGCAGGAATATGCAAGACACACAGTTGATAATCGTCAACGAATCTTGCATGAACACAGTGCTAGCCGCCGCACACACCTGTCAATGGCTGATAGACTTGCAGGAGAGCCATTCACTCTGCCTGACACAGCAACAAGATCTATCCGACTGAAATACGTGCTAGGTTTCGGGAAATCGCATCTCGTATGGCGGCTCTGGCACGTTCTAGGTGATGACGGCCATGACAGCTAGTTTGAGTAATCCTTTTCGTCTGACTGGTGCTGAGGCCAAACCTGCAGCGGAGGTGTTTGCCAGAGCATTTCATGATGAACCGCTATACTGCCATATCGTCCCTGACCTGGATATTAGAAAGGATGTCCTGCCACATCTGTTCGAGTTTCGGATTCGTTATGGTGTCTTGTATGGTGAAGTATATGCAACATCCTCAAATCTAGAAGGAGTTGCTGTGTGAATTCCTTCTGATAAGGCCGACATGACGCCGTGGAGGATACTTCAGGCAGGAGGAATGTCTCTCTATCTAAAGATCGGTTCCGAAATCGCTTCAAGACTAAAGAGAATCGAGGACCATGTTTCCTTGCTACACAGACGCCATACTGGCTTTCAGCATTGGTATCTGTCACCTATTGCCGTGGATCCTTCCTTTCAAGGAAGAGGATACGCAAGAACCCTGATGAAAGCGATGCTCATTCGATTGGACAAAGAGGGTCTGCCCTGTTATCTTGAGACACAAAGTGAAAAGAATGTGGCGATCTACCAGCGCTACGGATTCAAAGTGGTGGAGACTGGAACGATCCCTGACACCCAGATCCCTCACTGGTCAATGCTGCGAGAGAGATCGTAGTGCAGCAGACAGACATTGCTTGTTGTTCTGTAAGTGAACGGATGTTCTCTTGTCACAAACCTACTTCCGGCGTACGTTTGTTCAGGTTAGGGCCTGGGCTAGTGTCTTCTCGTTGTCTGGGGCTTGGATGAAGACGGGAACGTTTCTTCTTCTTGTGGCTTTGTAGGAGATGAATAGCCATTGGCCGGTTTCAAGGTCTAAGGTTCTGTTGAGTAGGTCGTAGCTGATGGAGAAGGCGTCTGCGATGGTTATTCGGTCGTAGATCCTGCTTCAGACTAATCGAGTAGTCCACATCTAGGAAAATCGGTTCTTGACGTCAAAACTTGGATTTTGCACCGGCTCGGCGCGCCAAAAGCATGGAATCAATCGGATTTGGGTACGTTTCCAGACAACATCGAACAGCCACCACGCGCCTAAGGCGCATCATACGGAAAGAGAATTTTCTCCTCTGACTCGTCAACGTACGCTCCCACGAAGTCTGGCTTGAACTCTGAGCCTCTGCGACAATACACAACCAAGGTCTTTGCTGAAGTGTTCTTGGGAAGCAGGTCCAGAACGAATTTCATTGCTCTTCCGTGAATCAAGGAATCATCTACTACCAGCAACCTTCCACGCAGAGATTCGACATCGCACTCGTCATGAGTTACAAGTCGAACGCCATTCCCGTCTCCGACATGCCTGACAAAAACCGGAATAAACGTAGGTCTCCCCAGTTTTGACGCTAGGTAAGCAGCTGCCATACCGCCCCCTCTTCCTATTGCCACGACGCCATCAAAAGTGTGGCTCCTAACTTCTTCACTCAGTCTCCTGAGCAGTTCTCCATATTCATTCCAGTCGACATATTTCATTTCGCTTTCACTTTCCAAACATAGCCGGAACTCTTGCCACAACAACGAGCGACTCCGTCATTTAAATCGAATGGTGATTGCTTGTGCGCACCAAGAGACAACCCCCATCCGCGCCAAAAACAGAGCACAGAACTCAGAAGGAAAAGCATGATGTGTTGCAGGTTGATGAAATGATCAGAACACAACCTATACTGGTCATCGTCCTGATTCACCTGTGAACAATTAACGCAAAGACATGATTGAGAAGATGAGCGAGAACATTACTCCGAGAGTGAAACCTCTCCAGAATTCTCTCATTCGGTATTGCGCTCGCTACGACGAATCGTTTTGTCGATTAATACGATCTGGTTTGACAAATCGCTTGGGAGAATCCCACGTATGCTCTTTACCGCGTACGAGAGAAGTGAAGACACCTAGACCAGATATGATCCCTGAAACAAGAAACACTCTACCGATTCCCTGCACGAAGATTTCTGCTGTCGCTGCCTCAGGGATACTTGACCAGGAAAAGAAGGTTGAAAACACCTCAGGAGGCATGGATAGGGCAGCGACGGCTCCCATGACAGCTAGACTCATGGACTGCCCCATGAACCTCATGGTAGCCAGCGTACCTCCTGCCACACCCAGTCTACTTCTCTCTACCGAGCCCATTACAGCGCTCGTGTTAGGTGAAGAGAAGACGCCCATGCCCACACCGAGCAGAAGCAGCCTAACTGCCACGTCCCATCCAGAAGAATTCGCCTTCAAAGTGCTGAACATGAAAAGTCCTAGACACATCAAAGCCATACCAGCTGAGCTGAGCAGGCGTGAGCCAAACTTGTCAGAGAGCCAACCACTCGCTGGAGAGAGAACACTCATCGTCAAGGGCATCGCAAGGAGAATCATTCCGGCCGCTGCAGGTTCAAACCCCAAGACTCTCTGCAGATAGAATGACATGAAGAAGCTGGTACCGGAATAGGAAGTATAGTTCAGAAAGGCGGTGAGATTCGCTGCTGCAAAGAGACGGTTCTGGAGAAACAATGACAGATCCAGCATGGCTTCATTTCCCGTTTTTCTCTCAGCCAGTATGAACAAGACGAGGAAGGCTCCGCCTATCAAGAAAAGACCCATAATGCCCCAACTGGTCCATCCGTAGCTTGAACCGAGGGTTAATGCCAGAAGCATAGCCGTCAGGGATATGGAGAAAGTTCCTGCTCCAGAAAGATCGAACCTTTCACTTCTTCTTACGGTAGCGGACTCTTTCAACCTAAGCAGAGATACTATCACCACAAGGACTCCGATCGGCAGATTTACGAGGAATATCCAACGCCAACCTAGACTCTGAACAAGGAACCCTCCCAAAGTCGGGCCCACAGACAAACCCATGTAGACCGCCATTGTGTTGATGCCCAGGGCTTTTCCTCGTTCGCTGCTTGGAAAGACATCTGTCACGATTGCGGTTGATGTTGCTGAAATCAAGGCTGCCGAAAGCCCTTGAATCGAACGAAACAGAATCAGTTGGATCCCAGTCTGTGAGCTGGCGCAAAGCGTGGAAGCAACTGTGAATAGAGTAAATCCTGTTATGAACATCGCTTTTCTTCCTCTGATGTCAGCAAGTCTCCCGAAACTCAGAAGGAAAACAGCGAGGCAGAGGAGATAGGAGGTGGGAACCCAGACTATGGTGGCGAAGTCTATGTTTAGACTAGATGCGATCGAAGGAAGGGCGATACTCACAATGCTACTGTCGAGGGGGCTCATGAAGGCTCCAATGGTGGTGATCAACAGAACAATCCATTTGTGATTGTGATCCGGTGGAGCTGAGACTCTCACGTGACTCACGCTCAGGTCTTGTCGAATATGTGTCCACCGCTCATAAGCTAACTCATCAGTTGCCTTTGCTTGTTCTGTAGAGCATCTACCTTGCGGTGGATCTTCTGGAACTTAATCAAAACAAGTGCTGAATACGAGAAACATGTTGGATTCCTGCCTTAAGTTTGTGGTGGTACGATCTGGAGTGTGCCTGTTTCGCTACCTCCGCGGATTTTTGAATCAGTTTTCTCCTCTCATTCGTGCGTATCCTTGTTCTCTCGGACAGCTCCTTCAGATCCGGCTTTGATAGTTCTCGCAAGAGAAGTATTCCGGCGTCACTGAACTTTTTCAGTCTCTCTCTATCCAGCATCTTCAACATGGTTATGGGATACAGCCTTCTTTCTTCAATCAACCTTTCCAACGATTTCGCAGGCGGGGATCGCCAGCAGATGTGATCTATCTGCGCACAGTTCGCATATCGTCTTGAACGGCCGGAGAGCTTGGTGTTGCAGACCACCATTGCCTTGAGGAGTGGGGTCTTGTTCAGGCCAGCCGCATGACCTTCCACGAGATCTTGGAAAGTCGCTTTGGCTTGTAGCGCATGCGTGCTCCTTTCGATTGCCAATGCTAGGATTCAGCTTCACTCTTCACGCAGCTGTATGATTCATCCACAATGCCTTTTATCGCCGGTCAGTTTTCTCAAGCCTGAGGTGAGTCGCATGGGATTTTCAGCTGGTGCTTGGTTGATCGGCTCGTTGTTCAGAATGATACTTGCTGTGCCGATCGTAGTGGTTCTTGTGTTGTTCCTCTGGAAGCTGGGTAAGTTAGCCGATGCTTGGACCGAGAAGCTCAGATCGAAGTGACACCTAGGCCTGTTTGCGTCAACTCATGTCTGACGGTGTCCAGCGCGCACGTGACGATAGCGCGCTAGGTATGGATCCATCTTCTTTTTCGAAATGGTCTAGTTCTTGTCTCTCTGGTCTTGCTCATCTTCTTCCTTCAGAGGATTGTACTTTCTAAGTCATTGTCTCTGTATTCTCTGTCTTTCTTCTTGGTTTCGCAGAATCGTTTGTGTGTTCCTGAATTGAGGGGTTGCTTGTGAGTCAAGTTGCCCGGGTAGGCCTTCACTGTCCGTCATATGTGAGACGATGGCTGGCACACTGGGTGGATAAGCAGATCTCGCCAGTGTCTCCGTTGCTTTATCGACCTTTCGTAGTGCTCGCCAGATTTCCTCGAATACTCTCATCCAAGAAGCGCCCCGTGAATCCGAGAGCGATATTGCTCATGATGATTCCCTTAGAATCATGGTGGCCAGCCATTCTGAGTCAGCGCTAGCGCGCCCTCTCGCCCAGATCCTGTCTGTTATGACGATAAGGGCCGGGCTAGGCTTGAGAGAGTAAGGGTCGAAGGGAAGAAGGTTTACCCGGACGGGCGGATCCGCGTTCTAGGGTCCGATGTGAAGCAGTCACCTCATTCCTCTTGGAGGGTTTGAAGCATGACAAGGTTCGTAGGGGTAGGAAGCGCACGAAGTCTCCTCGTTCCTGTGGAGTGCTCAGCGCTTTTTGGATGTCCGCAAATGTTTATGGCCCGCCTTCAAATGATTCAAGAGTGGTGTCACGGTTTGTGGTGGAAGAGAGGACTTGTTCTCTTGCTCGTGTTCATTGGTTTTTCGGTGATGATCACTCTCTTTCCCATGGCCTTCATATATGATCTTGGGATCGGAGCTACAGAGACCACCGTTCAGTCGCCTCAATGGAGCGAGTTCCTAGTTAGGATCACGTTACTCACCTTTGGCGGAGTCGTCGCGATGATAATCGTAATCAATCTGCTCGAGAGAATAGTTGGCCGTGAAGACCGTGTTTAAAGCTAGTCTCTGACGGAAGCAGTTCCTCAATCACCCTTTGGAATTACAGTAACGGAACACTTCCAGATAGCGTGCTATAGCAAGTGTTGGTTTAACACTGGCGCGCTATGAAAAAGGGGGGACTAAAGAAGAAAAAAGGCGATTCAGAGTGGAGCTGGTTCGCAGAGGTTCTCTTCTTTGGCTGCTGCTCGTCCACACTTCTTGCAGATGAATCTCGCGTTCTTCACGAGGTTCTTGTAGGTCTCGAAGTCAGCGCCTTTCTTCGCCATGTCACAAAGGTGCTTTGAATGTCCCAGATGTGGAGCTTCCTCCGCAGGCGCATACCACGGTGGCATACCGTAGAATGGGTACGGGTATTCTTCTCCGTTCGGCATCTCAAATACCTCAGAACAAGCCTGTTAGAAGCGACATAAAAGCCTTGAGTCAAGAAAAAGCGGCCGAGCAAAATCTGTTTTGGCGCGCGCTGCTATTGAAGGAGCTAGCGCGCGAACGTTTCATGATTATGCTTTGACCGTCAGCGAGTCTAGATCTCTCGGGAACTTCGTGACTGGTTCGGGGCCTTCTTCTGTTATGATTATTGTGTCGGAGTGTCTGAATCCTCCGAAGCTAGGAATGTAGATTCCGGGCTCACAGGAGAGCACCATGCCAGGCATGATCTTGCGATCCATGAAGGCCGTGTAGTAGGGATACTCGTGGCCTCCGAGTCCAATGCCGTGGTAGGTTCGGTGCATGATGTGATCGCCATATCCCGCGTCTTCGATGACTTTCTGAGCTGCTCCATCAACGTTGGAAAGCTTGTTGCCTGGTCTTTGGGCTTCTAGGGCCTTGCGTTGGGCTTCTACCATAATGTTGAATATTCTTGCTTGTTTCTCGGTGGGCTTCCCGACTATGAATGTTCTCTCGTTCTCAACGCCATATGCGTTCAGGCGAACCGCAGTTATGTCTATCAAGCTGTCGCCCTTCTGGACTTTTCTTCCCATTCCACGTGTGGTGTGAGGCATTGGGCTAAAGATTGGGCCTGTGCCCATCACGTTGGCTCTGATCTCTATGGCGGCGTCAGGGTATTTGGCGGCCGCTTCACGTTGCATAGCCTTAATGGCGTCTGCTCCGATCTCAAGTTGAGGTTTCTCAGCTTCGATCTCGCTCATCAGAATCTTCTGGCCCAGATCGCTGATTGGCCCGCACTCTCTGATGAGATCAAGTTCCTCTCTGCATTTTATCAGTCGCATTTCCTGAAGGAGATCTGACGCGTCAACCAGCGAAGTGCTCCCCAGTCTCGAGACTAGTCCTGGGCTGACGGCCGCAGGCCGAATGTCTACGCCGATTCTCCCGTCAAGGCAATTCTTCTCGCTTAGGATGTCTGCCACCATTTCAGCCCACTGTATTGACAGGTATGTTCTATTGACCTGTCTGGGGTGCTCCACGTAGAATCGGATGTCTTTGATGGCGCAAGTCCCTTTCTCAACTTCATACAGAGCGTGATGCGTCGACAGCTCGCAAAGTATCATGAAGGGTTCTGCTTCGCGGGGAATCACACAGACTATTGGTCTCTCTGCTGGGTTTCTGGTGTCATCAAGGAACCCTGATGTGTATGTCAAGTTCAGACTGTCGAAGACCATGAGCGCTTTCAGGTCTCGACTCGTCAGATAGTCACAGATCCTTCTGAAACGTTCCTCGAAAACACGTTTCGGTATTTCATAGGACATCGAGACAACCCAGTATCTGTCTTGGTTGAGCGATTATAAGACTGACGACGATACAGCCGCATGACAGCGCGCTTTAGCCTTCTTTTTTTCCGTGGAAAAGCTCGCTTCCCGCACCTGGGTAGACCATTCGCCTATCCACTGGGGTGAGAGATCTCGGAACCGGCCACTTTTCACATTGGGGCTCTGGTCCTTCTCGAGTCGTCGACGAAGGCGCGGTATCCTTCACTGATGGATTCCTACGTACGTCGATACCTTCCACATTGTGGCTGAACTCTATGGGAATCCCGTTTGGATCGAACGCGTAAATGGAATGAATGAAACCGTGGTCGATCACGTCAGAAACCCAGAATCCAGCAGCAGACAACCTATCCTTCAACTCCCATAAGTCCTCTTCTCTCTCAACCCCAAAAGAGACGTGGTCAAAGATGTAGGGACCGGAGACCGGCTCGCCGTGATCCTTTTCTGGAACAGGCTTGACGCTTGGCCATTCGAAGAACGCGATTAAGTCATTCTCAGAAATCTCGAAGAAGTAATGTCTGTATCCCGGCCCTCCCAGACCCGCAACGAGTCTCATCCCAAGCAGGTCTCTCCAGAACCGAATCGTCTTGTCCATGTCTCCCGTGGCCATGGCCAAGTGATTCACTCCATTGAATCTCATAACATCACGTCCACCTCTTGGTGAGATTTGCCCACCTATTAACCTGCGTGCGGCTCCGAAAGAGGTCGTTTGTTTCAATGGTTCTCTTTTTTGCGTGTGCACCAGACGATAGCACACAGAAAGAATGAACTGAAGAACTGAACGTACGATGATGGTTTGAGGAAGAATGCTCTAAGCCGTCTTTCTGGTTATCTGCCGCCTGCCATTTCGCGCGAACGTCGCCCATTCCCATCGGGGCAGAGCTAGGTCCCGAAACGAATCAGGGCGGTGGTGCTGAGTTCACCTGCCAACTGGGCAAGTTGCGCCTGAAAGGTTACATACGCAATCCCGGCACCAGTAACTAAGCCGACGAGAAGAAATGCTACAGAGATGCCAGCTAAGCTCTTGGTCTTCGTTTGCGATAGACTCATGCTTTACAGGTTTGTGTTCGTCACTGTAAGGGATTACCGTTCGCTTGATCTTTGTCACAAACAAAGACGCTTCCACATCAACGGTAGTAGGATTAGTCAGAGATCTGGGAAACCGGCGTGCACGATGCAGAAGCTTCTTCACACCTAGTAGCACGCAGCGGAATCTGATATGGCTGCACTGCGCTTTGCCATTGGTCTGACAAACAAAGCGTACACTGCTCTTCGCGTCTAGAGAACAGCTAAGAAGCCGGTCCATCAATAGTAGGCACGTAGTCCGGTGACGGGATTGGTTGAGGTAACTTGGTTTGGGCATGCCTGCTTCATGCTGAAAAGCGAAAAGAGCGTGGTTTTTGACCCATTCAAAGGGATTGGGCTCCCTGAACCGAAAGCCAGTGCAGACATAGTGCTCTGCTCCCACAGCCACTCAGACCACAACAACATCGGGGCTGTGAAACATGTGAAGAGCATTGTCTTAGAAGGATTCACTGGAAGGAGACAGATTGACAATGTGCCCGTCAGAGGCATTGCCACGTTTCATGACGATGCTCAAGGTGGCAAGAGAGGCAAGAACTCCGTCTACGTCGTGGGCTTAGACGACATCAACTTCTGCCATCTAGGAGATCTGGGACAGGCCTTGTCGGCGTCGCAAGTAAGCGAAGCAGGGTCGGTGGACGTTCTCTTTCTCCCAGTCGGGGGAATCTACACGATAGGTCCAGATGAGGCTCGGAGAATCATGGAGGCCGTTGGACCGAAGATCGCTGTTCCAATGCATTACAGGATGGCGGGAATGTCAGCTACCTTTGACAAGCTCAGCATCATAGATGACTTCCTACGCAGAGATGATAACGTGAGAAAGCTAATCGGACCGAGCTTCACCGTGACGAAAGCTGACCTTCTAGGAAAGATGCAAATCGTTGTGCCAAAGCTAGGCTAACGTAGTAGCGTGCGCTCTGCTCTTCAATGCTGTTGAACATTCTTGAGGATGTTGCTGACTCTTTGAAAGGAGTTGATTCGTCTGGAATCGTCTAGCCCGTAGAACCCAAACACAGCGATTGGTCCTCTGACATTCTCTGATCTGAAGTACTCCGCTATTCTTCAAGGCTTGTCTTACGAAGTCTCTTTCTCTCTTGCCTGCGGAACTGGCAGAGAACCTCTTCACGTACTCCTGAGCAGATCTCATCGGACTACCTCCTGTGAATCCACAGATCGCATATACGTCGTAGCAGTCCTTCTCAAGCTTCAACGGCCTTCCCAAGGCATGGCCCTTCAAGCCTATCATACTCACGATGTCCGCGACTCTCAGCTTAGTTGACAACTCCGATCCGTCCATGAGCTTGCCCTCGGCCTCTGCCTCAAAATTGAATGCGAACACCAGGCTGGATCCCCGGATTATCAGGGCATTCAAATCGTTTTGCACCGAGACGAACTGGGCTGGAATGTCTTGCAGCACTTCGGGCTCTGATAGCAGGTCTAGCTCAATGTGAAAATCTTCTGCAATTGTCCTTCTGAACTTGAACGGACTAGTTGTGGGCTCAAAGTGCATTGTTGTGTTCAATGCCGTTCATAAATGTTCAATGTAGTTGAACAAAAGGCAGAAAGCGAGGTAAGAGGAGGGATATTGACCTGCGATATCACATGGGTTAGAATCTCTGGCGATACTCATCAGCATTGCTCGGCTCTCCAAGACGTCATAGATATCTTGAAAACAATGGGAAGGCTTCTAGATCAAGAAGTCGAATGTTGGGTGGTAGTGAGATTGGATTCTGTTGAGGTTGTCAAGAACGTTTTCTGGGTTGGAGCTGTTGACTGGAATGTGAGGAATTTTCATGGGTTCACTTATTCAACGCATAGAGGAACAACCTACAACGCTTATCTGATTCGGGATAAGAGAATAGCGTTGGTTGATAGCGTCTATGCTCCTTTCTCGGAAGAGATGGTGCAAAGGATTAGGGAGATTGTTGATCCTTCG
>Ga0315279_10010944_pt1 | contig 10579 bp, 6 predicted proteins | sample YL17G06_20_MG_FD_203694 | JGI IMG/M metagenome (GOLD analysis project Ga0315279, IMG submission 203694) | Sediment microbial communities from Yellowstone Lake, YNP, Wyoming, USA - YL17G06_20 | ecosystem: Environmental > Aquatic > Freshwater > Lake > Sediment | place: USA: Wyoming | collected...
AAAGCCTGCTTGCGGGAACGGACATCCGGTTCGACACATCGGCGGTACAAGGCGAACTGCCGGATGCGGCGTTCCTGCGTCTTCTGCGCAAACACGGGGTTGAGCGGGTGCTCTTCGGCACGGATTCGCCGTGGTTCGATCAGTCAGCCATGGTCCGCTGGATTGATGCCCTTCCCTTGACAACAGGTGAAAAGGAACGGCTGTTTTTCCGGAACGCGGAAGAGGTGCTGCATGCCTGAAATTTCCACCGTCATGCGCGCGGAACCTTGATCGATATTCCGGATTTTTCCGCAACGCCGCGGATATAGCGCACCGATTCCGCGTATTCCTCGATGATAATGCCGGCTTTCCGCGCGGCGGCGGCGCTATCGCGCATCCTTCGCCTGCAGGCGCTCTCCGATCGTCGTGGGCTTCGCGGCGACCAGGTCCACGCTCAGTTCCGCCTGCGCGTCAACAACGTCGCGGTTGATCTTTTCCAGCGCCCGGTGCATGTTTTCCGAAATATACGGGTCGGGGAGCTTATCGCGCAGCGTTCGCAACAACTGGACGGTCATGCGCAGCAGCCGGACAAGGTCGCCTTCGGACACGCGAAACGCCTCCAGCTCCTTTAGCGAACAGCCGTTCGCCCAAGCGAAGACCGGCGCGGCCAGGGAGAATTCCATTTCACGTATGGGCGAAGTAATGTTGAATTTGAGCTCCTGCCTGCGCAATTTCGCGATGACCTTTTCCGCGCCGAAATGCAGGCTGACATTCGCGGGCGAAACAGGCCTGCGGCCCCGCGATGGTTCGGTGACGATGGCCGCGAGCAGCACCGGCAACTGCTCGATGGCGCATTCCTCAAAGCTGCGCGAATAGTAAAGTTCCGCGGCCTGGATTTCATAGCCGTTCACCGCGGCCGCGAGCCGCCCTTTGTCCGTGAGTTCGGTGCCGTTGAGAAAACCGGCCGATTTCAAAAATGCGATCCGGTTGCGTATCTGCTGTTCTTCCTGCCGGTACGATTTGGTAAACTGGAAATCCCCGCTTTTATAATTTCGGAAACTCAGGCGGAAAATATCGAGCGCCTCCTCGCCGAACTGGCTGTACAGGTTCAGGATGGTGGAATAGGAGGCTGCAAACCGGCTGATGATGGGTTCATTTTTGCCATAAAGCAATCTCTCGATTTCGCGGGGGTCCACCGCCTCGGGAACGATGTGCGAATAGACATAGCCCATATCGTCCATGCCGCGGCGCCCCGCGCGGCCCGCCATCTGGTTGTATTCTCGCGTCATGAGGTACGAAAAGTCAACGCCGTCGAATTTTTCCAGGTCGTCAAAGATCACCGCGCTGGCCGGCATGTTGATGCCCAGGGCGAACGTGGAGGTGCAGAACAGGAGTTTGATCAGGCCTTCGGTGAAAAGGCGCTCCACGATCTCCTTTGCCGCCGGCAGGATCCCCGCGTGATGATAGCCCGTTCCCGAAAGCCAGAGCATGCGCATGTGGCGCAGCCGTTCGTAGCCGCTCAACCCGTACTGGCGCACCAGCTCTTCCACCATGGAACGGACGCGGGCCCGTTCTTCGTCCGAAAGCAGGCTAAGGCGGGAATGCAGTTCGGCGTTGCGCTCGCATGCACGGCGGTTGAAGCAGAAGTAGAGCACCGGATACTGGTCGTGCGAAAGCACGTGCCGGATGATCTTGTGCGACGTCGGCTTGAGCCGCTGAAACCGTTTGCGCTCAACGGGATTTTTGATGTATTTCCGGCGCAGGTCCCGGATGTCCATTTCGCCGTACTTGGCCGAAAAGAGAAAATGTTCGAGCGGAACGGGGCGCTGATATTCTTCGATCACTTCGAATTCGGTTTTGCGCACGCGTCCCATCCAGTCGGCGAGTTCGCGGATGTTGGGCACCGTGGCGCTCAGGCACATGAACCGGATGTGGTGCGGCGCCAGGATGATGCTCTCCTCCCATACCGTGCCGCGCTCCGGGTCGTCGATGTAATGGATCTCGTCGAAGATCGTGTAAAGCACGTTGTCAAGACGCGGCGACCGTTCGAGGATCAGGTTGCGGAAGACCTCGGTGGTCATGATCAACAACCGGCCTTCGGGGTTGATGGTGACGTCGCCGGTGTGGATGCCCACGATCTCGTCGCCGAAGCGGCGCCGGAAATCGCGGTACTTCTGGTTGGACAGCGCCTTGATGGGGGCGGTGTAGACCACACGCCGGCCGTCGCGGATCGAAACGTCCACAGCGTACTCGGCGATGAGGGTCTTGCCGCACCCGGTGGGCGCGGCGACGATCAGGGATTTGCCTTCGTCAATTGCCGCAACGGCCTGTTCCTGAAAAGGATCTAAGCGTAAACCTTGATATTCCATGCGCGCCCAGGGTACAATTGATTTCGTAGCGGAATGTAGTAAAATAATACCGAGTTGCCATCAAGATCGCCTTTTCCTGTATGGCCGGCATTTCGCCGGCGCAATATCGGCTGCTTGACCGCCCATGGCATCAAACCCCAAACCGGTGACCGGATATACGCCCGATCCCTGGCTGCGCGCCTGCGCCGCCGGATTGTTCGCCGCATACGGGGTCTTCCGGATCCTGGGCCAAAGGCCGGCGGCCGTCGCCGCGGTCCCCTGCGCCGCGGGCGCGCTTGTGATCGCGATGGCGTGGCTGTGTTTCCGTATTGGAAAGCAACGGCCGGTTGACGCGGCGGGTATTTTCGCGGACTCCTGGCCCTTATGGTTGAGCCTGATCTGGGTCCGCGAGCTGCTGCCGATGCGGCCGCTGGTCAGCATGGTCCTGCTTTCCGGCTTTCTCTGCGGCCTTGGACTGCGCATCGGGATGCGCGTTTCCGCGGACCTCATGGCGCGGCCGGACATGCCCGAACGCCGCGCGCGCGCTGTCGGTTGGGCGCTCTGCGGTATTTTCACAGCGATATTCACCATCCAGCCGTGGCTGAAATACCATGCATTCTACAGCTTCTGGATGGATTTGGGCTATATGGTCCACCCCATCTGGAACACGGCGCATGGACGGCTTTTCCAATTCGCAACGCTCGATGGGCAATTCGGATCTTCGCTGGCCGACCATTTTTCCCCGATTTTCGGCCTGATCGCCCCGCTGTTCCTGATCGCGCCGTTCATGGTAACGCTTTTTTTCGTCCAGGCGGCCGGCGGCGGCGTCGCCGGCGTCATCCTGCACCGCCTGCTCGTGAAATGGGGATTTACATTGCGCGAGGCGGTGCTGCTCCAGACGGCGTTTTACCTGTATATTCCTCTGCAGTTCGGCATGATCAGCGACTTTCACGCGGACCCGCTTGCCGTCCCATGGATCATGCTGCTTCTTTACGCAGCGGAAATGCGACGCTTCCGGACGCTGGTGTTCGCCGCGGTCATGACGCTCCTCTGCAAAGAGCACATGGGGTTTGCGCTCGCGCCGCTGCTTCTGGTCCTTGCCTTTCGCCTGCGGGAATGGCGCGGCCGGCTTGCCTTCATGGCCCTTGGCGCCTGCCTTTACTCCGTGGCCGTCGAGGCATGGGCGGTCCCGTATTTCAATCACGGCCGGGAAACCATGGCCCTCGCGTATACGTTCCCCGGCGGGGAACAGGGGATCGGCGGCGTCGTCGCATGGATGGCCGGCCATCCCTCGGGTGCGATCGCGCGGCTCTTTTCTCCGCATAATTTCGAGCAGCTTGCCTGGATCCTGTTGCCGGCGCTTTTCCTGCCGGTGATGATACCCGAGGCGCTGTCGCTCTCATTCATGGCCTTCAAGGAAATGTACGGCCAATTCGCGCTGTACAACCATCATGCCGCCTACATGGCGCCACTGGTGTTCTGGTGCGCGGCGATCTGGTTGCGGAATCGGAATCCGGCGCGGCGCCTGGCGGTGGTCGTCGCCATTGTCTGGTGCAGCGCCGCGACATCGGTGATCAACGGCGAATCGCCGCTCAGCCATCGTTTCTGGCGCATGCTGCGCGTGCATTACTGGGCCGATGCGCATGCCCGCGTATTGCAGCGCGCACTACGGTCGGTCCCGCCGGGCGCCTCGCTGTCTGCCGATTCCCATATCGCGGTCCATTGCTTTGCGCGGCGGAAACTGTACCTGTTTCCGCGGCCGTTTCCCGCCGATTCGACGGCGTATATCGCGGTTGACGGAAAGAAATTTGAATGGGGCACGGAGATCCAGCGGGTCACCTGGCGGGACCGGGGACGCGCGGCGGTGCTTGACAATCTGCGCCGTCTTGCGAACTCGGGACGGTATGATACGGTTTTTGCCGATGACGGGGTGGTCGTGCTGAAAAAACGATAACCGCTTTACCGCGGGCTTCCAGCCTTTACGAATGCCATAACGAACGACCGGTTGTTCATCGCTTCGCCCGGGACCGGCAGAACGGCCGACGCCGCGAACCCGCTGGACTCCATCAGCGCGCGCCATTCCCTGACGCTTCGATAATAAAACCGCAGTGACGGCCGGCGGCGGCGGAGGGATACGACCAGGCATTCCTCCGCGTACGCAAACGCATAGCGCAAGCCCGCGTGCCGGTGCGTCTCCTTGATGACAACCACGCCGCCGGGTCTGATGCGGGCAGCGAGCCGCCGGAGCAGCGATTCCTGGCGTTCCCGGGGAAGTTGATACAGCATATCGATGACCATGGCGCCATCGTACATTCGTTCGTCGCGCGTCAGCAATTCTTCCGCGGAGCAGGCATGGAATTCCGCGGCCAGGCCCTCTGCCGCGAGCCGCGCCATTGCCGTCTTGGCCGCATCCGGATCGGCGCCGGTGATCCGGCGCTGCGCGGACGACAGCGCGCAATAGCAGGCCAGATAGCCGTGGCCCGAGCCGCAGTCGAGAATCAGTCCTTCGCGCGGCGTCAATGCATCGATCAGCCAGAACGGGCAGAGCTGAGCGCGTCCCTCGATGAACCAGCGTTCAAAGGCGGGAATTCCGGAGAAGCGGCGCATGACCTGCGCATGAAGGTCCGGATTCGCCTGATATGCATCGAGGACCCGCCTCTGCAGCGCGAGCTCGGAAATCTCTTTTTCCCACGCCGCGTTCCAGGTGGGGAATTTCCGTTTCAGGGCATCTGTTGCAAATGCGGGATGGACCATGATTTCCACTATCCGGGACTTATACAGATGGCGGAACAGGCGTTCGAGGACTTTCGCAACCGAGAAATGCATACTGCACAACATGCCCAGCGAATATTTGCGCATCGCTCCGAACCGCAATCTGTGGAGATACGCATGCGTCTGAAATGCGGCCACAAAGATCGATCCCGACATCACGGCGCCAATGACCGATTCATACGGTGTTCGGATATCAGGAATCCGATAGCGCCGGGACAATCCGCGGGTAATCCGCCATAATCCGGGCAGCAGGTGCACATGCTGATGGCCGCTGATGAAGCGGATGTCAATGCCGGCGTCGCGCACCAGGCGGAGCTGGGCGTCCCATTCCCGTTCCACGTCGCGCAGGCGCATCCTGCCGGAATAGAGCCGGGGAATGACCGCGGTCACATAGGGCAACAGCTCTCCATCGGTTGCGACCGTGGACGGCCCGGCGCATGCGCGGCCTTCCGTGAGCTGCAGATGGATCCCAAGACGCAGATCGGGGTTCCCGGCCGCTGCCGTCCGCAGTCCGGCGAAAGCCTCTTCGTCAAGCGCGTCGCCGCACGGGGCGATCGAGACGGCGTTGATCAGGCCTTGACGCGCGCAATCGAGTATGGCGCGGTTGATGTCGCGGTGCAGGCCGAAATCATCGGCGGTTATCTGCGGGCGGGTCACTGTTTCTTTCATCAATAAGGTATTCGGGACGCTGCTGCACATGTTCCAGCACGACCTGGACGTATTTGGCCACCACCGACAGCATGATCAGGTTCAGGCCCCCCAGAAAGAGGACCGAAGCGATGATGTCGGTGTAGCCGGGGACGCTCAGGTCCGTGACCAGGCGCAGAATGACATTGATCATGCCGTAAAGGAAGGCGGCGCCGGCGATCCCCAGGCCCGCGAAAAAGAGCAGGCGGATCGGGATGGTTGACGTGTTGAACAGCGCGTCGGTGGCCAGCGATATCGATTTCCCCAGCGTATACGACGGCGTGCCTTTCTGCCGCGTTCCCAGACGGTATTTCTGATAGACAACAGGAAATCCAAGGGTCAGAAGCGATGCGCGAAGAAAGAGATTGCGTTCGGGAAACCGGTTGATGATCCCCAGCACGCGGCGCGATACAAGCCTGAAGTCGGACGCTCGATGGTGGAACCGTACGCCGGTCAAGGCGGAGTAAAGGCGATAAAACCATCGGGAAAGAAGTTCCTTGCAGAATCCGCGCTGCGGTTCATCATGGACCATCACCACGATGTCCGCGCCCTCGCGCGCCCGGGCGACCATATCCGGAATTGATTCCGGCGGATGCTGCAGATCGGCGTCCATGGTCACGGCAACATCGCCGTTGGCAGCGCGCAACCCGGCCCGCAGCGCCGCCTGCTGTCCGCAATTGCGGCTAAACGAAATCAGCCGCACGCGTTTGTCCTGCGCCTGGAGCTTTCGGACGGCGCCGACGGTGTCATCGGCGCTGCCGTCGTTCACCAGGACCAGTTCCCATTCAAATGATTGACAGGCTGCCTCAATGCGCCGATGCAGGTCCGGCAGATTGTCCGCTTCATTATGGCAGGCGACGATGATGGATACCACGTCCGGTGACGGCATGAACGCTGCCTCGTATTCCGATGTGGAAATGCGCAGGTAAAAATACCATGCGGGCGCCTTCCGCGGGTCTATTTTTTCGCCGAGGTATCGCTTTTAAGCGCGTGTTCTTCAAACGCGATTTCGGTCCCGAAGATCGGTATTTTTCCGTCAATCCCCAGCTCCGCCAATTTGTTTTCAATTTTTATCGAGGGATCAAGGATCGCCGAATAGCGTCCTTTGGCATGAAAAGCGGCATGGAAATCAATAAGCGCCTGCGCGCCCTGCGCATCAATGTCGCGGACATGCAGCAGGCGCAGGGCAAGAGTTTTATGATGGGAAGACATCATCTGGCCCAGCTTGTGCGCCAACAGGGCCGCGTTCGGAGCGGTCAGCATGCCGCTGATGTCCATGATGGCATAATGCGTCTTGAAGTCCATCATGGTATCGATGAAGGCTTCCTCGGGCGCTTCCGCCGGCTTCTCGCCGGCGGCGTGGTTTTTAAGGCCATTCGGCCTGTCCCTGGCGGTTGACAGACGATCGATGATGTTCTGTATCGTATCCAGCGGCAGATTGAGCGTCGCCGCGATCAGCGCCGGATCGAGCTTGCGCTTCGCCAGACGGTAGATGCGATGATACATCTCCTGCGATAATTCGAATTGTTTTTTAGCGCTCATATGCCGCTCGTGTACCATCGAAGGCTGTTCGAAATATCATATCCTGATGGCCGGGGAAAGTCAATGCGGCCGCGCGGCCGGACCACTGACGGCTTGCCCGGAATCCGATGAAAATGTATTTTAGATCTTCCTGGGGCAGTAGCTCAGCTGGGAGAGCGTGACGTTCGCAATGTCAAGGCCAGGGGTTCGATCCCCCTCTGCTCCATTTTCCCGCCCAACGGAAGCGGCAATCCGGCTCAATATTATCGCGCCACAATCGTAGTGTTCATGATGCAAAACCGACGGTATCAATTGCTTCTTGCCTGCGCGGCGTGCCTGTTGACGAACGCCTGGGGCCTCAGCCGGTTTGCCAATTGGAGTTCGGTCATTTCGGTCACAGATATTCTGGTCAACGGACGCACCGTATGGGTCGCAACGAGCGGCGGTCTGTATTTCAGCGATTCGATTACGCCGTACGGGCGCCTCGAATGTGATGTGGAGCGGTTCCCCGATCTGAGACTGACCTCCCTGGCCCGCGATTCGTCGGGCAATTTGTGGGTCGGTAGCGAAAAAGGATATCTGACCAAAGTCGATCAGCGGGGCCAGTATACGCTCTATTCCTCATACGCGGCTTCCCAATGGGACATTAAAAAGCTGTTCTGCGCCGAAAACCGGGTGCTGGTTGCCTCCTCCCGCGGCTTCAGCATATTTGATGCGCGCAAGGGACAGGCGGTCAAAAACGCGGTGCGGTTCGGCACGTTCCGGTCGTCCACCGTCAATGCCATCGCCATCGACGGCGATTCCCTGTATCTGGGGGGCGATGAAGGGATCGCGCATATCGGCATTGCGGGAAACTGGATGGACAGCCTAAATTTTTATGATCAGTCAATCTGGTGTGTCCGGCCGACCGCCAAACCGGTCATCTGCTTCATCGTCAAGAACGGCATGGTACAGGGGATGAGCTATCCGGCATTATACTTCCGGGGAAAAATCGTCTATACCGACTCCGTGCGGGTCTACAGCGACGGTGTTCCAGCATTTCAACTGCCCAGCCGCATTCTCTGCGCAAGCACCAATGGAACTACGATGTGCTGGTTCGGCACCGAGGAGCATTATTTCTATTACTGGACAGGCGCCGGAGCTCCGGTGCAGGTGAAGATCGGCGGACTGACGTTCCGTATTGTCAACAAGGCTTACGTCGATCGCAGCAGCAACGTTTTCTTAGTGCCGGCAGTGACGCCCTGGCCCCATACGCCCTGGTGGCAGGGGATCATGTATTATGGCAGCAACGGCGCGTGGTTCCTCAACAACAGCCTGAGCGATCCGAATTTCGGCTGGCTGAGTGACAGAGAGCCCCCGGCCGGTTTTTGCCAGACGCGGAATGGTTTGCTGTTTTTCGGGTCTTCGGGAGGAAATGTTAAGTGTTTTGAGGCCAGCAAAGGCTGGCGCCTGTATTATGTGTCCGGCCAGAATTTTTATTCCGGATTCCGTTTGCTTACTCCCGATGAAGCTAAGCAGGCCCCATGGGGCAAATGCGACGCGATCGCGCAGGATTCTTCCGGGTATCTCTGGATCTCAAGCTGGGACAATTATGCCGGCTGCCTGATCTGCTACAATCCCGCGGTTGTCAATCCAGGCCCGACTGATTACAAACGGTTCCTCCCGAAAGATTCGCCGTATTACATGCATGACATCATCGCCCTGAGCGTCGATAAAAACGGAGTCCTCTTCGCCGGCAGCACCGACGGCCAACTGTTGATTTTCCGGCATAGCGGCAATCCGCTGTCACAGGGGATTGCCGAAATACTGAGTTATAAATCCGATTTGAATACCGTCTACGATATCACTTGCCACGATCGCGATATCACCTGGATCGCCTGCGCCAAAGGGCTGTTCCGCGCAACGGTCCATGGCGGCACGGTTGTGCTTGATTCCATGGACAAACTTCCCGGCAATATCACCTGCGTAGAGCAGGAGGCGGACGACGCCGTATGGCTGGGAACGACCAATGACGGACTGATACGCTACAATCCTCAGCGGCAGGAGAAGGATGAAATTACCACAACGCAAGGGTTGATCAGCAACGCTATCCATGACCTGAGCGTCGATTACCAGAAAGGATACCTCTGGGTCGCCACCTACGACGGATTGTCGCGCTATGACCTGATGCATTCCAATGTAACGCTGACGGACCCCGGGAATCTGAGGTTGTATCCCAATCCCTTTTCACTATCGAATCCGCACCATTCCCAGATAACCTTCGAAAATCTGCCCCCCAATACCAGAATGCACATCGCCGATATCAGAGGGAGCGTCGTGGGCGTGCCCGCCGCCTTCGTGCAGAGCGAATATGAATGGGTATTCCGCTGGACGCCGCCCCGGTCGCTGCTGCCGGGCACGTATTTGGCCGTGGCGAAAAGCAGCGCCGCGGGAAAAACCGCCAAATTGATGATCGTGCCGTAAAAGACGTTGCGCGTGGTAGCGACGTTGCGCGCAACGTCTCTACCGGCAACGTCCCTATCCGGTCGCGTGCCGCAACTATTTTCCATACATCTCCCGTTCGATGCATCGTGCATGATCACGGCGGCAATTTCTGATATGGACCGGATACGGATCGCCCATTTCATCAATCCATTTCTCAGCGTAACGGAGAACTGGATCCATAGCCAGCTCGCGTGGAACACCCATTGCGATCATATCGTTTTATGCCGGTCACGGTTGAATGAACGGCAATTTCCTTTTGACAATGTCTGCTGCCGCTATCCATCCCCCGGATGGCGCCTGCGCCTCGATACCCTTGCGGCGCGCCTGCGGGCGCAATATCCCCGCGCCTGGTACCGGCGCGCACTTGAGCGCGAAAAGCCGCGGATCTTTCACGGCCATTTCGTCTATGAGTCGTGGCGGAATTTCGGGCTCATCCGCCAAGCCGGCCTGCCGCTGGTGACGTCGTTCTATGGCCTTGACATAACGAAATTGCCGCGGCGATGGGAATGGCGGCCGCGGTATGAACGACTGTTCTCCCATGGCCGGATTTTCATCTGCGAAGGACCGCATGCCGCGCGCCAGGTGGAACAGCTTGGCTGCCCTTCGGAAAAAATCCGCATTGTGCGCATCGGCGTGGACGTGGAGCGCATACGTGCGCTGCGCGCGGCAGGCGACCAGGCGCGGGTCCGCGTCCTGTTCGTGGGATTGGGGCGGGAAAAGAAAGGCGCGGAATACGCCGCCGCCGCTTTCGTAATGGCGCACCGGACGCATCCTGATTTGCAGCTGCA
>Ga0315279_10010947_pt1 | contig 10578 bp, 6 predicted proteins | sample YL17G06_20_MG_FD_203694 | JGI IMG/M metagenome (GOLD analysis project Ga0315279, IMG submission 203694) | Sediment microbial communities from Yellowstone Lake, YNP, Wyoming, USA - YL17G06_20 | ecosystem: Environmental > Aquatic > Freshwater > Lake > Sediment | place: USA: Wyoming | collected...
TGACCTGATAGGCTTTCGTTTTGCCCTTGTCATTCTGGATGTTAATCCTCGGATCCCCGTGCCAAGGCGTCTTAAAGATTCTATGGCTGCCTCCCGGATTCCTGGGCGGCCCAAAATATCGCTCACAAACCTTGCAAAGATCAGGGAAGCGTACGTTTTTCGGGCTTTCCCTCATCCGCTTGATGAGTTTATCGATCTTGCCCTTCATAATGATATCAATAATGATACTAATGTCAAGGAGTTTTCTCTTTTCCCGAAGATAAATGACGATTCAAGAGTCGAGATATTCTCTCTCGGAACTGTACAAAGGTCTGAGGTTGAATTTTCTCCGGTTAGCGGCTAAAAATACTTAGGACCTTGAGGTATTCGTTGGAGGGGGAAACATACCAGAGGCCTTTTGCGAAGGTCTTGGAGGCGTGGCTGTCCGAGCCGAAGCGATTTCGCGATCGAGGTTAAGAGCGGCAAGCCCGTCGATCATTGGCTGCATTCGTGAGTCGCTTTGGGCCGGGGATCTTCCCGGGGGATCTATACCGTTTAGTCTACCTGGCAAAGAACGGCAACGTGTAGAGCCGACAAGGTGCGAGGACGCTGCGCAAGTGGGGTCTTCAGGGCGGCCGGGCAGTGGATCTAGGTTGGGTGGACCTCCGCCAGAATGCGGCCGTCCAAGTCCGTGTCGTCGGTGTTTAGGCCAAAGGCCATCGGGAGCCCTGGCGCCTGGCGGAAAAAAGAAAATGAAACTGTTTGACGGCCGGCTGAGAAAGGGCTTGACCGATAGACCAATTCCGGTATAATTATGCTTGGGATTATAGAAAGCTTATGAAAGTGATATAAAATGGTACTAATTAAAGATATTTATAGACTTGGGCTGAGCAAAAAGGAGACTTTTCTGCTCTCTTCCCTGGCAAAAGTCGGAAAGGGAGTTTTCACGATTAAGGAAGCTGTAGATATCTTGGGGAAGGACGCCAAACGGACCATGAGCTCTCTCATAAGGAAGAAGTGGATTCTCCCTTTAAAAAGGGGACTCTATGCGATTGTCCCGTTGGATATCGGGGTCAAAGGGGCCGAAAGCTTTATCCTCCACGATTTTGTCGCTGCTTCCTACATGGCCGAGCCGTATTATGTCGGATTCTGGTCAGCCTTGAATTATCACGGCCTCTCCGACCAGATCCCGGGCACGGTCTTTGTAGCGACAACGAAGGCAAGGCCTCCCCTGAGGGTTCAGAACTCCTGGTTTCGGTTCGTCCAACTGACTAAAAACAGGTTCGTGGGGATTGAAAAGGTCGAGATCGACGGCCGGGAGGTCGAAATCTCGGATAAGGAAAAAACCATCGTCGACTGCCTCGATCACCCGGAGCATTCCGGAGGGATTGACGAGGTCGCGAAGGCCATTTTTTTCGGTCACGAAGAGTTGGACCGGGTCAAGGTCCACAGCTACGCGCTGATGATGAGAAATAATGCCATCTTCAAGCGTCTTGGTTATCTATTGGAAAAGACGGACTTGTTCAACGCCTACAAAAGCCTATTCGAAGGCATCCGTTTGACAACGGGGTATTCCGCTCTGGACAAGGGCGGAGCGAGAGCGGGCAAGTACAACGAGCGGTGGAAGCTGTTCATTAACGCGGATATCGACGCTAAGAGGTGGATGTATTGATCGATAGGCGAGAGCTTCTTGAAAAAGCGAAAGAGAGGGGCCTGAATCTCTTGGTGATCGAGAAAGATTATGCTCTCGGCTGGCTGCTTTACGGCTTTTCCAAGACGCCGAATCTTGTTTTCAAGGGAGGGACCGCCCTGAGCAAGATCTATTTCCCGAAAATCTGGAGGCTTTCCGAAGATCTCGATTTCAGCTGCCTCGAAGAGGCCCCGGAGTTCCTGCTCGAAAGAATGCCCGCTGTTATAAAGGAGGCTGAGGGCGCGTCGGGGATAGAATTCATTCTTCGGACAAGTTTCTCGAACCCCGATTATCTTCAATTGAAGATCCAATATGTGGGAATCATAGGTAGGAATTGGGTCAAAGTGGATGTCATGAAGAACGACCTTGTGGAACCTCCGATCGTCCGGCAGATTCTGGCCGGCTATTCGGATTCCTTGCCCTTTGATATAACTGTTGAAACCCTGGAAGAGATCTTTGCGTCGAAACTACGGGCTGCCATTGAAAGAAAGAAGTGCCGGGACTATTTTGATCTTTGGAAACTAACGAAACTTGAATTCGATAGGGGAAAGCTGAAGCGTGTATTTACGGCGAAGCTGGCGGTTAAGGGAATTGAGTTCGAAGGGACAACGCAACTCTTGCCGCCCGATATCAAGGAAACATTGCATCCCTATTGGGAAAGAGAACTCGGGAGACTTCTGCACCCTGCGCCGAACATGGAGAAAGTTTTGAAAGAGTTGAGCGGTTCTCTTGGATTTCTTGATAGTGAGTAAAAATACTCAGGACATGAAAAGAATCCTATCGGCAACTTTGGGTGCCACAGCTGCGAAAACAGTTGACAACAACTGTCAATAATCTTAAATTATGATTACAAGGGGACAGGTTGTTGTGCGTTTGACGATGCGATTGGAGAAATAATCCACATGAAGAAATCAACCGGCGATGTCTTGACCATCGATGATCTGGCTATCTATCTGAAGATCCCGAAGTCGACGCTCTACAAGCTCGCCCGGGAAGGGAAGATCCCTTCCCATAAGATCGGCCGTCGCTGGCGTTTCCATAAACGGTCCATCGAGCGATGGCTTGAGCGGGCGGGGGAAGCCAATTCCGGCGCGGGAGGAAACCGGTAATGGTCACGCACGATAAGTCCCGCCGTCGCATGGGATATGACTTCATCCTGATCTTCGGTCTCCTGGCCGCGGGGATCGCCGCCGGCGGCGCCTATTATTACCGGAGCTACCACCGGAATTTCCGCGTCGAGGTGGAGCGCCAACTGAGCGCCATCGCCGAGCTGAAAGTGGATGAGCTCGTGCGCTATAGGCAAGAGCGGTTGGCGGACGCCGCCGTTTTCTATAAAAACGCCGCCTTCTCCGCCCTGGTGAGGCGCCATTTCGAACACCCGGAGGACCAGGAGGCAGGAGACCAGCTCCGGACGTGGCTGGGCCATATGCAGGCGGCCTCTCAGTATGACCGAGTCATGCTGCTGGACACTCTTTACTCCAAGAAGATGATCATTCCCGACGGGCCGGAACGAAGCACGTCCTTCGTTTCCCCGAGCTCCTCCGAGGGCCTGCGGTCGGGGAAGGTCGTCTTTGAGGATTTCTACTGGAATGAGCAGAACCGGCGGATTTACCTGAAGGTCCTGGTCCCCATCCTCGACGAAACCCATGACGGCCGGGTCATCGGAGTTCTCGCCCTGCGCATAGATCCCGAGATTTATCTCTATCCCTTTATCAGCCGCTGGCCGACCCCCAGCCGGACGGCCGAGACCCTTCTCATCCGCAGGGATGGAAACGACGCCCTGTTCCTGAACGAACTCAAGTTCCAAAAGAACACCGCCCTTCGTTTGCGCATCCCACTCGGGAAGGAGAACGTGCCGGCCGTCAAAGCCGCGCTGGGGCAGGAAGGGATCGTGGAAGGGATGGACTACCGCGGCGGGGCGGTGATTGCCGCTGTGCGGCCCGTCCCGGACTCGCCGTGGTTCCTGGTCGCACGCATGGACACTTCGGAAGTGTTCGGGCCGATGAGGGAGCGATTGCGGGAGATCATTATCATGGCCGCCCTCCTGCTCCTCGGCACGGGCGCGGCGCTGGGCTTCGTCTGGCGACAGCAGGGGGCCCGCTTCTACCGGGACCGGTATAAGGCGACGGAAGCGCTCCGGGAGAGCGAATCCCGCCTTAGCGCCATTACGGATTCGGCCCAGGACGCCATCCTGATGATGGACCCTGAAGGAAACTTGACCTATTGGAACCCCGCGGCCGAGCGCGTTCTCGGCTATACGAATACCGAGGCGCTCGGAAGGAATCTGCATGACTTGATCGCTCCGGAGCGCTATCACGAAGCCCACAACGCCGCTTTCCCCGGGTTTATTCGTACCGGTCAGGGGGCGGCCATGGGCAAGACTCTCGAACTGCACGCCCGCCGAAAAGACGGTCGTGAGATCGCAGTGGCGCTGTCGCTGTCCTCCGTCCGGATACAGGGCGGCTGGCACGCCGTGGGCATCTTGCGCGACATCACCGCGCAAAAGTGGGCGGAGGCGGCGCTGCGCGCGAGCGAGGAGCGGTTCCGTGTACTTTTCGAGAGTTCCCGGGACGCCATCATGACTTTGGAGCCGCCGGACTGGAATTTCACGTCCGGAAACCCGGCCACGGTAGCCTTGTTCAGGGCGAAGAACGTACAGGAATTCATTTCCTACGGGCCCGGGGGCCTGTCGCCCGAGTGGCAGCCGGACGGTCGTGCCTCCGCCGAGAAGGCCAAGGAGATGATCGAAACGGCCATGCGCGAAGGCTCCCATTTCTTCGAGTGGACGCATGCGCGGACCGACGGCGAGGAATTTCCCGCCACCGTCCTCCTGACCCGGATGGAGTATGCCGGAAAGACCATCCTCCAGGCCACGGTCAGAGACATAACCGAGCAGAAGAAGGCGGAGCGGGACCTGCACAAGGCTATGGAGGACGTGGAACAGTCCAATCGCCGGCTCGAAGCCGCTACCGAGCGGGCCAACCGGCTGGCCTTTGAAGCCCAGGCGGCCAACATCGCCAAGAGCCAGTTCCTGGCCAACATGAGCCACGAGATCCGCACGCCCATGAACGGCGTCATCGGCATGACCGGGTTGCTTTTAGCGACCGGCCTGTCCGGGGAACAGCGCCGTTACGCCGAGACGGCGAGCTCGAGCGCCGAGGCCCTGCTGAGCGTCATCAACGACATCCTCGACTTCTCGAAGATCGAGGCGGACAAGCTGGAGCTGGAGGCGCTGGATTTCGACCTGCGCGCGACGTTCGAGGACGCAGCGGAACTGCTGGCCCTGCGCGCGCACGAGAAGAATCTGGAGTTCATCTGCCGCATCGATCCCGAAGTGCACACGTTCCTCCGGGGCGATCCCGGGCGTTTGCGCCAGATCCTGATCAATCTGGGAAATAACGCCATCAAGTTCACGTCCCGGGGAGAGGTCGTGATCGAGGTGAAGGTGGAATCAGAGACCGACGACCGGCTGAAGGTCCGTGTCGAAGTGCAGGACACGGGTATCGGCATCCCTCAGGACAGGATCGGACTCCTGTTCACTGCCTTCCAGCAAGTGGACGCATCGACGACTCGCCGGTTCGGCGGCACGGGGCTGGGGTTGGCCATCTCCAAGCGCCTCGCCGAGCTCATGGGCGGGGAAGTCGGAGTCGAAAGCGTCGAGGGCCGGGGATCGACCTTCTGGTTCACGGCCGTCTTCGGCAAGCAGCCCCGCCGCGATCGACGGGAAGGCCTCCCGCCGGTCGACCTCCGCGGCGTGCGGATCCTGGTAGTGGATGACAACGCCACGAATCGCCTGGTCGTCGCCGAGCAGCTGGAGTCATGGGGCGTTCGTCACGCGGAGGCCGAAAGTGCCGTGAAGGCGACCGGACGGCTGCGCGCCGCCCTCGCCGAGGGCGACCCCTTCCGCATCATGATCACGGACATGCAGATGCCGGAAACGGACGGAGAATCCCTGGGCAGAGCCATCAAGGCCGATCCCGAACTGCGCGATACGTACATGGTGATGATGTGCTCCTTAGGGACACGCGGCGACGCCAAACGGCTTAAGGAAATAGGTTTCTCCGCCTACTTGACCAAGCCGGTCAAGCAGTCCCAGTTATACGATTGCCTGGCCATGGTCCTCGGCGGCGGCGCTGTGCCTGCCAAAACTATGGATGCCGCCCTCGTCACTCGCCACACGCTCAATGAGGCCCGCCGGCGCATGGTTCGCATCCTGCTGGCCGAAGACAACCCCACCAATCAACAGGTAGCCCTGAGCATTCTGGAGAAACTGGGCTTCGGCGCCGACACCGTGCTCAACGGCCGGGATGCCATCCAAGCCCTGGAGACGGTCCCCTACGACCTGGTGCTGATGGATGTGCAAATGCCGGAGATGGACGGTTTGGAGGCGACCCGGGCCATTCGCTCCGGAAAGACCGGAGTCCTGAATCCAAAAATTCCCATCATCGCCATGACCGCCCATGCCATGAAGGGCGACCGCGAGCGCTGCCTCGAGGCGGGCATGGACGATTATATCTCCAAGCCGATCGCGCCACAGGCCCTGGCGGAGGCGCTCGAGAAATGGGTGGAGACCCCCCAGGAACGATCGCCCGCGGCCGCTGCGCCCGGCGGCGAAACCTCACGACCCGCAGGCCCGCCCGTTTTCGACCGGCAAGCGTTCATGGCCCGGCTGATGGGTGACGAGGACCTGGCCAAGGACATCATCGCCGGCTTCCTGGAAGATATCCCCAAGCGGATTCACGCGCTTAAGAAACACCTTGACCAAGGTGACGCCGGATCGGCCGGAGGTCAGGCGCATGCCATCAAGGGCGCGGCGGCCAACGTGGGCGGCATGACCATGAGCGCCGTGGCCTTTGAGATGGAAAAGGCCGGCAATGCCGGCCGAAGGGAAGAGCTCGCCGCCCTCATGCCAGAACTGGAGCGGCAGTTCGATCTGTTGAAAACAAGCATGCGGGAAGGGAAGTCATGAAAATCCTGATCGCCGAAGACGATTTCACCTCGCGGAGCATCCTGACCGCGGTCCTGAAAAAATGGGGCTTTGATCCCGTCGTTACGGAAGATGGCGGTACGGCCTGGGGCGTCCTTCAACGACCCGACGCGCCCCGGCTCATTCTTCTCGATTGGAACATGCCGGGAATGGACGGGCTGGAGATCTGCCGGCGCCTGAGGGAAAGCGAAGTCCCCAATCCTCCCTATGTTATTCTCCTGACCGCCCGGGGGGAGAAAGGCGACATCGTCAAGGGCCTGGAGGCGGGAGCCAATGACTACGTGGCCAAGCCCTATGACAACGAGGAATTGCAGGCCAGGATCAGGGTGGGTCAACGCATGCTGGAGATGCAGTCCCGTCTGCTGGAAGCGCGGGACAAACTGGCGTATCAGGCGACTCACGATCCCTTGACCGGCGTCCTCAATCGCCGCGCCGTCCTGGATAGGCTGGCGCAGGAGCTTTCGCGGGCAGGACGGGAAAAGGGGAGCCTGAGCGTCGGGATGTTCGACATCGACCATTTCAAGAACGTCAACGACACTTACGGGCACCGGGCCGGAGACGAAGCGCTGGTCGCTTTCACCCGGTGCATCCAAGACGGGTTGCGGGAATATGACTGCGTCGGCCGGTACGGCGGAGAGGAGTTCCTCGTGATCGTCCCGGGGTCCATGGGGAAGAGCGGTGAGAGCCTTTATGAGCGGTTGCGCGCCCGAGTCGCCGATGCCGGGATCACAACCAACGCAGGGATAGTGTCTTTGACGGTCAGCATCGGTGTGGTGCCGGGAACGGGTCAAAGCAGCGTGGACGCCCTGCTCGCCGCCGCGGACGCAGCGCTTTATCAAGCCAAGGCCGGAGGGCGAAACCGCGTCGTCTATGCGACGCCCTAATGATGAAGGAGTGCATGCCATGATCAAAGGCGAACCTATCTACATCCTGCTCGTTGAAGATGACCCTGCGCACTCCGAAGCCGTTCGGCGGGCGCTCAAAGTCTCCGGCATGAATGTTGTCGTCCGGGAGGCTGGAACGCTGAGGGCGTACCGTGAGCTCGCGGCCGCCCATCCGCCGGACATTGCAATCCTGGATCTCTGCCTGCCGGACGGGCGGGCGGTGGAGGTCCTGATCTCTCCGCCTGAAGCCGGCCCGTTCCCCATTGTGGTCATAACCGGCCAAGGTGACGAGCTGCTGGCGGTGGAAGCGATGAAAGCCGGCGCCCTGGATTACATCGTCAAGTCCCCCGAGGCTTTTGCCGGCATGCCTCGCACCGTGGAACGTGTCCTGCACGAATGGGACATACGTCAGGAGCGCATGCGGATGGAGGAGGCGCTGCGGGAGAGCAAGGAGCGGTATCGCATTTTGTTCGAGACGATGGCCGAGGGTGTCGTCTTGATCGCCCCGGATGGTCAAATAGTCCAGTCCAATCCTGCGGCGGAACGCATTCTGGGGCTCAACCGTTTGGAAATCGAAGGTCGTCAATACGATAGCTCGAAGTGGGAGCTTCTTCGCCCTGACGGGACGCCGATGCCGCCGGAGGAGATGGCCGGCCCTCGTGCGATGAGGGGAAAGCATTCTGTGAAGGATGTCGTAATGGGCGCCAAAAGTCCGGATGGCTTCGTCTCTTGGATCAATGTCAACGCTGTGCCGATCCTGGACCAGGCCGGCGAGATTGAGAGTGTCGTCGGCACCTTCCAAGACATCACCGAGCGTAAGCAGGCGGAGGAGGCGCTGCGGGAGACAGAGGAGAAACTGTCTTTGTTTGTGCGTTATTGCCCCAATCCTGTTTACATTAAAGATGAAGATACCCGTGCTGTCGTATTGAGCCATCATTTTGAAAAGATGTTAGGAAAGCCTTTGTCTCAATTGCTTGGCAAAACCGATGAGGAACTCTGGCCCCCGGAACTGGCTGCCGCAATGCGGGCGGATGATGAAAAAGTAATGAAAGAAGGCTGCACTATTGGGCGGGAAGAGACTTTTGAAGGCCGGTATTTTTTTAGCGTGAAATTTCCGATTCTCATACCGAATCGCCCGACCCTTCTCGGCGGATACACAATCGACATCACCGAGCGTAAGCGGACGGAGGAGGCGTTGCGCCGGGCTGAAGAGAACTTCCGGTGTACTCTGGATGACTCCCCGCTCGGGGTGCGCATCGTTACCGCGGAAGGAGAGACAATCTATGCCAACCGGGCTATCCTGGACATTTATGGCTATGACAGTATTGAGGAGCTGAAAACGACACCCGTCAAGAACCGTTACACTCCGGAGAGCTATGCCGAGTTTCAGATAAGACATAATAAAAGGCAGCAGGGTGAGGAGGCCCCGTCCGAATACGAAATCAGCATCGTGAAGAAAAATGGTGAAGTCCGCCATCTGCAGGTCTTCCGAAAGGAAGTGCTTTGGAATGGCGAAAGGCAGTATCAAGCGCTCTACCGCGACATCACCGACCGTAGGCGGGCAGATGAAGCCCTTCGGGCGTCTCTGCGGGAAAAAGAGATCCTCCTTCGGGAGATCCATCACCGGGTGAAAAACAACATGCAGATCATCTCCAGCCTCTTCAACCTTCAAGCCGGGTACATCAAAGATGAGGAAGCCCTGAGGATCCTCAAGGAGGGGCAGACCCGCATCCGTTCCATGGCCCTCGTCCACGAGAAGCTTTATCAATCCGGCGATCTGTCGAAAATCGACCTCGCCGGCTACATCCAGAGCCTGTCGGTCCACCTGTTCCACGTTTATCTGGTCGATCCAAATCAGGTCCGGCTGGAAACGGAGTTTGAGGAAGTGCCTCTGGACATCAATTCGGCCGTGCCCTGCGGGCTGATCCTCAATGAGCTGATTTCCAACGCGCTCAAGCACGCGTTTCCCGCGGGCCGGAAGGGAGTCCTCACGATCAGGCTCCGGCGCAGGAAAGACGGCGCCGTGGAGCTTCGGATCGCGGACAACGGCGTGGGCTTCCCCGAAGGATTGGATTTCCGGCGCACCGAAAGCCTCGGCCTGCAGATCGTGAGCCTCCTCGTCGGGCAGCTTGAGGGGACGATCAAGCTCGCTGGAAAGAACGGGACGGCCTTCACCGTGGCCTTCCACGAGTTGAAATAGAGGACCACTTCCATGAAAATAGGCAAGATCGACTACGAGACGTTCAGCCGTTTCCTGCTCGACAGGCTGGGAAAGAAGGACAAGACGGTCCTCGTGCCCCCGATGACGGGTGTGGACGCGGGGGTCGTGGATGTCGGGGGAGGGAAGGTCCTGGTCATCGCGGAAGACCCTATCTTCACCATGCCCATGCTGTCGCTCCGGACGTTCGGCTGGTTCACCGTCCACATCGGGGCGAGCGATGTCGCGGTCATGGGCGTTAAGCCCCGTTATATGACCTATTCGCTCCTCCTGCCGCCTGAAACGAACACGAAAGACCTCAAAACGATCTTGGATTCCATCCACAAGACGGCCGTGGAGCTGTGCATCGCCATCGTCGGCGGGCACACGGGCTACTATCCCGGGCTCACGGCGCCCATGATCGGAGGGATAACGGTCTTCGCCTTCGCCAAAAAGGGGAGCTACGTGACTCCGGCGGGCGCGCGACCGGGGAACGCCGTCATCCTGACCAAGGGGCCGGCCATCGAGACCGCCGGGTTGCTCTCGGTCTTGCGCGAGAAGGAACTCACGAAGAAATACCCGAAATCGCTCATCCGGAAAGCCAAGGCCCTCTGCAAGAAGATCACGGTGGTCGAGGACGCGCTCGCGGCCATGAAGGCGGGCGGGGTCACGGCCATGCACGACGCGACCGAGGGCGGGGTCATCGGCGGGCTTTTCGAGATCGCCAATGCGAGCGGCGTCGGGATGGAAATCTACGAGAACTTGATGATCTACCCGGACGAGGTCCGGATGGTCTGCGAGGCGTTCACGATCGACCCGGTCGCGGCCATCGCCGAGGGGA
>Ga0315279_10010948_pt1 | contig 10578 bp, 7 predicted proteins | sample YL17G06_20_MG_FD_203694 | JGI IMG/M metagenome (GOLD analysis project Ga0315279, IMG submission 203694) | Sediment microbial communities from Yellowstone Lake, YNP, Wyoming, USA - YL17G06_20 | ecosystem: Environmental > Aquatic > Freshwater > Lake > Sediment | place: USA: Wyoming | collected...
CCCGGCGCGCTTCAGCTCCGGCAGCAGGTAGCCGAGCATGCGCGCCGTCTGGCTGTGGTAGTGGCAGATGCCGATGGCGGCGCCTCGGCGCTGCGCCAGGCCGCCGAGCTGGCGCATGCGCTCCTGCGCCGAGTCGAAGAATTTCGCGGCGTCAGCGGGCTCCGGGGAGAAGCTGGTGTCCAGAAACACGCTGCGCGCGGCATAGGGCACGCCCAGCTCGGCGGCGACCTCTGGGGCGACGCTGGAGCCGGTGGTGAGGCTGTCAACGAAGAACAGGCCGCGGCGGCGCAGCACCGACAGCACCGCCCGCATGACGCGCGCGTCCGCCGTCGCGCGCGACCCCATGTGGTTGTTGACGCCTACCGCTTGCGGCACGTCGGCCACATGCTCTTCCACCAACGCGGCGATCTGCTCGTCGGTCATATCCACCATGATGCAGCCCGGACCGGGGTTGAGGCGCGAGTTGAGTGGCTCCATCGGCAGGTGCAGCATGACCTGAAATCCCGACGCCGCGCACTCGCGGGCGAGCTCCCGCGACCCCGGCACCCCGGGCAAGATGGAGAACGTCAGCGGGTAGTCGAGGGCGGCGAAATCCTTCATCTCATCGGTGTCGTAGCCGACATCGTCAACGATTATCGCCACCCGGCCGGAGCCCGAGGGCAGCAGCGGGCGCGCCGGCTGCCACCTGGTTTCGCCCGGCGCGTGGTTCTCGCGCACGGACGATGGCGCGCCTTGCGGGGGTGCGACAGGGACGGGGGAAGGGGCGGCGCCGCGCGCGAAAGGCCGCTCGGTGTGCGCCCTCGGTGGTTGCACATTGCGCGGCCCAGGCGCGGACGCGGTCGGATGGCCGCGTTGCGGGGCGGGGAAGGGCCGCGACACACTCGACGGCTCGCGCCCCACCCACCACACGATTGCGACCACGCCGGCCAGAAGCGCAACCAGGAGCCATGGAAGCGCCGGTTTCGCCCGGCGACGCGACGATGGTGTCATGACCATTCAGTTGCGACAGACGACCGGCCGCCGCTCGGCAAGCCGTCAACGAACCCACCCGCGGAGCCGGGCCTGGCCCTAGCTGTGGGCGGCGGCGACCTGCTGCCGCACCATCTGCAGCGCCTTCTGATACTGCGAGTCCTGGGGGCTGTCCAAGGCGGCGTCAGGCGGCATCTCCACCACCACGTCCGGCGCCACGCCTTTGTGGTTGATGTCGCGGCGCGCCAGCGTGTACCACTTGGAGGTGGTGAGGGCGATGGCGGCGCCATCGTTGAGGGGCAGGATGGTCTGCACCGAGCCCTTGCCATAGGTGGTGGTGCCCACCAGCTTGCCGATCCTGGCATCCTGTATCGCGCCCGCCAAGATCTCGGACGCGCTGGCGCTGCCCTTGTTCACCAGCACCACCAGCGGCAGGTCGAAGTCATGGCCGCCGCCCCGGTGCGGGCCGTAGAACGGGCGCATGGGCTGACCGCGCTCCTGCACGTAAACCACCGGCTCCTCCGCCACGAACTGCCGCGCCACGTCGATGCAGCGATTGAGCAGGCCCCCTGGGTTGTTGCGCACGTCGAGCACGAGGGCGCGCATGTGCTTGGCGCGCAGCTCCTCCAGCGCCGTGGTCACCGCTTGCCCCGTGTCCTCGTAGAAGTAGTTGAGTCGCATGTACCCAATGCCATCATCCAGCAGCTTGCTCTCAACCGTGGCCACGTCGATCGGCCCGCGTACGATCTCCTTGAGCAGCGGCTTCTCCTCTCCCTGGCGGCCGAGCAGCAGCTTGACGGTGGTGCCGCGCTCCCCACGGATTTTCTTCACCGCATCGCTCAGGGTCATGCTGTCGGTCAGCGCGCCGTCGATCTGCAGGATGAGGTCCCCTGCCCGCACCCCCGCCTTCGCCGCCGGGCTGCCGGTCAGCGGCGCCACGATCGTCATGCGGAAACGCCGGCTCCGGATCTCCGATCCGCACGCCGGGCAGCGCAGCCCCGGCGTGGCCTTCGCCGCCTCGTCGTCGGGCTTGACCTCGGTCAAGCCGATGGTCGCCCCGATGCCCTCGAAATGCCCCTGGTTCTCCTCCTGAAACGACTGGTACTCCTGCGGTTCCATGAAGCGCGTGTAGGGGTCCTCCAGCGACGCCAGCAGGCCGCGCACCGCCCCGTAGGTCAGCTTGCGCTTGTCCTCAATGGGCTCAACGTAGTAGCGATTGATGTTCTCCAGCACCTGGCCGAACGTCTCCAGCGGCTGCAAATCCACATCGTCGCGCGCCGGCGCGCCCGTTGCTCCGGCCGCGCTCGCGATCCGAATCGCGCGCAGGGCGTCAGTGACACTCACATCGCTGCGGGTGCCGTCGGCGAGGATCTGAAACTGACGGCCGGCCATGAACGAGGTGACCATGACCACCATCAGCACGACTATCAGGGCGATGCGTTGCTTGCGATGCATGGGGTCGCTGCCTTTCGAGTCCTGGTTTGCACCGAACGCGCGCCGAGGCGGCACGCGGGGCTTCTTCTAGGGTTATTCCACGAGCAGCCGCGCACGCAAACCCGGCCGTCGCCGTCTTGCGCGCCCCCTCAGCGGGCTTCGCGCAGAACTCCGGCGCTCCTGAGGCGCCGGTTCAGCGCCCGTAGACGTGGATGCGGAAGACCTGCATGCGGTAGACCAGGAAATCCACCGCAGGATAGCTCATGACGCAGCTCTTGGTGAACGTCAGGCTTCCCGCGGGCCCGGCTTCCGCCGTAGTCGAGTAGGTGGGTTGAGGGGGACCACCGACCGGCGGCAGGGGGCCGGGCCCCGCCGGCGCCGCGGCGGGGGATTCCTCGCCGCCAGAGCTGAACCGAAAGGTGATGCGGCCAAACATACCGGGCGCAATGCCGCCTGGGGTGGGGGTGGACGCAGCGGCGCCGGCGCCGGCGCCCCCTTGCTCGCTGATTATCTCCATGCGGTTGGGCCACCCGTATGCCTCCAACACGTCCGCGAACGTGTCACCCAGCCGGATGCCCTTTTCCGTCTCCGCGACCTTGGAGGGGTTGAAGTCGCGCCACTGGCTGACGACGATGTCCGTGACGCGCGCGCTCGGCCCGGTGCCGGTGATGACGAACCCGATTACGACCGGATCGCGGTTGTACACCCACTGCACCTGGTCGGCCTTCAGCTCGGCCATCCGCACCGCACCCGCCCATGGCGGTGTGCCGGCCCCTTGCGCCTTCACAAAATTGAAGACATTACCGGAGGTGAACATCGCATCGGGCGTGCCAAGAGCCGGCGAGGACAACAGATCGTCCGGCCTCTCGCCCAGCGATATGCCGGCCAATTGCGCCTCTTGGGCTTGGCTGGGCGATGAAAACGCCGCCAGCGCCACCAGCGCTGCCGTCACCAGCGCCAGGCGCCCGATGTTCTCTCTACTCATTGCTTTTCTCCTGACCTCGGCGCACCAGTCTCAGCGTCACTCAGCGCCGAGGCCCCAGTGGATCCGCCCCGGCGTCACCGGAGCTTGCGGTTGCGCAGCCGCCCCTGCTGCCGGGGGCGCCGGCACCCCGAACCCCGGCATGGCTACCGGAACCGCCGGAGCCGCCGGAGCCGGCCTGGCCAGCGCAATGGTCGTCACCCGCATGTCGCTGAGCGTCAGTGTCAGACCGGCGCTCGCGTAACTCAACACCAGGTTAGCGCCTGCGTTCTGGGTGGACTCGGGGAACCCATACTTCCCGATGACTGCGGTGTAGCCATCGCCAAGCTTGACTCCGCGCGTGGTCACTGCGCCGGGGTAAGACCTGCCGGCGACGATGATCGAATCGACATTCCCGTCAGCCGTGATGCCCACCACAACGCGCACGCCCTCCAGATTGTAGAGCCAGTAGATCTGCGCGGTACCCGGTTGCGTCGCGATCGGGGCTGCGACCATGGGCTGGGCTGCTGGCATTGAACCGGTCATGTCCAACGGCTCCCGGGATCCGGACAGACCGCCCCACAGCACCCCTCCCCCGAGCCCGAACGCCGGCGCAGCGGCTGCCGGGGCCGCCACCCGCGGCGCCGGCGCCCCGGGCTGACCGGACGGTTGGGGCGCCTCAATCCCGTACGTTATCATGGCCCCGTTCGGACCGAAGAAATCCGGGGCACCATAAGGCTTCTGGTTCAGAAGCTCCACCGCGGGCTGGCCGAGGCGGATTCCGCCGAGTTGCTGCTCAACCGCCTCCGCTCGCGGTGCCAGCGCAAACGCCGCCGCTATCAGCCCGAATACCGCCAGCCGCCGGGTCATAACACCCCTCCTGCGTAACAGTGGCCCAGAGCGTCAGTCAAGTACAATTTAGCACACCCCAGGTGCAGTGTCAATCCTTCGACGCCCCCGCCGCCCGCCAGGTTCCGTCGCAAGAGGTGTTGGCGCCCCGCGCGCGGTATGGAGAACCAGTCAACCCCGGAGAGGTTCACATGTTCGAATGGGATTGGGTGCACGAGCCGACCGAGCGGCTTCCTCGCTGTCACTGCTCGGTGATCGCGGAGTTGCCCGACGGCGACCTGCTGTCGGCCTGGTACGCCGGCGAGGACGAGGCGCGCCCCGACGCGGCCGTGGTCACCGCTCGCAAGACCGCCGCCGAGCCCTGGAGCCGGCCGCCCCAGATCGTCGCCGACACCCCCGGCAAGCCCGAGGGCAACCCCCTGCTGTGGGTCAACCGCAGGGGGCGCGCGCAGCTCTTCTACGGCACCATGCACGGCAAGCTCGACGGTCCGCCCGGCCCCGGCGTGCGCTGGGATACCGTGGACCAGAAGATGAAGCTCAGCCCCGACCTCGGGCTTACCTGGGGCGACGACATCATGCTGCGCGCCGAATGGGGCTGCGTCTTTCGCACCAAGCCGCTCAACCTCGCCAATGGCGATACCATCATCGGCGTCGAGTATTGCCGCGGCAACAGCATGTTCCTCATCTCCAAGGACGACGGCGACACGTGGCGGTACACCGACCAGGTCCCCGGGGTGCCCAATCAGCATCCCACCATGATCCAGCGCGCCGACGGCTCCATCCTCGCGCTCCTGCGCCCGGCCGGGGGCCTCCACCGCATCGGCCGCACCGTCTCCCGCGACAACGGCAGGACCTGGGAGCCCGCCGTCCATACCGATATGCCCAATCCCGGCGCCGCCATCGACATGGTCAAGCTCACCGACGGCCGCGTCGCGCTCGCCTTCAATCCCCTCGAGCGCGGGCGCAACGTCCTCGCCCTTGCGATGTCCGAGGACGAGGGCGACACCTTCCCCATAGTGCGCGAGATCGAGCGCACCGACCAGGGCGAGTTCTCCTATCCCGCGATTATCCAGTGCCGCGACGGCCTGCTGCATGGGACCTACACCCACATGCGCACCCGCATCAAGCATGTCTGGCTTACCCCGGACTGGGTGTACGGCATCTGACCCGCCGTCCCGCGGCGCGCCCCCACCGCTCCCCCGCGCGTCGGCGCAGCGATAGCGCCGCTTGGCAGGATTGCGGTCGCCTGCAAAGAACCATCTATACCGGCGCGTAGAACAGTCCGACAACCGCTGACAAGGCGTCGCTGCGCACCCCGGCTGTTGGCGCGGCGGTCGTGCAGCGCCAGGCGGTGGCGATTCCGCCGCCGGGAGGCACCGCCGGCTGGGTGGGGAAGGGGACATGGTCAAACGCGTGGCCCGCACATGGCCGCTGCTCGTCGCGCTGGCTTTCCTGTGGCTGAGCCTGGCGTTGATCTTCCACTTCTCCCGCTCCCTCAACCAGGGGCGCCTCGTCTATTCCCTCGATGACGCATACATCCACATGGCGCTCGCCAAGCACCTGGTGCAGGACGGGGTGTGGGGCGTTACCAGGTATGGCTTCAGCTCGTCGCAGTCCTCGCTGCTGTGGCCCCTGCTGCTGACGCTGGCGTACCTGCCGGCGGGGCCGAACGAAATCGCTCCCCTGGTGCTCAATGTTGTCTTCTCCACGCTCGTCGTCGCTTGCCTCTTCTTGCTGCTGGAGCGCCGCGGGCTGCCGGCCCCTTTCATCCTGCTCATTCTGTTCGAGCTGATCATCTTCATGCGCATGCCCCTGATGGTATTCGACGGCATGGAGCACCTGCTGCAGGTGCTGCTGGTGCTGGCCTTCGTCCACTTCGCCACCCACGGCCTCGCCGGGCCGGGCCGGATCTCCCGCAGCACGGCGCTCGCGCTGGCGCTGGCCCCGCTGCTGAGCGCGACCCGCTACGAAGGGTTGTTCCTGATCGCGGTGATATCGCCGCTATTCCTGCTGCGGCGGCGCTGGCTGCCCGGCCTCGCACTACCGGTGCTCGCGCTGGCGCCGGTGGCGGCCTACGCGGTAATCTCACTTGCCCACGGCGGCTACTGGCTGCCAAACTCGCTGCTGATGAAGAGCAACTGGTTCAACCAGGAATCCGGTGTGTTCGCTCAACTGGCGCATTCAACCCTCGTCTATCTGTTGGCGCCCGCCGCGGCGATATACGCGTACCGGCTGGCTAAGGGCCACGGATTCTGGCGGCCCGAGCAGTTGGCCCTGTTGGTCCTGCTTGTCGCCTTTGTGCCGCAATTCGTCTTTGGCAGATTGCAGCCCCGCTACGAGGGATACCTCGTGGCACTAGGGCTGTACGCCCTGGCGACTTCAGTGATTGCGTTGTTGCGCGCCACCAGGTTGCCCGAGCGCACGCAGGCGCGGGGTGCGCTGGCGATGGGGGTTCTGTTGGTGCTGCCGATCGGCCTCCAGGGGGCGCAGGCGGTGCTGCTGACGCCCGTTGCCACCTCCAACATATATCAGCAGCAGTACCAGATGGGCCGATTCCTCAGGCAATACTACCAGGGACAAGCGGTCGCCGCCAGCGACATCGGCGCCATTGACTACCTGGCGGATATCAGGCTTCTCGACTTGGCCGGGCTGGGCACCGTCGAGACCGCAGGCGCGTTTCTGCGTGGCGCTTTTGATGACGTCTTCCTCCGGCAACTGGTGCGGGCCAGGCGCGTCAAGATCGCCATCACTTATGAGAGCATTTTCGGCAGCGGGCCACCCGCGGCATGGGTGGTCGTGGGCAAGTGGCGGATACCGTTGAACGTGGTATGCTACGGCGATACGGTCACGTTCTTCGCCGTTGACCCGTCCGAAGCGCCAAGGCTGAGGCGGCATCTGCTGGACTTCTCGCATGAGCTGCCGCCGCAGGTCAAGCAGGTGGTCTTCGCCAACCCGTGACCACCGTTGCGGTGCTTGGTTAGGCTCGCGCGGCGCCACCCGAACGCGTCACCGGAGAGTAACTCACGCCCTACGAACTGGGCTCGGAGATTGCGCTTGATCCAGGGGAACGGGCAGGCTCCACGCCGCCCGGGCCCTGCTGCGGGCTGGGCCGAATCTTTTCGACTAGCTAACCGCCGATCATGAGGGACGGACACCGCTGGTGGATGCGCCATCGAGGCGGGTTCTCACGACGTGGGTTGCGGCGGTCGGCATCGCTTCGATGCTCGTCCCCACGGTTTATGCCGTGGGGGGGCCGGCGATCCTGGCGACCTTTGACCTGACCTACGACCGCATGGGCCTGCTGCTGGGCGCGGGCATGCTCGGCTATGGCGGCGGCGCGCTCATCGCCGGCTTGCTGCTGGACCTGGTCGCCATCGCGCCCCTCGTTCGCGCCACCATGGCGGTGGCCGCGGGCGCGTGTGTGGCCGGCGGCCTCGCCCCGGCGTGGGGCGTCCTCGGTGTTACCATGGTCCTCTTCGGCGCGGCCGCGGGCGTGCTGACGGTGCTGCCGCTGGTGTTCTTCACCGATCTCTATCCGGCCGATCGCACGCGCGTCATGGCGCGCTGGCAGATGCTCATTTCCCTGGCGCAGGTGAGCTTTCCCTTGCTCATCGGATTCCTGCTGGCGGCGGCCGCCCATGGGTTCGGCACTGACCGCGGGTGGCGCGTGCTCCTGCTCGCCGGCGCCCCCCTTTTCCTGGCGATGCTGGCGCTCGTGCCGGGCCGCTCGCTCGGCCGCCGCGCGAGCATCCAGCCGCTGCGCATGCGCGACCTCGTCGCGGTCCTGCGCCGCCCCTTGCTCCTCAGCATCCTGACCATCGCCATGCTGCACACCGCCGCCGACAACTCGACCTACCTGTGGATCATCCTCATGATCAAAGAGCGCTTCCACGTGGGCCCCCAGGTGCTGGGCGTCCCGGGGGCGGCTTACAGCCTGGCGTATGTAACCGGGCGCCTGCTGCGGGGAACCGTTCGCTGGCCGTTTGCCCCCTTGCCGACCATCGCGGGGGGCTCCCTCGTCGGCGCCGCCATCCTGGCGGGCGCCGTCCGCGCGCCGACCCTGGCGGCGGTCATCGCCCTGTACGCTGGCGCCGGCCTCTTCTTCTCGCTCAACTGGCCCTCGACCCTCGGCTTCGCGGGCGAGCGATTTCCCGACCGCACCGGCACGGTGCTGGGGGCCGCCAACGCCGTCACCGGGCCGGCCACCATGGTGGTCAGCGCGCTGATCGGCGTGGTCAGTCGTTTCAGCCGCAGCGTCGAGGTCGGCATGCTCCTTCCGGTGGGGCTGTTTTTCGTCCTCGGCATCTTCGCCGCCGTCACCCATCTGCGGGCACAGCGGCCGGCGCGCGGCCCGCAATGAGGGCAGTCCGTGTGCCGCCGCGCCCACCGGATCCCTCGTTGCCGCCGGCAGGAAGGTGCGCGTCAACCAGCGAAATCCACGGGTGATTGCGTTGAACCGCATCTCGGCGCGCCGACCCCGGCGTTCGCGCACGGGAAAAGGGGGGTGCCATGAGACAGTGCCCTAACTGCGGGTACCACCTTCTGTCGTCCGAGAAGGAGTGCCCCAAGTGCCGCGGCACACCGGCGTCCCCTGCAGCGGCTGCACCCTCCGCCGGCCTACCTCCGCCGCGGTCACGAATCAGCGGCCTCGCTATCGCCTCTCTGGTCGTGGGCATCCTGTCCCTATGCGGCGGCCTCCTGAGCGTCGTCGGCCTGGTGCTCGGCATCGTGGCTCTGGTCAGGATCGGCCGCAGCCGGGGGGAGCTGACCGGCCAGGGCCTGGCGATCGCCGGCACCGCCGTGTCCGGCGTGGGCTTGGTAGTGGGGCTCGTGACGCTGGCGCTTCTGTTCCCCGTGTTCGCCCGCGCCCGGGAGGCGGGGAGGAAGGCCACCTGCATCGGCAACGTCAAGCAGCTTGCGCTGGCGTCGCTCATGTACGCCACGGACTGGGACGAGATGTTGCCGGCTTGTGTCGCCGCCGACAGCGAGGGCACCGCGCACGCGGTGGGAGGCGTTTATGCGAACTGGCGCCGGGATGAATTCCTCCATGATGTCGAGAGTAGGTATGGGGCCCAGTACGCGGACGGCCGCTGGATGGTACAGTTCGGGGATTTGGTCGCGCCCTACGTCGGGAATCCTGAAGATCTCTTCAACTGCCCGACGCTGGTGCGCCGGGATTCACGTTTCAAGTTTGAGACATACATCGTCGGCACCGACAAGCGAACGGGCAAGGACGACCCCGACGACCCGCTGCGCGCCTACATCCCCGGCGCCGACAAGCGCAAGGTGTGGCAGTCCGGCTCGTACATCTACATGTGCGCCCACCATCCCTACGGCACCGGCGTCTCCGCCACCAGCTATGGCACTGCCTACGGCAGCTACCCCGGCATCTCGCTCTTCGCCCTGTGGAACGCCGCCAACTTGCTGGGCCTCATCGGCGGGGCGCAGACGCTGGACGCGGTGAACCCGCAAGACTACCTTGCCTGCTCCGTCTCACTGGGTCAGATCGATCAGCCAGAGAACAAGCCTTTGCTCGCGTGCGACTCCTTGGGCGTCCACGAGGGCTACACCGCCGACTACATCAACGCCCACGTCGTTCCCCCCGATTTTGCGCCGCTCCTGCGGCTCAGTCCGCAGGAGCGAGCCCCGGTGATCCCGGTAGCGACGCCCATCGCCTTCGTGGACGGCCACGTCAAGTACTACCGCGCCGACTTCGAGGACCTGCTCAGCCTCCTCTTCTCGCGCAACACGGCCGAGCAGAGATAACCGGTGGTCGCCCTGACGCGCATGGGCGCACGCGAAAGCGAATTCCCGCCAGCGCGCGTACAGCCCGGCCGCCCCTTCCCGGTCGGCGGGACACCGACCGATCTGGCGAAAACGCGCGAGGAAACGGGAAACCAAAGAGGGTTGCGACGGGCGAGATTGAGCGTGGAAAACCACTGGTGGGCCGTGCAGGGCTCGAACCTGCCACCTCCGGATTAAAAGTCCGGCGCTCTACCCGATGAGCTAACGGCCCGCCACTAGAGTCTATCATGGGCGAGAGCGCCGGGTCAACGCGGCGCGCGGTCAGGGTGTGACCGAAAAGTTGGGGTCGAGGCGAGAAACTCCTCGCGCCGTCGCCATAGCGGCAGAGCCGCAGGCTATGGCGCGTCGGCGACTCCCTACCCAGGGCAACTTCGCCCGACGAAGCTGGGCTTCGATGCCCGCGAAGGCGGGAGAGGATCGAGGAGAGGGTAGGATGCCTCGCTACTCACCCTTGTATGGTGTGTCCCTGACGTCGAAGTAAGCGATAACGAGAGAGCCGACATCACCCCGACTGCTTAACTGACAGTCTGAGTGAGGGTGCTCCTCCGACATCGCTGCGA
>Ga0315279_10010951_pt1 | contig 10576 bp, 6 predicted proteins | sample YL17G06_20_MG_FD_203694 | JGI IMG/M metagenome (GOLD analysis project Ga0315279, IMG submission 203694) | Sediment microbial communities from Yellowstone Lake, YNP, Wyoming, USA - YL17G06_20 | ecosystem: Environmental > Aquatic > Freshwater > Lake > Sediment | place: USA: Wyoming | collected...
CCGCGGAGTCACGTTGGACGAGCTTCTCTGAGGCAGCCCGAGCCTCATCCAGGTCCCTGGGCGGTTGCTCCGGGTCCAGGCCTACCTCTCGGAATGGGATCTTGTTGTAGTACATGAGGGGCACGGCCAGGCCACAAGGCATGGAGTAGAGGGTGTTGTCAATGGTGTAGTAGGCAATCGACGCGGGCGCGAAGTCCGAGAGGTCGTAGTCTTCCTGGTCGACGTACTTCTGGACCGGCGTGATCTCGCCGCTGTCGATGAGGGGCTGGGCGAATACCTCCGACTCGTAGGTGACGGCGGGTACCTCGCCGCTGGGCATGCTGGCGATGAGCTTCGACATCAGCTCTATGGTGTCGCCCTGGAAAACGGGCTCCACCTTCACCTCGTTCTGCGAGGCGTTGAAGCGTTCCACCAGCTTCACCAGGTTGTCCCCAGCCGAGGCCGGCTCCGAGTGCCAGAAGGTGATCTTGACCGGGCCGGAGGGAGTCCCTTCCTTGGCCGGCTCGCCACCACCTCCGCCGCAGGCCGCGAGAACCAGCCCAAGGACGGCCACGAGGAGAGCGAATCGTCTCATGCTGTTCTGCCTCCGCGAAAAAATGGCGGCGGGCCCGTAGAAAGCATACCACAGGTGCATCCGGGTCGGGCTCCATCCGAAGTTGCCCGCCTCCGGGGCCGTTCTAGCCTTCGTGGGACTCCGTCCTCAGCCCATACGGCTCCAGGCTGGCGAAGAACGGGTCCGGATCGATGACCGCCTCCGGTGGGAACACGCCCCGCTGGCTGATCTTGCCCTCGGCCAGCATCAACGCCCCCAGCGCCGCCGGAATGCCGGTGGCGGGCACCATGGAGCCGACCTCAGTGTACCAGTAATGCGCCGGACGGCCATCTTTCTCCCCGTGGACATCCACCCGGAAGCCGGAGACAGTGAACTTGCCCGATGGCAGCTTGGGCAGGACGTGGCACATCAAGTCGGCCCAGAACTTCTGGCTTGTTTCGCTCCGAAAGAGCCCTACGCGCTCCAGCAGAATCAACGCCCGCCCCTGCCAGGCGGGCCAGACGCCACCCTTCAGGGTCAGCGTCTCCAGGCCAGGGATGTAGCGGGGGAGGGTGACAGGCTCGGCGTGGCCGACGTAGTAGACGGGCACGCGGCCGCAGGGCGGTGGGAAATCCACCATCTCCTTGCCGCCGCCGGCGCGCACCATCACCTCGCGACCGTTCTCGAAGGAGGGCACATTGCCGCTGAAGATGTGGATGGAGTGGCGAAAGTTGGCTTTGCCGCTGGCTTGGTCGACGCCGCTGAACCAGGCGATGTGGATACGGCGCGGCCGATCCATGGCCTGTGCCCCCTTCTTGGCCAGCAGGTTGCTTATGCCGGGGCCGCTGCCGAGTCCCGTGATGATCGTCACGCCCGCCGCTCTGGCCGCTTCATCGAGGGCCAGCACTTCGCGGGCTGCCTCGTAGTCGTCGGCGATGCTCACGTAGTGGACGCCGGCCTCAACGGCCGCCTGGGCCTGCCGCCGCTCGAAGTATAGGAAGGGGCCAATGAACCCCAGGGCCACGTCGTAGCCGCGGATGGCCTCCACCAGCGTCTCATGGTCGAGGGCGTCAACCTGACAGGCCCGGGTGGGTCCGCCCAGCTCTTGGACCACGGCTTGGGCGGCGTTCAGGTTTTGGTCGGCCACCATGACCTCGCTGACACCGGGATAGGCGGCGAGAAAGCGCACCGCCTCGTGGCCCATGATGCCGGCGCCGCCAAGCACAATGAATCGCATCTTTCGTCTCCTTTCGCTCATGAGGGCCTGCACTGCTCAAAGATCTGGCGGGGGTTGTCGACGGTTATCTGCCGGATTGAGTTTTTTGTCACGCCAGCCTGGCGCAGGGCCGAGATGACGGTAGGGCTTCCGATCGGCAGGCTCACATCCTTCGTAATACCCTGCCGGGCCGAAGGTCACGCCGCAACTCACCCTCCCACAGCATCGGCGACCCGTTGACGAATACGTGGGAGATGCCTTGGGCAAAGGCGGGGCGACCGCCTTCTGTGAAGTTGTCGTTGACTGTGCTCGGCTCGAAGACCGCTATGTCGGCGAAGCCCCCCTTCTTCAGCTCGCCCCGTCCCTTCAGTCCGAACCGTCGGGCCGAGAGCCCGGTCATCTTGTGGACGGCCGTCTCCAGGGGGAAGAGTCGGAACTCTCTGGCATAGTGCCCCAGGACCCTGGGGAAGCAGCCATAGGCCGAAGGAGGTGGCGTCCCGAACTCAGGGAGGAGGGAATCGGCGGCTATGCTCACTTGCGGATGCCTGATCACGTCGTTGAACATCTTCTCGATCCACAGGCTGCCTGGATAACCCCAGGTGAGAATGACCCTTCCTTCCTCTTCCAGCGTCAACCGGCAGAGGGCCGAGAACGGGTCGACGCCCCAGCGTTTGCCTATCTCCGGGAAAGACATTCCTTCCGCCCAGCGGTTCTCATCGCTCTTGACAGACAGAACGCGGATCGGCTTCCAGCCGATGGCCTTGATGAAGGGGTCCGACCACGAACCTTCTTCCCAGTGCGGCCACTTAGGGCTGATGGTGCGGATGTCCTTCTCCATGCGCCGCCGGGCGTCAGGGTCCTTCAGCCGCTCCAGCAACTGTCCAAGGCCGCCCTTGTTAGCCCACGGCGGGAAGAGGATCGTGGCAATCGTGTTGCCCAAGGTGTAGGGAATGGCATCCGCCCCGACGTCCAGTCCCCGGTCAAGGGCCTTCTGGATCGCCTCCAGGCCCTGGGCAAGCGCTGGGTTGGGCCCTGGGGGTAGAGACACCATCGAGTTGATGGCGTCGAGGAATTTGATGGCGTAGTACGTGGGGTTGGCCAGCCTGTTCAGAAAGGGGACGGCGTGCAGGTGCGACACCTGCAAGGGCACCGCCGCCTTCTCGGCGATAGCAATGGCCTCGGTCAGGGAGTGCTTCAGCGTGCTGAAGTAACCCCGCAGGTGAGTGGCATAGCGTCCCCCGTACTCGCCGGCCACCTTAGCCAGGGCGATCAGCTCGTCTGTATGGGCGTACATCCCTGGGTAGTACATCAAGCCCGTGGAGAGCCCCATGCATCCCGCCTCCATGCTCTCCCGCACGAGGTTCTTCATGCGCTCCAGCTCTTCGGGGGTGCAGAAGCGGTTCTCGTCGCCCATGACCGAGAGCCTTATGGCCCCGTGGCCCACCATCTGAGCGATGTTGCAGGGCAAACCCTGGTTCTCGATGTGCGACAGGAACTCGGCCATGGTGGTCCAGTGGAACCTCTCCACGAAGACGCCTATGCTGCTGACCTGCTCCAGCACCATATGCTTCGTCTCGGGCAAGCAGGGGGCCAGGGTCCAGCCGCAGTTGCCGACGACAGAGGTGGTGACGCCTTGCCTGATGAAGGACTCGAAAATGGACATTGGGTCCTGGTCCACCAGGTACAGGTCGTGATGGCTGTGGATGTCGATGAAGCCGGGGGCGACGGCTAGGCCACGAGCGTCCACCACCTGGGCGGCGCCAGCTTCAGCCAGGTTGCCCACCTCCGCGATGCGGTCGCCCGATATCCCAACGTCGCCAGGAAACGGCTTCCCGCCAGTCCCGTCCAGTATCGTTCCGCCCCGGATAAGGATGTCTAGCATGTGTCAGCCATCATTGGCACTAGAGACCAAACGATCAGTCATCCGATTCCCTGGGAATCACCGTGGTCGATAGTGTGGCTCAGTGAGCAGTGCCATGCTCAAACTCCGGACTGCTAGCGGCCCATACGGTCGTTGTACTCCTTGATGGCGGCGTTACCCGTCTTGACGGCGGCCTCCATGGCTTCGTCGGGGCTGGCGTTCCCCGAGACCATGCTCTCGATGGCGTCAGTTACGCCGTCGTGTACCTGCCGGATGGGGCCGAGGAGGGGGCCCAGGGCGGCGGTGGTGGTTGCCGTCTTAGGAAAGAGGTCGGCCGGTATCTGGAAGGGAGGGTACTTGGCAATGATCTCCTTGGCGGCAGGGAGGTCGTAGGCGGAGTTGCGGACGGGGAGGTAGCCGCTGCCGGCGAACCATTCCGCCTGCTGTTCGGGCTCGGCGAACCACTTGATGAACTTCCAGGCGGCGTCCTGCTCTTCCTGTGGGCGGGCGTTCATGATCCAGAGGGAGCGGGTGTAGACACCGGGTGAGCCTTCAGGGACTTTGCCGGGGATGCCGGGGACGGGCGCGACGCCCAGGTCGACGCCTTCTATCCCCTTCTCGAGGATGTCCATGACGGAGCGCAGGGCGGCCGAGGAGCTGAAGACCATGGCGCCTGTGTGAGCACCGACGGCGAGGAGGCCGTTAGCGCCGCTGGGGTCCCAGCCGATGTTGAGGGCAAGGCCGTCCTGCACCATGTCGTTCCACCACTGGAAGAACTCGCGGCCGGCGTCGTTGTCGAAGGCGACCTCAGTGGCGAAGCCGTCGCGGCCGTTGTCGTTGTTGACGTAGAGTTCACCGGCACCGGCCAGCATGAACTGAACAAACCAGGGCGTTATCTCCAGGGCGAGGCCGTACCGGGTGACGTTGCCGGCGGAGTCGCGCTGGACGAGCTTCTCTGAGGCGGCGCGGACCTCGTCCAGGTCTGTGGGCGGCTGCTCCGGGTCCAGCCCTGCCTCTTGGAAGGCGATCTTGTTGTAGTACATGAGGGGGACGAGCACGCCGGAGGGCATGGCGTAGAGGGTGTCGTCAACCGTGTAGTAGCCAATGGCTGCGGGGGTGAAGTCCGACAGGTCATAGTCTTCCTGGTCGATGTATTCCTGGATGGGAGTGATCTCGCCGCTGTCGATCATGGCCTGGGTGTAGGGCTCCGAGTGGTAGGTGATGGTGGGGACGTTGCCGCTGGGCATGCTGGCGAAGAGCTTGAGCGCCAACTCCGAGTCGTTGCCCTGGAAGAGGGGCTCGACTTTCACCTCGTTCTGGGAGGCGTTGAAGCGCTCCACCAGCTTGACGAGGTTGTCGTTGCCGGAGGCCGTCTCCGAGTGCCAGAGGGTGATGGTGACCGGGCCGGACGGAGTCTCCTTCTCGGCGGGCTCGCTTCCGTCATCCCCGCCGCAGGCTGTGATGACCAGCGAAAGGATGGCCAGGAAGAGTGCGAATCGTCTCATGATATGTACCTCCTAAGGCGTGTCATGGTTCAACTGCTCATCGATTCAGCCAGCACGGCGAGCGCTTCCCGCTTCACGATCGCCTCCGCCTCGGGCGCGAAGAGGGTGACGCCGGCCTCGTAGCCGCCCTCCTCGTACACCGCCGGCGGGCAGACGTACCACACGTAGTGGTTGGCGTAGCCGGCGACGAGCAGGTGGCGGATCCCGCTGGCCTGCTGGATGGCTTCCGCTGTCTCCCTGAAGAACTCTCCCGGCAGCCCCAGGACGGCGAGATCGGGGCCGAAGGCGAGCGCCATGACCTCGGACTGAAGGGTGCGGCCTTCGGGCAGCTTCACACTGTGCTGGACCATCGTGCGCTCGGTGGCCCAGCGGGTGACCTCCTGCAAGAGGGCGTGGCGCTGGTCGACCGCGGTGTCCGGGGGCAGGGCCTGCAGCCGTTCCATCAGTTCCGATAGGCGGGCCTCGCACTCCGCCACAGGCATCAGGGGCCGCAGGGGCAATTCCATAGCGCGTCTGGCGACCCGCAGGCGCACCTCGGGCAGCAGCTCACCGACGGTGACCGGCTTCTCGGTGAGCTCGAACCAGCGGATGTTCCAAGCGCGCTGGCCTCGACCCAGAGGGTGCAGCTCCAGGGCCAGCCGGGCCGCCGCACTGCCCACGATGGTGCCCACCCGCTCGACCTCGGGGAAGTCCTGCTCCATCCAGACGGGGTTCACGTCGGCGCAGGCGCCCTGGAGGAAGAGGCAAGCCGTGTTCGGAAGGAGCTTTTGGAAGGTACGCACGGCATGGCCGGGATAGTCGGCTGAAATGAGGAGGTTCGTCTGGAAGAGAATGGTGGCGTGGCAGGCGAAGTTCATGACGGCCGCCAGAGGCGGCTCGCCGGGCTCCGGGCTGTCCACCAGGAGAAGCCTCAGGGCTGTGTCGACGGGCCAGGAGGGGTCACGCCGGTTCTGGCTCACAGAATCGACGGTACAGCGGCCGACCTTCAGCACGGCTGGCCGCTTCTGCTGGTCGGCGGCGGTGATGGCGCCGACGATGTGGCGGGCCGTGGTCTCGGCGAGGCCCTCGTCCATGCCTTGTCGGAGGCCGGCGGGCCCGGCGTGGGTGTGGATGGCGGCGACCATGATGTGCTCGGCGGGGACGTTGGTGGCCTGGGCGGCTTGCTGGCGGACGGCGGCCATCAGGTAGCCGTCCACGTGGATGAGGTCGCAGGAGACCAGGGCGGCGCGGGTTCGGCCGTCGTCGAAAACGAGGGCGCGGGCGTAGAGGTCGTCGTGCACGCCCTGGGAGACGTCCCGACGATCGAAGTAGCCGTCCATGGGCGTTCCCACGGGCGGAGTTATGACCACAGAGGCAGAACCAACAGAGAGGCTGCTCATGCGACTCCTTGCTTGCGGTAGGCCGCCGCTACCTTCTCGACGGCGGCGATCACGTCGTCGAGGTCTCGCTGCTGGATGGTTGGGTGCACCTGAAGGGCGAAGAGCTGGCCAAGCACGGTCTCAGCGTTGGGGCAGGAGACCTGGCCGTAACCCGCGTCGCGGAAGACGGGCTGCTGGTGCAGTGGCGTAGGGTAGGGACGGAAGCAGGGTATGCCCTCGACGGCCACGGCGGTCTGGAATTGGTCGGTGGGGACGGTCACCAGGTCAGTGCGGAGCTTGCAGATGTACCTGTAGTAGCTGTGTACGCAGCCATCGAGGACGACGGGCGGTTGCACCTCCGGGAGGGCTCGCAGGCGCTCGGTGAGGTAGGCGGCGTTGCGGCGGCGGGCTTCCAAGTACTCGTCCAGGCGGCTGAGCTGGACTCGGCCTACCGCCGCCTGGACGGCGGAGAGGCGGTAGTTGTAGCCCAGCTCCAGGTGGTAGTAGTGGCGCTGCCCCTCAATCGGCCCCTCGCCGTGGCTGCGCAGCCGGGCCAGGCGCTCAGCAAGGGCATCATCATCGGTGAGGACGGCGCCGCCCTCGCCGGCGGTGCTGATGATCTTGTCCTGCCAGAAGCTGAAGCAGTTCACGCGACCCATGGTGCCTACCATGCGCCCCTTGTAGAGGGCGCCGTGGGCCTGGGCCGCGTCTTCGATGAGAACGAGGCTGTGGCGTTCGGCCAGGGCGATAAGTTCGTCCATGGGCGCGGGGTGGCCGTTGAGGTGAACGGCGATGATCGCCTTGGTGCGCGGCGTGATCGCCGCCTCCACTGCCGAGGGCAGGAGGTTGAAGGTGTCAGGGTCGATGTCGACGATGACGGGCGTGGCCTTTTGGTACATCACCGGGGTCGCCGAGGCGATGAAGGTGTGTGCGGGGACGATGACTTCGTCACCCGGACCGATGTCGAGCGCAGCCAGCGCGAGGTGGATGGCGGTGGTGCCCGAGCTGGTGGCGAGAGCGTGGCGGACACCGTGATAGCGGGCGAAATCCGCCTCGAAGTCGGCCACGACGCGACTGGTCAGGGAAGTAAGGCCGCCTGAGCGCAGGACCTCGGCCGCGGCCGCGACGTCCTCCTCGCCCAGCGTAGGCCACAATGACGGAAAGGGAGTGCGACGGATCGGCTCTCCACCATCCACAGCCAGCTTTGCGGTCATCCTTTCTTACCTCCAGTTTGGGTGCTCAGGGGCGTTGGGCGAGTGCATAGTACCATCGGATAGTTAAATGCTCAAGATATTCTTAGCCTATCACTATGGAATCGTCAAGATACACTTAGCCTGGAAATATGCAAGCGAGTATGTACAACGCGTTGGTTAGGAGGTCTGGCAGCGCTGGCGGTCCGATCGAATGGTTCGAGACGATGGCCGCCATCTCAAGGCTGCCTTGGCATTTGGCAAGGCCTGGGCCCTAATGGCGCCTCTAAAGGCCGTGCCGTTGGGGCAAAGGGGGGCCGGCCAGTCCCGTCGGTGCCGACCTCCTGCTTGTCCAGCGGGAGCAGCGCCAAGGAGGGGAGGCTTGGGCAAGACCTCTCCGGCCCAGCGATTCAGCAATCCCTGGATGCTGCGCTGAAGACACTGGCGGGTGACCGCTCTCACCGCCCTCAGGACAGCTCTAAATCCGAAGAGTCCCATCTTACACACCTAATGGGTCACTGCTGCGAGCCTGCTTCACACACCCTTCCGGCACGTTGAACTGGCTGGAAGCGTCTGATACCATGAGTATTTGGCGGAGGACGGTAGGGATTCTCATGATCGAGGCTCCGGAGCGGGTGGTCGCCCTAGGCGACCCCAGCTACGTCTGGCGATCCGGGCAGGACCGCCGTCTGGCCTTCATCCGCCGCTATGCCCCCCTCGAGGGGCGCCGCATCCTCGACGTCGGCTGTGGCATTGGGACCTACGTCAGCAAGCTGCGGGAGTTCTCCAACCAGGTCTACGGCGTCGACATCGAGGAGGGGCGCCTGCGCCGGGGCGCCCAGATCCTGCCCGGCCTGGCCCTGGCGGCCAGCGAGTACCTCCCCTTCAGGGACAGTGCCTTCGACATAGTGCTCCTAAATGAAGTCATCGAGCACGTCCAGGACGACGCCTCCACCCTGCGAGAGGCCTGCCGGGTGACCACCGCCGGCGGTCACATCGTCATCTACACGCCAAACCGCCTCTACCCCTTTGAGACCCACGGCATCTACCTGGGGCGTCGCTATGTCTTCGGCAACATCCCCCTGGTAAACTACTTGCCGGGCTTCCTGCGTCGGCGCCTGGTGCCCCACGCGCGGGCCTACCTCTCAGGGGACCTGCGGCGCCTGACGCGAGGCCTGGAGGCGCGAGTGGTGGTCCATACATACGTCTTCCCCGGCTTCGACAAGATCGCCGCCCGAAGCGCCCGACTGGGGCGGCTGCTGAAGGCCGTCTTCCACCGCCTGGAGAAGACGCCACTGCGCGTCCTCGGCCTCTCCCACTTCCTGGTGCTGGAGAGGGAAGGGCTGTGCCCTGAGCCTGTCGGAGGACCGCGCCAGGAGGGGAGCCTTGGCTAGCGCAGCGCGATTCCGTCGGTGGCGACTACGCCGTCGCAACAACAACCATAGGCCCGCATGGTTGATGCTCTCCCTCGGCCTGGGCAGCCTGCTGGCAGCGGGCGCCATGGCGGCCGTCATCGCGGGCTTGGTCATCTATCAGGTCTACAGCCGCGACCTGGTGCCCCCGGACGAGGTACTGGCCAAGCAGTCGTCGGGTGGGGCCAAGATCTACGACCGCAATGGGCGGCTGCTCTACGAGTTCGTGGACGACCTCTCCGGGCTGCGTGACCCCGTTCCCCTGTCCGATGTGTCGCCCTGGCTCATCGACGCCACCATCGCCACCGAGGACTCCGACTTCTACTCCAACCCCGGCATCAACATAAAGGGGCTCGTCCGCGCCGCCTACGAGAACTTCTTCCCCGGGCAACTGGGGTTCCTGAAGGGGACCGGCGGCAGCTCCATCACCCAGCAGTTGGTCAAGAACGTGTACATACCGGAGGCGGAACGTTCCGAGCGCTCCATCCCCCGCAAGCTGAAGGAGACCGTCTACGCCCTGGAATTGACCCGTCGCTACAGCAAGGACCAGATCCTGGAGTGGTACCTGAACCAGATCCCCTATGGTGGGCTCTACTACGGCGTGGAGGCGGCCTCTCAGGGCTACTTCGGCAAGTCCGCCCGCGATCTGACTCTGGCAGAGGCGGCCCTGCTAGCGGGCATCCCCGCCTCGCCGGCCCGTTACGACCCCGTCAACAACCCGGAAACGGCCATAGAGCGCCGGAACCAGGTCCTGGACCTCATGCTGCGGCGCGGTAAGGTTACCCTCGAGGAGGCCTACTTTGCCAAGCTGGAGCCTCTGAAGCTGGCTCCCCAGCGCTTCCCCATCGACGCGCCCCACTTCGTCCTCGACTACCTGCAGCCCCAGTTGGAGGAACTGCTGGGAAGGGAGGCCCTCTACAGGGGCGGCCTGAGCGTCACCACTACCCTTGACTTGGACCTTCAAAATCACGCAGAGGCCGCCCTCGAGAAGTGGATCTCTGAGTTCGAGGCCACCTCCAACGGCCACAACGGCGCCCTGGTGGCCATCGACCCCAACACGGCCGAGATCCTGGCCTTCGTCGGGAGCCGCGACTACTTCCGTGACGACATCCTGGGCCGCAACGACATGGCGCTGGCGGAGAACTCGCCGGGCTCCGCCTTCAAGCCCTTCACCTACCTTACGGCCTTCATGCAGCTAGGCTGGGGCCCGGGCACCCTGGTCCTGGACACGCCGATCAGCTATCCGCAGCCCGATGGAACCATGTTCACGCCCCGCAATCCCGGCGGCGACTTCAAGGGGCCGATCAGCATCCGCCAAGCCCTGGGCAACTCCCTCAACGTGCCCGCCTTCAAGGTAGCCATGGCCGCCGGCGTCGAGAACATCGTGAGCACGGGCAAGCGGATGGGCATCACCACCCTGACTGGCAGCTATGGTCCCTCCATCACCATCGGCGGCGTCGACGTCAACGTGCTGGACATGACGTTCGGGTACTCGGTCTTTG
>Ga0315279_10010952_pt1 | contig 10576 bp, 9 predicted proteins | sample YL17G06_20_MG_FD_203694 | JGI IMG/M metagenome (GOLD analysis project Ga0315279, IMG submission 203694) | Sediment microbial communities from Yellowstone Lake, YNP, Wyoming, USA - YL17G06_20 | ecosystem: Environmental > Aquatic > Freshwater > Lake > Sediment | place: USA: Wyoming | collected...
CTCGGCGGTGGCGCGGATGAAGTCTACGGCTTAGCGCCAAGGGTGTCAGGCTGCTGAGATTGGGGTCAGGCGGTATACGCGACCTAGTTTCTGGGCCTCGGAGATATTTCCATTTCTCAGTGCCAGGCGGACTTTGTCGAGCTTGGCGGCATCTTCTGGTGACAGGTGCGGCCCCCAGGCCTCAGGCGAGTCGAGCAATTCGACGGTAACTTCGGCCGCGAAGTCCTTTTCACGAATCAGTTTTGTATGCTTTCGCCGAGTCATTATCGTCTCCGATTTCGGCCATGCCTGCCCTTTTCTCTTTCTCTGCACTGCTAACCGTCAGTTTCTTCGCGTGTGGAGAAGATTCTTCAACGCAGAGATCGCAAAGCTCGCAGAGGAAGAAAGATATGACTTGCTTCTTTTCGACCTCTGTGTCTCTGCGCCTCTGCGGTAATCCGTTTCTTTTGGTTGCGGCCAGCGGCCGCGCTGGGTTCTCCGCGATCTCAGCGTTGGATACGTCTTCTTCAGACTTTCACCACGAACTTTTCGCCCTTTTTGAGGTCGCAGCAGAAGGCCGCCAGCAACTCGGCCGTCTTCTGGAGGTCGCGAAGGTCGATCACCTCGACGGTCGAGTGCATGTAGCGGTTGGGGATCGAGACGATGGCGGACGGCACGCCGCCGTTGGCGGTCCAGAACGCCTGGGCGTCGGTGCCGCCGGTTGTGCTGAAGGTCTCGACCTGGTACTTGATCTTCTTCCTGTCGGCCACCTTTCGCAGGCGCTCGACGAGGGCCGGGTGGTTCTCCCGCCCGATGGAGACGGTGGGCCCCTGGCCGAGCTTCACCTCGCCGTGCTGCTTTACGTCGATGCCCGGCGTGTCGGTGGCGTGGGTCACGTCCACGGCTATGCCGGCGTCGGGCCTCACGTTGAAGACCTGCATCTTGGCGCCGTTGAGGCCCGTCTCCTCCTGGATGCTGCTGCCGGCGCAGACGCAGCAGTTGACTCCCTTTTCCCTGGCCAGGCGGAGTGCCTCGATGGCCACCCACGTGCCGGCGCGGTTGTCGAAGGCGCGGGCGACGGCGACGTTCTCATTGATCATCTCAAAGTCGTCCACGAACGTGATCGGGTCGCCCACGGCGACCTTCTTCCGGGCGGCCTTGGCGTCGGCGGCCCCGATGTCAATGAACAATTCGTGGAACTTCAGCGGCTTGGGGTCCTTGTCCTTATCCGCCAGGTGAATGGCCGAGGCGCCCACCACGCCGCGCACGACCGCCTTGGCGGCGTGGATGTTCACCCGCTTGCCGCGGACGAGGTTCGGGTCCACCCCGCCGATCCGCTGGACGTAAAGGAAACCCTTCTCGTCGATGTGCTTGACCATCATGCCGATCTCGTCGACATGCCCCTCCAGCAGGACCTTCGGCGAGCCCTTGGGATTCAGCATCGCCACGGCGTTGCCGTAGCTGTCGGTTATCACCTCGTCGGCGACCTCGCGGGCGTAGTCGCACCATACCTTCTGCCCGGCCGCCTCGAAACCGCTCGGCGTCGGCGTGGTCAGTAGTTGCTTGAGGAAGTCCAGCGATTCCTTACGCATTGTCATGTCCTTTCTAACGTCTCCGGGCCCGGCCCGGATTTCCTTGTGGTCCGCACATGCCGCTAAAAGTGAACTGACCGCAAAGTTAGCCAATCGGCGGGGCGTTCGCAAGAGCCTGTCGCGTTGGCCATTCGGCATTTGGCATTTAGCATTCCTGGCATTCCTTCCTGGCATTCCTTTCTGGCATTCCTTTCTGGCATTCGTCATTCGTCATTTTGCATTCGGCATTGAACATTGGGCATTGCGCCACGTACACTGAAGAGCTTATGAACGAACCGTACTTGACGCGTCGTTACCTCGTCGGCTTCGACAGCCGCAGGCTTGGGCACATATTCACTGACGTCCTGGTGCTCGGCAGCGGCGTTGCGGGCCTGCGCTCGGCCCTGGAGGCCGCGCAGTTTGGCGAGGTCGTCCTGGCGACCAAGGCCGGCGTGGAGGACTCGAACTCGTACTTCGCCCAGGGCGGCCTGGCGGCGGTGATGGACCCCGACGACTCGCTGGACAGCCACATCGCCGACACGCTGGCCACCGGTGCCGGGCTCAGCGACGAGAACGTCGTGCGGCACGTCATCTCCGAGGCCCCGCGGCACATTCGCGAGATGGCCCAATGGGGTGTGGGGTTCGACACCTCAGGCGGGCACCTGAGCCTCGGGCGCGAGGGCGGGCACAGTTGTTCGCGGATCGTGCACGCCAACGGCGACTCCACCGGGCGGGCGCTCGTGGAGGTCCTCGAGCGGCGCTGCCGGCAGTCCGAGCGGATCAAGATATTCAACCACTGTTTCGTGATCGACCTGGTCACCGACCCGGCCGGGGGAGGCCCGGGCAGCCGGTGCATCGGCGCGCTGACGTTCCATCCTCGATACGGCTACCAGCTCATCCTCGCCCGGCGGACGATCCTTGCCGCCGGCGGGGCGGGCATGCTGTGGCGCGAGACGACCAACCCGCAAGTGACCACCGGCGATGCGCTGGCGATGTGCTTCCGAGCGGCCGTTGTGCTGGCCGACCTGGAAATGATGCAGTTCCACCCGACCACGCTCTACGTCGCCGGCGCGACGCGAAGCCTGATATCCGAGGCCGTGCGCGGCGAGGGCGGAAAGCTCGTCGACCGCCACGGCTGCCGATTCATGCCGGACTACGACCCGATGGCCGAACTCGCCCCGCGCGACGTTGTCAGCCGGGCGATACTCGATCACATGGTCAAGACAAACAGCACGCACGTCTTCCTGGACGTGCGGCACATCGGGGCGGAGGCATTCGCGGCGCGGTTTCCGGACATCGACCGCTGCTGCCGGGCATTCGGCATCGACCCCGGCGCGGACCTGCTTCCGGTACACCCGGCCGCCCATTACCACATCGGCGGCGCGTCGGCGGACCTCGACGGGCGGACAAGCCTTGAGGGCCTGCTGGCCTGCGGCGAGGGCGCCTGCACGTTGCTTCACGGCGCCAATCGCCTGGCGTCCAACAGCCTGATCGAGGCGTTGGTTTTCGGCCAGCGCTGCGGCGGCCTGGCGGGGCGGGAGGCGGCCGAGGCGCCCGCATCGGAGGTCGCGCCGAGGATCGAGTGGCATAACCCGCCCAGCGAGCGGACGGAGCTTGACCTGGCCGACATCCGCAACTCGCTGCGCTCGGTCATGTGGCGGAACGTCGGCATCGCGCGGCGAGGCGAGAGGCTCGCCGAGACCATCGACATCGTCGCGTTCTGGGGCCGGTACATGCTCGACAAGGAGTTCAACGACCCCGCCGGCTGGGAGGTGCAGAACATGCTCACCGCCGCCTACGTGATCAGCGAATGCGCCCTGCGCCGCACCGAAACGCGAGGCGTGCATTATAGAGAGGACTTCCCGCAGCTTGACGACAACTGGCGCCGCCATCAGTTCGTCCGAAGGACGGAACACCAACTCGTCGTGCAGTAGGGGGGCGGGAAAAGACAGTAAGAAGTAAGAAGTAGGAAGTAGGAAGTAGGAAGTAAGAAGAAGCAGAAGCAAAAGAAGAAGCAAAAGAAGAAGCAAGAGAAGAAACAAGAGAAGCCCAGGGATAGCAACCTGCCCCTAAGGGGTCCCTGGGAGCAGTTGTCGAGAAAAGGAGACGCACAAAATGCCCGTAAAGCCGATCAGGCCGAGGTGGAAGTCGGCCATGACCGACCGCGAGCGGTTCAACAACCAGATGCATTACAAGCCTGTCGACCGCTGCTTCAACATGGAGTTCGGCTACTGGAAGGAGAACTTCACGGCCTGGCCGATGTTCGCGGAGAACGGCATCCGCAACAACGCCGAGGCGGATGAGTTTTTCAACTTCGACCGCATCGCCAACTGGGGCGGCATGGGGTGGATGCACCCGGCCTTCACCGAGGAGACCATCTCCGAGACCGACACCCACAAGATCATCAGGAACGCCCAAGGTTTGCTGGCGGAGGTGCCCAAGGACGGTCATTCCACCATTCCGCATTACCTCAAGAGCTCCATCGAGACGCCGGAGGACTGGCGGCGGATCAAGGCCGAGCGGTTCCGCATCGACGACCCGGCCCGCAAGGTGGACGTCGAGGCGCTCAAGCAACGCCACCCGGCCGGGCGCGACTACCCGCTGGGCGTTTTCTGCGGCTCGATGATCGGTACGATACGGGACACGCTCACCTTCGAGGGCCTCTGCTACGCCTGCCACGACTATCCGGAGATGGTCGAGGACATGGTCGAGACGGCGTGCCGGCTGACCGAGAACGTGCTGGACCAGGTGCTGGGCAAGGTGGACTTCGACTACGCCAGCGGGTGGGAGGACATCTGCTTCAAGAACGGGCCGATAGTCTCCGTGGGGTTCTTCCGCGACGTGGTCACGCCGAGATACAGGCGCATCGGCGATCGGCTCAGGGACACCGGCATCGACATCTGGTACACCGACTGCGACGGCGACGTCAGGCCGGTCCTGCCGCTGATGATGGCCGGCGGGATCAACTGCCTGTTCCCGTTCGAGGTGAATGGCTGCGCACATCCGGGTGAACTGCTGGCCGAGTACGGCAGGGACCTTCGCATAATGGGCGGCGTGGACAAGATCGCCCTCGGCAAGGGCCCGGCCGAGATCCGAAAGTACATGGACACCCTGACGCCGCTGGTCGCCCGCGGCGGCTACATACCGTTCTGCGACCACCGCTGCCCGCCCAACGTCAAGCAGGAAGACTACCTCTACTACCTGGACCTCAAGGAGCGGATGTTCGGCATGAAGTGACCCATACGCATTTCAATAGATTCTCGTGCGGACATGAAGTTCTGTCCGGCGAGGGGGGAGGGGACTGGCTCCGTAGCGGCATGCTTCTCGCCGCGAAGGTGCCTGTCCCCGCTGTTCGCTATGCCCGCTGACCAACACCGGGGACAGGCACGGCCGAATCCCGACGTACGCCGGGAAGGCAGTCCCCTGCGCCGCGCCTGCCACAAGGCGAGAGAACGAATCGGAATGCGTATCACTCCATCGGGTACTTCAGTCCCCACTGGGCGCGGATGTCGTCCATGAGCGTCATGATCGAGAGGGTCTCGTCTAGCGGCATGATGTCGGACTCGGTCTTGCCGGCGGCGAGGCGGCGTTCGACTTCCTCGATCTGGTAGTTGAAGCCGTTTCCGGCCACCGGCGGGGCGACGGTCTCCGGGTCCTTGCCGTTGACCATGAGCGTCAGCGGGCTGCCGCGCCACCACTGGTTGTGCAGGTGGATTCGCCCCTCGGCGCCCAGCAGCCAGGCCTCCATGGGCGTCTGCGTTCGGACGCCGGCAGCCATCACGGAAATCCGCCCGCCGGCGTACTTGACGACCATCCCCGCCTGCTCATCGACGCCGGTAGCGCCGATGTGCGCCTCGGCCGCCACGGCCGACGCCTGCCCGAAGAACATGCTCGACAGGCTGATGGGGTAAATCCCCACGTCCAGCAGGCCGCCGCCGGCGAGGTCGGCATTGAGAGTCCGCCTGGCGGGGTCCCATTCGCCGCGGAAGCCGAAGTCCGCCATGATCATCCGCAGCTCGCCGACCGCGCCTGAGTCCACGAGCCGCTTTGCCTCGCGGATCGGCGGCAGGAATCGCGTCCACATGGCCTCCATCAGGAACAGCCCGGCGGCACGGGCGGAGTCGATCATCTGGCGGGCCTGGGCGGCGTTGACGGCAAAGGGCTTCTCGCACAGCACCGCCTTGCGGTTTCGCAGGCAAAGCAGCGTGTTCTCCGCGTGCATCGGGTTGGGCGTGGCGACGTAGACGGCGTCGACGTCCCCGTCGGAGGCGAGGGCCTCGTAGCTGCCGTGGCGGTGGGGGATGCCGAACTCCTTGCCAAAGGCGTCCGCCTTTGCCTGCGTCCGCGACCCGACGGCCACGACCTCGCTGCAGTCAGTCTGCCGCACGCCCTGGGCGAACTTGCGGGCGATGTGACCCGTGGCCAGTATGCCCCAACGAAGCTTGTCTGCCATGATTCGCGTCCTTTCCGGGAAAAGGGGACAGGCTACTTTTTCGGACTCCTGCTGAAGACATCATGTCTTGCCGGGCCGGCCGAAAAAGTAGCCTGTCCCCTTTTTCTCTACCAGCGGTTGCGGTGGACCCGCCGCGGTTCGTAGCGGTCGATGGGCCGGGCAGGCTTGGCGGGCCGGCCGACGGCGATCACGCAGAACGGCATGATGCCCTCCGGCATGCCCAGGAGCTGCCGCAGGCCCTCGATGCGGTCGGCTACCGGGTAGATTCCCAGCCAGACCGCCCCGAGCCCGATCGCGCGGGCGGCGATGAGGATGTTCTGCGCGGCGGCCGCACAGTCCTGCGGCCAGTATTGAGCGGACATGGCCGCGTCGCCGCCGTCGGAGCAGACGACGATGGCCATCGGCGCCTGGGGCAGCATCGGCGAGTAAGCTTGTATGTCGGAGATTCTGCATAGGGTTTCGTGGTCGTCGACGACGATGAAGTGCCATGGCCTCTGGTTGCACGCCGACGGCGAGGCCATGCCCGCCTTGAGCAACTGCTCTACCTGCTCGGGCGAGACCGGGTCGGGCGTGAAGGACCGGCAGCTTCGTCTGGAAAGGATTGCTTCCATTGCGTCCATGTTGTGCGTCCCGTTAGTTGGCCTTGTCGTGAGCGATCGTATTCCACGGCGGGTTCGACGGCAGGTGAGAGAGGAACTCCTCGATGAGCTTGTCCTCGTAGCTCCCGCGGTAGTCGCCGGCGAAGAAGCGGTCCGCCGCCTCGTCGCGGAGCCGCTTCCACGATTCGGCCTCGCCGCCGGGGTTGATCGGGTAGAAGCAGGCGTGATTGGCCCTGGCGGCCTTGAGGTCGCCGGGCGCGTCGCCGACCATGAGCATCCTGTCCGTCCGGTACCTGCCGCTGGCGGCGAACTGGATGTGCTCGGCCTTGGAGCCGAGTTCCTGCCCGCAGATCATGTCGGCCAGGCCGTCGATGCCGTGCTCCCGCCACTCGCGCGTAAGGGCCTCGCCCGGCGTGGCGGAGACCACCATCACGTCGGCCCGCGGGCGGATCATCTCGATGCTCTCGCGGACGTGCGGGAACGGAGGCACGCCGCGGACGAACCTGGCCACGGCCTCGTTGACGGCCCTGGACCACTGAAGCGCCAGGAGCAGGTCCGGCTCGCCGGTCGCCTTGGCTCTGGCCTCAAGCGCCGGGTTGCCAAGCTGCGTCTCTTGCTTTATCCACTTGCGCAAGGCGTCCACCCGGGGGGCCTTGTAGCCGCGCTCGATGCACTCGGGCCTCTCCGCCAGCAGGTCGAAGGTCATCACCAGCGCGGGAAAGCGGTTGATGCCGCGCCAGCGGCTGTAGAGGTTCACCCACTCGGCCGTCTGACGCGCCAGGCGCGACACCGCCTGGAGGTCGTAGGAGTTGATGATGTTGGGGATGAAGCACTCCTTGTGCTTTATCTCCATCGTGTCGAAAGCGCAGCCGTCGCTGTCGACGCCGACAAAAAAGTCCCGCGTCTTGGCGAACGCCTTGAGCCTGCCGATGCTTTCGTCGCTTGCCATTATGGGCCGCCTGTCCGGGAAGAAGAGAAGAAGAAGCTTCTGAAGGGGATTATAGGATTACAGGATTACATGGATTAACAGATACGAATTCGTTTTATCCTTCTTAATCCATGTAATCCTTTAATCCTGTAATCCCCCTCCAGCTTTTGTTTCTTCTTCTTCTTTTAGCCTCCGCGTCTCTGCGCCTCTGCGGTAATCGTCTCTATCAGATCGTGTACACGTTGAATCCGCCGTCGACGGGGACGACGACGCCGGTGACGAACTTGGAGGCGTCGCTGATGAGCCATACCAGCGTGCCGATGAGTTCGTCGGGCGTCCCGAAGCGGCCCATGGGCGTCTTGTCGATGATCTGCCTGCCGCGGGCCGTAAGCTCGCCCGTCTTCTCGTCGGTCAGCAGGAAGCGGTTCTGCTCGGTCAGGAAGAAGCCCGGCGCGACGGCGTTGACGCGGATGGACTTCGAGTGGTTAATGGCCATGTAGACGGCCAGCCATTCGGTGAAGTTGCTGACGGCCGCCTTCGCGGCCGAGTAACCTACCACGCGAGTCAGCGGGTGGAACGCGCTCATCGAGGAGAAGTTGATGATGACGCCCTCGCCGGCCGCCGCCATGGCCTTTCCGAATACCTGGCAGGGCAGCATCGTGCCGATGCAGTTGAGCTCGAAGACCCACCGCAGCGCGTCGGCGGGCAGGTCGAAGAACGTTGTCGGCGGGGCGCAGGTGGCCTCCTTCTTGTTTCCGCCGGCGGCGTTTATCAGCACGTCGATCCGGCCGAGGGCTTTTACCGCCATGCCGCAGGCCGCCTCGACGGAGTCCTTTTTCAGGACGTTGACCTCGATCGCCGCCGCCGTCCCGCCGTCGGCCTGGATCCGCTTGCACAGTTCGCCGGCGCGGGCGGTGTCGATGTCCATCACGGCCAGCTTTGCCCCGCGGGCCGCCAGGGCCCTGCACATGGACTCGCCCAGCACCCCGGCCCCGCCGGTGATCGCCACGCACTTGCCTTCCACGCTGAAGAGGTTGTCGTTCACTGTTGTTGCCGCCTTTCTTCTGCAAGGGCCGGCAAGGCCGGTGCGGCGACGATTGCCAGCAAGGCTGTGAGACTCAACAGTGTTCGTTTCATGCTTTCTCTCGCTTTCTGTACAAGGGTTCGTCCGTCGGCGACGCTGCATGCACGTACCGCCGACGGGAACGGGAGTATAGCGCCGCCGGCGTCGGCACGCAAGAGAGTGTCGTTCGTAGTGGCCCCGATGTACATCGGGGCTATCTTCGTTCGTAGTGCCGCCGTAAGGCGGTATCCCAAGATATGCCCTTACGGGCACACTACGAACGGGGATATGCCCTTACCCTCCTTCGCCAAGGCTACGGAGGGCAGGCGGGCACACTACAAACGGGAGTCAGCTTCGGAACGCTTTCAGGTGCCGGCCGAGATGGGCGGCGAGGTTGGCGTAGTGGGCCTGTTCGCCGGCGTTCAAGGCGGCCAGGATGCGGTCGCGGAAGAGTCTGCCGCCGTCAGCGGTCAGGACCGACCCGAACGTGCAGTGCAGCGCCTGCCGCGTGTGGAAGTCGTCGATTCGCCCGGCAAGCTCGCCGTCCGAAAACGCCGCCGCGGGCGGCACCTTCGACATCTCGGCCGAGACGTGATACGTCTTGCGGTCCGCGTCGTAGTGTTGCCGGGCGAAGTCGTATATCTGGCGGAACAGGCCCGGGTCGATGCCCGCGACGGTGCGGACGGCTTCGAGGTAGCTCGTCCCGGCCGTCTTGAGGTGCACGAGCCCGCCGGTCAGTTCGGCGATGACAGGATAGATGCTGAACTTGTCGCTGCCGGAGTGGATGGACATCTTGTATGGCCCCAGCGTCCGCATGACGGCGACGTGCCGGGCGAAGTCGGCCGCGAAGGCGTCGATGCTGCCGATGTAGTCCACGCCCTTTTCGAAGCGCCCGATGAACCGCGGGGCCATCGCCACCCAGGTTACGCCGAGTCGCCGCAGTTCGCTGGCGAAGAAGTAATGCTCAGCCGCGGTGGTGGGGGTGTCTGTCTCGTCGACGGAGACCTCGAGTTCGAAGGGGCGCGTGGCGGCCTGCTGGAGGCGGCGGAACATGACGACGGTGTGCGCGACGGCCCGGCCATACTTTGCGGCGGCGCGAAGGAAGGCGAGCTCGTCGATAGACACGGCCTGCCCGCCGGCCAGGGCGAAGGTTTTTCCGGCGTATGCGGCCCGCAGGTCGCCGGGGGAGGTGGCGAGCGTTTCGTAGTCGAGTGCCGCGAGATTCTCCGCCAGGGCAGCCGGCGGCATGGTGTCGGCGGCGTTGTCGACGTGGGCGCCCGGGTCGATGGTGAACTGGGTGAACCCAGCCGCGACCGTGGGGGCGATGTCCTGGGGGTCCTGGAGGTGGTCGGCATCGGAGCCGAAGCCGTCCGTGAAGCCCTCCTGGACGCTGCCGTAGGTGGCGCAGTCCATTACCTGCTCGGGCGTTCGTGCGGTGCGGGTCATCTCGCGGATGGACTGCTGGGCGAGCACCGGCGCTATGCCGGTGCCGCGCACCGCCCGGATGTGGCCTGGCGTCGCCAGGCCCAGGCGGTCGCCGAAGCCGGCGCTGGTCGCCAGGCCGAGGCACCTGGGGGCGGACCAAGGCAGGAGCTTTCGCAGCGCGGCGGCGTTTTCATGGCCGCACGGGCCGACGCACACGCACTTGCCGTCGATCTCGCCGACTTTCCTTACGTTCGGCAGGCACGCGCCCTCGCCGCAGTCGGCGCAGCCGACGAGCTTTTCCCCGGCCGGCGGCGACCCGTCGGCGCCCGGCGCCTTGCGGCCAAGGAAGTACGTGCCATTTTCGCCTCGCTGCACGCTGGCGGGGTAGATGTCCAAGGCCGTGATCTGTCGAAGTTTGTCGATCATTTTCAAAAAGGTCCAACGCGGAGATCGCAGGGTCGCGGAGCGAAGAAAGAAGAAGAAAGAAGAAGCAAAAGAAGCTTTAGAGGGGGATTACAGGGATTAAAGGATTACATGGATTAAGAAACTTGTAAATGC
>Ga0315279_10010954_pt1 | contig 10576 bp, 5 predicted proteins | sample YL17G06_20_MG_FD_203694 | JGI IMG/M metagenome (GOLD analysis project Ga0315279, IMG submission 203694) | Sediment microbial communities from Yellowstone Lake, YNP, Wyoming, USA - YL17G06_20 | ecosystem: Environmental > Aquatic > Freshwater > Lake > Sediment | place: USA: Wyoming | collected...
CCCTAGTGCTATGGAAGACAGACACCCCGGAATACGCGCAAGTTGAGGCCACCGCCTATTCCGGACTCCACAAGCGCTTCCCGGATCAGGCCCGCTATCTGTCGGCCAGGAGATTTGTCAACTACCTCTACCTGATCCGGCAACGCATCGGCGGCAAGTTGTCCTATGCCAACCACTCGCTCTACCGCTATTACGACATCTATTGGGAGAAGAACCCCGACTACCCCAGCCTTTTCATCGAGCAGCGGCCGCAGTATTTTGCCAAGGGCTACGTGGGCCGACCGCCGCAAATGTGCTACACAAACAAGGAGTTCATCGCCCTGCTTGCCCATGACGCCGGCGAGTATTTCGACAAGGGCGGCTATCCCGAGCATCCCGGCTATGGCTCCTCCGCCGGCTATCAATGGGGCGAGGATTCTTTCACCATTGAGCCGATGGACGACGTCTTCTTCTGCCGTTGTCCGGAATGCCAGAAGTTCCCCCACACCGACTACGACCATCGCGGCGTGTTCTCCAACGGCCGCGACAGCGACTACTTCTTCTCCTTCGTGAATGCCGTCGCCAGGGAAGTGAAGAAGACACACCCGGACAAAGCCATCAACACCCTCGCCTACATGTCTCACGCTTGGCCGCCCAAATCCTTCACGCTGGAGTCTAACGTCGCCGTCCATTTCTGCTTCGCGGGCAACCGCGCACCGTGGTGCATACGCGAGTTCGACGATGAGGAGGCCGCCTACCGCGCCTGGCGGAAGGACAAGAATCGGGCCATCTACGTGTGGCTGTACGACACCTTCCCGCTGGAATACGCCAACGGCAGGGGTCACAAATGCTTCCCGGGAGCCACCGCCCACACCATTGACAGGTACATGAAGCAGTTCGCCAAAGACGGCGTCCGCGGCTTCTTCTTCTGCGGCTTCGGGCAGGAGGTGGAGGGCTATGTGAACCTCCAGTTGATGTTCCACCCCGAGAAAGATATCGAGACAATTCTTGACGACTACTTCACCGGCATGTTCGGCGCGGCGGCAAAACCCATGAAGGAGTTCTACTCGGAACTCGAGCGCACCTACTCCGACCCGAAGAATTATCCCGAGGACATCGCCACAGGGAAGGTCATCTCCCACCAGACCCAGGAAATCGCCTGGGGCTACCTCGGCCGCGAAGCCCGCATGGCCAAACTCGCTGCCCTGATTGACGAGGCAAAGGCGCTGGCGCGGACCGAGCGTGAGAAGACCAACGTCGCCCAGTATGAACTGAGTACCTGGAAGTACATGCAGCGAGGGCGAGAGGAATATATGAATCTCGTCAAGAGTTCGTACGCCGGCATCAAGCGAACCGTTCGGGCAGTCATTAGCCCAGCCCCAGCCGGTGATCCGCTGAAGGTTGACTGGGACGATGCCACCGTCCTCGACCCCTTCCGCTTGCCCATCGGCGAGCCCACGGAGCGCCCCGTCGCTGCCAAACTGGCCCATGACGACCGGGACCTCTATGTCGCCCTGGAGCAGCGCGGCGATGCCAGGGCATTGGCCGAGCCGGATGCCTGGCAACTCCTCCTGGCACCGCAAGAGGGGAAGCCGTATCGCCAGGTGCAGGTCGCGGTCAAAGGCCATCAGGCGGTCGTGCAGAGCAGCGAGGTCTCAGAAGTTGCAACGCAGCCCTGGGAGATCGCCGTGAGTGCCAAGGTGGACCGCAAGCCGGACAGCATCACCATCTACCTCGCGTTGCCCCTGAAGGACTTGACCCCCGAGGGTCTGCAACCCGGCGGCGGCATCTACGCAAACATCATCCGCTGCACCAAGGGCTCCGACCAGCCCATGTGGATGCCGATGTTCGGCGAATCGGATCCGGCGAACCACCTGGGGTATCTCGCGCTGGAGCGGCTCAGGAACCCGCAGTCCTTCACGCAGACGGTTGACGCGGCCCAGTTGCGCCAGGGACTCGTCGGCGAGTGGTTGATGGATCAGACCAGCGGCGAGGTGGTCAAAGATTCCTCCGGAAATGGCCTGGACGGCAAGGTGTTCAACTCCGCCGAGTGGGGGCCAGGTAAGGTCAACGGCGGCTTCATCTGTGAAGACTCCCAATTCGCGGACTTCGGTAACGACCCGAAGACGCGCCTGACCACAAGCGTCACCATCGCAGCATGGATCAATCCGTCCCGATGGTCAGACTGGTGCCCCACGGTGATGGCCAAAGGGTACGAGGACGGCGGCTACAGCCTCCACATCCGCTCCGACTGGTCCCTCTGGTTCGAATTGGACGACGCCGAGGGCAAACGCCACTACTACAATCCGACCGAGATAACCCTCACGCAGAAGGCCTGGAGCCACGTCGCCGCCAGCTATGATGGACAGACGATGCGCGTCTATATCAACGGCCACCAGGTTGGCGACGGGCTCCCCTGCAGCATCACCATCAAAGACACCCCCCAACCGCTCCGCGTCTGCTATTCCTGGGGAATCGGCTATTTCGTCGGCATCATGGACGAGGTCCGCCTCTACAACCGCGCCCTCTCCCAACCGGAGATTATCTCCCTCTACCGCATGGGCAAGGGCGAATAAACCTCCCAACCTACCACTGAGGTGTGACCCGGTGCGCTCCGCCGGCGCGGAGGCCTGTATGTCTAGTCTCCGGCAGCCGTCCAGAGTGCTCTGACCTGTTCTCGCATGGTTGCGGCTGTTCGTGCGTCCAATTGTGCCGTCCGGTTTGTTTGACCCCCTCGAGCGGCGTCACTCTACGCCTGGGCCCTACCGGTCACCTTGGGGACCCCGTCCGTAGCGCGCTTCGACGAAGACCTGATGGATGATGATGGGGCGCTCCATCTGGGTCACTTCCGCATCGCACCAAATGCTCAGTTCGTTGTGCCCACTGCGCAGCACTCCCGAAGGCACGACGACCCGATACCAGGGGCCGTCTCGACCAGGCTTCTCCAAGAGCGCGTGGTTGAGACGGAACCAAACGCGCCTCTCGCTGCTGCCGCCTGTTGACCAGGCGCTGATCCGGAAGTGGGCATTCCCATCGTTGGCGTCAGGCCCCATCATCAGCGGCAGTTTGCGCTCTACTCGGTCCAGCGCTATCGGCAGCGGCGCCGCCTCGGAGCCGTGGTGACAAAAGCCGCTATCGGAAGTGGGCTGGATGGCGTACAGTTTGTCCTCGCCCGTCAGGAGCGTCGGATCGCCGATTTCGTGCAGGGGAGCATAGACGAATTCGCGCGGCATAGGCCCGACGTGCTTGTCCTGCAGGCAGAAAAGGTTGAAGAGGTAAAGGCCGTCGGCGCCCTCTTGCCGGAAGTAGGCGGAACTGGCTCGTATGGCCTCGTGCCAGGCGGAGGGCCGACCGAACTTCTCCTTCCACCACGGAACGTAGATGTTGGTGTTGACGGAAGGATAGACCGGCACGCCGAAGCGGTTGCCGAGGGCAAGCCACTGGTCGAGACGCAACACGTAGGGCATGTAGCCCATGCCCACCACCAGCACGTCCACCAACCCCTCTGCAAGCCACGCCTCGACATCCAGACCCAGTTCCAGGGAGACCGCCGGAGAATCCAGCACGTGCACGGCGAACGTATAAGGTCGCTTGCGGCTTTCGCCTATCGCCTTCAGGCGCGAGCGCGCCTCCCTCACCAATTCCGCCATCTTTCCGGCGTGGATTCTCTCCTCGCCCAGGGGGAAGTTCCACACGAAGCGGGTGAAATCCAACTCATAGCCGTCGAAGTCGTGCGCCGAAGCATTTCGCTCGATGAAATCCAATCGGTAGCGGCGCACCTCCGGACGCGCGAAGTTGAAAGGCGTCCAGTGATACCGCTCGGTCAACTCAGCCGGCAGGGAACGGTTGCTCTCCGGGGCGATCAGGTATTCGGGGTGCTGGGCCTTCAGGGGATCGTTCGTTTCCTTCAGGGAGCCGGCCGAGAGGGCATCGTGTATGTCGTTCATGCGAAGGGAGCCCCAGACCTCGATCCCCTGCGAGTGGCAGGCCCGCACGATCAGGTCGGTCGCGTTCGCGTGCGAGCCGAGACAGGCCAGCAGCGGTTCAAGCCCTCCATACGGTGGGTCGCATCCGTTGCCAACGCACCAGACGTAAGTGTCAACCTGCGTATCGAACGTGGGCGTCGTGCGGGCGTCCAGAAAGGACTGGTCGTCTCTGACGTCGTACTCGTAACTGGTGTTTGCGATCTCGAACTGTTGGTCGGCGTCGTCGTTGAAAATCACGCGCCGCTCTCGATGCCTGTCAAACACGGTCATGTTGTATCGCCCTCCTGCAATCCTCGACGCATCGTGTCCCCGTGAGCCTCCCACTCACCCCATACGCAGCGACCTGTCTCGCCAGCCCTTTGCAGGCCGCACTGAGTATTGCACGTCAGAGGCCCGGAGTCCATACTATTGACCTGCGCGCTGCGGGGAGCAATGTCCGATTCCACTGCTTTGAGAGAGGGGAGAGGCAAATGAAGTTCGGATGTCTTGTCACCCTTGAAGACCATGCAATTGCCTACGGCACTTACGGCAAGTGCGGCGTATATCATATCCTGAACCGCCTGCATCAATCAGGCATTACCCGACTTTACCTGCGCAGCCTCGGCGACGGCATGGCCGATTACCCAAGCCGAGCCACCGACACCGGCTTTCGATATGACCTGGACGACTCCGCGCCCATGATAGAAGCCGGCTGGTGGACGCGTGAGGATCTGGAGTCCATAAACGCCTCGTTGGATTTTGCCGCCTTTGACCATTTCGCCTGCGCCCGTGACCGCTGCCGAGAACTGGGCATGGACTTCCTGGTCTGGCACGAAACGCGAGGCGAAGATCATTGCTGCGGACTGCGAAGCACCTTCGTCAAGCGCTACCCGCAGTTCCTCTCCGTCAACCGCCGCAGACAGCGCTCCCCCAGCGAACTCTCCCCGATTCACCCAGAGGTGCTGGCCAGGCGCATTGCCCTGTTCGGGGAGGTCTTGGGGTACGATCCCGACGGCGTCTTCTTCGACTGGGTCAAGAGCGGAGACGTGCTGGTCGGCAGGTTCGACGACAATGGAATCTGGGAGTTCGGCTACGAGGAACCCATGCTCGAAGCGTTCAAGCGGCAGACCGGACGGGACCCATGGCAGATTCCCAACGACGACGACCAATGGCTGCGCTTTCGGGCCGGATTCTTCACCGATTTCATGCGCCAGGCACGACACATCCAGAGGACACTCTATCCCGATGTCGAGGTAGGGCTGATGTCGCTGACTCCCGGCGAGCCCGGCTGGCACGATCACCTGTTTGAGTGCATGAAGAAAGGCACCAACGCCATGCGCCCGGTGCCGTATCCGCTGGCAAACCTTGAGGACCACGAAACCTGGCTCTCCGAAGGGCTCATGGACACCTTTTGTTGCGGCCATAATTCCAGGAACGAGAAGGTGGAGACGGCTCTGGCGCATCTTGACCGGGCCACGCACGCCGTCAGAGGGCGTTGCCGCCTGATCCTTGAGGTGAACACTTATCCCATCACCGACGAGGAGGCCGAACAGTGGGCGGAAACGCTCTTCACCGGCGCCGCCGAACGCGGCGTTGGCGAGGTCATCTTTCGTGAGAGTTGCCCCATGTGGCCGCGACAGGGGCTTTGGAAGGCGCTGAAGCAAGTGACAAAGAAGTACCTGTCTTAGTGATAATGAGCAGCGGCGGATGTTCGGGGAATGACTGAGCGGATTCCCAGGGAGGCTTGAAGATGAACAAGAACGGTGTTGGTCCGGGAACCGGCCGAGTTGCGGGAGAACTGCCGGACAACAAGCACCTCGGCACGGTCCAGAACAACGACATCAACAACATCCTCCACACGAGTTCCGGCAAAGATGCAACTCCCGCTGAGTACAGGACGGCAGTGGAACACCTGCTGGATTGCGGCTGCGACCTCCTGGCCCAGAACGTCGGCATGCCGGATGCGGTCATCTATCGCACCAAGGTGGCTACAGGCTGGGAGAAGTATCTGCTTGAGTTGCACCTGGAGACCTGGCCCAATGAAGATCCGGAGCAGGCGTCAACGCAAGTTGACTGCCTCGTGAATCTGGCGAACGCCGGAACGGACCCGCTGCAGGTTACTATCGAGGCCTGCAGACGGCGCGGTGTTGCGATTGTGGCCAGTTACCGCATGAACGCCGAAGACCTCTACGGCAACACCTGGAGACTCTCCGACTTCGGCCGCGCTCATCCGGAGTGGCGGATTCCCGACAGCGGGGCGCTGGATCCGGCCGTCCCCGAAGTCTATGAGTACCGGATGAGGATCTTCGCCGAGGTCGCCGAGCAATACGACGTTGACGGCATTGAATTCGACTTCCGGCGCTGGTGCAAGATGATCTCGAATCCTCACGAGAACCATCCGATCCTGACGAGAATGGTCAGGGAGATGCGTGCCATGCTTGACGCTGCTGCGCGGAGGAAGGGCCGGGAGAGGCTGATCCTTGGAGCGCGTGTTGGGCCGTCCCTCAATGATCCCCCAGGGACTGAGTACCCGGGCGGGCGACTCAAGAACGACGTCTCCTGCAGAGAACTCGGCCTGGATGTGAAGACCTGGGTCGAAGAGGAATTGGTGGATTACGTTTGTCCCTCCCTGTTCTGGCCCCGCCTTCCCGGGGTGCCGAAGACTGCCGAGTTCGTGGCCCTGGCCAAGGGCAAGAACATCGGCATCTATCCCACCGTCTTTCCCCTGCCGGCATGGGCAAAGGACGAAGTGTCAATTCCCGAAATGTCCCAGTCGGAAATCAGGGCCATGATGCGGCGGCACAGGGACGAGATATGCAGTGCCGCACTGCAGTGCTTCTCTGACGGCGCCGACGGCATCAGCACTTTCAACTGGTTCGGCCATTCTCTCTACAGTCCTCGCGAACGGCGCCTCGGCACGGAACTGACTACCTATCGGGACAGCCTGCCGTACCGCAAGACCGAAACCTTCGTGCACCGCTTTCTCAGGAGCCCCCAGGCATTGCGCGATTGCTTGAGGAAGGATCCCCAAGTCACCCTCCAGTGCGAGTGGCTGGACTGATAGTGCCGGCAGGGCTTTGGCTGGACGGGACGGGACCTGAACAGTATCATGGCGGTCAACATCAAGGTTGAACGGATGTGAATCGCCATCGAGAGCACGTCCATCACGTCAGGAACCAAACGTCAAGAGCCTGTAGGCCGCTGTGGTCCCTTCAGACGAATCCTGCTAGGCCAACTTCCCGCCTATCGTCCCCCACCTGGATGGCGCGTTGTCAGTTGCCTCTCGCTCCGCGGCTGACCTCCGTCGCTTGCCCGAGGAAAGGCGTGGTGGTGATCCTGCTTGAGTCCTTGAGGTGCTGAGGCCTACAACCGCGCACCTCAGCGACCTTGCCTGCGTGGCATAGGCGTTAGACACGGAAAGGAGAGATCTTCTATCCCGCTCGTACGAATGCGCACGATGTTGCAGACGGCGCTCTCCGGTGGGTATGCCGTCGGCTACTTCGAGGCCTGGGACCAGTATTCCCTGGAAGCGGTATTGGAAGCCGCGGAGGAGTCTCAATCCCCCGTCATCCTGGGAATCGGTGGCGTGATGATGAACCCGCAGTGGTTCGACGGCGGGGGGCTTGCGGGGTTGGCTGCGGTGGGTCGGACAATCGCCGAGCGTGCCGGCGTTCCGGTGGCTTTCCTGCTGAACGAGGTGCAAACCCTCGCGCAGGTGCAACTGGGCCTGCGATTCGGCTTCAATGCCGTCATGCTGGATACGTCGGAACTGCTTCTGGAGGAAAACATCGCCGTGACGCGGCAGGTTGCGGAGGCGGCGCACGCCTGTGGTGCGGACGCGGAAGGAACGCTCGATGCGCTGCCGGACGCTTCGGGAGTCATTAACCCTGCAGGCATCGCACTCACCAACCCGAAACAGGCGCTCCGTTATGTGACGGAGACGGGTGTGGATGCGCTCTCCGTTGCCATCGGCAACGTGCACGCCCTGACCGGCGGCGAAGCGAAGGTGAACCTGGCCCACCTGGCGCGCCTGCATCAGGCGGTAGAAGTGCCGCTCGTTATTCACGGCGGCAGCGGGTTCCCGGCGAGCGCCGTGCCCCGAGCGATTGAACTGGGCGTGGCGAAGTTCAACGTCGGCACCGTCCTCAAGCAGCGTTTCCTAGAGGGCATCCGGACTGCGCTGGCAGGATTGTCCGCGCGGGCCAACGTGCAGGAAGTGGTCGGTTCGCGCAAAGCCGGGGACATTCTCTCCGTTGCAGCGGCGTGTCTTAAAGATGAAGTGAAACGGCGCATGCTCCTTTACGGTAGCGCCGGAAAAGGCTAGTCGGCGGCAAAGGGAGAGCGACACAACGATGGTAAAGCCCATCAGGATGCCGGACCAGGGCACCACAGTCGCCCAATGCCGCTCGCACCGTTCAAGCGGTTCATTTGCTTGTGGAAGGGCTGCCGCCTGCGCAGTCTTGAGTGGAGCAGCACATGCGCTTCGCCATTGATATTGACTACCCGCCGGAGAGAATGGAACAGAATCGCCGGCGGATGCAGGCGCACGGCCAATTCGGCTACGCCGACCGCGTCCCCGTGGGGTTCTGTCTGGTGGCGCGGTACTTCACGCCGCTCTTCGGCATGCCGTATCGGGAGTTCTTCGCCGATGTGGAGGCGCAGTTCTACTGGCAACTGCAATTCGCCAAGTACCGCATCGAGCGCATCCCTGAGGATACGTTCTGCTCCGGCCCGGCCGTGTGCGTGTACCCATACTTCGACAACGTCGTCGAGGCCGACGCAATGGGCGCGGAGGTGGTGTGGCCGGAGAATGAGACGCTGCAATCCCGCCCGACCATCCATACCGTGGAGGCCATGGAGCGCTTTGAGATCCCGCCCCCGACCTCCGGCCTCTGGGGAAGACTGTGCGAGTGGTGGCTGAAGATGAAGGAACTGGCCGCCGAGACGAGGCTGACGTTCAACGGCAGCGAGGCACAGGTGGGAGTCGGTACGCTCGGACTCAGCGGGATGGGGCCGCACATGACGGCAGTGGACTTGGTCGGCACCGATTTCTACTGGTGGATTCTGGAGTATCCGGAGGCCTGTCACCGCTTTCTGGACAAGATCACCACGGCGATGCTGCAGGCAGAGGCCTATTTTCGCACGCTCGATACGCGCCCGCGGGGTGGGTTCGGTATCGCCGAAGATACGGTGCAGATCTTGTCGGCGGACGCCTTCCGAAGATTCTCCATGCCCTATGACGCCCGCCTCTACGATACGCTGGGGGCAGGATTTCGTGCCGGCAGGGGCATGCATATGTGTGGAGACAGCGCCCATCTCCATTCGGTGCTGGTCAACGAACTCCACATCACCAGCCTCGACTTCTTCGGATACCCGGTCCCGCCGGAGGTTGCCGCAAAGAACCTCGGCGGCAAGGTGGCCCTATCGGGCAACATCAACCCAATGCTCATGCTGAACGGGACGAAGCAAGAGGTGAAGGCCGAAGCGATGGCTGCCTTGCGTGCCCTGGCTCCCTGTGGAGGCTTCGTGCTGAGCGACGGGGCGAACGTCTGTCCTGGCACGCCGATCGGAAATCTGGCGGCGCTGACCGAGGCCGCCGAGGAATACGGCGTTCCGAACGTCAGGCGGAGGCGAGAGGAGAATAACGGATGAAAGAACGATTTGACCTTTCACAACTGGCGTGGACCCTGTCCGGGTACGCACCGTTCCTTTGGAACTTCGAGCGGCAGTACTCAATGGGCGTCTCGAGCGCCGAGATCGGCCCCATTCCGGCGCCGGTGCCCGGATCGGTGCAGGCCGCCCTCCGCGACGCAGGGATCGTCCCCGACTGGAACGTGGCCATGTTTTCCCGCGCCTGCGAATGGGTGGAGAACCGCCAATGGGTCTATCGGACGATCCTGCCTGCCGGTCGGTGGCAGAAAGAGACGATGGTCCGCCTGCATTGCGACGGTCTTGATTACAGTGGGGAGATATACCTGAACGGCCAGTGCGTGGCCCCTTTTCTCGGTTCGCACGTCCCTCATGTCGTTAATCTCACGCCGCACCTGCGCGCCGACGCGAATGCGCTGGAGATCGTCTTCATGCCGCCCCCGCGCTGGCTCGGCCAGTTCGGTTACACCTCGCAGATGCGCGAGTGGAAGCCCCGGTTCAACTACACCTGGGACTGGATTCCTCGCCTGGTGCAGATCGGCATCTGGGACGACATCCGGCTCGAACTCACGGATGGAAACGAACTCCACGAGGTCCGATGCGTTGCCGATGCTGATGTGGCCGCTGCTACGGGGATTCTGGAGGTCAGCGGCACGATTGCGGGAACGGGAGGCAGGCAAGTCCGGGTCACGCTGACACAGGGAGATCAGGTTCTTCGATCCGAACTGTTGAGCGGTGCGGATTTCGTCCGGGGCGTCCGATGGGAAAGCCTGCCGGTTGCGCTCTGGTGGACCAATCTCGAAGGAGAGCACCCTCTGTATGTGGTGCAGTGCGTGCTGTTGGACGAGGCCGGTTCCGTGCTCGATACGGTTCGCAAACGGGTGGGATTCCGGCACATCGCCTGGCAGCCCTGTGAGGGAGCGCCCGCGGAAGCAGACCCCTGGGTTTGCGTCGTGAATGGACGCCCGATATTCTGCCAGGGC
>Ga0315279_10010955_pt1 | contig 10575 bp, 9 predicted proteins | sample YL17G06_20_MG_FD_203694 | JGI IMG/M metagenome (GOLD analysis project Ga0315279, IMG submission 203694) | Sediment microbial communities from Yellowstone Lake, YNP, Wyoming, USA - YL17G06_20 | ecosystem: Environmental > Aquatic > Freshwater > Lake > Sediment | place: USA: Wyoming | collected...
ACACCGATCCCAACCAGGTGCAGGACTTCGTCAAGCGGACCGGCGTTCACAGCCTGGCCATCTCCATCGGCACCTCCCACGGCGCCTACAAGTTCAAGCTCAAGCCCGGTGAGACCATGCCGCCGCTACGCTTCGACATCCTGCACGAGATCGAGAAGAAGCTGCCCGGCTTCCCCATCGTGCTGCACGGCGCCTCCTCGGTGCTTCCCAAGTACGTGGCCATGATCAATGAGTACGGTGGGAAGATCGAGGGTGCGGCCGGGGTTCCGGAGGAGCAGTTGCGCGAAGCGGCCAAGTCGGCGGTCTGCAAGGTGAACATCGACACCGACGGCCGGATGGTCGTGACGGCCATCGTGCGCAAGGTCCTCATGGAGAACCCCAAGGAGTTCGACCCGCGCAAGTACCTGGGGCCGGCCCGCAAGGAACTGATCGAGATGATCAAGCACAAGAACGCGAACGTCCTGGGGTCGGCGAACCGGTACTAGGGGGTAGGACGCCTTCACCGCATAGCATATGGGATGTGGCTGGCACGGGGGCGCCACCGGAGACGGGGCGCCCCCGTTTTCGTTCCGGTTTTCACGGGGGTGCCGTGGTCAAAGGCGTGAACCCGGTGAAGGCAGGGTTCGCGGCGCTGGTGGCCGTCTACGGCGTCATCTGTGCCGCCAGCCCCTCTACGTACCGGTTCCTCGACCGGGTGGACCTGGTCTTCCACGAGGCCGGGCACGTGTTCTTTGGGTTCCTCGGCGAGTTCATCGGGATCCTGGGCGGCAGCATCATGCAGGTGCTGATCCCAGCCATCGTGGTGGTTTACTTCTTAGCCCGCCGACAGCGGTATTCGGCCGCGATCACCCTCTTCTGGGTGGCCCAGAGTCTCTTCAACGTTTCGGTCTACGTGAGGGACGCCCGCACCCGAGCGCTTCCACTCTTGGGCGGGGAAGACACGCTGCATGACTGGGGCTACATCCTCGGCAAGCTCAACCTGCTCCTGTGGGACCGGGCGATAGGGAATCTCATCTACGCAATCGGGTTGCTGGCCCTCGCCGCTTCGGTCCTGGGAGGATTGTACTTTTCGCGGGAGGAGGAGTCCCAGCGCGAATAGCCCTCACACCTACCTGCCTTGTGTGCCCACCGCTCTTCCCAGAAAATCCCTTGTTTTCCTTGGTCAGAAGAAAGTAGAATCCCCCCGTACAATTCTCCGATCCCATAACTCGAAGGAAGATGGCCACAAACCGGGGGTGTCTGGATCGGTTCAGAACCTTAACCTGCCTGGTGGGTAATGCAAGCCCTCGGCGTCTGCCACGCAGCTTGCTTTCGCCCCCAGCGTCGGGCGTAGCCGCTCGGGAGACAGGGTCGTACGTGCCGGCAGGCTATCGGGCATTGAGGCTGCAGGACCGACTCGATGACCTCCCGAGATGAAGAGGTGTTGGGGTTGGGCCGAAAGCTGAAGACCACGCCGGAGCGATCTCGCCTGATGGCTCGCGTCAGGCAATCAGGCACGTCGGCAGAGCGGGCTGTCTTGAGGCTTGTGCGCTCATGCGGCTTTCGATGCGCCGTCAAGGCCCAAGAATTGCCCGGCACACCAGACATCGTGAATCATGATGCCAAATGGGCAATCTTCGTTCACGGGTGCTTTTGGCACGCCCACCAGGGGTGCTCTCTTTGGACGATCCCCAGGAACAATCGAGCCTTCTGGCGGAGGAAATTCCGTGATAACCGAGAAAGGGATGAGCGCAACCTGAAGGAATTGAGGAAGCTGGGCTACTCTGCCTTAGTGGTATGGGCGTGTGAGCTCAGGAGGGAAACATCCCTGAGAAGGCGAATACTCAGATTCGCAGGTAGGGTCGGTAATCGTCGACAGAACGAAAATAGACCCACTGATCTATCGGCCCAACGAACGCAATGCAGATCGTCGGTTTCTCCCGGGGAATCTTACCGATTCGGCGCTTCCCGAAAGTACGTCACCCGAATCGTCAGGCCGAATGGCCGTAGAACATTCACGTCGCGGCTGTACTTAGGAAAGTCCTTCTCTTCCGGGATTGATCCCAGTTCCGCATATGACCAGGCCTTCCTGAGGAGGACCGAGCCACGGTTGTCAAATAGAGGACTTCCGGTCATCCGCGGGGTGGATTTCTTCTCCGGTTGCGGAGGCCTTTCTCTAGGGACGAGAGAGGCCTGTTTGGCCATTGGCTATCGGTTCGAGGCCCTGCTTGCGGTGGACAAGGATCCCTCTAGTCTCCAGGTATACAAAGTCAACTTCAATCCACAGCGGGCCTACAATTGTGACATCCGGGATATGGTCGACGGTCCACTCCGGGGCCGTCTAACGCCTTCGGAAACGCAGCTACTCAAAGGGCTTGCCAGAATCGACATCCTCCTGGCTGGCCCTCCGTGCCAGGGCCATTCGGACCTCAACAATCATACGAGAAGAAACGATCGGCGGAACAAACTTTATGAAAGGGTTGGCCGATTTGCCGAAATCGCAGGGCCGAAGCACATTCTGATAGAGAATGTTCCCACAGTTGTTCGCGGACACGACCGAGCTTTTGACACCACGGCGGACCTTCTCCTTGCTCTCGGCTATCGAGTCGATGCAGGCGTTGTCGATCTTTGCGAGCTGGGTGTCCCACAAAGGCGCAGACGCCACATCTTGGTTGCATCACTCACTAAGCCGGTTTCGATCAAGGATGTCATGGAAAAATACCGGCTTGCTCAAATAAGAAGCGTAGCCTGGGCCATCAAGGACCTGGAAGACGAAGAGGGCAGCTCCGTTTTCACGAGGTCATTCAGACACAACCGGGAGAATCTAAGGCGCATCATGTACCTCACGACACACGGTGTTTACGATCTGCCCAATCGAATGAGACCCCCCTGCCATCAAAACGGCAATCACTCCTATAAGTCAATGTATGGCCGCCTGAAATACGATGAGCCGGCACAAACAATCACGAGCGGTTTCGGGTCTCCTGGGCAGGGGAGATTTGTCCACCCTAATCAACCGAGGACCCTGACACCCCATGAGGCCGCACGCCTACAGTTCTTTCCTGACTTTTTTGACTTCTCCTGCGTGAAGACGCGAACAGCTCTCGCCAACATGATCGGCAACGCGGTTCCCATGAAACCGTCGTACGTTTTCTCGCTAGAGCTCCTAACCTGAAGTTCATACCCGCTGCATGAGAAAAGGCGTGTGCCTCACGATGTGGCACAGCTAGAAGCAGATGGGGCGATGAAGCAAATCCATTTCACGGTCGATTCTGCATTGCTACGAGAATTGGGTGAGCGCCTTGTGGGTAAGGCCCACATTGCAGTCGCCGAGTTGGTGAAGAACAGTTACGACGCGGACTCCACAAAGGTCGTAGTTCGCTTTCGGCCAAATCGAATTGAAGTGTTTGACAATGGCCACGGCATGGACTTCCGGGAGTTCAAAGATTTCTGGATGCGCATTGGGACGCCACACAAGCAAGAGAAACGGGTTTCCCGGAAGTTAAAGCGACCCATGACCGGATCGAAGGGGGTGGGCCGACTCGCAGTGCAGTTCCTAGCCAGCAAGCTTGAGTTGCGCACAGTGCCAGAAGCGAAGCCCCGGAAGGAGCTCAGGGCATATGTCAATTGGGGGGACGCGGTCCAGGCGGGGGAGTTGACAGAAGCTCTCGCTGACTACGAGGAGATCGGCGCGGCCACTCAGTTCCCTGACGGTAGTCGCCGCGGCACCGCGATTATCCTGTCTGAACTGAAGCAACAGTGGACCTCAGAGGATATCGTGAATTTGGCACGTGAGATCTGGTGGCTTCAACCTCCATTTCGAAGCAATCCAGATCTGACCTCTGACAGACAAAGGGCCTTTGAGGTCGAAGTGAAGAGTCCTGATCAGGAGGCAGTCCGCGAGTTCCAAACACAGATGCGGGCGTACCTCGATATTTGGCATGCGCGCCTCGTGGGCAAATTGACCGAAGGATCGAGGGCGCACGAATATAAAGAAACACGGTGGGTTCACTTGTCTTTGGAACTCTCCGATCGGCCGCAGAGCAAAGCAAGATATCCAATTAGGAAATGCAGGCTGAGTGCTGCGGAGTTCGAAATCCGAGTCTTCCACCTGAAGTACAGACAGCGTCATGGAATCAAGGTTAGCGAGGCCAGGAAATACCTCAACCAATATGGCGGCGTCCATGTGTACGACACCGGGTTCCACCTGCCCTTCTATGGGCCAGACACTGATTGGCTGAACATTGAAATGGATCACTCGCACCGCCTTTCCAGATCGCAGTTACTTCCGAAGGAGCTGCAGGTTTCAGAGGGAATGACCCACCTCCCGACGCAATCCCGCCTTCTGGGTGTCGTCCATGTGAACACGTCTAAGGAGCGCGAGGTAGCTCGTCAAAGGTCACGCAACGGCAAAGAGGATTACCTGAAGATCTCTGTGACTCGTGATCGACTTGTCGACAATGAAGCTTTCGGCAAATTGCGGGACATGGTGCGTTGGGCCCTGGATTTCTACGCGATGCAAGAGGCAAAGCGGTCGCTGGAGGAGGCTGAAGCGCGACGGGCGGTCGAGCCTGTTCAGGAGAAATTCGAACGCGTCGAAGAGGTGTTGGAGAAATACAGAGAGGACATTCCTAAGGGCGCGTATGAGACTCTGCGGATTCAGGTTCAGGAAGCAGTTGCGGCTAGTGAAACCCAAGCCGAAGTCATGGCCAGGCAGGTGGGAATACTTGGGCCCCTGGCGACCGCAGGAATCTGCGCGCTGGCCTATGAACATGAGGTGACCAAGCAGTTCCAAATACTCGAAGATGTCATCCGGGAACTCGGGGACATCCGGGCTGGCGACAGCGAGACGCGACGCCTCGTTGGGGGGATCACAGGACGGCTGACCGAATGGATGGAACGGGCCCGCGCTACCCGGTCGCTGTTCTTCCCCCTCATGGATGTCGAGAACCGGGACAAGAGGGCCCGTTTCAGGGCGCGGGATTTGGTGGGTCAAGTGAGAGAACAGATGGGGGTTCTAATGCGTGGGATCAAAATCGAGACGGGCGGAATAGATGAATCCTTGCGTCTGCCCGAGGGTAGGTTTGCCGAATGGAGCGCGATCTTTCAGAATGTGTTCATCAATGCCGTCAACGCAATGCTTGACGCGGAGAGGAAACGAATCTTTGTGGGCTCGCGTATCCAGGATCGGACGCGTGCCCTACTGGTGCAGGATACGGGTTCCGGGGTGGGCCTATCGTCTGCAGAGGAGCTCTTCAAGCCATTCGTCCGGAAATTGACGCTCTCACCTGAGCGAAAGGCTCTGGGGTTCGGCGGAAGCGGTTTGGGCTTGACTATTGTGCGCATGATTGCCGAAAACCTCAATTGCAGAGTGGCGTTTGTTAAGCCGGATGTGGGGTTCAATACGGCGTTCCATCTCTCCTGGAGCGAGGGGAAATGAGAAAACAGAAAATTCTAATCTACGACGATTATTCCGGCACCGTCGCGCGATGGAAGGATGAACTCGACTCCATTGAGGACGTCAAGAAACACTTCGACGTTCTAGGTGTTGGCAGAAACACCTTCGAAGAAATTGTCTCCGGTTTGGAGCGTCGGCGGCGGGATGCCCGCAAGAATCCAGCCTGGGGTAGCACGAATGATCTCGACTCGGCCGGCATCCTCATTCTGGATTACGATCTGCTGGATCCAAAGAAGGGGACTTATCTAACGGGTGAGTCCGTTGCGTATCTTGCGCGCTGTTATTCCCGCTGCGGTCTCATCATCGGTCTGAATCAATTCGGGGAGAATCCCTTTGATCTCACGTTACGAGGCCATCCAGAATCCTACGCCGACTTGAACCTGGGAGGCCGACAGATCGCAAATCCGGGCCTTTGGGGCGATCGCTGGATTCGATTTCGCCCATGGTCCTGGCCGCTGTTGCCGCAGGCGCATGAAGCGTACAAGCGTCGGGTCAAGCAACTGATGGGCCATCTAGATGAGCCGGTTCTGTCCTTCTTGGGCTTCCCTGAAGAGATCGCTAAGATTCTACCACGTTCGGCGGCGGAATTTGTCGCTGGAACCAAAAGGCCCGAGCAAACGACATTCAGAGACTTCGTAATGGCATCAAAATCCATGAACGGGTTGCGCCGCAAGGATAAACCGCTTGATGAGGAATCCATTGCGCGCATCGCAGCAGCACGGGTCGCCAAATGGTTAGAGCGTCTCGTGCTGCCGGGGCAAGATATTCTCGTGGATGCGCCACATCTGGTAGCCAGGTATCCAAGTGTACTAAGAGGTGAAAGGAAGACGCTTGAATCATGGAACGCGACGGCCTCGCTCGAAAACGCGTCCAAGCTGGGGATGGACTATCGCAAAATTGAGACATTCAGGTTCAAGAAGGCCGACTGGCTTTCGCGACCAGCATGGTTTTGGCACGGAGTAAGCAACTTCCCGAAGATTGCAGAGGTCATGAATCCCTGGTCGGTCGATCGGCCGGATTTTGCATTTTGCGAAGACATCTCTCGTTTCCTGCCAAGGGACGCCGCTCGCGAATTCGTGGCGGACGTTTCTTCATCGTTCGTGCGTCGTTTCCTGGTTAATCCGAACTCAAAGGATGGTCGCGCATTTGCCGGCGCACTGAAGGCTGTGGACTACCGGCCCATGGTGCGACTCTCTCTCTGATCCCGACAACAGGACAACGTGATGAATGTGGAGCAGGGGTTGTTGCGCCAAATTGTGTTATGGCTCTGGTCCAGGCACAGGAAAGCCGCGTCTACCCTTTCGGGCAAACTGTCAGATCTTCACGACTTGATCTCTGCCGCGTACCATGGTTTTGACGACCGTGAGCTTGAGAAAGTACTTTCCAAAGAGAAGCCGCCCATAGCCGATTTTGGCGAGCATGGGAAGGTTCTATTTCTTGAGCCCATAGCGGGGTCCCGGTGCATCGTTCCCATCCTGTCGATGCGGTACGACTTCTGTCGATCGATCCCGCAGGTGCGCCTCCGTCTCGCGCTGTTTCTTTTCGGCGATACGGAGAACGTGGCTGCCATTGGCTATCGATTTGAGTCGCCCGAAGGTGAGGGAACGCATCACTACTACCATGCGCAATTGATTCGCGATCTCGATCGGGGCCATTTATTACCCTGCCCAGCGTGGCTACCGACGAGACAGCCCGCCTTTGCGCTTGATGCCGAGAACGCCTTGACGCTTGTTGTATGTTTGTTGATTGCTCTGTACGGCTTGGAGTACGTCGGCGAACTGCAAGGAGCGCCGTTTTGGGCATACCTAAAAACATACGTCGAAAGCAAGATGATGTGGACCAATCGAAAATTCCAGCCCACATACTGGCAGGTAACGCTCGCAAATTCCGTCCTCTATTACAAGACTTGGGAAGAGGGGGGTAGATTCAGGGCCATCATGAAGAATGCCCGGAGGGCTAGGAGTGTGGAGGGAATCTCACGCATGGAGTACGACGCCCAGGCGGCGGCGAGGAGGAAGATCCATTGATAAGTGCGACCTTGTCCGAAGATCGGTTGCACCCGGCCTTGCGGAGTGAGGTGCCGCTCAAATACAAGAGCCGAACTTGGCGCGTCGGGGATCGACCGAGTAGTTGGGCTGGGCTGACGAGCGCATCCTGGAAGTGAAGCCCTTGGAGACATCAGGGCCAGGCCGTTGACGCGAGGCGGAACTGATTTTCCCCGTCTCGGCTCTATACCCTAAGCCCCGGCGACTACCGCTGAAACCTTTTCACTCCCTCTCTGCAAAACCTGCCCAACCTACGCATTGCAGGCCCATCCCGGCGTCGCCCGCGGGAATCACATCAAGCGCATGGCCGTCTAGCCAAAACTTGACGCTCTGGGTGCATCTGAGTATCTTCCCCGTCGGAGCGCATTGACCGGGGAAACCTGACTCGCCACTACGGAGGCTGATGCAATGAGAATCACTGCGAATGGGATCAGCATGAACTACCAGCTCGAAGGGCCCGCGAGTGCCCCCGTCGTCACATTGAGCCACTCGCTGGCGACGAACCTGTCGATGTGGGATCCCCAGATCCCCATGCTCACCTCGCGCTACCGCGTCCTGCGCTATGACACGCGGGGCCACGGGGGCACGGATGCGCCCGAGGGGCCGTATTCTCTGGAGCAGTTGGCGGAGGATGCCCGGGCGCTCCTCCAGGCCCTGGGCATATCTCGGACGCACTTCATCGGGCTGTCCATGGGCGCCATGATCGGCCAGATCCTCGGGCTCCAGTGTCCCCAGATCCTGCAGAGCCTCATCCTGTGCGACACCAGCAGCCGGGTGCCTCCCGAGGCCAAGCCCACGTGGGACGAGCGGATCCGTGTGGCGCGAGCGCAAGGCATGGAACCACACGTGGAGCCGACCATCAGTCGGTGGTTCACGGCGCCCTTTCGGGAGAAGCGCCCCGACGTCGTGAACCCCGTGCGGGCCATGATCCGGGGGACGAGCCCGCGGGGGTACATCGGCTGCGGCCAGGCCATCGCGGCCCTCGACCTGACGGATCGCCTGCACGCGATCATGCTGCCCACGCTGATCATCGTCGGCGAGGACGATCCCGGGACCCCGGTCGCCGCCTCGCGGACGATCCACGAGAGGATCAAGGGATCCGAGCTGGTGATCCTGAAGTCGGCCTCGCATCTTTCCAACATGGAGCAGCCGGACGCCTTCAACCGGGCCGTCACAGCATTCCTCGCAAAGCGCTGATACCTGGCCCGGAGGTGGATGAGTGGATCGGGTGTTCTTCGCTCTGGGGGCGGTGCTGGCGGCATTGGGGGTGGCGGCGGGAGCGTTCGGCGCGCACGCCTTGCGCGGGCGCTTGGCGCCGGACTTGCTCGCCGTATTCGAGACCGGCGTCCGCTATCACCTGATCCATGCCCTGGCACTCTTATCGGTGGCGTGGGCCACGACGCGCTGGCCGGGGCGGGCCACCAACATCGCGGGCTGGTTGTTCCTGGCGGGGACGGTCCTTTTCTCCGGCAGCCTGTATGCCCTGAGCGTGAGCGGCATCCGAGCGCTGGGCGCGATCGCGCCCCTGGGGGGCGTCGCTTTCATTGCGGGCTGGCTGACGCTGGCCTGGGCAGTGTGGCAGGCGTAACCCGAGTCGTCGGAGACAGCGCTGGCCTCAACCGCCAAGGGAGTGGGTCGGTTGCAGAGTCCCGGGAAATGTCGGCGTTGCGGCGGAGGATTTATTTGCCGCCCTTGAGGCCGCTGACAATCCGGGCCTGAATGGACTCCGAGGCGGCGCGATCACCGAACACGCCCACGCGAATCTTGACCGTGGCGGTATCCGCCGCGGACGGCTCCACCTTGATGCTGACGGCCGTATCGTCCGCACGCCGGGCCGTGATCGTCCCGCCCAACGCGTCCTTCTCTGTCTTGATCACCCGGATGTTCATCTGGTTCAGCGCGGCGAGCGTCGCCGACCAGACCCGATCGTAGTTGCCCGCGTGGACCTGGGAGTGCTCCCCCTGCAGGTATGCCACGGTGCCGGCCCCCGCGCCGGCCCCCGCGCCCACGAGCATGACCGCGCACCCTCCAAGCGCCGGCAGCAGGAGCAGGATCAGGCCCCCTAGGTACAATTGCCAACACCGCGACCGCACAGCCATATTTGCCTCCTCTCGCGCCTCTCTACAGACCGGTCCCGCCGGTCAGGCATTGATTAGCCGGTCGCCGCCTCCCGCGCTACGCGTCCGCGTCCGCCGGCGGGAAATCGGGGCTGCGGCGACGTTCTTTCCGTCGGCGGTCCGGGGATTTCGGCTGGTCGTTCCCTCGCCGTTCACCATACCGCCGATTCAGGATCACCCGGACGTCCTCGCGTCCCTGCACGCCGGTGGCCAGCTCCTGCTGCATAGTTGCGCAATCCCGGCCGATGATCACGTAGTACATGAGACCCTCTCCTCCGGGCGAAGCAACTGCTGCAAGCGCCGACCGGTTTTCATCGTCCGAATGCAGGGTCGTCGCCCGGAGCCCCCTCTACCGACCGTCACCGCTGCGGGGCCCGGTAGACCGTCTCGCCGGCCACGATCGTCTCCAGGACTTCGAGCCGCTCGCCATCCCGCAAGAGGACGATGTCGGCCGGGGCTCCCGGCGTGAGTCCCCCGGGCCACTCGGGCCACAAGCGTCGGGGATGCTCCGTCGCCATGGCCAGCGCCTGCGCGAGGGTGACCCCTGCAAAACGCCGGACGTTCGCTACCGCCCGATCCATGGTCAGCGCGGACCCGGCGAGGTACGGTGTGCCGGGCAGCCGGACGACGCCATCCGGCTGTGCCTCGGCCAGGACCTCGCCCAGACGGTACATCCCGGGCGGTGCGCCGGCCGCGGCCATGGCGTCGGTAACCAGAATCACCCGCTCCGGCCCCTTGCACCGGACCACGTTCTTGACGAAGTACTCGGTCAGGTGATGGCCGTCCACGATGATCGAGGCGAGCAGGCCATCCGTGGCCAGTTGTTTCTGGATGTAGTTGCGGTGGCGAGGAAGGACGGCGTGCGCCCCGTTGCCCAAATGGGAGGAGAGCTGCGCGCCCGCCTGCACGGCGGCGTCGATGTCGTCTTCCGTGGCGTCGGTGTGGCCGATGGCCACCACCACGCCCGCGGCCCGCA
>Ga0315279_10010959_pt1 | contig 10572 bp, 3 predicted proteins | sample YL17G06_20_MG_FD_203694 | JGI IMG/M metagenome (GOLD analysis project Ga0315279, IMG submission 203694) | Sediment microbial communities from Yellowstone Lake, YNP, Wyoming, USA - YL17G06_20 | ecosystem: Environmental > Aquatic > Freshwater > Lake > Sediment | place: USA: Wyoming | collected...
CATGTCGGCAAGGCTCAGCATCCTGTATAACCCAATGCTCGGCGAGCAAAGCCTGGATGCGGAAGCGCTCCGGTGGTGCCAACGCATCATTGAGGACTTCAAGGACTGGCCCAATCACCACGACCTTATGGTCGCCAAGATCCATCTCGGCGATCTCTACTGCAGCCGGAATGGCAGGGAAGGCATGGGCAAGGCAACGCGCCTGTACTGGGACGTCATCGAGGTCCCTGAAGACGAGATTGTCTTCGACGATCCGGAAACGGCCAATCTCAATTTGGACAAGATAGCCATTGCCAAGGCCCGCGTTGGGCGCCAGATCGATGCCAAGGGTCGGTTCTTGACCGAGCCAACGGAGGAAATGAACATGGATCACAGGAAGCAGCTCCTGTCACGGCGACGGGAATCCACGCAGCCCCTTCGCCTCGCGGCGATACGGGCATTGGGATACAAGCAGGGGGTGCCTGGGGATCGTCAGAAGACTCGTCAGCGCCTCTTGGAACTGAAACAGAGGCGGCCGGACGACAAACTGTATCAGGAAACACTCAATGCCATTCTGCGGGACTTTCCCGCAAGTGGAGAGAAGACTGCCCCAGGTCAAGGCCAAGGGGCGACAAGCAGACAGCTTCTTGCCTCATCCGCCCCCGACGGGGCAAGCACGCAGCCGGGGGCAACTGTCCAGCCCGTACCGGCGGAGCCGGGAAAGCAGGGCGAGCCGCGAACACGACCGGCCAGTGCAGCGGCGCCCTGGGAGGTACTCGTTGCCGGCAGTGTCGTGGACAACAACGGCTGGCCGATCGAAGGCGCGGCCATCCGCCTGATCGCGTGGGACCCTGCAAAGGACGCCATGGTGCTGAAGCACGAGACGCAGAGCGCCGCGGATGGATGCTTCAGCATGCGTGTGCCGGCTTGGGTGTATCGTGGCCGGGTCGTTGCCGGCAAGGATGGCTTTGCCCATGATTGGATGTCTGTCCAGGCCTGCCCGCTGCTCCCGGCCATTCGCCTGAAACTGGAGAAGTCGGCGGCAATTGCGGGGCGCATAGAAGATGGCGGCGGCAAGCCTATACGCGGCGCGACAGTGACGGCCACCACCAATGGGCCTGGGTACATGTCGGGCGACGTGACGGGGCTTGATCACCTGGACTGGCTTATAGCCAGGTCGGATGAGCATGGGCGATTCAAGCTGCCGGGCCTGCGGCCAAACTCCAGCGTCGACCTCTCGACCCGGGCGGCGGGCTTCGCGGAAATGGAACGTGCCATCTTCGCCACAGCGGGGCAGCAAGACGTTACGATCACTATGCTTCCCGCCGGGCGCATCGAGGGCAAGGTCATCGACGCCGACACGGGCAAGCCGTTGGCGGGTGTCGGACTGTGGGCCGGCGAGTTCGGCTACCGGAACCTGCGGCCAAGAGGCGGCGCGTGCGTCTCGGACGAGAAAGGTCTGTTCGTCATTGACGGTCTGCCATCGGGCCAGTACGAAATCCGCGTGGATCTCGGCGCCTGGGTGAGCAACGGCTTGTTGCAGATGGAGTCGCTAATCGTGGACGTCAAGGCCGGAACTGCCGCGAAGGCCGGCGTCATCTCGCTGCACAAGGGCCATTTGGTTGAGGTGCAGGTCCTGGATGCCGTCAATGGCAAGCCCGTCATGGAGGCCGGAGTCACGGCAATTGACGGTTCGGGCCAGGACGTGTCCTTCAAGTTCGCGGGTGCCGACGGGGTCTGTAAACTGTATCTGCCGGCGACGGCCTCTCCCAGGTTGCGGATCACCGAGCGAAACAACTACAAACAACTCATTACCCAGCCGGTTGAGGTCCGCAAAGGGCAGGCGGGGAGACTGGTCTTCCGCCTGGAGCGTGACAAGTGGGCCACGGGCAAAGTGCTCAACCCGGACGGCAGCGGCGCCGCCGATGTGATTGTCGGCCTTTATCCGAAATGCAGGGAGGAATATGGCGCCACTGGCGCGGACGGGTCATTCGGGGTGGGCACTTCTCGCGTAGATGACAAAGGCTCGGCCATCGTGGTCGCCAGGGATGTCAAACGCAACCTGGCCGGCTGGGCCAAGCTGGATACCGACCGCCCGGCGGAGATAAGGCTGTCGACCGGCGCGACGCTGAGCGGCCGGGTCGTTGACGGCCAGGGCAAGCCGGTTCCGGGGGCGTCCATGCTGGTTTTGGTGCCCGCCAAGGGTGCCAACATCAGCGGTTCGGGCTTTGAGTGGAACGTCGTGGCAGGCCCCGATGGCCGCTACGAAATCAAGGCTGTGGCCCCCGGCCTGAGATACGGGCTGCAGGTCCGTGCCCCGGCGCACGAAGAGGCCGCTTGCGTCGTGGATATCCCTGCCGACGCGTCGGGCCGCGAGGTGAAGGTGAAACATGTGGTAACGCACAACGAAGGGTTTTAGAGGTGCAAACCATAGAGCGACAAACCAATTGTCATTGCCGGCGTCCTTGTGCGGCACGGCGGGCGGGGCAATTCCGCCTCTTGAAGAGGAGCAATAACATGGCAGGCAAGGGTCGTTGGGCGAGTGTTGGGGCGGTTCTGGCCGTTCTCGCGGTTCTCATGTTCTTCTCGGGCGTCTTTTGCGGTCCGGCCGAGGCCGCGCCGGCAGAGACGGCGCCGGCGGCTCCGCCGGAGGGCAACAGGCAGTTGATCGAGCAACTCATCTCGCAAGGCATGCTGGATGACGCAGTGGCGGCGTACAGAAGGGGCCCGGTAACGGATGTGCTTATCAAACTGGGCGAGGCGCTGAAGCGGTCAGGCCGGGGGCTGGAGATGCTGGAGCTATACCGGGGCCTTCTGCTGGGCCCGGCTAACGAAGAAGCCGGTCCGTTCCATGACTCCAGCGGGCTGGGATTGGCTCGACAGGTGATCGACGCGATCGTCGAAGTTGGCCACGGGCAAGAGACAGAGAAGCTGCTGTTGACGGCCCTGGCCGGGCGGGCGCTTGAGGCGCAGTTGCATTTGCGCCTCGGGTACCTCAGGTGGCGGATGGGCGATCGCCGGCGGGCGCTGGAGGAGTTCGACAAGTACGCGGCCTTGGTTTCCAAGGTTTCGGCAAGCTGGCTCGGCTGGGTTGCGATGCTCTGCAAGGAGGCCGGCCTGACGGACCAGGCCATGGCCTACTACGGCCGGGCGCTGAAGGCGCCTATTACGGATGATGACCTGCGGGCGAGGGCGATGATGTCGTCCATGCATCGGTCGGCGGAAGTCATTCGGTCCGAGATCCGCGCCGATCTGCTGATGAGGTCCGCCGATCTGCACCGCGCGGCCGGGCGATTGGGCGACGCGGAAAAGTGCTACAAGGACGCACTGGAGCTTAAACCTCCGGTGCGTGTGGAGGCGATCCAGCTTGCCCTCTCGCAGGTCTGGAAGGCGATGGGCAAGGATAACGCCCTGGTCAGACAGCTTACCGATGAGCTGCGGGCCGACGCCAAGAACGCCGACACGCACGCGCGGCTGGCCAAGCTGCTGCTGGCCATCGGCCAGAAAGAAGAGGGGATCGAGCACTATCGACAGGCGGCCGCCCTGGCGCCGAATGAGCCCGCTCACCGCCTGGCCCTGGCCGACGCCCTGGCCAAGGCCGGTAACCATGCCGAGGCCCTGGCCGAATACGCCTTGGTTCTCCGGGCGGCAGCCGCCCAGGACCAGCCGCGGGGCAGGCTCGATGCCGTCGGGCCGGAGACGGTGCTTGGCCGGCTCAGGCAGTTCGATTCGCCCCCAACGCCCGGCGCCACTGCCGCCGCGCCGACGGACCTGCGAAAGCAGTTGCTCAGGCTCTACGGCGAGGCCCTGCACATGCATCCTCCGGCCACGAAATGGGAGCCCTCGGACTATGTCGTTCGCGACCTGGTTCAGAGGATGTCCGCGATACTGGCAGGCCAGTCAGACTACCAGGCCGTAGTGAACCTGTGGCTGGACAACCGCGGGCGGATCGGCTCGTCGGTTCGCGACGAGGTGGTGCGGCACGTCGGGCGGCTCGACTCGCTTGACGGCGTGATAGGCCGGCTCAGGCTGGAGACGAAGGACAACAAGGCCGACATCGAGGGCATGTTCATTCTTGGCGACGTCCTGCGGGCGGCCGGGAAGCGAGAGCAGGCGATGAAGACCTACGCCGAACTGTCAGCCGGCCATGCCGGCGACCAGCGGGTCCACCTGGACCTTGCCGCCCGGTACTTGAAGATCGACGGCCAGGAGAAGCTGGCCCTGGCGGAGTATCAGGCGGCGCTCGCGATGCTGCCGGCAGGCAGCGAAGAGCACACACGCATAGTGGGCACGCTTGCCCGTGTGAACCTGCGACTGGGTGACAAGGACGCGGCCGCAAAGTTGTTCCGCGAGGCCCTCCAGCGTGATCCGGGCAACGACTCGTATCTGCGCGGCCTGAAGGAGGCCGGCGGCCAGGCGACCGTGCCGACGCCGCCCGCGCCTGCCCCGGCCGCGGCTCCGGACGACGACGCCAAGTTGCGGGCGCAGGCAAAGCAGTTTCTGCTGGACGGGGAATACGCCAAGGCAATCGGGGCTTTGCGGCAGATCATCTCCCGGCGACCAACGGACGTTGAAGCGATCACGCTGCTTGGCCAGGCCCATCTCAAGGCCGGGCAGGAGAAGGAGGCGATCGAGGCATTCAGGAAGGCCCACGAGATGCGCCGATGGTCGAGCACGGACTACGGCGCGAGGTCGGAATTGGTCCGCCTGCTGGAAAACAGCGGCGCCGACTACGAACTGGTCACCCTGTACGAACAGAGCGGAGATTATGGCGCGATACGCAACCTGTACCGCCGGCGCAAGCAGCCGGACAAGTTCACCGCCTACCTTAACGCCAGATTGGCTCAACGCCCCGATGACATCGAGCTGCGGCTCTTGCTGGCGGAGGACTACCTCGACGGCAACTCGCCGAAGAAGGCCAGGCCGATCCTCGAACAATTGCGCCGGGATCTTTCCGAGGGCGCGGCCGTGAATCGCCAGCGGCTCAGCGACTGCTTCGAGCGCCTGGGTGAGCCGGTGGTGGCACTGGAGCTTCTGGACGCCAAGGGCTTCGCGGAGTCCTCAGACTCGAACGACTGGCTCGGCACTCGCCTGATGCGCCTGCTGAGCAAGACTAACCAGATGTCCGAGGCGATGGGCGTCTGCCTGGTTCGGCTGCGCAACGACCCAGACGGTTATCGCACGCTCCAGATCGCCCAGGAGATCGTGGCTTATAGCCAGGCCAACAAGAGCGTCGAATTGCTGAATGAATGGCTCAAGGGGCTTGAAGGCAAAATTCCGTCAAAGATCGCCCAGAGATTCATTGGCGCGGTCAGTTCGTGCCTGCGGGTATCCGCACCGGCGCAGGACGCGAAGGACAAGCTTGTGGAAAAACAGGACCCGGTGGCCGCGCTCAAGCGGGGGCGCATCGTCCCGGTTCCCGCCAATGCGGGCACGCTGCTGGACTACCTGAACGCCCTGGCGGCCAGCGCTGATACGGCCGTGGACCAGTCGTTCCGGGACATGGCCCGGCAGTTGCCGGCCCCCAAGCCGACCCGTACCCGGGCGCCGGTGCTGGAACTGTTGGCCGAGGCCCTCAACGGCCTGCCCGCGTCGCTCGCGGTGAGTTCGGAGGGCTTCTGGGCCGTCCTCGAACACGGCGACCCCAGCACCAAAGCCTGCTGCGCCGCGTCGGGCGGGGCGCTGCTGTGGCTGAGCAACAACGGCGTTTATCGGCGTGGGGGCGGACTGGCCGGCATGGGCAAGCTGATTCTGGACCCCAACATCTCGCCGGCTTTGTTGGCAACCGACATGTCTGCCGTGGTCAAGGACGCGGCGGATGACAGCGGCCGAAAGTTGACTTCCGCCGTGGCGGCGGCCAAGCACACGTGGGGCCCGGTCGGACTTTCGTTCTACCTGCCCGACCCGTCGGGAAAAGCCAAGGCCGTCTCCGCCCTCAAGCTCGTTGCCCATGTCGCGATGTGCACCAAGTGGATTACGCTTGAGTCCGCGCCGCTGAAAGCCGCCGAGCCCATCGTCATGAAGGACCCGGCTGCCACAGTCACGATCACGCCCCCGCTGGCGGCAGAACCCCAAAGCGACAGACCGTGGTCCGCTTCCCTGGCCGTGGAATGGAGCGTTTCGTCCGTCAGGGACCCGTTCATGCGGTCGGTGGTCCATGCATATCTCCTGCTGGCCGACGGGACGCGAAGGAAATGCGATGTGAGGGTGCGAAAAGGCCACGGCAGCGACAAGCAGGAGTTCACCGTGACTGCTGCGGCGGGAAGAACATTCTCGCCCGCAGACGCCAGGCTCGTGGTCCTTCTGCCTGGCGCGGCCGAGGTCGTGCCGATTGAGTTCACCCTCAAGGACGTGCCGGTCCTGGAACGCAGCGGCGCCGCGCGCAAGCTTCCAGCAAGCACGCAGCCCAAAGGGTCCTAGAGCTTTGATGGACAAACCATGGAGCGACAAACCACCTGTCATTGCAGGTGTCCTTTTGCAGCACGGCGGGCGGTGCGATTCAGCCTTCTGAAGAGGAGTAATAACATGGCGGACAAGAGTCGTCGGGCGAATGTTGGGGCGGTTCTCGCCGTTCTCGCGGTTCTCATGTTCTTCTCAGACGCCTTCTGCGGCCCGGCCAGGGCGCAAGAACAGTGGTTGGGCTACAGGTCGGCCAGGTCTGCTTGGGAGCACATCGGCAGCACCACGGGGCAGAAGCTTTGCACTCAGGACAAGGCGCCGGACGGCGTGGCCATGCCAGCGTTTAACGACAAAGAGCCGCTGTTTGCGCTGTGGAAGGTCGACATCGGCAAACTCACCGGCCCGGCCGCACGCGACGGCGGGCTCTGGCTGGCGCTGGATCGCTCCGGCAAGGGCGGCCTGTATGACCTGCTTTACATCGACACCAATGGAAACGGCTCACTCGCCGACGAGAAGCCCATCCGCGACGAACACGCGGGCTTTGAATGGCAGGAGATGGTCTTCTTTGCCAATTTCGATGCGGTCCGGCTCGCTCTGCCCGGCGACGACGGGACAATCACCTACCACGCCGGCTTCCATTACCAGCGAGAAGGAACCGGGCCGCACAAGATATACGTCTCCGCCAACTGCTGGTACGAGGGCGTGGTCACGATCGCCGGCCGGCGGATGCTGTGCTCGCTGATCGACGGCAACGCCAATTGGCGGTTTGGCGAACGCTCGGCTGACAGCAACCAATCCGACGGGTACATCCTTCGGCCGTTTGACCCCGGCAGAGGGCCGCAGGAGTTGATCGACGTGGCCTGGACGCCCGTTGGGCAATACGTCCTGGTCGATGGCAAGTACTACACGATGGACATCGCGCCCGACGGGGCGACGGTGACATTCACGCAGGCGTCGCCCGCTGTCGGCAGGATCATCCCCGGCCAGGGGGTGAGTTCGCTGAAGATCGCGGGCCCGGCCGGGACCTTCGAACTCGACGGGAACAGCGGCTTCGTGGAGGTTCCGCAAGGCCAGTACCGCCTCGTGGGCTACGAGGTCGTCCGCAAGGACGCCAACGGCGTCGCGTGGTGCGCTCATGGCGCGGGCGGCGACGGGGACAAGGCGATTGTCGTCCGGGCCGGATCGGAAACGAAGCTGGGCTTCGGCGAGCCGTTCACTTGGCTGCTGGAGGCCTCCCCGGACGGGCCTGGCCAGCACAGCCTGCACCTGAGCCTTCGCGACGCCAACGCCCGCGGCGCCCGGATGACCCGCGACGGCGACATGCCGCCCATCAACCTTCGAATCACCAATGCCGACAAGACCTACGACTGCACGTTCACCATGGAGTACGGCTGAGGCGGCTACCGGCTCTCATGGCGGGAGCCAACCGATGCAGCCGGACCCTTTACGGCCGAGGCCCGGCCGGGCGGGCCGATCAAGGCCGAGACCAAACCTGTCGCGCTGCGCAAGCCCAGTCCCGATCGCACCGACAAAAAGAAGCAGGAGGCCAAAGCCAAATGAACCGCAAGACTGCCATGACCGGCGGACGGGTCGGCCGACGGGCGCGGGTGTCCCTCGCGGCGCTGCTCGCGCTGGCCGCGGCCGGGACTTGCCCGGCCCAGGACCCCAACGCCAAGCGACTCGATGATCTCGTCAAGCATCTTCGCCAGCAGGAATCGCTCGCGCGCAGCGCGCGGGCCACGCTCGACATCGTGCACCTTCCCACCACGGCCGAGAACGCCGCGCTGCTTCGCGCCGCCGCTGCCGCCGCGACGGGCAATGCCCGCTTCGACGCCAACCGGTACATTCTAAACACGGAGTACACGAATCGAAATTCGCGTACCGTCGGGTGGTTCCGCAAGGGCGCCATGGAGAGGCTGGAAAATGCCCAGTACCGCGGCGCCGAAGCCCCGATCACGCCGGAGTCGATGATCGAGATCAAGGTCTTCGACGGCAAGATGGTCAGGGGCCTGAGTTGCGGTGTCACCAATCCGTTCGGCGAGATCGGCACGCCGGAGAGGATGTATTGGAAGACCGTGAACCGCACCCAGCCCTGGTCGCTCATCTACGAATGGTACGGCAAGCCGTACTCGCAGGTCGTCGCCGACTGCAAGAACGCTACGATGACAACCGTGACCGTGAGCGGACAGAAGCTGACCGAGGTGGACCTCCCGCCGGCGCAAGGCGAATGGCTGAGGCCCGTGCTCGTGTTCGACCAGGACGGCCGCATGGTCGCCCGGAAGGTGTTCGACAAGTTCAACGACCACCCCGAGTGCCTCTACGAATGGGTGGAGTTCCTGGACTACCGGCGCCACCAGGGCCCCGGCGGCCAGGCGATATGGTTTCCCCACAAGGCCGTCTACCACCGCTACACGCACGTGGGCGGCGGCCGCGTGATCCAATACGGCGCCGAGAGCGTCGAGATACGATCCATCGAATTCAACGTCGAGATTCCCGACGAAACGTTTGAACTGCGGTTCCCGCCTGGCACGAACGTGTATGATTCCTCCCGGCCGAACATCTACTCGCTTGTCGTCGGGCCGGGCCAGTGGCTGCGGGGCAAGCCCCTGCCAGCCCTGGACGGCTTAGGCATCGAACCGGCGGGCGCGATCGCGCCCGGTAAGCCCCTCGCGGTGTGCTTCTGCGACCTCCAGCAGCGCCCGTCGCGGCACGCGGTGGAAACGCTCGCCGCCAGGGCCGAGCTTTTGAGGCAAAAAGGGCTCGTCGTCGTGCTGATAATCCCCGGCGGGGACGCGGGCACCGCCTCGGCCAATTGGCTCAAGGACCGCAAGGCGACCTTTACGGTGGGCCGGCTGCCCGCCGATGAAGGCCAAGCCCGGCGCATCCTGTCCGGGTGGGGCGCCACGGCCCTGCCGCACATCGTGCTCACCGACGCCTCGCACACTGTCGAAGCCGAGGCAGTTGCGGCCGACGCCTTGGAGGCGATGCTGAAAGCCTCCACTGTCGCCCCTCAGCCTGCCCCCGCGGCCACCCGCCCGGTATTTGACCCGCTCGCGGGGCTGGACGAGGCTATTCGGCAATACAAGAAAGGGCTAGACCCGGTTGAGCAGGAACGCCTGAAGAAGATGGATGATTCCTGGAAGCAAGACCTCGAGAGCGGCTGGAAGCCGCCCTGGTCGAACTTGGCGGCCAACCTGACGGACAGGGAGATTGAGTCGCTTTCGACGGCGGAACTGGGCAGGAGACTCTTCGACAATGGCCTGCCGGCTCGGACGCTGATGTTGTACAACTCAACCAATACCGGCATCAAACGGCTGGAAGTGCTTTATAAGGGCTACAAAGAACTGTTTCACCGGCCGGATTGCTGGAAGGGGCTCATTGCGTCGTTGGATTATTACGTTGCCCAGCTCGCCGTATCCGGCAAGGCCACCGACAACGTGAACGCAATTGCCGGGTTTATGACCGTTCCGAAGTTTTACAGCTATCCGCCAATCCGGGTGAACATCACCGGGCATGAGCGCGAGATCATCGCCGCGCACGTCAGGGCGCTGAGGAGAATCAGCGCGTATCTCCACGCTTCGGCAGTCTCCACGGGCAAGGGCCAGCACGAGGCGTTCTTCGCGCCCATGGCGCCGTCCGAGCTGACCAATTGGGCGTTGGCCCTTGGGCAGGGCCTTTCCGAGCAGCAATACCAAGCCGCTCGCGCGGCCCTTGCCAATCCCAAGTGGGCCAAAGGCATCCCCGCCGGCGAGGTGCGGGCGTACATCGACGAAGCGGCCATAATGCTCGAAAAGTTCACCATCGTTCCACCAGCCACCCAGCCGGCGGCGAAGACTCCCGGAAAGTGAAGAAGACCGAAGAGAACGGTCAGGCCAGATGAAATCCTGAATCGCTGGAAAAGTTCCCAATTTGCAGATTTTCATGCAACGCGGCCGATCGAGGGGCCTCTTATATACAGACGGATCCAGTGTCGGGGGATGGCGTCTAACGCCTCATTCGGATGCGGAAGCCGGGCTATGCGCAAAATGATAAGGAGCAATGACATGACAAGCAGGAAGCATTGGGCAAGCGCAGCCGGGGTGGTTCTCACGGCCCTTGGCGTTCTGGCGGTCTTCTCGTATCCGGCCGGATGTCCGGCAGAGACGCCAGCCACGCAATCCGCCCCTTCGATAGGCTCAGGGCCAGCTACGCAAG
>Ga0315279_10010960_pt1 | contig 10571 bp, 10 predicted proteins | sample YL17G06_20_MG_FD_203694 | JGI IMG/M metagenome (GOLD analysis project Ga0315279, IMG submission 203694) | Sediment microbial communities from Yellowstone Lake, YNP, Wyoming, USA - YL17G06_20 | ecosystem: Environmental > Aquatic > Freshwater > Lake > Sediment | place: USA: Wyoming | collected...
CGGCGCGGTACGGGGCCACTTGGCGGAGGAATATCAGGTGGAAAACGCAAGTATGGAAGCAAACGGGCGTAAGGTGACGATCCTGGTGGCGGATGATGAACCCCAGGTGCTCAGCCTTGTGGTCGAACTGCTAAGTCTGCGCGGGTACACCGTGCTCGCGGCGGCCGATGCGGAAGAAGCCCTCCGGGCGGCGGAAGCCCATCCAGGGCCGCTTGATCTGCTTCTGGCGGACGTGGTGATGCCAGGGATGAACGGGACGGAGTTGGCGCGCCATCTTTGCGTGGCGCGGCCCGGCCTGCGCGTCGCCTACATGTCCGGTTATATCTTGGCCCAGCCAGGCCGGATGGGCGTTCCTGAAGGCGGCGTGGCGTTCTTGCCCAAGCCTTTTTCTGCCCATGAGTTGCTGGCCACCGTGCGTGCGGCGCTGGACACCCCGGCGGAAAGGCAAAAGTGAAAAGTAAAAAGTCAAAAGTAAAGAGTCCGAAGCTCGCATTCCATGCGCGGGGCATGTTTTGACTTTTTACTTTTTACTTTTCACTTTTTACTTTTGACTTGTCCTTTTCGATCTCCACACGGTGTATGCCGGAAAAGATGTGCTTGACACAGAAGTAGTTGGCGGCAAGAACACCCAGAATGCCCGGAACAATGGCTGAGTCCGGGCCAGTTCGCCTGCCTGCTATCGCATTGGCGAAGACTGCCCACAACACGCCGCCTGCCACAAGGGCCACCACGCCCATCAGCATCCCGTATAGTGCGGCGCTCAAGCCTGCAATCGCTGCGCGCCAGACGCCATCGCAGGTGTTCTCCAAGGGCATCGTGGCCGTGACACAGGCGCAGGTGAACGGATAAGAGAACCACACGCACAACCACGCCTCTTCGCCTCCCGTGCCAGCGGTACGAGCCACCATCGAGAAGCCGATAAAAACAACGCTGCTGACAATACAACCCAGGGGGGCGCTCTGAGCCCCCCGCAGGATGTGCAGGAGGGCGTAGATGATGATGAACAGCAGAAAAACGAGGTTTACTATCGGGTAGGCGAAGATTCGCACCGCAAGAAAACCGGCCAAAGCCCCAGCGGGGATCGCGACCACGCTGCGCCCAAAGTCCCCCACGGCCATGGCGAAAACGTAGGCATTGCCGGCTGCCAACACTCCGAAGAAGACCGTCAGGACATCCTTGGCGTTCCGGGAATGTTCCGTTGAAAAGAGTGCCGCGACAAAGGCCATCACGGGCACGGTCAGCGCCAGCGCCTTCCAAGGCCAAAGCGTGAATGCCGGTTGCTTCATCGCGGGCTAGCTTTTACCGCAGATGAACGCAGATGAAACCGCAGATAGACGCAGATGAACGCAGATAAACACAGATAGGGATCGGAACCAGTCCTCTTTCTTCATCTGCGTTCATCTGTTTTCATCTGCGTTTATCTGCGGTTTGCGTTTCACTCCGCCAGCGCCTGCGACAGGCTCTTCAGGAATGGCCCAAAGCGGGCCTCGTTGCGTTTGTCTATCTCGATGAGAGCATCGTGGGCCTCTAGGATCAAGCGGTGCTGTTCCTCGCGCGGGAGATTCTTGTCGGCCAGAATGGTCATCTCAAGCGGCCTCAGATCGTACGCGCCTCGCACCTTGACGAATCTGTCCACGCCCAGCATGGCCATCAGGTTGGCGATATCCGGGGGCACGTTTATGGCGCTGACCATGCCGCCGCAGCGGGGACTGACACCCACTCCCAACCCCCTCCCCGCTGCGGGAGGGAGAAGGGGCAGGGGCCCTTCGGATATTGGCTGTCCGTCCCCGCTGTGCGCCAACTCAGCGGCAGCAGCAGCAGGACTGGCAAAAAGGGTCCTGAGCGCGGCGACGGCCTCGTCCGGCGACATCTGCCCGGCCCCTTCCGGACCCGCGGTGGCGGCATGCAGAGTTAGCGGCGTGGCCGCCAAATTCGTCGCGGGCCAGCGGGGTCTGACACCAATTCCCGGCCAGCGGGGACTGACACCAATTTCCGGCTGTTTGGAGATTGGCTGTCTGTCCCCGCTGGAGCCCGGCGCGGCTGCCTCCGCCGGCGCATCATCCAAAGCCGCCTCCATGCCGACCATCACGCCCAGGAAGGTGCTGTCCAGCCCGCGACAGCGTTCCAGATCGAAGACGAAGCGCCTGAAGCCGGCTTGGCGCTGCTGTTCGGCAAACCGGGAGAGCGCGGACGCGGTAAGCATGGTGCCCATGCCGACCACGCGGATCACGATGAGATCGGAGCCGCGCGCAACGGCAATGTAGTCCCTGGTCACGCCGGCCGCCCGGCCCTCGCCGTTGGGCTTGGGCGGGCCTTCCGGAGGTTTTGGGGCGATTTCTTCGTTGGCCATTAACGTCTGGTTCTAACGGTTCGAGCTCCACTCCCGGCTCTAAGAACACTTCATATCCAGCACTCAGGAGCCGGCTACCACTGACTCAGAGTAAACTATACTGCGCGCGGTGGAAATCCCGGCTTTTTCTGCCTCCGGTTCCCGGCTTTAGGCTTTAGGCTTTGGGCTTTGGGTGCGCACGGTGAGGAGGCAAAGCCCAATGCCCATAGCCCAATGCCCAATACCCAATGTCTAATGCCCAATGCCCAAAGCCCAAAGCCTAATTCTTGCGAGAAAACCCAAGAATCAGCCTGCGCTTAGTATATCACATTTCGTCGGGCGCGACGACGCCCAGCAGCCCCAGGCCCTTCGCGAGGACAAGCCGCACCGCATCCACCAGCGCAAGCCGCGCACGCCGCAATTCAGGCGGGGACTCCAACACGCGGTGCTTGTTCAAAAAGTTTCCGAACGCGCTGGCCAGGTCCAGGAGATAGGTGGCGGCCAGCGACGGCTCGCAGCTCTCCGCCGCCTGCCGCACCACCCGCGGGAAATCCTCCAGTGCCTTGGCGATGGCCGCCTCTTCCGTCTCGGCCAGCAGCTTCAGGTTCGCGCCTCGCCAGCTTTCCGGCTGCGACTGGGACTTGCGCAGGATGCTGCACGCGCGCGCGTGGGAGTACTGCAGATAGGGGCCGGTGTCGCCGTTGGGGTCGGTCGCCTGCTTCCAGTCGAAAACGAAGTTGCTGGTGCGGCGCCGCGCCTGGACCCAGTAGATGATCGCGCCTGCGCCCACCGCTTCGGCGACGCGCGCGGCCTTCTCGGGCGCCAGGCCCGCGTTCTTCTCCAGCACGATGCCGCGCACGATCTGGACCATGCGATCGAGCAGCTCGTTCAGTGGGATCATCCGCCCGCCGCGCGTGGTCATGGGCAGGACGCTGTCGCCTTCCTTGACCTGCATGATGCCGAAGGAAACGTGGATGCAGTCCTTGTGCCAGGCGTGGCCCATCTTCGCCAGTGCTTTGAAGAGCATCTGAAAGTGGCTGGTTTGCCGCACGTCCACGACGTAAAGGTTCTTGTGGAAGTCATAGGTCTTCTTGCGGTAGAGCGCTGCGGCCAGGTCGCGCGTGCCATAAATGGTCGCCTCGTCGCTCTTGCGCAGAATGAACGGGGGCTTCCGCTCTTTGCCCGGCTGCACTGGCCCTTCATCCATGGGGATCACGAGCGCGCCTTCGCTCTCCACCGCCACGCCGGAAGCCTGCAAGTTGGCCAGCAGAGGCTTGAGCTGCGGTTCGTAAAAGCCTTCGCCCTCGTCCTTCTCGAACTTCACGCCGAGCCGGTCGTAGGACTTCTGCAGATAGGCGAGCGTCTCGCGCCGGAAGCGTTGCCAGAGCGGCCGGAGTTCCGGGTCGCCGTCTTCCATCTGCTTGAACAAGGCCCGGGCCTTGGCCTCGCGCGCGTCTGCTTCCGGCTTGACGGCGTCAAGCCGCGCCTTGATCCGCGCGCGCTCCTGGGGATCGGTCAGGACTTCTTTGTTGGCCAACTCGGCTTCGAGCACGTTGACTTCGCGGGCCGCCGAGTTGATGTCCACGTACAGATCGGAGAGATAGTCCAGCCCGCGCGCAGCCAATTCCTTTTCCCGTTCGGCGGGGTCCGCGAGCTGCCAGGCCAGGAACTGGTAGCCGCACTGCACGCCCCAGTCGCCGAGGTGGTTGACGCCCACGACGGTGTAGCCGAGCGCGCGGAAGATTCTTACCAGGGACGCGCCCAGAACGGTGCTCATCAAGTGCCCGACGTGGAAAGGCTTGGCGATGTTGGGGCCGGAGTAGTCAATAACTATGGTCTTCCCCGCCCCCTCGGCGCTGCCGCCGAAGCTTGCGCCAGAGTCGGCGATGAGACGCAGGATGGAGGCGCAGAGCACTCCCGGCTTGAAGCGCACATTCAGGAATGCGCCGGCAGCCTCGGCCTTGTCAATAAGCGGCGCGAGAGCCGGGGCAGACCCAAGCTGCTCCGCCAGGCGTGCCGCGGCCGCTGGCGGGGCAAGCTTGTTCGCCTTGGCGTATGCGAAGCAGGGGAACGCGTAATCACCCATTTCGGGGCGGGGTGGACGGTTGAGTTGCCCCGCCACAGTTGCCGCCGCCAAGCCCGTGGCCTGGGACAGCCCCTGGATAAGAACCTCAAGAACGTGGTGTTGCGCGGTATCGCTTTTCATGTGGCACTGTATAACAGCACTCATGAAGAAGACAAAAACGAAATCGGTCCCTGCTGTCCGGGTTATTCTCGTAACCGCGCCAGAAAAGGATGCGGAGCGCCTGGCCCGCGCGCTGGTTGAAGAGCGGCTCGCGGCCTGTGCCAACCTGGCGCCGCATGTGACTTCCTTCTACTGGTGGCAAGGCAAGCTCAACCGCGACGCTGAAACGCTGATCGTTTTCAAGACGGCGCCGCGGCTCGTCGGCAAACTGCTCAAGCGCCTGAAGGAATTGCACAGCTACCAGGTGCCGGAGTTCCTCGCGTTGCCGGTCTTGGAGGCCAATCCGGATTACGCCAAGTGGGTGCACGAGGTCACGGGTGAGAACTGAATATTTTCGATTTTCGATTTTCGATTGCATCGAGCTGGAAGTTCAAATCGAAAATCGAAAATCTAAAATCGAAAATGCTCAATCTGTGCCCTCTGTGGTGAATAGTTCAGGTGGTTCGGAAAGCCGCCAAGGCAGACTCGAGACTTGGCATTGTTGGAAACACGCGATTCAGGCTCAACACGTCGAGGACTTCGAGGACGCTGGGACTAAGATTGACAAGGACAAGGCGCCCCTGGTGGCTGTTGCACTGTGAAAGCGCATTCATCAATGCACCCGCGCCAGCCGAAGACACGTACTCGACTTTGCCCATGTCCACGATCACGCGATAACGGCCCTCATTGAAGAGCGCTTTCAGCGCCTTCTCCAGTTTCCCGTAGGTGCTGACGTTGAGCAAGCCCTTCAATTCCAGAATGGCAACCCCTTGCTCCGTGCGCGTTTCAATCTGCAGTTCCTCAACCATATACGAGGCGGCCTCCTCGCCGCGGATTATGAGTGAACCTGCCTCTAATGCAAGCACTTGCCCGGATTGCCATGTGGGTATTGCTATACTGAGCGCGGCCTGATTCTTGGGTTTTCTTGCAGGAGAGAGGCTTTGGGCATTAGGCTTTGCCTCCTCACCGTGCGCACCCAAAGCCCAAGGCCCAAAGCCTAAAGCCCGGAACCGGAGGCAGGAAAAGCCAGGATTTCAACCGCGCGCAGTATATGGGGCGGATTCCTCCCCGCTCTCCAGCGAGGGTGAACGGTTGCGAAAAATGATCACGGCAAAGTCGAACAGGCGCTTACAAATGCCACTTTCGCGGCTATAATCCAGGTACGGGGGAGAATGTGGCCCCGCGGACTGGAATGGCCCGCACTTTTAGGGCCGTCCAGTATTGGAGTGTTTTATGTTCGGGTTGCGTAGAACGAGGGCTGTAGTTGTCTGCCTGGCCTTGGTCCTGCCGGGTCTGGGGGCTTCGCAAGGCTGGAGCGCGGACGCGGAAGCGGACGCGGCGGCAGCCGCGCAGGCGCAGGCCCGCGCCGCTCAAACCGGTTTGGTGCGTGGCTCGCTGAATCCCGGCAAACAAGGGCTGGTGCTGCCTCCTAACCCCAAAGTCATGGTCATACCCCTCAATGATGAGAACACCAAGTACGGCATGATTGACGAATGGCAGGCGCTCTTTGTCGAGCGGCGGCTGGCGGACGCGCAAAAGGAGCATTTTGACCTGGTGATCCTGGAGATTGATACCAACGGCGGCAGTGTGCAGGCGTGCGAACGGATCAATCGCGCGATTGCCGCCTGCTCGGCGCCGGTGCTGGCTTATGTGAAGCTGAAGGCCTTCTCGGGTGGCGCCATCGTGTCTCTGGGCTGCCGCGCCATCGTCATGGCGCCCGGCTCGCGCATCGGCGGAGCCAAGGCGGTCACGCTCTTCGGCGACCTGCCGAAGGACATGCGCGAGAAAATAGACAGCGACATGCGCGCCATGGTCACCAATCTGTGCGAGGCCAATGGGCACCCCACCGCCATCGCTGTGGGCATGGTGAACAGCGACGTTGAAGTGGTTGAAACAGATGACGTCAGCAACAGGTTTATGACCGGCGCGGCTTATGACGAACTGCGCGTCAAGCCGGCCGTTAAGCACAAGTGGAAGAGCAAAGGCCAGATTCTGACGTTGACCGCGAGCGAGGCCCAGGACGTCGGGATGGCGCTCGGCCAGGCCGCGGACATCGAACAAGAACTCTTCATCGGCCTGGGCGTGACGCCGGCGTCCGTCGAGTATGCGGACATCACGGCAACTGAAACGGTCGTCCGCTTCCTCGGCCATCCGCTTTGGCGCGTGCTGCTCGTAATCATCGCCCTGGTCGGGCTGGTCTGGGAGCTCAAGAGTCCCGGCCATGGAGTGGGCTTTATAGTCTTCGCCTTTTGCATGGGCGTGTTCTTCTGGCTGCAAATCTTCCTGGACAACGCCGGACTGCTGGAAGTCGCGCTTTTCGGCATTGGCGCGGCGTTGGTGGCCATCGAGGTCTTCTTCTTACCCACCTTTGGCGCGATGGGTTTCGCGGGATTCGCCATGGTGCTGGTCGCCATCATCCTGGCGTTTCTGCCCAAGAGCGTCAGCTTGAGCACCCTTTTCAAAGGCGGTTCCGTTTGGGAAATGCAGGTGCTCAACGAAGGCTTGAAGTGGGCCGCTGTTACCATCGGGGCGGTATTCGCGGCCGTGGCTACGATCCTGTTGAAAGGCGCCAGCCTGCCGGGCCTCAGCCGCCTGGCCTTGCGGACGGAAGTCCAGGGCACCTCGCACGGTGGCGGGGATACGCTGGCGGTGGCTGCGCCTCCGGACGGTACGCCGGATGCCGCGAGGGAAGCGTCCTTCGCGCACTCACAAGCCGCGCTAGTGGGGCAGACCGGGGAAGCGGAAACCATCTTGCGCCCCGCAGGCAAGATCCGGCTTGGCGGCGCCACCTATGACGCCGTCTCGGAAGGCGGCTTCATCGAAGCTGGCGCCAAGGTTATTATTCTGCGCATCTCCAGCGGGAACCTGGTGGTGCGCGCCATCTGACGGTTTCAAGTTTCCAGTCTCAAGTCTCAAGTTGTCCTATGGGGGCGGCTAACCTGAAACTTGAAATCTGAAACTTGAATCCTGAAACTTGAAACTTGAAACTTGAAACCTGAAACCTGAAACGTTTGAATGTTCGGTTGCTGTCCGTTACCATTGTGGCGTTCGCGCCTTGAGCGCTGATTGCCAAGAGCCAAGAGCCAATCCATGGGCATCCCTTTCTGGTCCTGTGTCTGCTGCTTGATGATGGTGCTGTGCGTTTTCCTTGAACTGCTCACGCCTTCCATGGGCGCGTTCACTTTTGCCGCCCTGGGCATGGCTGGCGCCAGCATCTACGTCGCTTTCCGCCACTCGGCATCCTTTGGCTACCTGATGATCGCGGCAAACCTGGCGCTGTTCCCGCTCTCTATATGGCTGGGAATCCATTTCATGAAACGCAGCCCGCTGGTTCAGAGGCAGGAATTGCAGGCGGGCTCGCAAGACGCCCCGGACGCACGGCCGCTGACGCGCCTGACAGGTCAACAGGGACGCGCGCTCACGCCGCTGCGTCCCGGCGGCACAGTGCTGATCGGCAATGAGCGGGTTGACGTGGTCACTGAGGGGAAGTTCGTGGAGGCCAATACCCTTGTCAAGGTGATCCACATCGAAGGCAGCAGGGTCGTGGTGGAACCGGTCCTCTGAATTTTGGATTCTAGATCTTGGATTGATGGGCCACAGATGAAACCGCGGATAAACGCGGATGAAACAGATGAACGCAAATAAAGAAACAGGACTTGTTCCTATCATCTTATCTGTGTTTATCTGCGTTCATCTGCGGTTGAAGATGACCGCCGCTGAATCCCCAGCATGACAGGTACGCCGCGAGCGCTTCCCGCCGAGGGACGGTTGACCAGGTCCAGTTTCTCGCTCTGCGACGCCAGCAGCATGGTGGCGCTGCCTCCACCATCCAGATTAAGGGCGTCCCAGCAGCCCAGGTCTTTCATCAAAGCAGCCAGTTCACCCAGGGACATGCCCTCACTGTATCCTGCTTGACGGCCGTCCACTACCACGAGCCACAGCATCTTGCCCTCGGCGTCCACGCCCACGGCTGTGCGCGGGTGTAAAGGCTTGTCCGCTGTCGCCACGCATTTGCCGGCGCGAACCAATTCGCCTCTGCCGGAAACAGCCATGCGGGCCTCTCCTGGCGCGTCAGCCATGCCGATGTGGCCGCGCCCAGCGAGATCGGTCCAAAAACTGGCGTAGCCCGCCTGCGCTGGGCTGGCCTCACGAGTCGCATCCTTCGCCCAGCCTAGGATGTCCACCGGGGCCCCAACAGAGAACCGCGAACGGGGAGCGGGCTTCACTCCGGCTGGCGCGGGCAGGATGGCGAAGAAGTTGCTGTTGACTGCGGCGAGCACTCCCGGACGCGCGGCGAGGACTTCGGGCTTCTCCAGCACAGCTTCAGCCCGTTCGGGGACACCTGGAGCGGCGGGGATTAAGGCCACCGCTTCGATCTCCTTCGTGCTCAGGTCCGCCCTCAGGCAGCAAATGTGCAGTGGCCGCGGTTCTTTCCTGACTTCTTGCCAGGACACCACTGGCGCGGCGGGGACGGCCTCCGCGCCTGGACGCGCCTCCAGTACTGCAACCAGCTTCTCGGCCGCCAGTAAAGGCGCTGAGGACAGCAACAGGGCAAGCAATAGACGAGCGAATGTTCTCATCACTTAGTACAGTACCCCAGAAGATCGTGACCACTGGGCTGAAAGCTGAGTACAGCTTCGCAGAAGTCCCTGACCAACTAACCCCCGGCTTCAGCCAATAGTATCTACACAAGTACGTGGTTCGCAACGTGCGTTCATAGGAGTGGCGGTTGGGAACGCCTGGCTCGGGAACATGGCTCGATTCTCCTATGGAACCTCAAAGATGTGTAGATGCCATTGGCTTCAGCCGGGGGTGGCAGGCCCGATGGACCACTGTAGCCCCGTTCACGGGGCTTACCCGAGGCGCCTGGGCTTAAGCCCTTGGCCACTGCCGGGAACCGTCGTGAACGACGGTATTGGCTCGTGCCTCCGCCTTCTCCCCCGGCTGAAGCCGGGGGTTAGTGGCACGGCGCGCGAAGGGTCACTTACTTCTGCGGCGCTGTACGAAGGGCCAAGAGCCACGCGCCAAGAGCTGTTTCATATCAGGAACAAGCCAGGACCTCTTCCCGCACGAAATGCAGCCGGATTACCTTGGGTCTGTCTTCCGGCCGGTCGAAGTGACAGTGGACTGCGTCTAGAATCATCACTTTCAGTTCGGCTATGGTTTCCGCTTGTGTGAATATACTGTGCCCCAAAGCGCTGGCCACATAACCACCGTCCACGGAGTCCTCTTCAATCTGGAAGATGATTTCACTCATGTCACGAATCTCCGCGCCGCAAGGTACTATAGCATTCTTGGGGCCTTTACGCAACCGCCCCGGACAGAAGACGGCGCGTTCATTTCTTCTTGTAGACCTTCTCCGGATCGAAGACCTTGCGTCCGGACTCTTTGACGGCCCATTGGCCATCCTTGCTCTTCAGCAGCTTGTAGCTGAAGCACGAGCGGAACCCAAGGTGGCAGTTGCCCTTGACCTGGCGCACTTGGGCCAGGATGGCGTCGCCGTCACAGTCCACGCGCAACTCAACCAGCTTCTGCACGTGCCCGGACTCCTCGCCCTTGAGCCACAGTTTTTTGCGTGAGCGCGAATAGTAATGCATCAAGCCGGTTTCAAAGGTCTTCTCCAGCGCCACGCGGTCGGCGAAGGCTACGCCGAGCACTTCCTTGTTCGCGGCGTCTTGAGTCACCACCGCGACCAGGCCATCTTGATCGTACTTGAGCGATTCCAGTATAACGGCCAACCCCGGCCGCTTGCCGACCCGCGCAAAGAATTCAGTTCCAGGACCCATCCTTGCCTGCCCTTCGTTATGGGCCACAGATAAACACGGATACACACAGATTAAGTACTATTGACTCTTATCTGTGTTCATCTGTGTTTATCTGTGGCCTATTCCAAAATCGCTACGTTGCGTGCGGCGATTCTTCGAGGAAGCCTTCGAGCTTGCGGCTGCGCACGGGATGCTGCAGCTTGCGCAGCGCCTTGGCCTCGATCTGGCGCACGCGCTCGCGCGTCACCTTGAA
>Ga0315279_10010961_pt1 | contig 10570 bp, 6 predicted proteins | sample YL17G06_20_MG_FD_203694 | JGI IMG/M metagenome (GOLD analysis project Ga0315279, IMG submission 203694) | Sediment microbial communities from Yellowstone Lake, YNP, Wyoming, USA - YL17G06_20 | ecosystem: Environmental > Aquatic > Freshwater > Lake > Sediment | place: USA: Wyoming | collected...
CTACTTAGTACGTCAGGCGCCAAGGAGAAGCAGTCTCCAAGATGCCTTGGGCCTCCCCTGTCTCTCGGTCGCAGCGACAGTCCTTCAGGCTGGACGTGAGATCTTGCTCTACACCCACCCATGAAGCGGCAACGCTCCAGGTCCGTTCCCAAGTGATCCATGCCCCACCCAATATTTCCCCAAAAGAGCTCTTGGTGCGCGCAAGATTTTGACCCAAACGGTGTAGGGAAAGGTAGAGAGCAGCTCTCAGGGTCATACGGATAGGCAGGAAGGATGCCAATGGATATTCGGAGTCTCAGGTCACACCAGCAAAGAGGTCTTGACATGAAAGGGTAGAAAAATGAAAGCGTTCACAATCAAATCGATTCTGGTTGTTGCTGCATGGCTCACATTCACTATTCTCGGGACATCACCGGGCATGGCTTCCGAGTGCATAGTCTCAGGTGAGACAAAGGTCGCCACGATAGAATTTGGTGGTGAGACACACTCCTACTACTTCTGGGCTGAGGCCGGTCAAGGCGTCATCATTGAGATGGCCGACAACTCCGTTCCGCTGGGGAGTTCCGCCTATGCCGGTCTTGAACCCCGAGTGCAGCTTTACGATCCCGATGGGGTACGAGTAGATGATTCGGGGTATGGTTATGCACGCGCGATCATTCAAAACCGCCCACTGAAAAAGACGGGAATCTACACCATCGTCGTATCCGACGCGGATGCTGCTTGGTATGGCGGTCGTGAAATGGTTGCGGATACCGGTGACTATGGACTGTCTATGGTGCTGACAGGCGGCACGACGACTTCCCTTCAGGATCGGGACGGCGGAGATATGACCATCGGCCGAACATACAGTGGGACCATTGCACCGGTTGGCGACCTGGATGCATACGCCTGCTACTGCCAAGCAGGTCAGGGTGTCGCGATCGAGATGACCGACCGCTCTGCTGCGGCAGATATGGAACCCCGAGTACGACTTTATGATCCCCATGGCGCCTTGGTGGCTGATTCGGGGTGGGATTACTCACGCGCCAGGATAGAGAACTACCAACTCCAAACGACGGGCATCTATACGATCGTTGTCTCCGATGCAGATGCTACTTGGTATGGCGGTGGTGAGTATGTCCCCGACACGGGCGAGTATGGACTCTCCGTCTCGGTGATGTCGCCCAAAGACCCTCATGGCCTCTATCCTTGCGATCCGCAACCTGCTGACGGGAACTCCGTGACCGCGTGCGGCTCGGATGCCCTGTGTTGGTGGCCAGTCGATGGAGCAACGGGCTACGACGTCTACTTTGCTGCCGCGGCATGTGCGCCGCTGGGAAAAGTAGCTGAGAACATCATCGACCCCTGGGCACCTATGCCTGCAGTTGGAGGCGGGCAGATCTGCTCGTGGAGGGTGGTTGCTCATACTCCAAGCGGGGAGATTCAGGGGCCCACCTGGTGGTTTGCCACAGAGCCGTGTCCGGTCCCTTCCTGTGGCTTGACGATCTCTGTAGTCGGCCAGGGCTCGATCATGAATCCAGATGTGGGAGTTCAAGAGTACTCCTGTGGAGAAGTCGTGCCGATTACAGCCGTGGCTGACCCGAACTATGAGTTCGTCAGATGGGAAGGTTCTGCCGTGGATGCCAACAAGGTCATAATCGAGTACCAGGACCCAACGGGGTCCAAGGCCTGGGCGACTGTGGATGGTGCCTATACGCTTATGGCTGTGTTTGAAGAGATCGTTCACGATGTCCCACTCGATGTCGATCCCGGATGGGTGCGGAACGGCCAATGGGAATTTGGAATGCCCACAGGTCAGGGAGGTGACGAATATGGCAGTCCTGATCCGATAAACAGCCGCACGGGCCAGAATGTATTCGGGGTCAATTTGAGCGGCGACTACGATACTGTGATTGGCGGGCCCTGCTCTCTTGTCGCCGGCCCCTTTGACCTCAGTGGCTACCAGCACATCAAGCTCCGATTCGCCAGATGGCTGAACACGGATGAGCCGGGATACGTCACGGCCACTGTGGAGGTTTCAACCAACGAGAGGGAGACTTGGCAGAACCTGTGGGAATCAGAAGCTGAGATTGTGGATTCTCAGTGGGTGCTCATGGATTGTCCTTTGGGCGCCGAGGCGGACGGGCAACCGGCAGTGTATGTGCGGTGGACCTACCAGGTTCTCAGAGCAAGAGCTTATCCGTATTCCGGCTGGAATCTGGACGATATCCAGTTGTATGGAAGACGCCAATAGTGCGAGCGCCGGACTGGCTCAAGGCTGTAGGATGAGCAGCAACATCCTACAGCCTTTTGTATGTGACAGAGTGCTATGTGTGCACTCATTCGTCTTGGGATTCCGGCGCGAATATGGAAAGGGCTACCACAAGCTTGACGACGAACAGCGTTCCGCGCGCGAGCGAGGCCACCCGCCAACACCATCATGCCGTACGCAGAATCCGCCGAAACGCCGGGAGCCCGCCTATTTCGATTTCTTCTTGCTCACACCCTTCTGTTGCTCCAGACGAGCCCGGGCCTCTCTCTTACCGAGGCGGCGAAGAGACGCAATCCGCGCCACTTGCTGCTGACGCGGGCGAGATGTCCCACCTTCCCAGCTATAGATGGTCTGGCCTGTCACGCCGATGAGTTTGCCGTAGTCCGCCGCGGAAAGTCCCAGACGCTTTCGCTGAGAACGCAGGCCCTTGGCGGTGAATCGCACGCGTTCTGCATCGACTTCACGGACCTGGGTCGAAACACCCTTGCGAACCTGCTTTTCGAGAGGAGTGACCTTGTGTTGAAGATCGGACAACCGGCGCTTCATCTCGGCAATGTCCTTGCGGGATTGGGCCGATGCTTTCTTAAGAGCGTTGGTTTGCTTTCGAGTCTCCTTCCGTGCAAGCCGTAGGATTTCTTCTTTGAGTACTGAAGTGATGTTCGGCATATCTTTCTCCAGTTGGCCCCTATTCCGCATCACGTTGCACCGAAGTGGCGAGACGTATGACAAGACATGATAACATTGTGAAGCATCCTGTGGGAACTACGAATCTGCCCCGGGGAATTCCAACGCACAAGGTGCCCGGGCCGGAATGTTGGGGGGACCCACGGATAATGAATCCGTTGCTCCATGCTGTGGGAACCCATGAATGGCCACCATGTCAGTAACGCTTTGTCATCAACAGCTCTCTGCAGGCAGGGCCGGAACCTGCTCTTTGAGATACTCGATGGCTTTCCAGAGTTCTTTCTCAATGCAATATGCCAGACACGTCCCCGAGACTAATGAACCAATGGGCGGCAGCCAAGTGCTTTCGTCGGTCGATCGCGTAAGTCCAGTAATAAGGTATACTTATGTTGAGACAATATTCGCACCCTACGACATAAGTGTCTGTGATTCAAGGGGATAGGCAGGTGTCCAGGACGGTCCTACTGGTGCTTGACACGCACATCAGGGCTAGGAGTATGAGGATGGTTCGGATCATGGGAATTTAATCCGTCTTCGCGAGATCAAGGAAAACGATGATCGAAGGATTGCCGACAGGTGTGTAATGGCCGGTGAAGGCTAGGCCGCCCGTCTTGCGATCCACGCGGAAGACGGCGAGGTTGTCGCCTCGCTGATTGCAGGAGTAAAGGAACTGGCCGGTGGGGTCGAAATTGAAGCTGCGCGGATAGTTCCCGCGCGACCATTCCTCCCCGAGGTAGGTCAGGGCACCGGTGGCGCTGACGGAAAAGATCGCGATGCTGTCGTGCAGACGGTTGCCCGCGTAGAGGAACCGGCCATCGGCAGAAACCATGATTTCCGAGCAGAAATTGCTGCCAGCGAACCCGGGCGGCAGGCTGGAGACGGTTTGCCGCGCGGCCAGCCGCCCCTTCTGGGCATCGTAGTCAAACATGACGATGTTCGAGCCTTCCTCCTGAATGGAATAGAACCAGCGTCCATTCGGATGGAAGAAGAAATGCCGCGGCCCATCTCCCGGCGGCAGCGAAATGGCGGGGGGATCATTCGGAGTGAGCGCTCCCTTCTGGTCATCGAACTTCCAGACGAAGATTTGATCCAAGCCCAGATCGACATGCAGAACGAAGTGCCCCGAAGGATCGGCCTGAATCATGTGCGCATGAGTTCGGTCGTGTCCGCTGAAGGCAAAGGTTCCCGGCGGGGCGTTCGTTGCCTTCTTCGGTCCCAGCGTTCCCACATCCATCTTGATGTCTGTGGCGACACCCAGACCGCCGTCGGGCAGAATCGGCAGCACCGCCGCGGAGCCGCCAAAGTAATTGGCCACCAGCAGGAATCTCCCGGACGGATGCACGCTCACGTAGGTGGGCCCGGCCCCGCCGCAGCGGACGGTGTTGAGTAGTTTCAACTGCCCGTCAGCGCGGTTGATAGCGAAGGCGCTGACCGTGCCTTCGTGGCCTTCGCCCACCCGGTCCGTCTCGTTGGCGGAATACAGGCGGGTCCCGGCGGCATTCAAAGCCAGGCAACTCGGACTCGTCCCCAGCTCATAGACGCCGCACGGTGTCAGGGCCCCGGTGGTGCGATCCGCCTGAAACAGGTGAATGCCGCGTCCATTTCCGGGAGGCAAATCCACCTGCGTCGGCAGTACATCCCGGAGTGGCGAACTGAACGTGCCCACATAGGCCATCAGCGGCCCCTTGGCTTCGGCCGCTTGCGCTTTATGCAGACCCCACATCAGCGATGCGCTGCCTGCCAGCGCGGAGGAAGATTTCAAAAACGAGCGTCTGGAAATTACCATCAGACAAACTTTGTTTGTCCCGGCATGGCCATGGGCTTGATGGGCAAGTCCATGTTCCAGGTTAAGTTGTCGGGCACGAGTTTTTCCTCGGAATTCAGGGCTTCGGTCCAGGAGATCTCTCTCCCGGTGTACGCGGCCATGCGTCCCATGAGGGCCATCAGCGTGCTGTGAGCCATCCAGATGCCATCATTGATGGGTTTGCCGCTGCGGATGGAGGCGAACAACTCGTCGTGCTCGACCTGGTACATGTCGGCCTTGGGACCGCTATAGCGCCAGGACTCCTTGCCCGTGATGGTCGGCTCATTCCAGCCCTTGATGGTGCCCACACCCTCGCTGCCCATGAGGTAGTCCGAGTTGTCACTGTAGCAACCGCTGATCTGACGCTGGGCCATGAACGCGCGAACGCCGTCCGGGAATTCGTAGAAGACATCGATGTGGTCGAAGATATTCCCTTCGTGATTGGGGAATTGGCGACCGCCGGTCGCCACCGCTTTGAGAGGCAGGACTCCATTCATCGCCCAGGCAATCTTGTCTATGCTGTGACAGGCTTGTTCCACCAGCCCATCCCCGGACAACCAGACGAAGTTGTACCAGTTGCGGAGTTGCCATTCCACGTCGCTCATGCCGGCGGGGCGACTACTGGCTGCGGGCATGGGTTTCACCGGTCCGGTCAGATAGGTGGCATAGATGGCACGAAGGGAGCCAATGGCGCCTTGGTGGATCCGCTGGTAGAAGGCGCGACGTCCCGGGTGATACCGCCAACAGTAGCCAGACACTAGAGCCAGGTTCTTCTCCTTGGCTTTGGCGGCGGACTGGAGGACGGAACGCACGCCGGGGGCGTCGGTGGCCACGGGTTTCTCGCAGAAGACATGTTTGCCGGCCTCGACGGCAGCTCGGAGATGCTGCGGTCGGAAACCAGGGGGTGTGGCCAGGAGAACCACATCCACGCCGCTATCGATCACTTTCTGGTAAGCGTCCAAGCCCACGAAGCACGCATTGTCGGGGACCTTGACGCGTTGCCCGAATTGGTCGTCGCTCGCGAGACTCTTACGACTACTCTTCACGCGTTCCTCAAAGGCGTCGCCCATGGCTGTCAGGACCACGCCTTCACCGGTTGACAGGGCTTGTGCAGCCGCGCCAGAACCGCGTCCCCCGCAGCCAACGAGCCCGACTTTTAGAGTATCGCCCGGAGAGCGGGCCGCGGAGGCTTTCCGAGTCAGGGCCAAGGGGCTGGCGAGAGCACTACCAAGGGCGGCGACACTGGAGGTCTTGAGAAACTGCCGCCGGGACGAACCGATATCTGATAGGGATTTTGATTTTTCCATGGCAATGCTTATACCCCTGAGTGACATACAGATCAAGGGGAAAAACTGATAGGAGTTTTGATTTACCGCGTAGGGTGCAAGAACTGATCTGGACCTAAACCGAACCACTCCAAGGTGTTGTCGCCGAAATCTATGCATGAACTGGAGCGGCAAGAGGTAGGTACGCGGCCGACTCGCCCTTGAATGCAGTTTGTATTGCCCGCCTCTTGATGCGGAGATTGCGCCCAGGCGCGCAGTGCCTCCGCCAGGGCGGTAGGGCAGGGGGTGTCACGCAGCCTTGCGGTGGTAGGATTTCAGCAGTCCGCACAGACGCTCGATGCAGATGATTTCACCCTGATGGCCCTCATGCCGGGGCTCAGGCCAGGCTTGGGACTTGCTATTGGCGGCAAGGATGCCCTTGAGAAGGAAGGAACGGTGTCAAGAGACCGACTGAATCACCTGCTGTCTGGCCCGCGAAAGCGCGTCAGGACACAACGAGCATCTGCAAAACCGCCCACTATGCAGCGCCGGCCCACCACCTCGAACGAGCCTCCGGAGAAGCCCATCAAAGCTGTTGGACCAGGGTGGTCCTTCTGTCGTCATGGCTGGGTCAGGAGTCCACACAACAGACCGTAGACCCGAACGGCGGACGAAGCGCGAGGCGCCTGCCATCAGCCCGTTTGTTCGACGAGGTAATTCTGAATACCCATCTGTTTGATCTGGTCGAGTTGAGCTTCCAGCCAGTCGATGTGCCTTTCCTCATCCACCAGAATCGATTCGAACAGTTCGCGTGTTCCGTTGTCGCCCAGCTCGACGCACAGGCGGATGTCGGCGTTGTAGTCCTTGATGGCAGTCTCCTCGGCCTTGCGGTCGTTCTTGTGCATCTTCTCCACGTCGGGGCCGATCTCGACTTTGTTCAGCTTGCTGACGGTAGGTCTTCCTTCGAGGAAGAGGATGCGGCCGATAAGCCTCTCGGCGTGTTTCATCTCCTCGATGGCCCGCTTCTGGATCGCCTCATGAAGGTGCTCATAGCCCCAGTTGTCGCACATCTCCGCGTGAACCATGTATTGGTTGACAGCCGTCAACTCGTCGGCCAAGCGGGCATTCAGACGCTCGATGATTTTCTCATTTCCCTGCACAGTGTCAGTTCCTCCAACTCATCGGTTTGTCAATGGCCATTGCCGGTTCGGCACACTTCACAGTCAATTACCACGACTTCAGCCTGCCGTCAAGATGCAGGACGCCGTTGGGAGCCATGACCGTACCTACGGATTCGCGCAGTTGCCCGGCACTGACACGGCAGGTCGACAAGGGGGCAATGCGTAGAAGTGACGGTCGCCTGGATGGATGATTGAACCATACCGAAGCCCGGGCATAGACTTCGTGGAGCCGCGGCCGTGGTTCTGAATTCACACGGCCTAGGCTGAAGGTCCGGGTGGCTTGTCACTGAAACGGAGGTGCCGGCGCGCCGGAGGCTGCCCCAAGGAGACGAACCGTTGAGAAGAACTGGCGTATATGCACTGGGCAAACAGGACATAGAAAGGCTGGCTGACGATGGATGGGCAAACAACACGAATCGACGCAGGATGCTGCGACCTGGAATTTCATACCGAACACCTATGCTACCTCGTATCTCAAGGATTTGCTCTGACGGATGGGCAGTCCTATCGGGCTCTGGTCGAGAATCCGAAGTTCAAATGCAGCCATTGTGCCCGGAGGGCGGGCAGTGACCAGAACCTGTGTGTTCCGGCGAAGGTATGAGGCTCGGAGCGTGGAGGTCTCCACTACCACTTCTGGGTGACACAACGCTTTCAGCACACTTGGGCCCAGGCAGAAAGACCCAAGTTCTCGTTCCTAAGAATCATCACTCCGCCAACCGTCAATCTACCATCTACCTTTCTGCGAAGTCGCTTCATCTCCTGATTCGTTGCCCCTGCCGCGTGGCGGGCAGGAGCGATGACCAAGCCTGCGACTGACGGTGGCCGCCCGGGACGAGCGACGGAGCCGTGGCCGAGGGTGGGGATTCGGCTACTCCTTGGCGCCGTGCTGACGCAGCAAGTCTCTGTCGTGGAAAGACCTACTTGGGCGACAGCATCTGCTTCGCGAGCTCCTGGAAACTGGGCCGAGGGACGAAGTCGCGGGCCTGGTCCGTGATCGACTGATACAGGGAGGCATCCGCCACCCCCTCCAGGAAGAACCTCTTCTCCAGATGATGAGCGGCCTGCGGCTGAAGAGAGCCTACATCCATGTGCCCCATGTCCTTGAGGAGAACGACCTGGCCCCGCTTGAAATAGCGAGCCTGCTTCCCGGCGGGCTCTGCCTCGCCGCCTCTCACCGCCCAGACCAATAGTGTCTCTACGTCGGTCTCCTGCGGCGTCCGGTAGGCCAAGGGCAGCGGTTTGCGCGGCCAATCGCTATACTTGAGGGCGCCCCAACCCAACTTCGAGAGCGGCGAGCCGATGATACTGTTCGGCAGGTCCATCTCGGCCTCGTAATCTCGAGTCCGGACCGTCTGTGTGCAGTAGGTTTTCGCCACCAGGTCGCCCCAGTTGAACCAGTCCACGATCTGCCCCCAGTAGGCGGCCGCAAAGGCCAGGCCGCTGTAGTCTCCGTTCTCGGCCGCCACAAATGCGTCGAGGGCCTGATTGGCCGTGTTGCGGTTGTAGAGCGCCAGGAACGTAACAAGCTTCACCCGGCCCGGGTCGATCCGCATCTGTTGCCACGACTGGGGCAGGGTTGTCAGAACCGATCGAATGGTCTGCACGATATCCTTCGACCTCTTCAGGCAATCGGGATTCTGTTTCCACAGGGTATTGAGCCGCTCGAGATTCTTGTCGATGTCCCCCGGCTCGGTCACACCCATGTCCCAGGGAAAGGCCGGCTCGACCATCAGATTGCGATGAAGGCTCTGCGGGTAGCGGAGGCAGTACGTGTAGGCGACGGCACACCCGTAGCTGCCGCCCGAGAGATTGATTCTGGAATACCCGAGTGCCTTGCGCGCGGCCTCGAGGTCATCAACGACGTTGATGATGTCATACTCGGGCAGGTCGATGCCCTCGACTTGAAGCCGCTTGGCTGCCCGGGTCATTGCCACGCCGAGATCCTTCAATCCCGCCGGAGAGAGGGGGTCCTCCATGGTTTTCAAAGCCGTGTTGATCTCGGGGCAGCTCAGCGAGACGGAGCCATCGACGCCGCGATAGCCGACCATCACGACATCATGGTTCTCCAAGAGCCAGTCGCGTACGAACTCGGGCTTGATGTTGGTGCCGCCGGGGCCGCCTTCCAGCGTGAACACCGGCTCCAGGGCGTGTTCCCGCCGGGAGCGCATGCGCACCACGGGCAGGCGAATCAGCCGGGAGTCTTTCTTCTCCCGGTTCTCGGGAACCACGAGCGTGCCGAAATCCGCGGCATATCCCTGCAGGGTTCCCGGCTTGAGGATCACGTCTCCTGCTTTGGCGTCGATCATCTCTGCACTGCTCGGATATGGATAGGATTGCGCGTGCAGACTCGCAATCAGGCATAATACGATGGTGTGCGATGTCGTCAGATGGTTCATGGTCAACTCTCCTTTGCGAAAAGCCAAGTTGTTCCGGCACCGATTTCACTGTGACGTGTATGGTACCGGGCCAATCCGGAAATGTGCAATCTGCTACATCTCGGGTGGGGTCATCTGAGCGGATTCCTTCTGCAGCGACGTCTGGGCCTGTTGTAATGCCTGTGCGATCTCCGGGATGTTCTGGAGCGTCGCGAATTCGCCGTTGAGGATCGTCCCATCCACGTAGGCCGCAAGGTCCTCCTCAGTCATGTTGGCCATGACTGAACCAAATCCTTGGACCATCGTGTCGATGGTCGCCGATCGTTCCTGGATCGCCTGGAGTCTTGAGTCAATCTCCTGGGTTTGGGTGGCGTCCCCCAGGGCCTCATAGATCTGTCGCTGTTCGGTGAGCCCTGCCTGCTGCAAAGCGATGCCGACGCGGTCATGGATGAGGAACCGTCCCGAAGAGGAGACCGTTCGGCCGACGTTGGCAATATCCTGGGCGACCTTCAGGGCATCGTCCATCCGACCGGCGGCGGACAATGCGCGTGCCTGCTCGATGGACTGGTTTCCAAGCTCTCGGATCATGCCCAGATGTTCCAGCGGCAAGGTGAACGCCGACAGTCCCAGCGAGGCTGCATCGGAGAGCCCTTCGTCGAGGAAGTAGTCGCGCCGTGCCATAAGCATGGCGATGCGGTCGTCGCTGAACCGTCCCTTTGCACCGGCCTGTGCGAGAGATTGCAGTGCTCCGGCGATGTCGCCGCTTTGGAACTGACACTGGCCGGCGTAACAATCTCCCAGGGCATTGGTCGGGTCAAGTCGCTTCAACTCACTCGCGTAGGCAAGGGTGGATTCATCGATCTGGCCGGCGGCTATTTGTGCACTGACCAGGGCGGATAGCACGGCGGGGGAATCCGGGTGCAACTTGGCCGCCTCCTTGAGATATTCCAACGCCGTCGCCTGGTCCGGGGCCAAAGACGCCGCAGCGGCCCAGTAGCTCGGTTGTCCGG
>Ga0315279_10010962_pt1 | contig 10570 bp, 10 predicted proteins | sample YL17G06_20_MG_FD_203694 | JGI IMG/M metagenome (GOLD analysis project Ga0315279, IMG submission 203694) | Sediment microbial communities from Yellowstone Lake, YNP, Wyoming, USA - YL17G06_20 | ecosystem: Environmental > Aquatic > Freshwater > Lake > Sediment | place: USA: Wyoming | collected...
GTCCGGGCCAGCTCCGGCGCTTCGCCGAAGCCTTCGTAGGTTCGGCCCCAGCGGATGTCCTGCGGGACCGTAACGCAGGGAGCGAAGGTCCAGTTGATGCCGGTGGCGCGCACCTCCTCGGCGGTGACGCGCGCCGCCTGCTCCACCAGCCGCGGGTTGCGCGCACAGCCCAGCCCGACATTGTGCGGGAAGATGACGGCGCCCAGCACGTTGTTGTGTCCGTGCACGGCGTCCACGCCGTACACCAGCGGAATCCCGAGCCGCGTCTTTACGGCGTGCGACTGGTAGCGGTCGTACATGTCGGTCCAATCCTGCAGGCTGTTGGTCTTGGGGTCCGAGTCGCCGCCGTTCAGCAGCGAGCCGAGATAGTAGATTTCGATATCGCGGGCATCCTTGAGGAACTGCTGGTCGGCCTGGGTCATCTGCCCGATCTTCTCGTCGAGAGACATTTTCGCGAGCAGCTCGCGCGCCGCGCCGTCGTAGGCCGAGAGCCGCGTGGCCGCCGCCGGGGCGCCCGCGCGATGGGCCATGGGCAGAACGGCGAGACCAACCACAGCCGCCAACAGCAGGAACCGGGCCAGCACCGACGCTCTCATACCACGCCTCCGTGTCTTCGCAGAGGCCCAGCATATACACAGCGCCGTCGTTGCCGCAACCGAGTCCTGAGTGCTGAGTGCTAAGTAGCGGGTTCACTATTCAGCATTCCGCACTCCGCGCTCCGCACTGAGCCAGGCTTGTTCCAGCAGGCGGGCGGAAGCCGGAGCGAGCGCGCGCATGGTCTGGAGCTGCATGGGCCACAGCAGGGGATTGTCCGGGCTGAGGCGATCGTGCTCGCTTTCGAAGCGCAGGCGGGAGGCGAGCCGGGTGATGTCGATTTTTCGCGCCCGTTCGGCGGCGCCGCGGGCTGCGAACGCGTAGTAGCGTCCGGAAAGCTCTGCGCCGGTGCGCTCGACGGCCGCGCGGCGGGAGAGCACCTCGGCGGCGCGCAGGCGGCCGGCCAGGTGCACGCGACCGCGCGCCACTCCCACGATCCAGATTGTGTCTCCCGGCGAGGCCCGCCGGAAGTGGCTGCTTCCGATCCGCCCCAGCCGCTGGTTGCGCTCGACCACGTAATCGACCGCCCACTGCTGCCAGTAGAGAAGGAAGTCCATGAATTATGAATTATGAGTTATGAATTATGAATTGGGGCAGCGAACAGAAAATTGATAACTCATAATTCATAATTCACATTGATGTTTGTCTTGGGGGCGGGAGGCGGCGGCGGTCAGGGGTGGGGTGGGTAGTAGCCGAGGCGGGCGCGAACGCGAAGCTCCGGGCGCTCGGGCACCGTCACCGAGACGCGCCGGAAGCCGCCATCGGCGCGCGCCTCGCTGAAATAGAACCCCAGCAGGTACTGGGCCTGTAATTCCGCCGCGATTTGCCGCAGCACCGAATCCAGGTCTCCGGGCCGGCCGGGCAGGAAGGCGCCGCCGGTATCGACCGCCAGCGCCTCCATGGCCTGCTGCCCGCGCAGGCTGACCACGTTCAGGCGGATGGCCGGGCCGCTCGGATTGATCGAGTAGAACAGGCAGTCGGAGCGCAGCAGTTCCCGGCGGGCGTCCTCCAGAGTGTGGCGCTCGCTGTTGTTGTCCTCACCGTCGCTGATGGCCAGAACCACGCGGCGCGCGCCCGGATTTTCGTGAAGCGCCAGGTGGTGAGCGGCCTCCACCACGCCGTCGAAGAAGGCGGTCTGCTCGCCGGTGGGCTCCAGAGAGAGAATGGCCGCTTCGGCCTGCTGCAGGCTGGTGGTTGGCTCCCGCACCAGCCGCGGGGATGCGGCGATGGAAAACACCGACACCGAATCGCCCGGCTTCAGGACCAGCTTCAAGAAGCCGGCCGCGGCCCGCTGCTCGAAGGGGAAGCGTTCGCGGACACTGCCGGAAACGTCGTAGAGGAGCGCCAGGTCGACCGGCGTCTTGCCGGGGTCCCCGAGCCACACCACGCGCTGGTCATGCCCGCCCTCCTCGATGCGGAAGTCGCCGGCCGTCAGCCCACGAACCGGCTGCCCGGCGCGGTCGAGGACCGACACCGGAACGCTGACCAGGTTCGAACTAACGCGGATGACGCCCGTCTGCTCCTCGGGCGCCCACGGTCCGGGGCGGGGAATGCCGGCCACCGCCGCGAGCAGCAGCGGTGCGAAGAAGACAAGAGCACGCATGGCATGAGTCGGCCGACGACCGACGGCCCACGGGAGGCCGTCAGCCGCCGGCCGTCCGGCGTCAGCCGTCTTACTGTGGATTCTTGCCAGTGTTGGAGCTGGTGGTCGACGGATCGGACGTGATGTCCTGGGACGTGGTCAGCCCCTTGCTCACCAGGATGGTCAGTTCCACCCGGCGGTTTTCCTGGCGGCCCTGCCGGGTGCCGTTGTCGGCCACCGGCTTGGCGTCGCCGTAGCCGAACGGAATGACGATCCGGCGCAGCGGGATATCCCGGTCCTCGGCCAGGTAGCGGACCACGGCCTCCGCCCGCCGCGCGCTGAGCCGGCGGTTATATTCCTTTCCGCCGTCGGACGAGGCGAAGCCCTGGACCTGGATCACAAACCCCTTGTCGCTCTTGGCCTGCTCGGCCAGCTCGTCCAACTGGGCCTTGGCTTCGGCCGAGAGGGCCGCGCTGTTCACCTTGAAATGTATAGTGGCGCTGCGGGCCGGAGTGTAATCGTCGATTTCCGAGATGCGCCCGTTGGTGGCGCGAATGGCGGCCAGCGCGTGATCGGCGGCCTGCTGCGCCTGGTCGGCGCTCTGTTGCGCCGCCCGGGCTCCGCCGCGCGCCGTATTGGCCACCGCGCTCAGCTCCGAGATCTGGCCCGACATCCGCTGCGCGTTCTGCTCGCCTTCCGCCAGGCGGGTCTCCGCCGAGCCCATGCGGCCTTCGACCACCATGACGCGCTCATCGACGTTCCGCGCGACCTTGTAGTCGCTGGCCGTGAACCGGATCTTCCGGGCCACCAGCGCTCCAGAGTCATCCGCCTTGCCTTCCACCTCCAGCGACAAACCGCGCAGCAACTGCGTGGCCTCGTAATGCCTGGCGTCGCGGAAGGGGTTGATCTTTTTCTCCCGCACTTGGGTGGAATCGGTCAACTTCACGAGCAGGTCGCGCCCCTTGTCCTCGCGCAGCACGAAGCTGTCGGGGTCGCGGCGCACGATCATACCGCTTGCCATGGTTGTCAAGCCGGCGGTCAGCTTCTCGGGCTGTGGTGGGCGCGTGGGCATGGCGCCCTGTTCGGCTTCGTCTTGCATGTGCGCGGTGGTGCCGGCCTGCCGCGAGGATGGAATGGGCTCTTGGGGCATCGCGGGCAGGGCCAGCAACGCGCCGACAGCAAGAGCCACCAGTGTCTGCTGAATCCTGATACCTGTCATGTTTTTGGTTCTCCCGTTGTAATGGTCCGTCCCTGTCTTTTGGACTTTGCGCCGTGGACGAAAGCGCGTTCAACAAGGGCGGCAACACTGCTCACACCGCCCTACCTGGTTAGACGCTGCCACCGACGCCGCGGACTCGCCCGTCTAAGGGCCTGATACGACGGCGGTTCTCGTTGTAGCGGGCGTCCTGCCGGCGCTGCGGGCTCGAAGCTGAGCCTGCTGGCGCCGGGGAACGCCACCGGCAATTCCGTGAAAGTGTTGCAGCGCATTCCGGTCAAGATCCTGATTGAGCCGAACCAGCTTGACGGGGCGGTGCTGCGGCCCGGGATGAACGTGGAAGTCACCATCATTACCAGATAGCAGGTCTCTGCAGCTCTGCGTGAACGCGCCAAATACTTGCCGCCCGCTGCATCAATCAATCATGAGGCGCATTTGACTGCAGGCCGGTGCGGAGGCGCAGGCGTTTAGCATCGCGACATGCAGGGAGACCAAGGCAGTCAGGGTAAAAGGCTTGGGGCCGGCAGAGCGGGTCCGGTGAGGGGACGGCCGTAACACGGCCCCCGGGGATCGTGCGTCTCGACCGCTGCGAGATGAGCACGAGGTGCTATACTACAACCGTTCCTCGGGGGCGGGGGGGCAGTTCCGTTCGGAACAGGCCGAGATGGGCCCGGAATCCTCATCTGGATGGGAAACCGGGTCACGTGCCCGGACCGGTAGGAGCGGGAATGGACCGTAAGCGCGTTTTCTTCGCCGTGGTGATAGTCGTAGTTCTGGCAGCGGCCCTGGGTCCGCTTGGATGCCGACGCCGAGCAACGAAGTCCCGGCAGTTGAGGTTCGGCTATCTGCCGATCGCGTCAGACCTCAGCTTCTTTGTGGCGCTTGATCGTCACTTCTTTGCGAGCGCGGGCTTGGATATTGAACCCGTCAAGTTCGAGACTAGCAATCAGGCATTTGAAGCCTTGGTCGCTGGGCGCATAGACGCTGCTGCACCGCTTGCGCTGGAAGCAGCCCTCGCGCTAGAGGCAAATACCCCGAGCCAATTCAAGATTCTGGAAATGACCGCAGCGACAGCCACAACGCGCGTTCACCGCATCGTCGTAAGACCGCATTCCGCCATACGGACACTACGCGACCTCCGAGGCCGCGAAATTGGGACGTTTCCGGGATCCCAGATGGTGGTCTTTCTTAAACTGATTCTCGGCCGCTTCCTTGATCCGGAACGCGAAGTAACGATAAGGCAAATCAAGGCTAATCTCCAGCCGCAAGCTTTAGAAGCAGGTCAAGTGGACGCACTATTCTGCCTGGAGCCGACCTGCACCCAGCTCGAGCGCCGTGGGCTTGGGCGGGCAGTTTCGGTCAACCCCCTTTACGAGTTTATCCAAAGGCCCTTCCCGACTGCTGCGAGCGTGGTGGCAACACGGCTCTGTCGGGAAAACCCGCAACTTGTATCGCAGATTCTGTCCGCACTCCGGGCTGTACACGCCGAAATCAGATCTAGCCCGGAAAAGGCGGCAGCCGTCCTCCCCCAATACACCCCGATCGAACCCGATTTGGCTCCATTCATTGCACTCTATGATTATTGGGGCGTTGAATCGATTGACCGAGACGCGGTGCAGCGCCTCGCGAATCTGTATGCGGACAAGGGTATCATTCCCAAGCGTGTGGTGACAGCAGACCTATACGCGTCTGGGAAGTAGGTGCTAGGGCTCAAATGAGATGGCAATCAGCGTAGCGGGACTATCGAAGAGCTTTTCGGCCCCGATATTGGGGCGCCGGGTGCCTGTCCTCGACTGCATCAATCTGGAGGTTACGGAAGGGAGAATAGTTGCGCTTTTTGGACCCAACGGGTCAGGGAAGACGACGTTACTCAACGTAATTAGCGGGATCGAGCGTGCGGAGGCTGGTGCGGTATCGATCAGCGCGGAAGACGATCATCGGCCGGTCTTGGAATACGTTTTTCAAAATTTCCGAGATGTATTGTTGCCATGGGAGTCCACGCTCGACAATATGGGGTTTGGCCTTCGGGCGCGTGGGGCAACGCGGAGCGCGGCTCGTGAACGGGCGAGGTGTTTCCTGGACTCGGTGGGCTTGGAGCTACCATGGCGCAATTACCCTTACCAAATCAGTGTCGGCCAACAGCAGATGGTGGTGCTCGCTAGAGCGCTGATCCAGTCGCCCTCGAACATCCTCCTGGACGAGCCCTTTTCCGCGCTGGATCATGAGATTCGTTTCCGGATGCAAGACGTCGTGGTTTCCACCACGGTAGCCCAACGACTCGCCGTACTCCTCGTCTCGCACGACATTGACGAAGCCCTTTACCTGGGGGATGAGCTGATTCTTTTAAGTAAACGCCCTGGATCAATCGTGCGTCGCTTCACCGTGCCCTTCCCTCGCCCTAGAACACATGCGCTGCTGACAAGCACTGAGTTTAGCGCTTTGCGGCGGGAGGTGCTGAGCGCATTCTTGACGGAGCTGAGGCCGTGAAAAGGCACATGTTGATTGGTCCGGCCATCCTCCTGTTGTGCTGGATAACCGTCACCAGCGGAGGCATCGTCCGGCCCCTTTTCCTGCCCTCGCCCAAGGCTGTAGGCGCTGCCCTCTATACGCTGACGTGGAGCGGCCCGCTTGGGGCGGATGTCGGGACGACGCTCTTCCGAACGGGTGTTTCTTTTGCTATATCGGCAGTCGTCGGCCTGTGCATTGGCCTTCCCTTGGGCATTTGGAAGAGTGTGTACCGATCGCTGGAAATCGTTCTGGATTTCTTCCGCTCTCTGCCGTCTCCCGCCATCATTCCGCTTGCAATGCTGGTTTTGGGCCTGGGCGATGCTTCCCGCATTTTCGTCGCTGCCTTCACATGCTCGCTCATCAATGCAGTTCAGACGGCCTACGCTATTAGCTCGATCCCTCGGCACCGCGTCTTGGCTGCCAGGCTCTCGGGTGCGCACCGGTTCTTCCTGGTAAAGAACGTTCTGCTGCCCAGCGTAATGCCCGGCGTGATTGCAGGATGGCGGATCACGCTCTCCCTTTCGCTCATTATCATTGTGGTGACAGAAATGTTCATCGGCACTCGCAGTGGGTTGGGAATGCGAATATACGATTTTCACCTGATGTTCAGATCCGCAGAGATGTATAGCTATATTATCGTTGTTGGCACGACCGGGTATCTCCTAAACAAAGGCATCGAGACGGCAGAAAAGCGGCTCGTGCATTGGGCTGGCAAATGAGGAGCTGGTGGCACAGAGTCGTGTTCCTGGTTGTTCCTGCAGTGGTGTGCTTGGCAGGGCGCTGTCTGCACGGCCGTTTTGATGCTCATGTCGTCGTGGCGACGCTCGCGGGACTGCTGTTTGCGGTCTGTTTGCTATGGGCGACTTCGCTCTATGGCCCCGAGATCCGCACGGCCTCCGTGACGCTGGGACGTAAAAGGATTGTTCCTCTCATCTTTGCGCTGCTGACGCTTGTGACTACCTCGGTCAGTCTGCTGAGGCCCGACGACCTGAACTCGAGACCCAGCTGGCTTTCATCCCCTGGTGTATTGTTCGTTCTTGTCCTAGGCGCAGTCACCGTCGCTGGCTTCCTCTTCACGGTGTCGAAACTCGATGAGATTCACGGGCGCATCCTTGACTACTCGCATTTAATCGAGCGTTGCGAACACCTGGTGAATCAAGAGGTGGAGCGAGTGCGCGCGGGTAAGCCGGGGAGGGTGATTATTTTCGCGAATGCCGCCGCGTTCGGGAATGTGTCCGCTCCCAGGGAGTTCACTATGTATGTGGAAGGTCTGAATATCCTGCTGCCGCACGAGCGCGTAAGCGTCGAGCTGGCATGCCTGTCTTGGGTGCCCGATGGGGCTGACGGATCTGCTCACGACAGGTTCTACCATGCCCATTTTGGGCGAGCTGACGATCTTGCGGCGAGGATCAAACAGAGCAAGGGGATTATCGACAAGGTGGGCGGGGCGAACGATTTGGGTATTCCCGGCAAGAGCCTATATCGTCTGGTCGGCATCCGGGAGGTGCCTTTCCATCTATTTATGACAACCAGCCGGGCCATCGTGTTCAATACACTCAGCTATCCCACCGGGCAGAATCCGGGAGTGGTCGCAGAAAAACCGGCAGGCGGTCGAACGGCGGACCGGGTGGAAATCATCGCGTACGAGACAGGCGACGGTGCAATTCTGAGCGCGTTGGATCGAGGCGTCCATGCTCGGCTTAACGACTCAGCCATAAGCCAAAGAGAAACAAGATATCCGTCTCAGCTTGCAGGCGGGGCCCCGCGCGCACAGCAAGCCGGAGGCGAGGAGGGTGCGCACGAGATGGGCTGCGAATTACTTTGAATCGGGCGGACAGGCACCACGGAGGCGGCTTGCGCCCCGGCGAGGTGGAGAGAATGCCTGAAGCATCAATGTGCGGGGGTCTGCTGTGCTTTACGAACGGTCCGGCAGCGGTACGGGATTGTTATTGATCCCTGGGCTCGGCTGCGACAAGCGAATCTGGCCACCTGACCTAGTCGCCGCGTTTTCGAGGCGTCACGACGTGATCCGGCTCGATAATCGCGGCGTGGGCACTGGCGACGAGCGGCGAGGTCCATGCTCGATCTCCCAAATGGCTGATGATGCTGCCGAGCTGCTCGGCGTGCTCGCCATCCCCCAAGTGCACGTCCTCGGCTGGTCGATGGGCGGGATGATTGCGATGGAACTGGCTATCCGGTACCCCTCGAAGGTGACCGGTTTGGTCGTGGCGAGTGCGATACCCGAGGCTGACGCCTGGATGAAAGCAAAACAGTCTTTCAACCAGAAGCTGGCAGCGCTCCCCATTGAGGTGGATGCGCTGCGTGAGCTGATCGCCCGCATGAACATGTCGTGGATGTTCGCTGCTGGTTTCTTCGACAACGAAGGGCGGGCAGATACCATTCTGGCATTGATGAAGGCGGGCGACTTCCCGTTGGACGTGTACCGCTGGCAATCTCAGGCACTTCAGAATCATAATGCGACTGCCGGACTAGGTTCGGTGAAATCCCGGAGTTTGGTGATCGTGGGCAAGGAAGATATTTTGACCCCTCTCCGTTATTCTCGCGCGATTGTTGCCGCACTCCCCCGTTCCGAGCTGCTGATAATTGACGGGTGTGGTCACGCCCTTCTGTTCGAGAAGACGGAGCAGTTCGGTGCAGCTGTCCTCGATTTTCTCGCCCAAGTGGACACCGAGGGATCACCAGCCTCGCCCGGCCAATAGCGAGCCGCCGCGGGTTGTGTGCGCGGAGTTGGCAGCGTCGCCAGCCTGGCCGCCGCTCAATCGCAGTTGAGTCACACCACCATCCCGGCGCCCATCGACGGCGTGGTCACCAGGAAATCCGTCGAGGTGGGGCAGGTGCTGCAGCCGGGCCAGAGCCTGTTGATGCTGGTTCCGCTGCACGATGTCTCGGTGACGGCCAACTTCAAGGAGACGCAATTGGCCCGTGTCCGGCCGGGGCAGAAGCCCGAGATCCAGGTGGACATGTACGACCGCACCTTTACCGGGCACGTCGATTCCATCGCCGGCGCCACCGGCTCGAAGCTGAGCCTGCTGCCGCCGGAGAACGCCACCGGCAATTTCGTGAAAGTGTTGCGGCACGATCCGCGAGAATCCGCGTAATCCGCGGATCGGTTCCGTCCCGCCCTGCGGGATGGTTCAAGTTCATCCGTGGTAAATTTCTCCGCGAGGCATGAGAATCGAAGGCCAATATCAACTGCCCGCCGGCCGACAGGAGGTATGGACATGCCTGGTGACCCCGGAGGTGCTGCAGGGGGCGATCCCCGGCTGCCAGGAAGTCACCGAGCAGCAGGAAGGGGCGCTCGAAATTCGGCTTGCCGTGGCCGCCGGACCGGTCACCGGAGTTTTCGAGGGGCGCCTGTGCATGGAAGATTGCGTCCCGCCCGAACATTGCCGCCTGACCGCGACCGCCGCGGGCCCTATGGGCGCCGTTGAGGGATGGGCGGAAATCAACCTGCGCGACGCGCCGGCCGGTCAGACCGAGCTGCGCTACAGCGCGGAATTGCGGGGCAGCGGCATGCTCGCCGTGCTGGGCGACCGCATGCTCGCGCGCCTGTTCCGCCGTTCTCTGGACGATTTCTTTCGCAACTTCGGCGCCGCCTGTAGCGGCGGTCCCGCTTGGCGGGACCGCCATCTTTAGACCGCCAGTTTTCGCCGGACGCTCGCCCACGGTCTTGTGGCGGCACCCGCAACAGTGCCATAATTCCTGCTCCAATGTCCCAACCACAATACACGAAGAAGATCGCCGTTGTGGTCTTCGGCACCGACCAGAAGGGCGATGGGTTCCAGGAAGATTCATCCACCATCGAGGTGGCGGCCACCTGGGCCAGAATCCGCCTGAGGCATTCGCCGCAACCGGGATCCGACCTGCTGGTTTTCAACAAAGAGAATGGCAACCAGGCGGAGTTCGTGTTCGAGGCCATGGCGGCGCCCAACGAAGCGACCATTTCACTGCGCGATCACAGCGTCGACATGTGGCAACTCGATTTCGGGTTGCCCGCCGAGCCGGTTCCGGATGAGCGGTTGCGCCGCCATTTGTGCTGCAGCCACTGCGGCACGCGGGAGTCGGTGGTGCTGGATACAGAGGCGGCCGCGAATCTGGAACAGACCGGGCGGCTGATGCGGCATTGCCGGCAGTGCATGGAAAGCACGGAATGGCGTGTGGAGGGAGAGCCGGCCGCGGCCGCAGCTCCCGTCAAAGAGGAAGCCGCACCGCCGCCGCCCGTGGCTGCTCCACCGCCGCCCGTGGCTGCTCCACCGCCGCCCGTGGCCGCCCCACCGCCGCCCGTGGCCGCTCCACCGCCGCCCGTGGCCGCTCCGCCGCCGCCCGTGGCCGCACCACCGCCGCCCGTGGCTGCTCCGCCGCCGCCCGCACCCGCTGCCCCGGCGCCCGTGCCTCAACCCGCGGCCGCGCCTGCCGCGGAGGTTGCTCCGCCGATTTCCTGGGCCGACCGGCGCGGGTCCCGCCGAATCCAATTGAGGACCCGGGCGCGCGTCCGGCGCGCCGCTTCGTCGGAAATCGTCCCTCCCATCAACGTCTCGCGCGGCGGTATCTGCTTCGAGAGCCGCGCGGCTTACGAGTTGGACGAGGTGATCTGGGTGGCCATGCACTTTCGGGAGGGCGAGCAACCCATGGAGACTCCGAGCCGCATC
>Ga0315279_10010963_pt1 | contig 10570 bp, 9 predicted proteins | sample YL17G06_20_MG_FD_203694 | JGI IMG/M metagenome (GOLD analysis project Ga0315279, IMG submission 203694) | Sediment microbial communities from Yellowstone Lake, YNP, Wyoming, USA - YL17G06_20 | ecosystem: Environmental > Aquatic > Freshwater > Lake > Sediment | place: USA: Wyoming | collected...
GGATAATATTGCCGACATTGTAGCGCCGGATCATATCGATATAGCTGTCGATGTCATAGCCAGTCATCAGGATGCGCTTGATTTTAGGGTATTGTGTTTCGATTCTCTGCATGAGCGCAAATCCGTCCATACCAGGCATGATGATGTCCGATATGACCATGTCGGGATCGAATGGCGCGATCCCGGCAAGCGCGTCCGCGCCATTGGCGGCGCCGGCGGTTTCATAGCTTTTTTTTCGCAGCATTTCCATAAGCATGGTGCGGACAAAATCTTCATCATCCACCACCATGATCCGGTATGGTCGTTCCATCATAGCACACTCGGTCCGCTGAAGCGGAAAAATCCGGATACAATCCTGATATGGCGCAATCCGATTTGACGAACTATATTATATACTTCGGACATACGCATGTCACGAATAAAGTCACCCGCTGTCCATCATCGATACGCCGGAATGCGCAAACGGATACTGGAAAATATTTTATGACGGACTGACCGTCACTTGATTTTCGCGCTGCATAAATGGATAATTGTTGCAGATCCGCTCAACTATGGGAACACTCTACCTCATCTACGCAATAATCGGTGTCGTGGCCGCGGTCGCTGCGGCATTGGCGATTTTCAACTGGATCCTGCTGGCGAATACCTCGTCCAAAATCACCCGTGTCGAGGGCGAAATCGCAAAAAAGAGCAGCGAATTCGATAATATCAGAAAAGAAATCCAGGATTACCGCGCCTCGGGCGCCCACTATTCTCCAGGGCAACAGCAGTCCCCGGCTTCCGCTCCTGCCGCGGCGTATCAACAGATGCCTGGCGATGAACAGATATCGATTGTCCGCAATGTGCGTCCGGGATTCGAGTACGGCGCCGATGCGCCCATGCGCCAGGAATCGATTGTCGTGGAAGCGCACCCCGTGTATCCCGCACCGGCGAATGCTCCCGCCGCCCCTATTGTCCAGAACGCCGAATCGGTCCCGGACACGAAAAGCTTTGCGACCCGCGAAAAAAACACCGCCTATGAAGGCGTGGAAACGCCGATCGAGTCTACCGGACGGTTCACCGCGCCGCTGGACGGGAATGCCGTTATCATCAAGCTCTTTTCGAACGCGAAAAAAGACGCCGACTTTCCGGCTGCCTGGAAAGAACTCATCGAAAAGCTGCAGACCGCGCAGCAGCCGGTGGTGCATCTGGACATGAAGAACATCCTGTTTCTCTACCCGAAAGAAATCAAATACATCGAACAATTCCTCCAGGTCGTCGCCAAAAGCGGGCGTACCATGCAGCTTGTCAACTGCCAGCAGGAACTCCGATATATCCTGCAAAACACGCCGCCCCTGGCTTTGTGCATCAATGAGTAACCCGCGCCGCATGATCACCCTCGGCATCGAAACTTCCTGCGACGAGACCGCGGCGGCCCTGCTCGACGGCCCATCGGTCCTTGCGTCTGAAATTTACACACAGCAAACCCATGCGGCATACGGCGGCGTGGTCCCCGAAATGGCCTCGCGCGCGCACCTGAAAAAAATCGGCGTCGTCTGCCGGGCCGTTTATGACCGCGCGGGCATACGGCCGCAACAGACGGACCTGGTGGCCGTGACCGACAGCCCCGGCCTTGCCGGCGCGCTGCTCGTGGGCATCGGGTTCGGCCTGGGCATGCACACCGGCTACGGCATGCCTATCACGGGTGTCAATCATCTGGACGGACATATCCACTCCGCCCTGCTGGAGCATCCGGACCTTTCGCCGCCGTTTCTTTCCCTGGTCGTCTCCGGCGGCCATACCGCGCTCTACGCGGTCCGGAACATGGGACGGTACGAGTGCCTGGGCAAAACCGTTGATGATGCGGCCGGAGAAGCTTTTGACAAAGTCGGAAAACTGTTAGGCTTTTCCTATCCGGCCGGCCGCGCCATCGAAGAAGAGGCGGCGCGGGCGCGGCCAGGCGGCGGCTTGAAATTTCCGATCGCGCGCCTGTCAACTTCGGGCCCCGGCTTCAGCTTTTCGGGACTCAAAACGGCAGTCCGGTATTTCATCCAGTCCAAAGGCGCGGCATATGTCAACGATCACCGGCCGGAAATCTGCCATGCGTTCCAGGAAGCGGTCGTTGGGTCGCTGCTTCTCAACAGCCGGACCGCCGCGGGCCAGACCGGGATCGGCCGCATAGCCGTTGTGGGCGGCGTGGCGTGCAACGGCCGCCTTCGCCGCGCGTTCGGCGATGCGTTCGGCGCCAACGCGATTTTTCCGTCGCCGAACTATTGCACCGACAACGCGGCAATGATCGCGCGCGCCGGCTTTGAATGCTTCAAACGCAATGAACTCAGGCGGCCGTCAATGGACCCGGTCGGAGGGATCTGAAAGCGGTGAAACCGCTTTTGGAAAATCCGAAATTCGAAGCACGAAATCCGAAACAAATTCTAAACCCGAAAATGAAAATCTAAAAATACGGGAGGCAGTCGTGACATTCATACTGGGCTGCGTGGGCGTTTTCGTGGTCGCGTTTCTGATCATGCTCTGCGTTGCGGTGATAAAAGCGGAAAAACGGCTTGACGAAACCGTGAGCATCGCCGAATACCGGGTGAAGAAAATATATAGTGGGGAATGATAAAAAGCCCTCGGGAAAAGCCAGAGGTCGGCTTGCCACGCCATAGCTCTGCTTTGGGAGCGAAGGCGGGAAGTCAGCGGTCAGCAAGCAATTTCGATGTTCGATATTCGAAATTCTGTTCCAGCAATCCCATCATCAATCCCGCTTTTCCAGCCCGTTTCTGCAATACGCCAGTCCCTCTTCCTTTTTCCGCGCGAATAATTCGCCGCTCGCTTTCCATGCGTCGGGCCGGTGTTTGGCGCCATGATGGAGATGATATTGGATTGCTTTGAAGCGCGCGCACCGGATCCTTGCGCCGTGCAAATACAAGCGCCGCTCAACATCCGCATCTTCGCCGAAATAGGGCTCGGTGAAATCCTCGTCAAACCCGTTGACCGCGAAAAAGGCCGAACGGGCCACGCAGAAACTTGATCCGTATATCCCCCATTTTCGCATGGAATGAAGCAACGGCGCGTACAGGCCGTCTTCCTTGCGACGCGCGCGCGTAAACAGAAGCCGCGGAAACGAACAGATGGAAATGTCTCCGCCATCGATGATGCGCCGGGTCGTGACCGGATCCAGAAGCACGCGCCGGCCGAAAAAGCATGACCGATCGTCCGCCCGCCGCGCATATTCCCCGATAAACCGCGGGTGCAGGATGCAGTCGCCGTCGATGAAAACCAGGAGATCGCCGCTCGATCGGCGGACCGCCGCATTCAGGATCCGGCTTTTGCCGAAACCGCGATGCGGCTGCGCTACGTGCGCAAGGGGAAATCCGGCCGCCGCGGCTTTGGCGGATATGAAATCCCGCATTTCCGCGGAATCATTGTCTTCCGCAACGATCACTTCAAAATCGCGAAACCGCTGGCCGGCGATCGATTTCAGCACCGGCGCCAGGAAATCGATGCGATCGTACACGGCGACGATCAGGGACGCGCGGGGCATCAGGCCGCCGCATCCGCGCGCACGGTTTCGTCAATCGCGCCGCCGAGGACGGCAAGACCTTCCGCCATCTCTTTCTGCGCTATCGTAAGGGCCGGAAAAATGCGTATGATGGTTCCGTGCTTGATATTCAGCAACAGTTTGCGCTCAAAGCAAAGCCGGTTGATTTTCTCCGCGGTCTCCGGCCGGGCGAATTCCAGCGCCAGCAGCAATCCCCTGCCCCGCACGTCAATGATATGCCGGGGGTGCCGCTGTTGCAGCGCCTGAAGGCGGCCGGTCGTCCATGCGCCGATGTCCTTGACATGGTCGGAAATCCGGCGTGCCCGCATATACCGGATAACGGCCAGCGACACGGCGCACCCCAGGGGATTGCCGCAATAGGTGCCGCCATGGTCGCCGGTTTCGAGCCGGGAAGCGACCTCGTCAGTCATGGCGAACGCGGCAAAAGGGAAGCCGCCGGCGATGCCTTTCCCCATGGTCATGAAATCAATCTTTGCGTTCCGGTTGTCGGAAGCGAAAAAAGGGCCGGTCCGGCAGAATCCGGTCTGTATCTCGTCGACGATCAGGAGCGCTCCGTGTTTCACGCAGATGTCGGATACGCGCGAAAGATAATCGTCCGCGGGCACGCGCACCCCGCCCTCGCCCTGGATGGGTTCCAGGATCACCGCGGCGACGTCCGCCGACATCACTTTTTCCAATGCGTCAATGTCGTTGAACGGCACGAACAGATAATTCGGCATGAGCGGATTGTATTTGTTCCGGTGGATCTCCTGGCCCGTGGCCGATACGGTGCTGATGGTGCGTCCGTGAAAGCTCATGAACGACGATACGATATTCAGCCTCTTTTTGACTTTGCGCGCCAGTTTGATGACCGCATCATTGGCCTCGGCGCCGCTGTTGGCAAAGAAGATCCGGGTCAGGCCGGCGGGAAGTATGTCGCGCATGGCCGCAAGCAGCTGCGCGCGGACCGGCGAATAGGTCAGCCCCGCGTTGGGGCCCTGGATGATTTTCCCTCCCTGTTCGGCAAGGGCGCGCGTGATGACCGGGTTCGCATGGCCAAGACTGGTCACGCCCCAGCCGGATGTGAAATCGAGATACCGGTCCCCGGCCTCATCCCAGACGTACACGCCCCGGCCGCGCTCGATCGAGATCTTCATGGTGCGATTGAAGAATGGCGCGTAATACAGGTCTTCGGTCTGGATGGTATCGATTGCCTGCTTCATATCAAGCCTTCCGTCGATGGAGAACACCCGGCTTGCCGGATTAAAAACGCAGGAACGCCGCGATCCCCGGCGCGCCCGGGAAGGTCGGCATAAGACCCATGCGCCGTTCGGTGCGGCGTTCATGGGATGCGATAACGGTCCGCGCGCCCCAGTAGCCCAGGGACGACCCGAAAAATACGTCCGACGCCCAGTGCTTGTTATTATTGACGCGGGAGAGTGCAATGAGCGTTGCCAGCGAATAGGCCAGCGGCGGCGCCCATCGCGCGTCCCGGAACTCCCAGGCGGCCACGGCCGCGACGGAAAACGCCGCGTACGAATGTCCCGAGGGAAACGAGACGTTGCGCGACGACAATGCCGGGCCGTCCCAGATATCGGAAGGATCGCGGCTATCAGGGCGGTGCCGATGGCACAGGATTTTAAGTGATGAGTTCACCGCACCGTTGAACGCCAGGCTTTCCAAGGCCACGAAAGCGAATCGCCGGACACGGACGGCATCGAACATATAGCCACTCATATAGACCGACGCCAGTACCGGCGCCAGCACATCGCCGTCCCCGAACTCGGAAGCCAGCCTGAATACGAGGTCCGTGCCGGCATGGCGGTTTTCCTGCACCCAGTCCTGCACAGGCTGATCAAGAGTGAAAAGCGCGGCGGTGGTCCCTATCGTGAGTACGATCGCCGGCAAATCGGATTCCCTGATCCGCAGCGGAGCTGCAAAATAGTCGCACGCATCATTGATGAAGGCAGACAGTGATTGACGGTTCAGACGATAATCAAGGTCCGTTGAATCGGCAGACCAAACGCAGGAACCGGCGAGTATCAGCAGAAGCAGGCTGTATTTCATGGAAGCAAAAATACACGAAGGCATGCGATGGAATAGCATCCCGCCAAAGGCGCGGGATCGGATTTAGGATTTCCGGATTAGGCGGTCTCTCCAGCCGTATACGGCTCAAACGCGGTCCGTTTCCGCTGCCGCGTCTGTCTGAGCGTGCGCACGGCCTCTTTATACAGCGTTTCCTGGCAGCGGAATGCCTTCTTTCCTGAAGGCAATTCCGAACGCTTCCAGACGCCCGCGGGATGCAGCTGCCAGGCGTTCGTCGTGTCTTTAAAGCAGGTCCCAAGCAGGTCGACCAGCCTTCCGCGGCATTCCGCGTCTTCCACCGGCGTCACGAGCTCAACGCGTTTGTCAAGATTTCGCGGCATCCAGTCGGCGGTGGAGATGAACACCTTCTCCTCCCCCCCGTTGCAGAAATGGAAGATACGGCTGTGTTCCAGCATCCGGTCTACGATGCTGACCACCGTAATGTTGTCCGAAAGTCCCTTGACACCGGGCGCCAGGCAGCAGATGCCGCGCACGTTCAGCCGGACCTTGACGCCTGCGTGTGAAGCGGCATACAGCGCTTCGATGATTTCCGGATCGACCAGCGAATTCATCTTGGCGTTGATGAATGCCTTTTGTCCCTGCTTTTTCCGTTCCGTTTCGCCGTTGATCAATTCGATGAAAAACTCCCGCAAACCCGCGGGCGCCATGGCGATTTTGTTGAAGGTCTGCGGTTGCGAATAGCCGGTGATGGCGTTAAAGAAGGCCGACGCATCGGCGCCAAGTTCCGCGTCGCAGGTCATAAAGCTGATATCGCTGTAAATCTGGGCGGTTATTTCATTATAATTGCCTGTGCCGAAATGCAGATAGCGCTTGAGGCCGTCCGGCTCGCGGCGCACGATCATGCACACCTTGGCATGGGTCTTGAGCCCCTTGACGCCGTAGATGACCTGGACCCCTTCTGTTTCAAGTTCCCTGGCCCATTCGATGTTGCGCGCTTCATCGAACCGCGCCTTCAGCTCGATAAGCGCGGTGACGTATTTCCCGGCGCGGGCGGCGCGCACGAGCGCGGCGACAATGGGACTGTTGCGGCTGGTCCGGTAGAGGATCTGCTTGATCGCAACGACGTCCGGGTCATTCGCAGCCTGCTCGATAAACCTCACGACCGGCTCAAAGCTCTCATACGGGTGGACCAGCAGCACATCGCGCTTTTTAATGATATCAAACATGCCTGCACCCGGCTCGATGTCCGGCGACGCCTGCGGCGTCCATGGTTCGTTTTTGCAGTTCTTATACCCCGGAAGATCGATGAGACGCATGAAGCACGACAGGTCGAGGGGGGCGGCAAACCGGTAAATGGATTCTTTCGCGATGCGCAAGGATTTCTGCAAAAAACTCAGAAGCACGTTGGAAACCGCGACATCGATTTCAAGACGGACGCAATCCGATTTTTTCCGTGCATCCAGGACCGCCGCCATTTCGGAAAGAAGGTCCGAAGCCATGTCTTCGCGCACCGACATATCGGCATTGCGCGTGACGCGGAACGGCGCGCATTCGGCCACCGACTCGCCGGGAAAAAGCCGCGTAATGAACAGGGCGGCCACATCCTCGATCATCGTGTAATTATAGCCGCCTTCACCCGGCAGAACGATGCAGCGGCTGAGGGATTTACCAAGCGGGACGACGGCAAAGCGATGACGCAGCGGCTCCCGGGGGGCCGGTTTGAGCCGCACCGCGAGATACAGCGCGCGTCCCGCAATGAGCGGAAACTCGGCGGTGGAACCGACCGACATGGGTGACAGAACAGGAAAAATATCGCCGGCGAAAACGCTGCCGAGATAGTCGTGCTGTTCCTGGTCGAACTGCGCGCCCCGCACGCGGCGGATGCCTTCGTGGTGCAGGAGTTTTTCGAGGTGCGCGAAGCACGCCTCCTGCTCCAGCGCCATGGCGTGCGCCCGTTTGCATACGGCATCGAGCTGCTGCCGGGGGTCAAGCTCCGCCGGATCGGTCTTGCGGTTCCCCTGCTGCACCAGGGTCTGCAGCCCGCCCACGCGGACCATGAAAAACTCATCGAGGTTGGAGCAGCTGATGCACAGAAATTTAAGGCGCTCCAGCACCGGCACCCGCGGGTCGCCGGCCAGTTCCAGGATGCGCTGGTTGAACTCAAGCCAGCTCAGCTCCCGGTTGAAAAAACGCGCTTTTTTCATGCCGCGCTTCTCCCCTTCTGGCGCAGCACCATTTTCATGCCGTAAACATCCTCGAACATCGGGCCTTTTGCCCGGATCGCCATCTGCTCGAGCGCCAGATCATCGATCGTGTCCACGGTCACCACGAAGCCGCCGCTCTCCAGACCGCAGGAAACCACCTGCACGCGCTGGCTGTGCGACCGGTCAAGCGCATCGGCCATGCGCAGGATGGCGCTCAATTTGGTTACCGCCATGCGGCCGTCACGGTCCAATGCCGCGTATTCCTCATGTTCCGGCTTGGGGGGCGCTTTGCGGTGATACCGGGCGGTAAGGGCCACCAGCAGGATCTCACGCCGGCTGAGACCGAAGATCTCGCTGTTCTGGATGAGATACTGCGAATGTTTATGATGGCTGCGCGTGCTGACATACAATCCCATGTCATGCATGAGCGCCGCGACATGCAGCAGAACGCCGTTCCAGGGCTTAAGACGGTGTTCATCGGTCAGGGCCTCGAAAAAGATATCGCAGAGACCGGCCACGTGCGTTCCATGCGCTTCGTCGTTGCGGTATTTAGCGCCGATTTCCAGCGCCGACCGGATGATCTGCTCCTTGAACATGTCCACCCATGCGCCATGGGCGGCTTTTTCTATCAGCAAACCATGGCGCAGCGAAATGTCCGTGACAAGGATCTCTCTGCGCTTGAACGTCCGCGCGAAATGGAGATACGCCAGCAGCGCCGGTCCCGCGGTCTCGGCCTCGGGAAAGGTCAGGCGGTATTTGCGCACCAGTTCATTGACGGAACGGCTGAGCACTTTTTCGGCGAAGGCCGCAAGCCCCTTGATGGGCAGGCGGACCGGTCCGGCGGCCACCGCGCCCGGCGCGATTTGACGCGCCGCGAACAGGATGTCGCCGCCCATCGCGAGCATCGTCATTTTCTTAGCGTCCGGTATGGTCTGGTATATCTGTTCAATGGTGCGCTGGATATTGCTTTCCAGAATGTTGCGCCGGCTGGTGACCGGCGCCCCGAACGCTTCGAGCATTTCGCGCAGCCGCAGGGAACCGATGCGATAGGATTGGGAAAAGGAGACATTGCCCTTGTCGAGGCACAGCACTTCGATGGTGCCGCCGCCCACCTCCACGATAAGCAGGTGGTCTTCGTCGTCCAGCGCCGGGTGCGCCTGCATCACGGACCGGATACTCTGATACGTCAAGCGGGCTATCTCGGTGTCGTCGATGGTTTCGATGTAAAACCCGGTCGCGATGGAAATACGGTCGATGAAGGCGTCGCGGTTGGCCGCTTCGCGGACCGCCGACGTGGCGACCACGCGGACATCATCCTCGTCTTGGATGCCGTATTCGTCAAGTATGCGGCGAAAGCTTTTAAACGTCGTGACGCACTCTTCGATGGTGCTTTTGCCGATATATCCCTTTGTAAACGTATCCTTTCCGATACCCGCCGCCTGTTCGAGCGAATCGACCGTATGGACGCCGCCCTCGGCGTCGATATGGGCCACGGTCATGCGTATGCCGGTGGCCCCGATATCCACCACCGCCACCGGACGGCCCCGCGCCGCCGGCATGGGGTTTGCGGCCGCGGTTGTTGGTTTTCTGGCCATATGCTTTGATCCTGTCAATCACGGGCCATCAGAGCTTCAGGATCGCCTTGCGCGCCCACGCGGCCGCGCCGATGATCGTCGCTTCATCACCCAGTTTAGCGGCAACGATCTTGAAGGTGTTCTGGAACGATGGCAGCACATGCTCCTTTACCGATGAAGTAACCTCCTCGACATACAGGTTGGGCATGGCCTCCACCAATCCTCCGCCCAATACCACGATGTCGGGCGCCAGCAGGTCGATGGCGCCGGCAATGGCGCGGCCGAGCCATCGCGCGGCGTCGCGTACAATCTGTTCAACGACCGAATCGCCCGCCTTGATGGCGTCGGATAGAGCGCCGCTGCGGATATTGGCAAGGTCAGTGCCGGCCACTTCCAGGAGGTGCGGCGCATCGCCCCGGGACGCCGCGGCCGCCGCGGCCTGGGCAATCGCAAGCCTGCTGGCAACGCTTTCCAGACAGCCGCGTCTGCCGCAACCACACAATGGCCCGCCCGGCGCCACAGGCATGTGTCCGATTTCCATGCAGGAACTTACCAGTCCGCGAAGCAATTGTCCCTCATACACGCATCCGCCTCCGATGCCGGTGCCGGGAAATACGCCCAGCGCACAGTGTGCTCCTTTGGCGGCGCCCAGACAATATTCAGCATATACGCCGGCGTCCACGTCATTGGATATTACCACCGGGCAATCGAATTTATTTTCGAGTTCCTCGCGTATCGGGACTTTTTTCCACCCCAGATTAGGGGCGTTAAGCACCACGCCCTTGTTCAGATCGAGCATGCCGGGAACGCTCGCGCCGATCCCGGCCAGGTCTTTTTTTCCGATGCCCGCCTGGTCCATGGCCATGGAAATGGTTTCTTTTATGCGACCGAAACAGGCTTCCACGCCTTCGGATGCCTTGGTTTTCTTGCGCTCTTTGCCGCGCATGCCGAGTTCATCATTGAATACGGCGGCATACATCTTCGTTCCGCCCAGATCAAAACCGATCCAATAATGTTCGTTGTCGGCCATGGGATTCTCCTGTATACGTCATGAAAATACTATCTTCAAAATATATCCCGATAGCGAAGGTCGCCACGATCAGCAGTTCCGCAACTTCTCTGTGAAATAGCGTACTATCAAAGGCGCACCCCCAAGATTTATCCATTCAGGAACTTTTTGTCGGGATAGGCCGAATAAGTGGATCAAATTTCAGCGGGTATGACTA
>Ga0315279_10010966_pt1 | contig 10567 bp, 10 predicted proteins | sample YL17G06_20_MG_FD_203694 | JGI IMG/M metagenome (GOLD analysis project Ga0315279, IMG submission 203694) | Sediment microbial communities from Yellowstone Lake, YNP, Wyoming, USA - YL17G06_20 | ecosystem: Environmental > Aquatic > Freshwater > Lake > Sediment | place: USA: Wyoming | collected...
GACCCTCTCCTTGATCCTCTCCCGCCTTCGCGGGCATCGAAGCCCAGCTTCGTCGGGCGAAGTTGCCCTGGTAGGGAGAGGAGTCCTTCGCTCAAACCCTCACTTTTCGAGGTCACACCCACCACACGGCGGCGGTTGCCGCGGGCAGGCGGATGTGCTATCATGCGGGTGGGGGCAAAGGGCAAGGGTTGATGCCCGAGCGCAGCCGCGACGGACGGCGCGACCGGTTTTCTGATCGTGCTAGACGGGGAGCTAGCGGTGCCCTGTACCCGCAATCCGCTATAGCGGGGTCGAATTCCTGCCCGAGGCCGCCCGTGTGGGGGTCTGGGCGACGCAAGTGGTGATGAAGGTTGGGCCCTGCGCGACGCGTGCTCGTGAACCCCGTCAGGTCCGGGAGGAAGCAGCGGTAAGCGAGGACACGCGGGCGCCGCAGCCAGCCTGACCGGAGCTAACTACGCCGATTCCGCCCTGCGCGCACGGTCGACGGCAGGTGCACGATCAGTTTTCGGCTAAGGTGTAAGGCGTGGACGGTGCCGCCGACGGCGGACGGGTGCCTTACACCTTAGCCCTTTGTGAGGCGCATCGCGAGAACCCAGGGTTCCGCTTCCACGGCCCGGCCGCCCTCGACGGCGCCGGGGCCATCGGCGGCGCCGCAGGCGAGACATGTCGTACCTTGCGCTCTATCGCAAATACCGGCCGCAAACCTTTGACGAGCTGATCGGCCAGCCCCATGTCGCCCGCGCCCTGCGCAACGCGCTGCGCGAGGAGCGCGTTGCCCACGCCTACCTGTTCGCGGGCCCGCGCGGCACCGGCAAGACCACCACCGCGCGCTTGCTCGCGAAGGCGCTCAACTGCGGCGACGTGCCGACGGCGGAGCCGTGCGGGGAGTGCGATTCCTGCCGCCGCATCACGCAGGGCTCGGCCCTGGATGTGATCGAGATCGACGCCGCCAGCAAGACCAGTGTCGACGACATCCGCGAGCTGCGCGAGCGCGTGCAGACCGCGCCCGCCGGCAGCCGCTTCAAGGTCTATATCGTGGACGAGGTGCACATGCTCAGCACCAGCGCCTTCAATGCGTTCCTCAAGACGCTGGAGGAGCCACCCAGGCACGTCATCTTCGTCCTGTGCACCACGGAGCCGCACAAGCTGCCGGCGACGGTGCTGTCGCGCTGTCAGCGCTACGACTTTCGCCGCCTGTCCGTCGCGGACCTGACGCAGCTCGTCGAGAAGGTTGCGCAGCAGGAGGGCCTGGCGCTCGACCAGCGGGCGGCGGCCTTGCTGGTGCGGGCGGCCACGGGGTCGGCGCGCGACGCCCTGAGCCTGCTGGAGCAGGCCCAATCATACGCGGGCAGGGAGATAGGCGCCGACGACATCCAGGCGATCGTGGGCGGAGCGGACGTCGAGCTGCTGGCCGATTTCGCCGACGCGATCGCCGACCGCAACGTGGACGAAGTCTTCCACCTGGTGGCGACGGCGGTGGAGCAGGGGCGCGACCTGCGCCAGCTTGCGACCGATCTGGTGGCGCATTTTCGGGACCTGTTGCTGCTGCGCGTGTGCCGGCGCGGAGAGGAGCTGGTCGCCGTCGCGGCGGGCAGCGCGGCGCGGATGAAGGCGCAGGCGCAAAAGATGCCGGAGAGCGAAATCGTGCGCGCGGCGCAGGTGATGAGTGACGCGGAACGCGAGCTGCGCCGCAGCGAGCAGCAGCGACTGACGCTGGAGCTGGCGATGGTGCGCCTGGCGTCGCCGCCCCAGGAAGAGGCGCCCCGCCCCGCTGCGGCACCCGCAGCGACCCCGGCGCCGGCCAAGGCGCCGAAGGGCAAGGCCGGGGCCAAGGCCGGGCGCACCCGTGCCGCCGCAGCCGGTGCTGAAACGGCACCCGCTGCCACCGACGAAGCGGAGGCCGCGGACACCGCGCCCGCGGGTGAACTGTCACTGGAAGCGCTGCAGGAGCGCTGGCCGGCGTTGCTGGAAAAGCTGCGCGGGCAGCGCGGGCGCTCCACCATCGCCGCTTTTCTGGCGGAGAGCGCGCCGGTGGCGCTGAATGGCAGCCAGCTGGTGCTGGGGTTCAACCACGAGTTTCACTGGAACCAGATGAAGTCACAGCAGCGCCAGCAGGTGGTAGCCGACCTGATCGCGGCGGAGACGGGCGCGCGACTTGAGATCGACTGCCGCCTGCGCCAGCCCGACGCGGCGGCGGGCGGTGCGCCGCCTGCGGGCGATGACGACGGCGTGAAGAACATAATGTCGATGTTCCCGGGCAGCGAGATAGTGTGAGGCGCAGGGCCGCAACGGTAGGGCCGATCCCCTGGCCGGCCCGCGGCACCCCGACGGGTCGGGGTGCCGCGCGGGGTGAAGGGAGCGAAGCGTGAATCCGTTCAGGCAGGGACTGGAGAAGATGGTCGCCGAGCAGATGCGCAAGGTGCAGGAGATGCAGGAGCAGCTCGGCGCGGAGCGGGTCCAGGCGAGCGCGGGCGGCGGGATGGTGGAGGCGACGGCGACGGGGTTGGGCGAGCTGTTGGAGCTGAAGATCAAGCCGGAGGCGGTGGATCCGCAAGACGTGGAGATGCTGCAGGACCTGGTGCTGGCGGCGGTGCGGGAGGCGCTGGGCAAGGCGCGCGAGCTGCAGCAGGAGCAGGCCGCCGAACTCACGGGCGGCCTGCAGTTGCCGGGGTTGTTCGGAGGGTAGGCATGGTTGTGCGCTTCGCGCCTTTGCCGGCCATTGGGAGGGACGCGCGCGCAGACTGCGGACATGTGTCGCCGTCCGGCGTGCGGGCGCTCCGGATGAATGCGCGCCCGGGCGTCTCCTGAGAGAGTCAGGTAGTGAAGTAGCGAAATGACCCATGCCGAAACGATAGCCGTCCGAGAGGACAATAGACTCCGGCGAGAAGACCGGGCCGCCCACGACTGGTATCGGTTCGTGCTATCATTCCCGCCCCATCTGGTTCGCGATTATCTGCAACGCTTCGGTGTGGATGCAGGCGAGCGCGTCCTGGACCCGTTCTGCGGCACTGGGACCACGCTGGTCGAATGCAAGAAACTGGGTATTCCCAGCGTGGGAATCGAAGCGAACCCTATGGCCTGTTTCGCCAGTCAAGTCAAGGTGGATTGGGCGGTGGATCCTGCGGATCTATTGCAGCACGCCCGTGACATGGCACAGCGCACCTTGACAAAGCTGGAGGGTGAGGGCATTGAGGACGCAGCGGGCGCGGCGCTCTTTCGCCCCCCACGGTCGGTCGAGGGCAAGCTGCGCACGCTTTCGGCGGATACGCGGAAACTGCTGCTGAAGGACTCTATCAGCCCGCTCCCATTGCACAAGACCTTGGTGCTTCTGGAGACTCTGAACGAGCAAGCGGATGAGCAATTCAGCCGTCACGAGCGCTTGGCGCTGGCTAGAGCGATTGTCTTCGAGATAAGCAATCTGCACTTTGGGCCGGAGGTCGGCGTCCGCGCTCCCAAGGCCGACGCCACCGTGGTCGCGCCCTGGCTGGATTGCGTTCGGGGGATGGCGGATGACTTGCGCGAGTTGCGGGGCAAGGCGGACACTAAAGCCGTCGTCCAGCGGGCCGACTCCCGGAGAGTGCCCGACGTATTGGAACCAAACTCTGTGGACGCGGTGATCACGTCGCCGCCGTACCCCAACGAGAAAGATTACACCCGAACGACCCGCCTGGAGTCGGTTCTCCTCGGGTTCATTCGCAACCGCGAAGATTTGCGGTCGCTCAAGCGCGATCTGGTGCGTTCCAACACCAGAGGGGTCTACAAGAGCGACCGTGACGACCTCCTGGTAGCCGACCATGAGGAGATACAGCGCATCGCCGACGCCATCGAGGCGCGCCGCATCGCACTCGGCAAGACCTCCGGTTTCGAGCGGCTCTACGCAAGAGTAACAAGGCTCTATTTCGGGGGCATGGCCCGGCACCTGTCCGAGCTGCGCACCATCCTGCGTCCCGGCGCACGGCTCGCCTACGTGGTGGGAGATCAAGCCTCGTATCTGCGGGTGATGATTCGCACCGGACAACTGTTGGCTGGCATAGCGCAGTCCCTTGGTTACGAGGTGCTCGGCATCGATCTCTTTCGCACTCGGTTGGCGACGGCGACCAAAGAACAACTGCGGGAGGAAGTGGTGGTCCTGCGTTGGCCCGGCGGAGAACTTCGGACAGAGGCTGCGCGATGAGACGACCAAAGAGGTACTCGTCGATCATAGAAAACATCTTCCACTCCAAGTTCAAATCGGGAGCGCAGGAGGTGGATTTCGAGCGCGAGGACATCGTTAGGGTCGCCCGTAGACTAAAGATCGCCCTGCCCAAGAACCTGGGCGACTTGGTGTACAGCTTCCGCTTCCGCGCGAGTCTGCCCGAGAGTATCCAGCGGCTCGCTCCCGAGGGTGAAGTCTGGGTTATACGCCTTGCGGGGCACGGGAAGTATCGATTCGTATTGGCGCCGGACCGCCCCCTGGTTCCCAACCCAAGCATGATCATGACCAAGGTTCCCGACTCCACCCCCGGGGTGGTTGCCAAGTACGCCTTCAGTGACGAGCAGGCGCTGCTGGCGAAGGTGCGGTACAATCGGCTGCTCGACATCTTCACGGGCGTGGCCTGCTACTCGCTGCAGAGCCATCTTCGCACCACCGTGCCTGACATCGGACAAGTCGAGACAGACGAGTTGTATGCCGGCGTGGACAAGCAAGGCGTGCATTATATCTTTCCCGTCCAGGCGAAGGGCGGCAGCGACAAGTTAAGCATCGTACAGATCGAGCAAGACCTCGCTGTCTGCGCGCACAAGTGCCCGTCGCTGATCTGCCGCCCCGTGGCCGCTCAATTCATGCAGGACGATGCGATAGCCCTGTTCGAGTTGGCGCAGGGCGAGAACGGCGTCGGCATCGTCTCGGAGAAGCATTACAAGCTGGTGCCGCCGGAAGAAGTCACCGAGGCGGACTTGGATACCTACCGCAAGCGCACGTCCGACTAAGGATTCATATCCGAAAGTCAAGCGACGGCGGGGGCACGGTTGGCCGTGCCCCTCTAATCGGGTGGCGCAACCGCGCAAACAGGAACAACGGACATGAGATACTATCCGCGGCCGCTGGGTAAACTCATCGAGGAGCTGGAGCGGATGCCGGGCATCGGCCCCAAATCCGCGCAGCGTCTGGCCTTCCACATACTGGAGCGCCCCGAGGAGGAAGCGCGCGAGCTGGCGGACGCCATCATCGAGGTCAAGCAGAAGATACGATACTGCTCGCAGTGCTTCAATTTCACGGATGTCGATCCCTGCGCGGTGTGCTCCGATGAGCGGCGCGACCGCAGCATCATCTGCGTGGTGGCCGAACCGCGCGACGTGCTGGCGATGGAAAACACCGGCGAGTACGCGGGGCTCTACCACGTGCTGCAGGGGCTCATCTCGCCGCTGGACAACGTGGGGCCGGAGCAGCTGCGCGTGGCCGAGCTGCTGGAGCGCGTGCGCGCGGGCGGGGTGAAAGAGGTCATCATCGCCACCAACCCGGTGGTGGAGGGCGAGGCGACCGCGACCTATCTCGCGGGAATCCTCAAGCCGCTGGGGAGCAAGGTCACGCGCATCGCCCTGGGGCTGCCGGTGGGGGGCGACCTCGATTACGCCGACCAGCTCACCATCACGCGGGCGCTGCAGGGCCGAACCGAGATGTAGTCAGGATTATCCGTACGACCTGGATAGCGCACGGAGGATGTCATTCTGAGGCCCCTTCGCTGTGCTCAGGGCAGGCTCTTCGCTGGGACGTCATTCTGAGGCGAAGCCGAAGAATCTTGGCCGCGCTCAGGATGACACGCTGCGAAGGGCTCAGGATGACACTGGCCGTTTTGCGACAGGCGTCTTGCGAGGGAGGATGGCGTGACTACGAAGACAAGGGACATGTTGGAGATCCGCTGGCACGGCCGCGGCGGGCAGGGCGCCAAGACGGCGGCGCTGCTGCTGGGCGAGGCCCTGCTGGCGACGGGAAAGTACATGCAGGCGTTCCCCGAGTACGGCGCGGAGCGCATGGGGGCGCCCATCCAGGCGTTCAATCGCATCAGCGACCGTCCCATCAGCCTGCACTGCCACGTCACCCAGCCGGACGTGGTGGTGGTGATCGACCCCACGCTGCTGGAGGCGGCGGACGTGACCGAGGGCCTGGGCCCGGCGGGCAAGCTGCTGGTCAACACGACGGTGACGCCGACGCAGGTGCGCGCCGAACTGGGCATCGAGGGGCGCCACGTGTACACGGTGGACGCGTCGGGGATCGCCCTGGCGACCATCAAGCGCAACATCCCCAACACGCCGATGCTGGGGGCGCTGGCGAAGGTGTCGGGGGTGATCGACCTGGAGTCGCTGATCGAGGACTCGCACAAGCGACTGGAAAAGAAGTTTCGCGCCAAGCCGGAGGTCATCGAGGGGAACCTGGAGGCGATGCGGCGCGGCTACCAGGAGGTTAGGGGCGAATGAGCAAGGGCGCGACAGACAAGGAGCGCGCGGAGCGCAAGTCCGGCTGGCGAGAGCTGCCGCTGGGCGGCCTGATCGTGGAGCCGGGCAGCGCGGAGCGCTACCAGACCGGCGACTGGCGGACGTTGCGGCCGGTGCTCGACGTGGAGAAGTGCCGCCACTGCATGCTGTGCTGGATCTACTGCCCGGACGGGGCGATCATAGTGGAGGACGGCAAGGTGGTGGGGATCAACCTGGAGCACTGCAAGGGGTGCGGCATCTGCGCGCGCGAATGCCCGCCCAAGGCCGCCGCGATCACCATGGTAGCGGAGTCCGAGCTGCGGGGGAAGAGCGATAAGTAACCGCCGATCCCCCGTCGCCGAGGCTATGGGGGACAAGTGAACGCCGATATACGCCGATGAATTTGTGAGGACCATCCGCGGACTACACAGACTTGTGCGTCTATGGCGCATTGCGCCGACGAAGAAGTAGGGGTGGGGTAGTCACGGTCACTTCCATTTCTCCGCGTTCCTCGCGCCTCAGCACGATCTGTGTAATCTGTGAAATCTGCGGATAAAGACGCATCTGCTGATCTGTGGATTATGCCAGAGGAGACGCATGATGGAGAAAACGTTGAGAGCGTTAACGGGCAACGAGGCGGCGGCGGAGGCCCTGCGCCAGATCAACCCTGACGTGGTCGCCGCCTACCCCATCACCCCGCAGACCGAGATCGTGCAGCTTTACTCGGGGTTCGTGGCCGACGGGCTGGTGGACACGGAGATGGTGGCGGTGGAGAGCGAGCACTCGGCGATGAGCGCCACCATCGGGGCCGCGGCGGCGGGCGCGCGCGCGATGACCGCAACCTCGAGCCAGGGGCTGGCGCTGATGTGGGAGATGCTGTACATCGCGGCGGGGCTGCGCCTGCCGATCGTAATGCCGATGGTGAACCGCACGCTGTCGGCGCCGCTGAACATCCACTGCGATCACTCCGACAGCATGGGCGCGCGCGATTCCGGCTGGATTCAGGTCTACTGCGAGGACTCGCAGGAGGTGTACGACAGCCTCATCCAGGCGGTGCGCATCGCCGAGCACCCGGAGGTGCTCAACCCGATCATGGTATGCCTGGACGGTTTCATCCTCAGCCACGCCATGATGGGCGTGCAGGTTTACCCCGACGACGAAGTGCGCGATTTCGTGGGCATTCGCGAGCCGCACTACACGCTGCTCAACGCGCGCCAGCCCATCACCGTCGGCGCCATCGACATGTTCGACTACTACTTCGAGCACAAGCGCGCGAACGCCGAGATCATGCGCACCTGCAAGCCGCACTTGCAAGGGGTGTTCGACGCCTTCGCCGACCGCTTCGGCACCCGCTACGGGTTCCTCGAGGCGTATCGGCTGGACGACGCGGAGCGGGCGGTGATCGTGCTCGGGTCGACGGCGGGAACCGCGCGCGTGGTGGTGGACGAGCTGCGCGCGGCGGGCGAGCCGGTGGGCGTGCTCAACCTGCGCGTGTTCCGCCCGTTCCCCGCCGAGGAGCTGATCGACGCGCTGGCGCACGTGCGCGGCATCGCGGTGCTCGACCGCGCGGAGGCGATGGCGGGCTTGAGCGGCCCCCTGTTCTTCGAGGTCCGCTCCGCCCTCTACGACCTCGCCCCGCGCCCGACCGTCACCGGGTACGTGTACGGCCTGGGCGGGCGCGACATCCGCACCGAGGATATCGCGGCCGTGTTTCACGAACTCAAGGACGACATCGCGGCCGGGCGCAGGGACCAGCGCTGCCGCTACATCGGCGTGCGCGAGTAGGGGAAATCGAACCGCAGAGGACGCGGAGAACGCAGAGTCAATCTGCGAAATCTGCGGATAATACGCGGATACTCTCAGGAGGAGTTGAATGCCTAGCGTTAAGGAACTGATATCGCGGCCGACGATTTTCACCGGCGGCCATCGGGCGTGTGCGGGCTGCGGCGCCGCCATAACCTTCCGCATGCTGCTGGAGACACCCGCCGTGCCCGTCGTCGCCGCCATCTCCACCGGCTGCATGGAGGTGGTCTCGACCATCTTCCCGTTCACCGCGTGGAAGTGCTCGTACATCCACAGCGCGTTCGAGAACTCCGCCTCCACCATGTCGGGCGTGGAATCGGCGTACCGCGCGCTGACCCGGCGGGGGCGCCTCGACCAGGAGTTCCGCTTCATCGCCATGGGCGGCGACGGCGGCACCTACGACATCGGCTTTCAGGCCCTGTCGGGCGCGATGGAGCGCGGCCACCGCATGCTCTACGTATGCTACGACAACCAGGCGTACATGAACACCGGCATCCAGCGCTCGAGCGCCACGCCGATGTGGGCGCACACCACCACCAGCCCGGCGGGCGAGGTGGCGACCGGCAAGCGCGAGGCGCGCAAGGACATCACTGCGGTCATGGTCGCACACGAGATACCGTACGCGGCGCAAGGGACGCCGGCGATGTGGTCGGACCTGGTGCGCAAGGTCGAGAAGGCGCTCGACACCGACGGCCCGACATTCATCAACGTGCTCGCGCCGTGCCCGCTGGGGTGGGGCTTCCCCACGCAGGACACGATCGCCATCTCGCGCGAGGCGGTGGACACGTGCTTCTGGCCGCTGTACGAGGTGGTCAACGGCGAGTACAAGATCACCTACAAGCCGAAGGAGAAGAAGCCGCTGGTGGATTTCCTGAAGCAGCAGACGCGCTACCGCCACCTGTTCCGGAAGGGCGGCGAGCACCTCCTGGAGGACATCCAGCGGCACGTGGATTTCAAGTGGGCGCGGCTGCTCAAGCTGGCCGGGAAGGAGGCGGCGTAGCTGGATTGGCGCTCGCGGCACGGCCGCGTGGCAGCGGCAAGGGTCGAGGCAGGAGACAAGCCGCCGCCGCTGAAGCGATGGCGGCCCGGGCTCCCGCCCTACGGGAATGAGCATACTTTGCGGAAGGATCACCCACCGATGACAATGCTGCGCGACCAACTGGTGCGGCAGGGGAACACGCTCTTCCGCTGGCGCACCTACGTGCCGCTTGTGGTGCTGCCGATGCTCTTTGTGGCGCTGCACCACGCGGGCGCGCTGGAGCGGGTCGCGGGCGAGCGGGTTGACTTCTACTGGAAGCTGCTGTGCTTGTTGATCGCCGGGGTGGGAATCGCGGTGCGCTGCGTGGTCGGCGGGTTCGTCCCCGGCGGCACATCGGGGCGCAACACCGAGGAGCAACTGGCCGCCAGCCTGAACACGACAGGGATGTACTCGGTCGTGCGGCACCCGTTGTATCTCGGTAACTTCCTGTGCATGCTGGGCGTCGTGCTCGCCCTGGAGGTGTGGTGGTTCGTCGTCATCTGCTGCCTGGCGTTCTGGTTATACTACGAGCGCATCATCCTCGCCGAAGAAGAGTTCCTCCGTCAGCAGTTCGGGGAGGAGTTTGAGGGGTGGGCGAGCGTGACCCCCGCCTTCATCCCCAGGCTCGGACGGTGGCGCGCACCGACCTTGCGGTTCTCGTGGAAGACGATGCTGCGGCGGGAATTCAGCGGCGCCTGCCTGCTCGCCGCGTCGTTCATCCTGGTCAAGGTGCTCGGCGACGGCTTCGGGAAGCACGAGTGGACGCTCGACCTGAGCACCATCATCGTTTTCCTCGCCGGCCTGTGCGCCTACCTGACGCTGGCGATACTGAAAAGGAAAACCAGGCTGCTGCACGTCGAAGGGCGGTAGGCCGCGCACAAAGCGGGCGTCCGTTGCAGCCGCGAGGCGGGTACTCAATTCGGCGGCTCGCGGCGCTCCCTTCGCCACTCAAGGACAAGCCTTAGCCCGGATTATTCATGCTCCTGGTGGCGCAGAGCTTGCCCTGAGCCTGCCGAAGGGTTTCTAACCCAGATTATGCGTAATGAGCGTGATGCATTCACCCAGCGAGTGATGTCACCGTGAGCCCTTCGCGGGTGTCACCCTGAGCGCAGCGAAGGGTCTTGGCCCGGCTCAGGATGAACTCCGCGAAGGATCTTGGTGGCGCGCTCTGGGTAAACTCCGCGAAGGGTCTTGCCATCGCGGTTGCACATTCCCTGCCAAGATTCTTCGCTATCGCTCAGAATGACAGCGTCGTGGGCCTACGCATAATCCGGGTCTAACCTGCGAAGAATGAAC
>Ga0315279_10010967_pt1 | contig 10566 bp, 8 predicted proteins | sample YL17G06_20_MG_FD_203694 | JGI IMG/M metagenome (GOLD analysis project Ga0315279, IMG submission 203694) | Sediment microbial communities from Yellowstone Lake, YNP, Wyoming, USA - YL17G06_20 | ecosystem: Environmental > Aquatic > Freshwater > Lake > Sediment | place: USA: Wyoming | collected...
ATCTTTATTGAACTTCTTCTCAGCCATATTAAACCTCCCTGATTTTTTCTTTGAGGATCGCTTCGCTCGAGGAACGTTTCACTTGAGGCAAAATCTTTTGCCTCCAACCTCAAGTCCCGTTTACGGGACGCTCCTCCAGCCTTTAACTTTTTTCAGTTTGCGGAATCATACTCATCCATAGATTAATGATAAAGAGAAAACCGGTAACTGTCTGCCCAACCCCGAATAGAATCGCAAAATTGTGCCAGACCCCGCCCTGGGAAACCTCCAAAATCCACGAAAGGGAGAGACCAACGAGTGTGATATTGGCAAGCCACACCTGAATATTACCGAGAAGATGACTGTAAACCGGTCTTCCCATAAATCGGGGAAGAATATGATATCCCACGCCGTAGATCATCATGGCCATAAATCCCAGAAGAAGAATATGGACATGAACCCGTGTAATGGTAAATCGAATATCAGGCGAAAAAACCATACATACTCCCATAATGGCTCCGATACCGAGATAGATCAGACTTGCCTTGACAAACGCCTTTGCATATTTATCCATTCCAATTCCTCCATATTATTACAGGTCTTTTTATACAGCCTCTACTCTTATCACCTCAGGGACCGCCCTTTTTATCGTTTGCTCTACCCCACGGGTGAGAGTCATTTGTGACATGGGGCACCCGCCACAAGCGCCTTTTAATCTGACCTTGACAATTCCGTCCATCACATCGACTAACTCCACATCGCCCCCGTCGGCCTGTAAAGCCGGCCTGATTGTCTGTAACGCCTTTTCAATTTTTTCTTTCATCTCTTTTCTCCTTTCGTTAAAGTTTCCTAACCTCCCCCCTATCCCTCTGAATCTATATCTTAGCCACCGTGGATGAGCATCGGTAAACATCGGGTACATACCCAAAGATCCTGCCCGTCCTTCCGGCATGGAAGCAATACACCCTCGTGTTCTGTTTTATGACAAATGAAACAGGTGATCTCTTTTTTCTCAGCCATCTTTATTCTCCTTTTAAATTAAATTTAATCTTTCTTTAACCAGAGTGCATTGACTTAGATCAAATAGTGATAGAGCATGTCCACACGGCCATGTCTTACCATGTACATTCCAGAAAACTTCATGACTTCTCGAATCTTTGCTTTATAATCACCATGGTAGCATTGGGTCTCACATTTCTTGCACATGGGCTTGGGATCATGAGGGCACTTCAACCTCATCGTCAATCCATACGTGAGAAGCTGTGAACAATCCGGGCAGAGGGAAATCTCTTTCTTTTCAATCTCCTTGATATCGAAAAGTATAAATGAAAAGGGAACCCTCTCGCCATTGTGATTCTCCCTGCAATAGATCCCTACAAACTTCATCAATGTCCGGATGTCATCCTTTTCTTTTTCTGAAAATTCGACCTTTTTCAACATCTGTTTATTCCCCCTCATTTAAAATTATTTATAGCATTTAAATAGAAATCATGCCTTGACCTAAGTCAAGAGTTGGATGGATGGAGTCGAATTTCAATAACCTATTAAATTTGCAAGGGAATTTGATAGAACAGAGGGGAACCCGAGATCTAAGAAAGGGAGCTGACCTAAGGGGTTTCTTTCCCAGAAAATAACCATTCCCGATCGAAGTACCTTTTGGACATTAAAAAGGCTTGGACGAATTGCGAGATATTCATAGACCACCAGACCGAAATTGGCCCGAATCCAAAGAGCACTACAAAAATATAGCTCAATGGTATCCTCACAAACCATACACTCAAGGCAACCCGTATCATCACGCTTCTCGTATCTCCCGCTCCATTCAAACCTCCACCCAGAATAATCCCCCAAGCCATAAATGGCTCACTGATCATGCTGACATAGATATATTTCATGCTCTCCCTGGTCACAATTTCATTGTCCGAAAGGAACGAGGCGATCCATCGAGCATTCAAAATCACTGCGATGGCCATCATGGTAACAATAAGGACCCCAATCGCAGCGGTGATGAATCCGCTTCGAAAGACATCTTCCTTTTTCTTCTCACCCAACAGATTCCCAACGATCACCGCATTCGCCATGTTGAATCCGAACACCGGAAGGTAGATGACCGATTCGATCCTGAGGCCGGTTGTTAGGGCAGCGAGAATTTCAACTCTGTTCTCAGGCAGAGCACTCAAAATCAGGAAAAGGACCATTGAAGAAAGCTGCCACAACACCTGAAGCATTCCAATGGGCCAACCAATACCGACCATCTTCTTAACCATATTTATAGAAAAATTCTTCTCACCAATCATGACCTTTCTGACATAGGCCAAGTTGATCATGCTCCCGATGAAGACACTCGAAGCGGTCGCGGCAGCAATTCCTTTGAAGCTGAGGGAAGTATGGAACACCAGAAAAAAATTGAGAGCGATGTTGATCACGCACACAAGAGCCATCGTTTTCAAGGATCTTTTGACCATCTGACAAGATCTCAAGATCCCATTGCAGTTGATGAGAAGATAGTGAAAAATTAAACCCAAGGCGTAGATCTCGATGAAAGGTACGGCAAAATGCTTGAGTTCTTTAGGAATATTGAGAAGTCTGATCATTTCAGGACTTAAAAAGATGCCGGTTACTGCAAGGACAATTCCAGCCCCTACGGCTGTGACAAGAGAAGAAAAAACGGCTGCGGTCAATTCGGTTTTATCTCCGGAAGTGTATAATCTCGAAACGACCGAGACTGTACCCACAGTCAGGGCGTTGGCAATAACGATAAGAATGAAATAGAGTTGGATGACAAAACCATAGGTGGCTTGAATCTCTTTACTTACTTTGCCTGCAATATAGACATCCGTCAGGCCGATCAAGAATTCAAAGACCATGATCAGCGTCAAAGGCCAGCTCACTGACCAGCTTCGGGAGATGAAGGATTTTATGTCTTCTCTCTTAACGAATGTGATTAATCTTTTCACTTCCCACCTTGGCGATAGCAAGAAACTTCCACGCCATCCCTGAAACTTATTTAAAAAAATGGAGCTATTCTTTCATTCTTGTTTACGGTAATCATAAACCCCTCTTCCACTCTTCCGGCCGAGGCGTCCGGCTTTGACCAATTGAACGAGAAGCGGAGCAGGTCGATATTTTTCACCCAATTCTTTATGGAAAGTTCTCATACAATTAAGAAGGATATCCAGCCCAAAGGCATCCGCCGCTGCCAAGGGGCCCAAAGGGAAACTAAGGCCTTTCATGCAGCACCGATCGATCTCCTCCGCACTGGCAAGAGAAGATTCCAGGACATAGAAAGCTTCATTCACCATTGGAAGATAAAGGCGGTTGATCACAAAACCCGGAGAATCCAAGACCGTAACGGCCTCCTTCCCGGACTTCGTGAGAAAATCATGAACCTTTCTGTGGGTCTCGTCCGAAGTCTCCAAGCCACGCACCAATTCAACGAGTGGAGTCAGGGCTGCCGGAATTAAGAAATGTATTCCGATACACTTTTCCGGTCGGGAAGTGACTGCCCCCATCTCGGTGATACTCAAGGTGGAGGTATTGCTTCCCAGAATGGTTTCTTTCTGGCAGATGCCATCCATTTTTTTGAATAACTCTTTTTTCACATCCATATCCTCAAAAACAGCCTCAATGGTCAACTCTACATCCGAAAGGGCTTTCGTTAAATCGGTCGTCGTGCTAACAAGGGAAAGAATTTTGTCCATCTCCTCTCTCGTCATCTTTCCCTTATTAACTTGATTGTTTAAGAATGACCTGATGGCACTGAAACCCTTTTTTACGAATGTCTCAGAAAGATCTACCATGATGGTTTGAAAACCACCTCTGGCGCAGACAATCCCGATCTGGCTCCCCATCGTTCCCATACCGACGACACCCACCTTCTTGATTTCCATCTAAGATTCTCCCTCCTTCATATAGGATGCTAATGGATTCCCCCCCATTGCAGTATTGCGACTGAGAATAATTTACCAATAATTATTCAATTTATCAATTTCATCTTTCCTTTTGTTCCTCAATAAGTTAATAATTAGCTTCAGGTATTAGGCGTACACGTCTTTAAAGAGAGGGAAGTCTGTTGATAGATTTTTTCTTCGAACCCAAGGGAATTGCTGTGGTCGGTGCGACCCCAGAACCTTATCATGGGGGGCAACATCTAGTTGTCAATCTGAACCTGGGCTATAAGGGACCCATCTACCCTGTCAATCCCAAATATAATGAGGTCCTTGGCTTGAAGTGTTATCCTAGGGTATCGGATATCGAAGGCCCTGTAGATCTTGCATTGATCTTTATTCCGGCCCAAGCTGTACCTCAGGTCTTGGAAGACTGCGTCACAGGAGGTGTGCACGGGGCAATTATCGAATCAAGTGGTTTCGCCGAAGTGGGTCCGGAAGGGAAAGCCCTGCAGGATCAATGTCTCGACATCGCTCGGAAAGGGCGACTACGAATATGGGGACCGAACTGTATGGGGCTTATTGACACATCGAGGCGATACGTCTTTTCATTTATCTTCCCGGAGGCCTGGAAAGGAGCGATGAATCCGGGTCATGTCTCTCTCATCGTTCAGAGCGGCCTTCTGTCCGCAGGCTTCATTACAACCCTCATGGCTAATAAAACCATCGAACTGGCCAAGGTTTGCTCTATCGGGAATAAAAGCGATGTTGAAGAGACCGAAATTTTGGAATACCTCCTCAAAGACCCTGCTACCAAAGTGATTGCCCTCTATCTTGAATCCTTTGTTAAAGGACGTCGTTTCTTTGAACTTGCTACCTCATCGAACAAACCAATAGTTGTGCTGAAGGGAGGGAAAAGCCCTCTCAGTGCTGAAGCTTCAGCTAGCCACACCGCTTCTCTGGCTGGCAATTATGACCTTATCAATGGAGTTTTGAGACAGGCAGGAGTTCATCAAGCAGATGACTTTTTTGAGATGGTGGATATTGCCCGGACGCTTGAAAGAGATTTTTATCTGCAACATCCTCCTCATGGAAAACCCAGAATCGCCATTTTGAGTTATAGTGGAGCATCAGGGATTGTCACCACAGATCATATGGAAAAATACGGCCTCACTTTAGCCCGTTTATCACCTCAGACCCAGAAGCAACTGGAAGAGCTGTCCCCCGCCTGGATGCCTGTTAAAAATCCGGTGGATTACTATCCCGCCATGGAAAAGCACGGCCCAGTCTTGGCTTACAAGCATGCTATTGAGGCTCTCCATAATGACCCGGAAGTGGACGGCATTATCGTCCATCTTTTTGCTGGATTTGGAATCTGGTCCTTGAGCATGAAAGAAATCTTGTCCAGTATTGAGAAGCCTCGGAAGCCCATCTTGTTCTGGCTGATAGGACCTGAAAAGGGTCGGGAGCCAACCCGATTGACCCTGGAAGAGGAAGGTTGGCCAGCTTTTTTCGAGATTCATCGCACGGTCAAGGTGATGGCCAGTCTCTTCGAAAATGATAAAAGGAGAAGAGAACCTCCGGAGATTTCATCACCCGATTTTCAAATCCCCCGCACATTGATGAAACGGGTCCATCAGGCAGATGAAAAAGGAAAAAAGGTATTGGATGAATTTGAGGCAAAGAAGTGGCTCAAGGCGATGAACCTGAAAGTGGTTAAGGAAGTGGCTGCAAAAAGTCTTGAAGAAGCCCTTCGGGCGGCAAAAAAGATGGGCTATCCAATCGTCCTGAAGGGAATCGTTGAGGGACAGGTCCACAAGACCGAATCCGGCTTGGTGAAGCTGGACCTTCAGAATGCTGATCAACTTAAATCGGCTTACAGAAAAATGCTCCGTCTCAAAATGAAACCGAAATCTTTTTTAATCCAACCCATGCTGAAAGGTGATCTCGAGCTGATTGCAGGAATCGTTCGAGACCCTCAGTTTGGACCCGCAGCCATGCTCGGATTGGGTGGAGTTTGGGCAGAGGTTTACAAGGATGTGGTGTTCAGAATGGTTCCACTCAATAAGGAAGAAATATTTGAAGTGATCTCAGATTTAAAAGGACAGGTTTTGCTGAAAGGATATCGTGGTTCAAAACCGGTGAATATGGAGAGCCTTGCCGATTGGTTAATCAAGTTGGGATGGCTTGCTCTGAGGTTTGAAAAAATTCAGGAGATCGATGTCAATCCACTCCTGATCGTTAATGGAGAACCCGTGGCCGTCGATGCTACGATTGTTTTAACTTCCTCTCTTTCCCCGTAATCAAACGAAAAGTTCGCATCCCCCGGCAAAGCATCCTTCCCCAGAAAGGAGAGGAGGTTTTTCGTCCGTCTGGATGGATGAAGCAGAAGTTTCTGCACTTAATTTTTTGCAACCTCTTTGCAAAATCGCCCTCCGGATCGTTTGGATCAAGTGGATTCTTGAAGTAATCCGGTATGTAGTATCCCAACTCGGTGTAGGTACCAGCAGAGCTTCGGGAGTGCGCTTTGATGAAGTCGGCAAAGGTTTTACGCGAGGTGACGATTCCATATTTATCCGGGTCTATCTGCCAAGGAGCTCCGGGCTCTATTTCGATGGAAAGGGCCCTCAAGCAGTTTCTCCTGCCATACCTCGTCACGATCTGGCTCCGCATCTGATAGGTATCTTTGATCTTCTCCTCGTTCTCACCCGGAATCCCATAAGTGAAAAAAACTTCAACATTGACATTTTTTGAGGTGATGTAGTCAAGCATCTCAAGATATTCGGCGTTTGAACAGAAGAACCCCTTATTCCTTCTTCGGATCTCCTCGTTCCCTGTTTCAGGGGAAAGAGCAATGACTCTGAATTCTTCAGAAAATGTTTTGTCAAACTCATCGACAAACTCCTTTGAAGTCACTCCCGTGGCTTCATGCATCCAACCGAGTTTCTTGGTGAGCCCTTCTTCACGTATTCTTCTGAAAAGTCCTACAAAATAGCTCTGATCATTGGGAGTGGGATCAAACACCGTATACATCGCCTGGTAGCCATGCCCGAGTGCTTGCCTGATATCCGCGATGACCGCATCATAAGGGCGCCATGAAACCTTCCCTCTGCGGGAAATGCGTTCTTTTTGTGGCGTGAAAGAACCTCCACACCACGTACAGTCGAAGGCGCAACCTCTGCCCACACAGAGCGGAAACAGTTTGCTCCGAGCCGTGAACATTTTAAAATTCAGTTCCTTTGATATTCCTTTCACCACAATAAAAGGTAGCGATACGAAATCAATATAGGTCCTAAAATTTTCGAGAAGCTCCATGTTGGCGAATCGGAGATTGTTCAACATTTTTTCATCAGCCCAGTACACCGTCTCGTTGGAAACCACCTCGCCCTTGTTCGCTTTCCACGTCAGATTGGGCACGCCGCTCAAGTCACGCTTCCCTTCCTTCACCTTTCTAACGATTTCGAGGAGTGGAACCTCTGCATCGCCCCGAATAACGGCGTCAACACAATCAAAGTCGCGGACAATCTCATCGTGAAAGAAACTTGCAGTTGAGCCACCAAGGACGATGTATGAATTTGGAAGAAGCTTTCGGATTGTCTTACATGTCTCCATCACATCGTGGGCCTGATAATGCCAATGGAGGGAAAGGGCTATGACCGGTGGGTCGGAAGAATTCAGGCTCTCCTCCAGTTTCCAAGAATCTCTATTCATCTTCTCAACGCCTTGATGGAGGACGCGAGTATTGATTCCGTTCCGATCAAGATAATCGGCAATCCCCAGCAACCCGAGGGGCATATAGTTCACCCACATGAATTGCCCGACCGGTTTGTAGTAGTTTTTAAACTTCGGGGTGTGGATAATGAGACAGTCCAGTCCTCTCATCTTTGTCTCCTTTTTTTGTGGCCGATGGTGTTGTGGCTATAAATTTTACTTATTGATTTGCTTCGGGACCCCCACCCGAATTTAACAAATTATAAATTCCTCAACTGATCTCTGTCAAATTTTATGTACCTCGATGCTCTGCCCTATCCCCTTTTCGCAATTCTGGACTAGAGGCCCCAGTACACCTGCCGTTCTTGCATAAAGGTTAAAATAGACGGTTTGAATGCCTCCTGCTGCAATAAACATTTTCTCAAAGGAGTCCGGGTGAAGGAATTGGATTCGTTTCCACCTAACGTGTAGAAAATTATTTTATTTTCGTATCGGAAAGCACATCGCTAAGGTAAGATCAGATTTTCAAACCCGAGGCAAGTTCTTCCAGGGTCTCTCGATTTAAGATGAGTATTCTGTTCTTCTTCACATCAATAATTCCCTTGGCTTTCATCTTTGCCAAGGTCCTCGAAAGGGTCTCACTGATCGTCCCCAATTTTGAGGCCAGTTGAGTTTTACTCAAATCCAATTCAACCTCCTTGGGGCTTCTTCCTTCTTTTGCTGATTTCAAAGATAGATCGATCAAGTATTTTGCAATTCTCGAGGAGACCTCTTTGAGGGAGAGTTCCTCGATCAGGGATGCGAATCTTCTTAAATAGTGAGAAAGCGAGACAATCATGTTGATGCTAAGCTGTGGATTCCTCCCAATCAACTGGATAAAATCTCTCTTGGGAAAAAAGAGAAGTTGACAATCACTCAACGCCTCGGCAAAAGCTGGATAACTCCCTTCGAGAAAGAGAGCTGCTTCTGCAAAAGCATCTGGTGCGGAGACCACATGGAGAATCTGCTCTTTGCCCTCCGGTGAAATCTTATAAAGCTTCACCTTCCCAGAAAGGATGACATAAAATCCCTTTGCCTCATCCCCATCTGAGAATAGAACTTCTTTTTTCCCAACCTGCTTGAGTGAAGCAATCGCCCTGACCCTTTTCAGTTCTTCTTCTTTCAAACCAGCAAAAAGAGGACATCGTTTTAATTGATCAGTAGACATATTAATTTCCTTTTGAGATTTAACATTTAAGTACTGATAACCCTACAGTTTTTTTATCATTTTTTCAAGAAAAAAGAGGCCTTCCCCAACCCAATTAAAGGATTTAATTAATTATTTCAATAGGTTGGAAGATTATAAGACGACCACATCTCGTCTATTTCATTTACTCATGAATGAATACATGATATTGAAATGAAAGATAGATTATGTTAATCTTGGTTGAAATTTAACAATACTGGAGGAAAATTTTTGAGTTCTCTTTATAAAAATCTGGTCTTTTGGGGAATTATCTTTGTCATCATGATCATCCTCTTTAACCTTTTTTATGGCAAACCACGTCAAACGGTCTTAGATAAAAATTATTCGGAATTCATCTCTGCTGTGGAGAACAATCGGGTTCAGAAAGTAGAGGCACAAGGCAGAAACATCACTTGGATAGATACAGAAGGAAAATATTTCAAAACCTATGCCCCTGAAGATCCCGAGATGATTAAACTTCTCAGGGATAAGAAAGTAGTCATCAATGCAAAGAAAGAAAGTGACACTTCTTTCATGCAGATCATCATCACCTGGGCTCCAATGATTCTTCTGATCGGTGTCTGGCTCTTCTTCATGAGGCAGATGCAGATTGGCGGTGGAAAGGCCCTTTCCTTTGGGAAGAGTAAAGCCAAAATCCTCACTAAAGAACACCATCAGGTGACTTTCGAAAACGTCGCTGGAATTGAAGAAGCGAAAGATGAGTTGGAGGAGATCATTGCCTTTCTCAGAGACCCCAAGAAATTTACAAAGCTGGGTGGAAGGATCCCCAAAGGAGTTCTTCTGATCGGTGCCCCTGGAACGGGCAAGACGCTTCTGGCCCGGGCAATTGCGGGTGAAGCTGACGTTCCCTTCTTCAGTATCAGCGGTTCTGATTTCGTTGAGATGTTTGTCGGGGTTGGGGCCTCACGGGTGCGAGACCTCTTCCTTCAAGGGAAACGCAATGCCCCTTGCATCATTTTCATTGACGAAATCGACGCCGTTGGGAGGCATCGAGGAGCCGGCTTGGGTGGGGGCCACGATGAGCGAGAACAGACCCTAAATCAATTGTTGGTTGAAATGGATGGTTTTGAATCGAATGAAGGTGTCATTTTAATCGCGGCAACAAACCGGCCTGATGTCTTGGACCCTGCCCTGCTAAGGCCAGGCCGTTTTGATCGCCAAGTGGTTGTGCCTGTTCCTGATGTGAAGGGAAGAGAGGAAATTCTAAAGGTTCACTCTAAAAAGATACCGTTAGCTGAGGATGTCAATCTCACCCTCTTGGCCAGGGGAACCCCTGGATTTACTGGAGCTGATCTGGAGAACCTCGTGAACGAAGCTGCTCTACTGGCTGCCCGATTAGGAAAGGAACGGGTTGAGATGGCTGACCTGGACCAGGCTAAAGATAAAGTCATGATGGGTGTGGAACGGAAATCCATGATCATTCCTCTTGAAGAGCGAAGAATTACTGCTTATCACGAGGCAGGCCACACCTTGGTGGCTAAGATGATTCCTGGAACAGACCCTATTCATAAAGTAACGATTATCCCAAGAGGACGCGCCCTTGGAATCACTCAACAGCTGCCCATCGATGAAAAGCATACCTATCCAAAAAACTACTTACTGAACAATATTGCAATTATGATGGGAGGAAGGGTAGCAGAAGAATTGGTGTTGAACAGTCAAACCACCGGTGCGGGGAATGACATCGAACGTTCCACAGAAATTGCCAGGAAAATGGTTTGCGAATGGGGAATGAGCGATCAT
>Ga0315279_10010968_pt1 | contig 10566 bp, 8 predicted proteins | sample YL17G06_20_MG_FD_203694 | JGI IMG/M metagenome (GOLD analysis project Ga0315279, IMG submission 203694) | Sediment microbial communities from Yellowstone Lake, YNP, Wyoming, USA - YL17G06_20 | ecosystem: Environmental > Aquatic > Freshwater > Lake > Sediment | place: USA: Wyoming | collected...
CGATGTCCAGCTTGAAGGCGATGGCGCTGAGATCGTAGGCCCCGCGGAAGGGCAGGGCGGCCAGGGCCCGGGGCGCCTGGCCCAGGCCCAGGGCGAAGCCCAGCGCGGCCGTGGCGGCGATGCCGATCAGGATCCCGCCGCGGACCTTGCGGTAGAGAAGCACGGAGATGAGAATGAACCCGAAGACCGCCAGGAGGACCTGCGGATCGCGCAGGTTCCCGATCTTGACCGGGACGTCGGGGGCGGACAGGACCGCAGCCCCGCCCCGGAGAAGCGCCTGGGGGGCCATCCCGGCGGCGGCGCTGGTGACGATCCCGGTTTCGTAGAGCCCGATGAAGGCCAGGAACAGGCCGATGCCGACGGCGAAGCTGTTTTTCAAGCTGACCGAAATGGAGTTGGCCAGCCACGCCCGCACCCGCAGGAGGGTGATCAGGGCGAAGACCAGGCCGCTGACGAAGACCGCCCCCAGGCGCAGCTGCCAGCCGATGCCCATGGCCGCCAGGCCGAAGGCGATGAAGGCGTTTTCGCCCATGTAGGGGGCCACGGCGATGGGACGGTTGGCGTAGAGCCCCATCAGCAGGGAGCCGAAGGCCGCGGCCAGGATCGTAGCCACCGTGCTCGGCCCGCGGGGGATGCCGGCGAAGCTCAGAATGGCCGGATTGACGACGATGATGTAGGCCATCGTCACGAATGTCGTCGCCCCGCCGAGGATCTCGGTCCGCACGGTCGAGCCCTTTTCCCGGATCTTGAAGAACCGCGTCGTCCATCCTTCGGCCACGGAAACTCTCCTGGCGGCAATTACTAAGCCGGGCGGAATATATTTGACCCCGGATGTCTTTGCCGCCCGGCTAGTACTCGGGGAGCAGTAAGGATTATGTAACATATTTACTGCTCCCCGTAGTATATCAAGAAAATCGTTCCCTGAATCGGGTCGGCAGGACCCTGCGCCGCTCAAGGCGATTTGTGCTATAATAACACCTTCCTATTGAGAAAATCCTTAGAGGGAGTATCCCCGAATGTGCGGTGTGCTCGGACTCTGGGCCAACGAGCCGGTCTTCCCCCTTCTTTATCAGGGACTGCTGGGCATCCAGCACCGGGGGCAGGATTCGGCCGGCATCGTCACGTATGACGGCCGCTTTCATACCAAGAAAGGCAACGGCCTGGTCCGCGACATCTTCACCGAGGAGCACGCCAAGCGGCTGACCGGTGACATCGGCATCGGCCATACCCGCTATCCGACGATCGGCGGGGGCCGCGGCGAGGACGCCCAGCCCTTCCAGCTCAACTCGCCCTTCGGCATCATCATGGCCCACAACGGCAACGTGGTGAATTACCAGGAGCTGAAAAAATCGCTCTTCGAGGAGCACCACCGCCTGCTCAATTCCGACAACGACGTGGAGACCATCCTCAACGTCTTCGCCCAGGAGCTCGAGCAGCAGCATGCCGCAATACTCCTGCCCGAGCACGTCTTCAAGGCGGTCAAGGGCGTTTACGACCGCGTCGTGGGGAGCTATTCGGTCGTGGCCTATATCGCCGGGCAGGGCCTGGTCGCCTTCCGCGATCCTTTCGGCATCAAGCCGCTGGTCTGGGGCGTACGCCGCGACGGCCCCAAGCCGACGATCGCTTTCGCCTCGGAGAGCGTCTCGCTCAACATCATGGGCATCGACGAAATCAAGGATGTCGAAGCCGGCCAGGTCATCTTCGTCGACAAAGAGCGCCTGATCCATAAGCAGACCCTGGCCTCCAAGCCCCATTCGCCCTGCCTCTTCGAGTGGGTCTATTTCGCCCGGCCCGACTCGTTCATCGACGAGGCCAACGTCTATCGCGTGCGGGTCGAGCTGGGGAAGCTTTTGGCCGAGGAGATCCGCGGGCTGGGGCTGGAGATCGACGTGGTCGTGCCCGTGCCGGACTCGTCGCGCGACGCGGCCATCGAGATCGCCCGCAAGCTCAACCTGCCCTACCGCGAAGCCCTGGTCAAAAACCGCTACATCGGCCGGACCTTCATCATGCCCGGCCAGGACGAGCGCCGGAAATCCATCCGGCTCAAGCTCAATCCCATCGCCGCGGAGTTCAAGGACAAGAAGATCCTGCTCGTCGACGACAGCATCGTCCGCGGCACGACGTCGCGGGCCATCGTCCGGATGGTCCGCCAATGCGGGGCCAAGCGGGTCTATTTCGCCTCGACGTCGCCGCCGCTGCGACACCCCTGCGTCTACGGCATCGACATGCAGACGCGCACCGAGTTCGTCGCCCGCAACCGCGACCTGGACCAGATCGCCGCGTTTATGGGCGCCGACCGGGTCATCTACCAGACGCTGGACAACTTGAAGAGGGCGGTGCGGTCGGAAAACCCCCATCTGGCGCATTTCTGCGCCGCCTGCTTCGACGGCGATTATATCACGGGCGATATCACGCCGGAGATGCTCCAGACGATCGAAACCGAGCGCCAATCCCTCCGCGAGAGCCAGCTCGACCTCAACCTGAACCGCTGATCCGCCTTCTCAATTCCGCCCGAATATGATATCTTTAGCCGCGTTTTTCAGCCTGAAGGAGACCGTGACATGAATATCCTGATCACCGGCATCACCGGTTTCGCCGGGAGCCATCTCGCCGAATACATCCTCGCCCACCACCCCGGCGTCAAGGTCCACGGCATCATCCGCTGGCGCAGCCGGATGGACAACGTCGCCGGCATCCTGGGCCAGGTCGAGCTGCACGAAGCCGATCTCAAGGACATGGTCTCCCTGAAAAAAGTCCTGGCCGCCTGCCGGCCCGAGCGCATCTTCCACCTGGCCGCCCAGAGCTTCGTCCCGACGTCCTGGCGCCTGCCGGCCGAGACGTTCATGATCAACGCCGTCGGCCAGATCAACCTCTTCGAGGCCGTCCTCGACCTCAAGCTCGATCCGCGCATCCAGATCGCCGGCTCGAGCGAGGAATACGGCATGGTCCATCCCGATGAAGTGCCGATGAAGGAGACAAACCCCCTCCGGCCCCTCTCGCCCTACGCCGTGAGCAAGGTCGCCCAGGACCTGCTCGGCTACCAATATTTCAAGAGCTACGGCCTCAAGGTCATCCGCACGCGCGGCTTCAACCACACCGGCCCGCGCCGCGGCGACGTCTTCGTCACCTCCAATTTCTCCAAACAGGTGGCCGAGATCGAAAAGGGCAAGCGCGAGCCGGTCATCCACGTCGGCAACCTCGACGCCAGGCGCGACTTCACCGACGTCCGCGACATGGTCCGCGCCTACTGGCTGGCCGCCGAAAAGGGCGAGCCCGGCGACGTCTACAATATCGGGTCGGGCACGGCCATTTCCATGCACCGGCTGTTGGAGATGCTGACCGCCCTGAGCCGGACCAAGCTCCGCATCCAGGTCGATCCCGAGCGCCTGCGGCCCTCGGACGTCCAGATCCTGCTGGCCGACAACTCCAAGTTCCGCGCCCTGACCGGCTGGGCGCCGACGATCCCCTTCGAAAAAACGCTGGCCGACCTGCTCGATTACTGGCGGGAACGGGTTTGAAAAGGATCTTCATCACCGGCGCGACCGGCTTCGCCGGGCGGCACCTCATCGCCGCCCTCAACGGAGCGGGCGGCGCCGCAAGAGCGGAAATCTTCGGCTCGTGCTTTCCCGAGCGGCCCGAGAGCTGCTCCGATTTGTGCGCCGACGCGCCGAACACGCGGCTCCTCCATCTCAACCTGCGCAACGGCGGCCAGGCCGTCGACGTGGTCAAGGCGGTCAAGCCTGATTGGATTCTCCATCTCGCCGCGCTGTCCCAGGTGCGGCTGTCGTGGGAGAAGCGCCGCGAGGTCTTCGACACGAACCTGCTGGGCACGTACAACCTGTTCGAGGCGGCCCGCCTGCACGCTCCCAAGGCGAGGGTCCTTTTCGTCAGCTCCTCGGACGTCTACGGCTTTCTCACGCCGCACCGGCGTCGCCTTCGGGAAACGGACGGCGGCAGCGTCGTCAGCCCGTACGCCTTCACCAAGAAAAGCGGCGAGCTGCTGAGCGAGTTCTACGCCCTGCGCGAAAAACTTCCGGTCATTGTCGCCCGCCCCTTCCCCCACACCGGGCCGGGGCAGACGCCCGTCTTCGTCTGCGCGGACTGGGCCCGCCAGGTCGCGCTGATCGAGAAATTCAAGCGGCACGAAGTGGAAACGGCGGGGAAGCGCGGCCGCGCGGCGGGCCGGCGACGCGACCTGCCGGTGATGCATGTCGGCAATCTCACCCTGCGACGCGATTACATGGATGTCCGCGACGTCGTGCGGGCGTATATCCTGCTGATGAAGAAGGGCCGGCCCGGCGAGATCTACAACGTCAGCTCGGGCCGGGCGCCCAGCCTGGAGTGGATCCTCAAGACGCTGATCTCGTTCTCCAAGCGCCGGATCGTCTACGAGGTCGATCCGGCCCGCGTGCGCGAAGTGGATATCCCGTTTTTGGCCGGCGACAACCGCAAGATCCGCAGGGAAACGGGCTGGGAGCCGAAGATCCCGCTGGCCCGCACGCTTGGCGACATGCTTGAATACTGGCGCGCCCGCGTCTGATCCTAGGAGAGAAGGATCCATGGCCGCGCGGCGCCTCGTCTTTTCCTCGACCTACAGCAATTACGGGGTCTCCCCCGACGGCCTTCCGGTTAACGAGGAATCGCCCCTCTCGCCCCAGTCGCTCTATGCCGACACGAAAATCGCGGCCGAACGGTTTCTTTTGGAGCGCGCACCCGCGTCCGCCTGCGCGCCCGTCATCCTGCGCTTTTCCACGGTCTTCGGCCCCTCGCCGCGCACGCGCTTCGACCTCATCATCAACCAGTTCGTCTGGCAGGCGGTCACCGAGAAAAAGCTCGTCATCTACCAGAAGGACTATAACCGCTCCTTCGTCCATGTCGGAGACATAAGCCGGGCCGTCATGGCCGCGCTCGACGCCTCCGAGGACAAGACCCGCGGGCGGATCTTCAACGTCGGCAGAAACGACGGCAATTACACCAAGGCCGAAATCGTCTCTCTCATCGAGCGCGAGGTGTCGGGCCTTCTCGTCGAGTACCGCGATCTAAGCTTCGACGGCGACATGCGCGACGTGCGCGTCTCGTTCGACCGGATCGAGCGGACGCTGGGCTGGAAGGCGCGCGTCTCCGTGCCGGAAGGCGTGCGCGAGATGGTCGACTTGATCCGCTCGGGAATGCTTAAAAAAATTTAAGGGCGATAGCCGGGCTTAAATCGAGAGCGGAATTTCGATGTAATCCACTTGGGTACGGGGCGGGGGGATCGAAAGTCCGTCTTTTTTCATCCCGGCCAAATGCATCCGGATCGCTTTTTTCAACTCGAGAACGACTTTCCTGGCCGTCTTTCCCGTAGCGACGCATCCCGGGAGATCCGGGCAATAGGCGCAAAAATTGCCGTCTGCGATTTCGATGACGATGGAATAGCGCACTCTAATTTTCACCTTTCCATTTTAAGCCCGCTTGCTTAAAAATGCTATTCAATGTCCCCCTGGCCAAATCATCATTCGCATGTCCGGCTATGGTCACGAGCCCTTTTTCCATCGGCTGTTTAAATTGTTTCCCTGGGATTTTTCGGTCATGTCCCTCCATTCTTTTTAAATTTGTATTGGCTTAATAGCCGGGCGAAGAGCGTTCGGGGAAAAACCCGTGCGACGACGGAGCGGGCATGGTTTTTCGCCGCAGGCGAAAAGAGCGCAGGAGGAGCGTCGGACACCGTTTTTTCATAAAAACGGTGCGGGGAAAACGAGCGTGTTTTTCCCCGAATGCTTTGAGCCTGGCATTCATGCTAATTGGAGGACGACGGCGAGTTGGATTTTTTCTCATCGATCCGTTATGATTCCCGTCGCCGGGACGCGCTGACGGTCGAGCGCCCCGCGGCGAGGTGACCATGATCGACGGCGTGAAAGTCAAAAAGCTCCGCGTCATCCCCGACGAGCGCGGGCGGCTGATGGAAATCCTGCGGAGAGACGACGAGATTTTCGAAAAATTCGGCCAGGTCTACTTGTCGTCGACCTACCCGGGTGTGGTCAAAGGCTGGCACATGCATTTGAAGCAGGCCGACAACATCTGCTGCGTCCACGGCATGCTCAAGCTGGTTGTTTACGACGGGCGCGAGGGATCGCCGACCAAGGGCAGGATCGACGAATTTTTCATCGGCGAGCATAACCCCATGGTCATCCACATCCCGCCGCGGCTCTACCACGGCTGGATGTGCATCAGCGAGCGGGAGGCGCTGGTCATCAATGCGCCGACCGAGCCGTATGATTACGCCCACCCCGACGAGCACCGCCTGCCCGCCGACGGCAGCGAAATTCCCTACGACTGGCGCCGCCAGGACAGGTGAGCTATTTTCGGTCCTTGTAATACTGCTTGTAGAACGATTTGTATTCGGCGCTTTTTTCCTTGATTTTCCGCCACCAGGCCTCGTTCTCGACGTACCACTTGACCGTGTTTTCCAGCCCGGCCTCGAAATCGATCCGGCGCTTCCAGCCCAGGGCCTTGATCTTGCGGCAGTCGACCGCGTAGCGCGTGTCGTGCCCCAGCCGGTCGGGAACGAACTTGATCAGGTCCGCCTTCTTTCCCAGCAGCTTGACGATGCGCTTGGCCACCTCGATGTTGCGCCGCTCGTCGTTGGCGCCCACGTTGTAGGCCTCGCCCGCCTGGCCCCTCAGAATGACCGTTTCGATGGCCCGGCAGTTGTCGGCGACGTGGAGCCAGTCGCGCACGTTGGCTCCCTTGCCGTAGAGCGGCAGGGGGCGGCCTTCCATGGCGTTGGTGACGAAGAGGGGGATGAACTTCTCGGGATATTGGAACGGCCCGTAATTATTGCTCGGCCGGACGATGAGCGTCGGCGTGCCGTACGTCACGTGATAGGCGTGGGCCAGCCGGTCGGCGCCGACCTTGCTGGCCGAGTAGGGAGAGGACGGGTTGAGCGCGGCCGTTTCCTTGAAAAATCCCGCGTCCCGGCTCCCGTAGACTTCGTCCGTCGAGACATGGAGGAAAAACTCGACGCGCGGCGCGTTGCGCACGGCTTCCAGAAGAACGTACGTCCCGTGGACGTCGGTCAGCACGAATTCGCCGCCGCTCACGATGGAGCGGTCGACGTGCGTCTCGGCGGCGAAATGGACGACGCCCTGGACGTACTCCATGACGCTGCGGACGAGCTCGCCGTCGCGGATGTCGCCGCGGATGAATTCGTGGCGGACGTCGCAGGCGATGTCGGCCAGGTTGTCGAGATTGCCGGCATAGGTCAGCTTGTCCAGGTTGACGATCCGCACATCCTGATATTGATCGAGAATAAAATGGATGAAATTGCTGCCGATGAAGCCCGCCCCGCCCGTGACCAGGATGGTTTTCCCGGCCAGCGCGCGCTTGTCCTTGAGGACCGCCGCTTTTTTCATTTTTTCTGTCCGCATATTTCACCTCTTAAAGGGGTCAGGGCTTACTACGGGGAGCAGTAAATATGTTACATAATCCTTACTGCTCCCCGAGTACTAGCCGGGCGACAAAGACATCCGGGGTCAACTATATTCCGCCCGGCTTAGTAACATCGTATCATTTTTGCACAAAACCCCAAATATTTAGGCCCGACCTCCGTCGGGTTCCCTTGACTTGGCCGCACGCCGCCATTATCCTAGCCCCATGAAAGGCATCATTCTCGCGGGGGGCGCCGGGACCCGTCTCTTTCCCATCACCCGGGTGGTCAGCAAGCAACTTCTTCCCGTCTATGACAAGCCGATGATCTATTATCCGCTGTCCGTTCTGATGATGGCCGGCATTCGCGATATCCTGATCATCAGCACGCCCGCAGATCTATCCCGTTTCAAGGATCTTCTCGGCGACGGGACGCAATTCGGCCTGCGTTTCTCCTATCGCGAGCAGCCGCGGCCGGAAGGGCTGGCCCAAGCTTTTCTCATCGGAGAGGAGTTCATCGCCGGCGGGCCGAGCGCGCTCGTCCTCGGCGACAATATCTTCTTCGGCCATGGGCTGTCGGAGTTTCTGCAGAGAGCCGGGAAACTCACGGAGGGCGGGCTGGTCTTCGGTTATCTCGTCCGCGACCCCCAGCGTTATGGGGTGGTCGAGTTCGACGCCGCCGGCCGCGTCCTGAGCATCGAGGAGAAGCCGGCCTGCCCCAAGTCGAACTACGCCGTGCCCGGGCTGTACTTCTACGACGAAGACGCAGCCGCCATCGCCCGTGCGCTCAAACCCTCGGCCCGCGGCGAGCTTGAAATCACGGACTTGAACCGCGAATATCTGAGGCGCGACCGGCTCCGGGTTGAGCCTCTCGGACGCGGCTTCGCCTGGCTGGATACGGGCACGCACGCTTCGCTCCTCCAGGCCTCCAATTTCGTTCAGACAATCGAGGAGCGGCAGGGCTTGAAAATCGCCTGTATCGAGGAAATTGCCTTCCGGCTCGGCTATATCGAAATCGATCAGCTGCGGAAGCTGGCCAACGGATTGGATAAAAACGAGTATGGGCAGTATCTCCTGCGCCTCGCCGATGGAGGGGGCGGGTCTTACTAAGCCGGGCGGAATATACAAAGCCGGGCGAAATATAGTTGACGTCGGATGTCTTTATCGCCCGGCTTAGTAACTATACCCTCAATATTTCTCGCCTCCCAGCATGCTGCTGGAGCGGCCGATATTGCCGATGCCCACCGAGAATCCGATCTGGAACTCGGGCGTGTCCCGGAAGAAGAACAGCCGGGCGTTGGCCTTCAGGTCGAGGCATTGATAGTGAAAAATCAGATCTCCCATCACGTAGAGGAGCTTCTTTTCCATGATATTGTAGTCGAACTCGCCCTTGCCTTCCAGGTCGAGGGCCGGGATCTTCAGCCCGGCGGAGACGCTGATCTGGTGACGGTCCCAGATGGAGGAGTACTCCAAGGGCAAGCCGTTTTGCGCGGCCTCGGCCGCACCCTTGAGCCAGGCGTTGATGCTCTTGAACCAGCTCACGCTGAGAAAGAAATCGTCCGTCGGCTGGCCGATCCCCGCCCCCAGCCGGAGGCTGGCGATGTTTTTATAATAAGGATTGTAGCCGGCCGAGAAGTCGACGCTCATCAACCGGCCCAGAAAAAACCGCAGATAGCTCGAGATCTCGCTGAACCGGGGCGGCAGGCCGTTGACCTGGTAGTAGCTCAGCGGCCCCGTCTCCGGCGCCAGGTAGAAAGTCTGGCTCAGCCCAAAGGTCAGGATCTCGCGCGGCTGCGTGTTCGGCCCCTTGCTTCGCTCTTTGATGTACAGGTGGCTGGTCAACCCGTAGGTCAATTGATGATACAGGAAATAGCCGCTCGAAGTGATGATCCGGTCGCTATTCGCGACCGGGCTGTCGTAATGGTAAGATGCGACAGGCTCGATCAGGTGCTTGATGCGGCTGTCCTTCAGCTCGAAGATCTTGAAGAAACGCGGCCCGATGAGGTCGATGCCAATGCTGTAGCGGGCGACGCCCAGCGGCACATCGGCGATTTTGGTATTTCCCGCGGCGTCGGTTTTATAGGATTGCCAATAGTAGCTGAAGGCTCCGCTCAGGGCCACGTTGGTGCTCAGCCAGGGGAAGACCGACCAGGGCAGGCTGAGGACGGGGGCGAATGAGGCGGTTTGCGTCCGCAGCTCCGTTCCCGTATCGTAGTCCGTCTTCCAACCGTACTGCCAGCTGGTGAACCCGCCGCCGAACGAGAGATAGAGCGGCCCGAGGAGCTTGATCTTGTAGGAATCGAAGCTGATCTGGGGCAGGTAGCGGAAAACGATGGAATTCGCCCCGCCGTATCCGGGAAAATAGGTCTCAGACTGCGAGGCCCGTACGCTCAGGCTGAGGATCGACCAGCTCTTGGTCATATAGATCTGCGAGCTGCGGTTGGCGACCATAGCCCGTTGGAAATTGACGTCGAACTCCCGCAGGAAGTCGAAGCTGCTCTGGTAGTCGACAGCCGCCGCCAGGCTGAACCCCCCCGGCAGGGGCTGGTTGTGGTTCCAGCGGATGATGTAGGCGTCGGCCAGCGTCCCCGCGCTGGCCCGGGCGGTCTCGTTGAATTTAAAATAAATCACGTTGAGCGACCCGCCGAATGACTTGCCGAACATGTAGTTGAATTCGGCGCCCGCCCCGACGCCCTTCTTGGCGTAATAGTCAGCCCCGGCCGTGAAATCCATGTTCCGGGCGATGGCCCAGTAAAAGCTCTCGGAGAGATAGAAGCCCTTGACCCCCGTGTAGCCGATCTCGGGTGTCAGGAAGCCGGTAGCCGCGTCCCGGGTAAGCGGATAGCGCAGGTAGGGCCAGTAGAGGACGGGCACGCTCTTGATGCGCAGAGTGGCCCCCCACATATCAATATAGTCGTCCTTCTTCAAGTTGGCCCGGGCGCTGGTGAATCCCCAACGCGGGTTGGGCTGGGTGCAGGCCGTGAAGGACATCTTGTTCATTTTATAAATGTCGCCTTCGCGCTCGAGCGAATCGGCCTGGTATAAGAAGGACGGCTCGATCATCCCGAAGGCCTTCTCCATCTTGCCCTGGGCCGTGTCCAGGTTGAATTCCAGCCGCTCCGTGGAGACAACCTCGTGGGCGGGCGCGGGCGGAGGGGGAGG
>Ga0315279_10010970_pt1 | contig 10566 bp, 10 predicted proteins | sample YL17G06_20_MG_FD_203694 | JGI IMG/M metagenome (GOLD analysis project Ga0315279, IMG submission 203694) | Sediment microbial communities from Yellowstone Lake, YNP, Wyoming, USA - YL17G06_20 | ecosystem: Environmental > Aquatic > Freshwater > Lake > Sediment | place: USA: Wyoming | collected...
TGCAAATCGGCCGGTTGTTTACCCTGGTGATCGGCGATACGGGTGTTGCCAGTCCGACCGCCGTAGCGGTGGGCGAGGTGCGCAAAGCCTGGCAGGCTGATCAGACCTTGTATGAAGCGTATTTTGACTCGATTAGCGCCATGACGCAATCGGCGCGACAGGCGATCGAGAGCGGGAGCGTAGAGCTCCTAGGTCCGTTGATGGACGCCAACCACGGCGTGCTGCGCAAGATGGGCGTTTCCAGCGCGGAGCTGGATATCCTGGTAGTGGCGGCGCGGCGCGCGGGAGCCTGGGGCGCAAAATTATCCGGTGGGGGCTGCGGAGGCAACATGGTCGCCCTGGTCCCGCCCGCGCGGGCCGAGGCGATAGCCAAAGCCCTGCAGGCCGCCGGGGCAATACGGACGATCGTGGCGGAGATAAAATAATCACAAAACTGGCAGGCGTTAAATCCGTGATTCCAAAAAACGGTTCTGGGCAACAACCCGTATTCCTCAAGCTCGGTGGCTCGTTAATCACCAACAAAGCTGTACCCCGCACGTCGCGGCCGGAGGTGCTGCGCCGGCTGGCGCAGGAGATCGCCGAGGCCAGGCAGGCCAACCCGGGACTGCGCTTGCTGCTTGGGCACGGCAGTGGCTCGTTTGGTCATGTGCCTGCCCGCCAATACGGCACCCGCCAGGGTGTGCGCACCCCTGAGCAGTGGCGCGGTTTTGCTGAGGTATGGCGGGAGGCCAATGCGCTCAACCGGCTGGTGGTGGATGGATTGCAGGATGCCGGGCTTCCGGTGGTGGCTTTTCCACCTTCAGCCAGCGTCACCACCCGCGATGGGCAGGTGGCTGCCTGGGATATTGCTCCCCTGCTAGCCGCGCTGGAGGCCGGGCTGCTGCCGTTGGTGCAGGGGGATGTGATCTTCGATACCGTACGCGGCGGGACGATCCTTTCTACCGAAGAAATATTCGAACACCTGGCGCAGCACCTGCATCCCGTCCGCCTTCTGCTGGCGGGGATCGAGCCGGGGGTGTGGAGGTTTTATCCTCCCCCATCGACCGTTAACGGAAATATGGGCGTTTGGGGCAGCGTAAGGGCGGGTTCCAAACCCGCCCCTACATCCGGGATTTTCCCCGAAATTACACCGGAAAATTATACCGAAGTGCTTCCCATCCTGGGTGGTTCGCAAGCGACTGATGTGACCGGCGGGATGGCGAGTAAGGTGCGCCAGATGCTGGCGCTGGTGCAGGCGCTTCCTGGGCTGGAGGTGTTAATCTTTTCCGGGCTAAAGCCAGGCCTGGTGCGGGAAGCATTGTTGGGGGGAATGGAAGGGACAAAGATAAGGGTATAATTTGGTTATGCAATCGCGACTTCAACTCGAACTTCTTGAAGACCAAACCCTGGCCCCTTATGGGATTCGCAGCCGTAATTCCAAAGGCCGTGCCTACCCCGAGGATGAGCCGGAATACCGCACCGCGTTCCAGCGCGACCGCGATCGCATCCTGCACACCACCGCTTTCCGCCGCCTGGAATATAAGACTCAGGTATTCATCAACTACGAGGGTGACTATTACCGCACCCGCCTGACCCACACCCTGGAAGTCGCCCAGATCGGCCGCACAACTGCCCGCGCCCTGGGCGCCAATGAAGACCTGGTCGAGACGATCTGCCTGGCGCACGATATCGGCCACCCCCCTTTTGGGCACTCAGGCGAGACGGCATTGGCGCGTTTGATGAAGGAGTACGGCGGGTTCGAGCATAACAAACAGTCGCTGCGCATCGTCACCCAGCTCGAGCGCCGCTACACCGAGTTCCCCGGACTAAACCTCACCTGGGAGACGCGCGAAGGCATCGTCAAGCACGAGTCGGAGTATGATGTGTCCGACGCGGCGGAATACAACCCGGAGCTGCGCGGCTCGCTGGAAGCTCAGATCACCAACGCCGCCGATGAGCTGGCCTACACCGCCCACGATTTAGACGATGGGCTGCGCTCGGGGATGATCACCCCCGCGATGCTGGCAAGCATCACCCTGTGGGGGATCCTTACCGAGCGGGTGGGGTGGCGCGGCCCGGACCTGGACGATCTCACCCGCCACCAGATGATCCGCCACCTGATCGATATGGAAGTCACTGACCTGGTGCACACCACGGATATGCAGCTGCGCGAAAGCGGGGTACGCTCAGCCGAGGAGTTGCAGCGCCTGCGCTATAATGTCATTGGTTACAGCGAAGAGCTAACCCGTCGCAACCGGCAGCTGAAGGATTTCCTGTATGCCAACCTGTACCGCCAGCACCGTGTGGTTCGCATGGCGGTAAAAGCGGAGCGTATCGTCTCGGACCTGTTCAATGCTTACCGTGTGGAGCCTGCTATCTTACCCCGTCATGTGCAGGATGGGATTGCCGAGCGAGGCCTGGAGTGTACGATTTGCGATTATATTGCCGGGATGACTGACCGGTATGCGGTAGAAGAACATCAAAAGTTATTCGATCCGCTGACCAGACCATAAACGGAGAACCACATGCCTGAACAAATTTATCTCACCGCTGAAGGTGCTGCCCGCCTGAAAGCAGAGCTCGAGGAACTCAAAGGGCCGGCACGCAACGCGTTGGCCCAGCGTTTACGCTCTGCGATCCAGATGGGCGATCTTTCCGAGAACGCCGATTATCATAAAGCCAAAGAAGACCAGGGATTCCTGGAGGGCCGCATTCAAGAGTTGGAGCACCTGATGCGCAATGCGGTAATTATCGATGAGCTGTCGGTTAATCATGATGAAATTGCCATTGGCTCCCATGTGACTATCCAGGAAGAAAATTATGACCCCGAAACTTATCATGTGGTTGGCTCGAAGGAAGCGGAACCTCGCAAGGGACGTATATCGAATGAATCGCCGATTGGCCGGGCCCTGATGGGCGCGAAAGTGGGCGACACGGTGTCTGCCGAAACCCCCAATGGGACGATCAAATTTAAGATTTTAAAAATCGAATGAACTGTTCATTAGTAAAGATTCTAACCAGCCCCCACCCCCCGAAGCTTCGCTGCGACCCTCTCCCCAAAAATCAGGGGAGGGGAAATAACGCAAAAACAGGTGCGGTTGTGCTTTGCACAACCGCACCTGTTTTTTCGGACTTCATCCCCCCTTCTTACAGGGAAGGGAGAGGAATTTCGCTTACTTCTGCCAGATGGCAAGTTCCAGGATGGCCTGGTCGAAGAAGCTTTCTGGAGGCAGAGCACCTTCGCCGTAGGTCATATCCACAACACGGGCTTCCAGCTTGAGGGTCTGGGTTTCCAGAACTACTTTCTCGCCAGTTTTGGCTTCTACCGGCTCGCCTTTGGCGGCCAGGCGCTGTTTGACCGCATCATCGTTGAAAGCATGGGAGCTCATCAGCACCTTCGTTACTGTCTGAATATCGTTCTTGTCGAACAGCCAGACCTCGAAGGCGGTAACTTTCTTCGGATCGCCCACGCCGATCGTTTCTGAGATACCTACACCGCACTCACCGAGGAATTCGCCGGAGGGGGAGTCGATGCTGAAGGAGTCATCAAACAGATCATCGCCTTGTTTGTAAGATGCCATGAATTGAGCGATGGGCGGCGCTTCACTGGTGCTGTAATCCGTGGCCTGGGCTTCGCGTTTCGCATCCTCGGCCTGCTGGGCGGGCGTGCGAATACCGCTGACTTTACCGCCGCGGAACAAGACGAAGACGATGATCCCGCCGGCGATCAACAACGTGACCACGCACAGCAACACCAGGATGATCCAGATCGGGAAGCCGCCTTTTTTAGCGGTTGTTTCTGCAGCCGGCTTGGCAGAGGAAGCCTTTTCAAATGCTGCGATCTCTTCAGTCTTCAGCTTGAGCGGCTCATTCTTCACACTTGCTAGTGCATCCGCTGCCTTTTTCCCCAGGTAATCCCAGCGCGCCTTGGCGGTTTGGGCATCCTGGTTCTTGATATAAGAATCGATCGCCATGCGCAGGTAATCGGTCTGATAATCCTTCTGTAACTGCTCGGGCGAGGCATTGGTCCATTTCACAGGCCACAGCCACCAGCCTAGAACAATCAACCCGATTAATATCCCGATGATGAGACTCGCGATGCCGACCAAGAGAGGCCGATTAAATTGATTGCGAACAGCATCCATTTTCATTACTCCCAGCGTAAGATTCTGAGTCTGAAAGGCCGCGCACTTTACGCTCAGCCAGTTTATCGCCTAACTGTTCTAATTTTAGACCAATGTCGCAAAATACGCAACTGTTTTGGTTTGTCAAATGAGCGGTTAAGCTTGAGGTAACATACCAGGTGCAAGACTCATGCCGATCTTGGGTTTCATGCCAACGATTCTACAGTTTCCTCTATATTGACCTGGTCCAGTGGGAATTGTTCTTCGCACTGGGTGCACTGGGCGAAATTCTTGTTGGCAATAACCAGCAGCCCACCGCACTCCGGGCACGGGCGCGGCAGGGGCTGCTTCCAGGAGGTGAAGTCGCAAGCCGGATAGTTGACGCAACCGTAGAAAATGCGCCCCCTGCGAGTTTTGCGGATCGCTATTTCGCCGCCGTCTTTCGGGCATTTGACCCCAATCTTCTCCAGCCAGGGTTCTGTATGCCGGCAGTCTGGAAAACCGCTGCAGGCGATAAACTTGCCATACCGGCCCCAACGAATAACCAGTTCCTTACCGCAGTCTGGGCACTGCCGGCCGATCGGCTCGGGACCGGTCTTCATCTCGGGCATGAGTTCCTCGGCCAGCTTCACCTGTTCGGCAAAGGGGGTATAGAATTCGCGTATCTTGGATACCCATTGGAGCTCACCCGCCGCAATCCGGTCGAGATCTGCCTCCATGTTGGCGGTAAAACCGGTATCCACGATGTTCGGGAAGTGCTCGCTGATCATATCGTTGACCAGGATACCTGTCTCGGTGGGCACCAGGCGTTTCTGGTCGCGGATGACGTAACCACGTTCTTGCAACACACCCATAATGGGCGCATAAGTAGACGGGCGACCGATGCCGAACTCCTCCAGGACATGCACCAGCGAGGCTTCCGAGTAGCGCGGTGGAGGCTGGGTAAAGTGCTGTTCCGGGAGCAGGCGGAGCAACCGCTGTTCCTGCCCTTCCGCAATTCCGGATGGGATGCGGGCCTCGGCCTCTTCCTCGGAGGGAGCCTGATCCTCATCCTTGGCCTCTTCGTAAACGATCATGAACCCGGGGAATTTTACGGTCGAGCCGGAGGCGCGCAGCAGGTATTCGTGCGCGGCCGACTTACCGGTGACATCGACGGAAAGCGTGTCAAACACCGCGGCGGTCATCTGCGAGGCCACAAACCGCTGCCAGACGAGCTGGTACAGCCTGAACTGATCGCGGTTGAGAAATTCCTTGATTGATTCGGGCTGGCGGAGGACAGAAGTGGGTCGAATGGCCTCGTGCGCTTCTTGCGCTCCGGCAACCTTGGTCTTGAACTTGGGGGGCTCCTTGGGTAAAAAGCCCTCGCCGTAACGCTCGGTGATAAACTGGCGGGCTTCAGCCTGCGCCAGCTCAGAAACGTTGGTCGAGTCAGTGCGCATGTAGGTGATCAAGCCGACTGCCCCGTCACCCAGATCAACACCTTCATAAAGCTGTTGAGCCAGGGCCATGGTGCGCCGGGCGGTATATCCCAGCTTGCGGGAGGCTTCTTGCTGCAGGGTGCTGGTGATGAACGGGGCCGAGGATGTACGTCGCCGCTCACCGCGCTTGATCCTGCTGATCGTGTAAGCGGAGGCCTCCATATCTGCCAGCACCGGCTTGACCTCGTCTTCTTTACTAAACTTGAGGTCTTCGCTGTCAACTTTTGCCAGCTTGGCGATGAAGGTCTCTTTCAACCCCTGCGGGCGGAATTCGGCCTCGATTGTCCAGTATTCTTCGGGCACGAAGGCGTCTATCTCGCGTTCGCGTTCTACCACCAGCCGTAAAGCCACCGATTGCACGCGCCCTGCCGAAAGACGGGGGCGCACCTTGCGCCACAGTAGCGGGCTCAGGCTGTAGCCTACCAGGCGATCGAGCACACGGCGGGCCTGCTGGGCGTCCACCAGAGACATATCGATTTCACGCGGATGCCCGAAGGCTTCGGCAATGGCTGGCTCGGTGATCTCGTGAAAAACCACCCGCTTGGTGTATTTCAGCGGAATGTTGGCGGCCTGCATTAAATGCCAGGAGATCGCTTCCCCTTCGCGGTCGGGGTCGGTCGCCAGGTAGATTTCCTCGTGCGTCTTCGCCAGCGCCTTGATTTCTTTCACCACCGCAGATTTCTCTTTGGGGACGCGGTACTTCGGCTCGAAATCGTGTTCCACGTCCACCGAGAGCTGCGAGCGCAGCAGATCGCGCACGTGACCGATGGATGCCTTGACTGTGTACCCTTTGCCCAGGAAACGCCCAACTGTGCGCGCCTTGGCTGGCGACTCGACAATAACGAGCTTGCCCTTGCGGTTGGCGCCTGGCTTGGGGGCAGTCATCTCCGCGTGGGCCTCGGTTTTGCCCATGCGGAACAGGGTGGTTTCACACACCGGGCAGGTGCCGCGTGTGGCGGGGGTGCCGTTGCTCATAAACAAAGCTTGCGGGTCTTTGATCTCCCGCTTGGTTTTACATTTAACACAATATGCTTCCAAAGTTAACCTCCTATACGTAGCTTTGGTGGTTTGTCTCTTTCAACTGGCTCACCACCTGGCGAACTCTCTGCGCCTGGTCTTTACGGCAGACCAGCAGCACATCGCCGGTATCGACGACAACCATATCTTCCACGCCGATGGTCACGATCAGACGATGCTCCTGGTTCATGTAGACCAATGAGCCGCGCGTGTCCAGGCCGAGGTGTTGGCCTCCGATGACGATATTACCATCCTTATTCGGCGAAATGACTTCGAATAATGAATCCCAGGTGCCAACATCATTCCAATCCAACTCGGGGGCAGGGATGACGACTACCTGGCGAGCGCCTTCCATGATGCCGTAGTCGATGGTTTGCGGTTGGATGGTGGGCCAAACGCGGGCGACAATTTCTTCTTTTTGCTGGCTTCCCCATCCTTTGGCGATCGTCTTCAATTGGGTGGCAAGTTCAGGCATCTGGCGGTCGAATTCTACCAGGATATTTTTCGTTTTCCACACGAACATGCCCGAGTTCCAGGCATGGTCGCCAGCAGCGAGCATGGCGCGTGCCTGGGCCTCATCGGGCTTTTCTTTGAATCGTTCCACGCGATAGACTTCGAGCTCGTCATACGTCCCCAAATGTTCTCCGGTCTGGATATATCCATAGCCGGTGGCTGGACGGTTGGGGGTGATACCGAGTGTGACCAGGTAATCATCCAGGGCTGCATTGTAAGCGGCAGACAGGAGTTGGTGATAGCGCTCGACATTCCCGATGTAATGATCGGCGGTTAGAACCGCCATGACTGCCTGCGGGTCGTGGTGCTGGAGAGCTACCGCTCCCAGACCGACTACCGAAGCAGTGCCGCGCGGCATCGGCTCAATAATATAATTTTCGGCAGGAATATCGGGACATTGTTCTTGCAACTCGTGGGCTAATTCGGCGACAGTGACGACGAATACCCGCTCGAGCGGAAATATCCCGTTCAAACGGTTGACCGCAATCTGGAACAGGCTGCCCTCATCGGTCAGGCGCAGCAGCTGTTTGGGACGGGCGCGGCGCGACAGAGGCCACAGGCGTGTCCCGCCGCCGCCAGCCATGATTATGGCGTAATAATGATCCAACATAAGCTATCTCCCTCTTGTCATGAGCGATCAGGAAGTGGTTTCCGATCCCTGATCGCTGGTAGTTTGATATTCTACCTGTGCCTCACGCACTCGCACGTAATTCATCCCGCCAACCTGGCGTACCATGCCCTTTAATTCCATCAATGCCAGTGTGGAAGAGACTTTCTCTATCGACATGCCGGTCTGCGAGCGGATATCATCCACGTGCTGCGGCTCGGGCCCGAGCACCTGGTACAGCTGCGCCTCCACGGGGTCGCTTGGCAAAACCTGGCGGGCTGATTGCTGCGCGGTGGCCTGTTTTAGGTCGAGGATCTCCAGCACTTCCTGGGGATCGAGCAGGAGACGGGCGCCGTCGCGGATCAGCCGGTTGGCGCCCTTGCTCTGTGGGGCTAAAATACTGCCCGGAACGGCGAATAACTCCCTACCTTGTTCGGCTGCGAACGTGGCGGTGATCATGGCGCCGCTGTCCAGGTTGGCTTCGATCACGATGACCGCCAGTGACAGCCCGGAGATGATACGATTGCGGGGTGGAAAGTTTGGGCCCTCAGGCGGTGTGCCGATCGGGTAATCGCTGATCACCGCGCCATGCGAGATGATCTGCTCGGCTAAACGCTGGTTTTCAGGCGGGTAAATTCGATCGACGCCGCTGCCTAACACTGCCAGGGTGCGCCCGCCAGCATGGACAGCGGCCTGATGGGCCACCGCATCCACGCCGCGCGCCAGACCGCTGACCACAGTAACGCCATTACGGGCCAATGTTGCAGACACTTCCTCAGCTACCTGGCGGCCATAAGCTGTGATCCGGCGGGTGCCGACGATGGCAACCGCCCAGTCGTCCTCGAGCTTCAAATCGCCGCGCAGGTATAGAACAGGCGGCGGTTGCTCGATTTCCTTCAGCCTGCGCGGGTATTCCTCATCCTCCCAGGTCAATACATGGATGTTTTGTGCCTGGATGCGCTCCGAGATCTGTTCAAGATTCACCTGCGTCCGCAGCTGGCACAGGTTCTCGACCAGCCTGGAGGACAACCCCGCTGCCCGCAAGGCCTCCACGGGGGCGTTCCAGGCCGTTTCCGCATCGCCAAAAGTATCCAGCAGGTTTCGGAAGCGCACTGCGCCGATGCCCTTGACCAGGTTGAAGCCGATCCAGTACAGTTTTGGTTCGTGAGGAGCCATTGGTTATATACGCTGAGAGTCTGGCTTATGTTTGGCTTGAGGCTGTCTTATTCTGGCAGCAGTCCCGGCGCCAGGTGTACCCGTAATTCCCCGCGTTCCAGATCGACCGCCCGAACGAATTCATCTACCGCGGGGATGAGTATTTCTGCACCGATCTCTGCCCGGACAACATACACATCGTTGGCGCCGGTGGCAAGGATCTCGGTGACTTTTCCTAACACTTCACCTTGCTCGCTGATCACCTTCAGGCCGATCAGCTGGTGGTGGTAATATTCGCCTTCCGGCAGCGGGGGGCGGTCTGCAGTGGTCACATAGGCCAATTGATTACGTAATTCGCCGGCCCGTTCGGGAGTGTCATATCCTTCGAAAGCCACCAGCAGGGCAGCCGTGTGCCAGCGATGGCTGCGCAGCCGCAGCGGCTGGTGCTCAGGGCCCACATACAGGGTAATTCCACGGTGTAACCGCTCGGGAAAATCGGTGAGTACATCCATGATGATCTCACCATGTAAGCCGTGAGGACGGCGTAATTTTCCGACTGCCAAGAAAACAGGCTCGCCTTTTTGCGGCGAGCCTGCATCGCCGGACGGCGACGAGCTTGCATCCTCGATGGATGGTGGAACGGATGAACGGGAGGTCATCGAGGATCTTCGACATCCAGCGAGGCCTGTTTGCCCTCCCGAGCTGCGGCCACGTTTAAAAGGACGCGCATGGCGTTAGCGACGCGCCCGTTTTTACCAATGACGCGTCCCATGTCCTCTTTGGCTACATGGAGCCGAAATTCAAACATGCTTCCGCGCCGAAATTGCTCTATCTCTACCTGGGTGGGATCATCTACCAGTGAACAAGCAATGTATTCAATCAGCTCTTTCACAACTTGCCTCCATCGCGGCCAACCCGTTCAGCCCCCTGGTTGAGCGCAAATCGCCGGGAGGCAATCTACCACCTTCCGGCTTGTTTTATCCTGTGCAAGTTACTCGGCTTTTTTGGCCTTGGCAGGAGTTTCGCGGCTTGTCTTGGGGTTGATGATGGGTTGAGCGGCTTCAGCTTCAGCCAGTAATGTCTCAACTGCCTCGCCAGCCTTGAAACGGGCAAAGCGCTTCATCAATCCGGATGTTTGGAATAATTGGGCAACGGATTCACTGGGCTGAGCGCCTTTGCTCATCCAATCGTAGACACGGTCTTCTTTCACCTTCAGCGTAGACGGTTGGGTGCGAGGATTATAGAAGCCCAATATTTCCAGGGCGCGGCCATCGCGAGGGCTTTCGCGATCGATTACGATCACCCGGTAGCTTGGTTGTCCTTTACCGCCAACACGACTCAGACGAATACGAACCATAAGAAACTTTCTCCTTTATTAAGAAATAATCCTGATACTAACCAAACAGGCGTGATAGTCCACGCCCGCCAGATTTTTTAAGTGTTTTGAATAAACGCTGTGCCTCGCGGTACTGCTTGATGAGGCGATTGACATCCTGCACATCCGTGCCTGAGCCGTGGGCAATACGCCGTCGGCGGCTGGCATTCAGAACATCGGGGTTACGACGCTCTCGAACGGTCATCGAATTGATGATCGCTTCGGTCGATTTTAACTGTTTTTCGGCGTCTTGCGGCGAGATGGTCTTTGCCATCTGGCCCAGTCCGCCGGGCAGCATTTCGAGAATCTGGCCGATCG
>Ga0315279_10010971_pt1 | contig 10564 bp, 5 predicted proteins | sample YL17G06_20_MG_FD_203694 | JGI IMG/M metagenome (GOLD analysis project Ga0315279, IMG submission 203694) | Sediment microbial communities from Yellowstone Lake, YNP, Wyoming, USA - YL17G06_20 | ecosystem: Environmental > Aquatic > Freshwater > Lake > Sediment | place: USA: Wyoming | collected...
GAGGACGCTGTCCCCGGCCTTCCGGCCGTTCACGTAGAGCTCGCCGTAACCGAGTCCGCAGACGAAGGCCGTGGCCCGGAGGACAGGTTCCCGGACTTCGAACTCCTTCCGGAGATAGACGGCGTGGGTCAGGAGGACGTTCCCTTTGGAGCGGAACTCACGCGGGGTCCGCATGCCGACCCAGACGGCCTTCCATTCCGACCTCTCCAGAAAACCGGTTTCGAAAAAAGCCGGCTCGCTCCACGGGCTTTCCTCGCCCTTCGCGTTCCACCACCGGACCTTCCACCAGTGCCGGCGGCAGCTGAGGAGCGGCTCTCCGTCATAGGCGATATGGAAGTTCCTGTCCGTCTCCAGCCGGTCCGAATCCCACTGGTCGCCAATCCCGTTCCGACAGAGAGCTTCTTCCGAGGAGACGAGGATCCGGCAGGCGGCCTGGTTTTCGCCCCGTTTCGGGCTTTCGAGGATCCAGGAAAACCGCGGCCGGGGCACGTCGACGCCCAGCGGGTTCCTGAGCGACTCGCATTTGAGGTCGTACGGGGCGGATGGGGCCATGACGTTCACCTCACTGGGCCTGGGCGAGGAAGTAATCGGACACGTTGACGTCGTATTTGTCAGGGTCGAGCGCCTTCAGGATGGTCCTCTGGAACTTTTCCGTTCGCGGGTCCTTATCCGTGAGGTCCACGACCTCGCCGTCGACCTTGTTGCCCTGCGTGTCGGTGATGAGCTTGACCTTCGGCCTGAAGAGATACTGCGTGTCGGAGTTGGTATTGAAGACGATCCCGACCTCGCCCGTGTTCATGTGGACGAGTGTGCCGATTGGATAGGCCCCCATCGCGTTGACGAAGGCCTTCAGGATGACCGGGTTGAACTCCGTCCCGGAGTGCTCGAGCATCAGGCTCAGGGCCTCGGCCCGCGTGAAGACCTTCTTCCGGTAGATCCTCTTGGTGGTGATGGCGTCGAAATAGTCGACGACCTTGACGATCTTGCTGAACAGGTTCGTCGTTTCCTTCTTGAAATAGCGGGGATACCCGGTGTTGTCCTCCTTGAGGTGGTGTTCGAGGGCCACGTGGATGGCCCGGAGGGGGAGGCGTTTGAACTCCTTGAGCTGAATGAGCTTTTCGGCGCCCTGGCAGGGATGCTGTTCCATGATCTCCTGCTCCTTTTCGCTCAGCCGGGCCGGCTTGTTCAGGATCTCGACCGGCGTCTCGAGCTTTCCCAAGTCGTGGAAGAACGCCGCCATCCCCAGGTCGACGAGCTCGCCGCGAGTCAGACCGAGCCTGCGGCCGAGGGCGATGGAGAGCATGCAGACGTTGACCGAGTGGTTCAAGGTGTATTCGTCGTGGTTCTTGATGTTGGTCAGGCCGTAGACGAAGGCCTCGTTGTCCGTGATGTGGTTGAAGATGGACTGCATGAGGCGGCGGGTCGTGTTCAACTTCAGCTTTTCGTCGCTCCGATTTTTCTCGAAGACCTCCTTGAGGTGGAAAATGCTCAGGAAGAAAAGCCTGGCGGTGTTCTTCTCGAGGCTCGTGAACGTCTCGTTCGACTGGAACTTCTCCAGAACGACATGGTCGATCCCGGCTTCCCGGACCTCCCCGGCGATCTCTTCGAAGGAGACAGAGGCCTTCTTCTCCTTCTTGGCGAGCACGATCATGAACCGGATGAGCTCGTCTCTGGTCAAGCCGCTGAGGAAGCTCATCGCGCCGATCTCCCTCTTCCTGAACTCCTCCAGGACGAACTTGAAGATGGCATAGTTGGAGAGGACGAACTTGACCCTGAACCCGTTGAAGAAGATGGCGCTCTGTCGGACCTTAAACGCGGCCTCGTCCTCGGCGGCGGTCACGTCCCCGATCCCTTCGAACAGCAGCTTGGCCTGCTCTTGAAGCATGTCGTTGTTGGACTCGTAGAGCTTGGAGATCTTGAGGACGATGTGGAGGCGAATGAGAAGGTCGACGGCGGTCTTCTGCATCGCTTTGACGTCCTTGCGGTCGCGGGGGGCCTTCGGTCCAACGAAGTTCCCGGCGTTCTTGTTCACGTTCTCTCCTCATGCCTGGCCGTCGCGGGCGCCGAGGCCATCCGGACAAGGGCCGCGGAACAGGCCTCCCGGATCTTTGCCCGGCGGAACGCCGTCCCGCGCCGAAGGACCTCCACGGCCGCCGTTGTGGCTATGTTTTCCAGGCCTGAAACAGCGCACAAGCGCATCTCGATCCGGTCGGCCGACGGCAAGAGCCCCGGTCTTTCGAGGAGCGTCTTCAGGAAGCGGAAGGCCTCGTCGGTCCGCGACCTTCCCAAAAAGTTGAGGATGGCCTGCTTCTCCGCGAGGCTCTTCTTTCGGAAGGACCTCGTCGAAGCGTCCTGGATGATGGCCACGATCCGGGACGCATCCCCGTGGTATTTCAGTTTCAGAGCGGCCAGGATCCGAAGTTCTTCATCACGGTCCTTGAGGAAGCCGGCCAGGATCTTGTCGGCCATCTCGTCCTCGATGCGCCCGAGGGCGTGGACGGCCTCTATACGGATGTCCCTGTTTTGGAAGTTCAGGAACGCCGCCAAGTGTTGGGCCGCCTTCCGGTCGCGGCCCTCGTCCAGGAGCCGGATGATCTCCTTGGACAGGTTGGGCCTGGAATCATCAGCCAGGCTGACCAGCGGACCGAGGTCCTTAAGCTCGAGGCCCTTGAAAAAGCCAAGGACCTTCACCCGGAACTCCGGCACGGGATAGGCCTCGTAGATCTCCGCCGCCAGCGGCAACGCCTGGTCCCCCAGGAGCCTGAGGTATTCGAAAAAGGCGGTCACGTCCACGGACGGATTCTTCTTGAACGTTTCTTTTATGGCGGCCGTGGTCTTTTCGCCGGTGACCTTCTTCAGAAAGTCTTCTAGAGGTCCGGCCTTCTCCGGGTTGCGCTCCGAAAGAAACTCCTTGAGCTCCTGGACCTTGTGGATGATCAGGATCGGGACCTGGAAATTTCCGCTCTGGAGCTGGTCGACATGGTAATCCATCATGACGTCCAAGTTCGACTGGAACCGGGACATGTCCTTCTCCAGGTAGACGAGCTCGACCATGAGGTTCAGAAATTCCTCCTCAGGCGAGATCGCCCGGTTGGCGTGGATGAGGGTATTGATCGCCTCGATCTCGCTGTCGTTGAGGGTCGGATCGTGGGCAGCCGCCGCCCGCTTGGGAACGGCGCCATCGCCTCCCGGCTCCTCTTGGCCGGCCATTTCGAGCACCATCTCTTCGCCTTCTTCCAAGCCCTCGCCTGCGACTTCGATCCTTCCCTTGCTGAACTGGGAGGTGTCCACATTGACGTCGATGACCTTGGCGGCCAGCTCCGCCGGCAGGATGGGCGCCCCAGCTTTCGTCTGTTGTTCCGCCTGCTCTTCCAAGATCTTGTTCTCCAAGTAATCGTCCGGGGCGTAGTACTGGATGTTGGTCAGGTCCTTCTCCCACAGGGCGGTGACGATATCCGCCTCTTCCGGAGATTTGCGCGATTCGCGCTTGATAATATCGAGGAAATCGGCGATCTCGTCCTTTTCCAAGCCATCGTAGAAGAAAAGCTTCTGCATCCCGTCCTTGAAGAAAAAGAAGGGGAGGCTCTTGATGGAGAGCTCGTCCTTGTAGACCGGCTTCCCCATGAACGTGAAGACGAACTCCTCGATGTCGATCTCGAGCTTCCCGTTCGCCTCCAGGAACGCCATCATCTTCTTCGCCAGATCTTCGACGAAGTTCCGAACCGTGGCGTGGTTGGCGGGGAAGATCTTCATGGCCGAGTTCGTGTTGGCCAGGGCCAGCATGATCTCGCGGACCTTCTCCACCTGCTTCGGGTCGGGGGAGATATATTCGGGTTCCAAGCTCATCATACCAAAGGTAAAGGATTTTCGGGGTTTCGTCAATCGGAAACGGAACCCTTGGAGGAGACGTCCGGGGACCGTGATTATTCTCGAAGGGGAAGAACGAGGCCGTCGGCGCTTATCGTTTGTTCAGGACCTTCTTTTCGTAGTCCGCGATCTCATCGTGCCAGTGGCCCGAAGGCGGAACGCCGGACCTGAGGCAGTGCTGGTCCCAGACGGCCCCAAAAGGCAGGGCCTTGAGCCTCTCCAGGAGGGCCAGCCGCTTGAAGCTGTCGCCCCCGTCCTCGGTCCGGCGCATCTCGGCGGCCGGCTCGAGGAGGGCGATGAGCAGTCCCTTGAGCAGGGCGCGCGCGCCTATCACCCAGGCCCCGACGCGGTTCATGCTCGCGTCGAAGTAGTCGAGGGCGAAATGGACGCGTTCCAGGCACCCGCCGCGGACGGCTTCCTCGGTCAAGGCTCGGACCTCGTCGTTGAGGATGACGACGTGATCGCTGTCCCAACGGACCCCCCGGGATACGTGCAGGAGGAGCTCGTCGGAGAACTGGAGGACGGCCGAGATCTTATCCGCAACGGACTCCGTGGGGTGGAAATGCCCCAAGTCCAGGCAGATCATTTTGCCATGGCTCATCGCGTAGCCCATGTAGAACTCGTGGGAACCAACAACGTAGGACTCGCTGCCGATTCCGAAGAGCTTGCTTTCGAGGGAGTCCTTCATCTGGGAGGGGCTGTACTCTGTGTCGAAGATCTCGTCCAGCGATTCCTTGAGGAGCGCCCGGTGCGTCCATCGGTCAAGCGGAAGGTCCTTGGAGCCGTCGGGGATCCAGAGGTTGTGGACGCAGGCCGCCTTCAGCTCGCGCCCGATGTAAGCGCTGATCTTGCGGCAGCACTTGACGTGCTCGATCCAATATTTCCGGACGTCCTTTTCCTTATGGCTCAACGTGAAACCGGATGATGCCTTGGGGTGGGAAAAGCAGGTCGCGTTGAAGTCGAGCTTGAGCCCTTCCTGCTTGGCCCATTCGACCCAGCCCCGGAAGTGGCCGGGCTCGATGGCGTTCCGCTCCACGGGCTCGCCGTTGAATTCCCCGTAAATGGCGTGGAGGTTGAGGCGGTGCCGACCCGGGATGAGGGTCAAGGCCCGATGGAGGTCCTGGTGCAGCTCGTCGATGTTCCTGGCTTTGCCGGGATATCCGCCTGTGACCGCGAGCCCGGACCCGGCCAGGCCCATTGGGGAAGCCTCGAAACCCCCGACGTCGTCGCCCTGCCAGCAATGGAGGGATATGGAGATATGCCCGAGGATTTCCAGCGCTTTTTCGGTGTCCACTCCGAGCTCGGCATAGCGCTCTCGACTCAGGGCGTAGCTTTTCTCCGAGGCTGAAGAGTCCATTCAACCCTCCTCTCCGGTTCCCAGTTTCTGTTTATAGCTCCTCCTGCGCTTGGTGTCAAGAAAATTGACCGCTTGTCAAGGTTCGCTCGGTCGTTCAATAAGCGGCTTGAACCGCCGATAAGCTTCATCCCAAGCCGTCGATGGCCTCGATTCGTAAACATCGAGGACGAAGGACCGGCGGGTGATCCGGCGGACCTCTTCGAGGTTTCGGACGCACCCCGCGGCCATCGCCTGGACCAGGATGTTCCCGGCTGATGTCGCCTCGGCGGGGCCGGCGACGACGAGGAGCCCGGCGGCATCGGCCGTCAGCTGACAGAGAAGCGCGTTTCGAGATCCACCGCCGATGATGTGGACAGTCCGGAACGGCCGTTTCCGGAGCCGGGCCAACTGCTCGAGCACGTGGCGGCACTTGAGGGCCAGGCTTTCGAGAATGCAGCGCGCGTGGGCCGCCATCGTTTCCGGGGGGGCCTGCCCGGTCTTCCGGCAAAACGATACGATGGCTTCGGGCATGTTGGGCGGGTTGAGGAAGTCCGGACTGTCGGGATCGATCAAGGCCCCGAAGCGTGGGGCCACCTCGGCCGCGGCCATAAGCTCCCCGTAGGTCCATTCCCGCTCCTTTTCCCAGCTCTTGCGGCACTGCTGGAGGAGCCAGAGCCCGGCGATGTTCTTCAGGAACCGGACCTGCCCCCCGACGCCTCCCTCGTTGGTGAAGTTGGACTCCCGGGACTCGGCCGTGATGATGGGCCCCGGGACCTCGATGCCGACGAGGGACCAGGTCCCCGAGCTGATGTAAGCCCAATCGCTGCCTTCGGCCGGGACGGCGGCCACGGCCGCGGCTGTGTCGTGGCCCGCCGTTGCCGCCACCGGCACGCCCGCCAAACCCATTTCCTTGCCGAGGTGTTTTTCGATCGGTCCGATGACGGTCCCGGGCTGGAGGATCTTCCGGAGGATCCCGGAGGGAACGCCCATGGCTTCGAGGAGCCCTTTTTCCCAAGTTCCCGTCCTTGGGTTCAGGAACTGAGACGTCGACGCGATCGTGGCTTCTGTGGTCCTTTGGCCCGTGAGAAGAAAATTAAAAAGGTCAGACATGAAGAGAAGGTCGGACGCGGCTTTGAGGAGGGGAGACCCCTCCCGGACCAAGGCGTATAACTGGAACAGGGAGTTGAACGCCATGAACTGGATGCCTGTGAGGTCATAAAGCTTTTCCCGGGGCACCAGATCGAAATAGCGCTCCATGGCGCCCAGGATTTTGGGGTCCCGATAGGAATAAGGAAGGCCGAGCATCTCTCCTTTGCGGCCGATGAGGCCAAAGTCCACGCCCCAAGTGTCTACGCCGATACTCTTGAGCCCGGCGCCCCCGGCACAGTCTTTGAGGGACATCTTCATCTCGTTCAGGAGCCTGGGAACGTCCCAGTGGAGCCGGCCGGCGAGGCTGACGGGGCCGTTGGGGAAACGGCGGACCTCCCGTACGGCGAGCCTTCCGTCCTCGAGGGTTCCTAGAACGGCCCGTCCGCTTTCCGCTCCCAGATCGAAGGCCAGGAAATTCCGCGCGTTCATGTTAGCCACATTTATATTATCACAACATCCTGCGTCCGAAGTCTGGAAATACCGCGGCAATTCCCTTATGATAGAAGCAGGGACCGGAAAGAAGCGAGATCCGATGGCCATCAAGGATGAACTCAAACTGCTGAAGAAGGAGCGGGACGCGCGGGACCGCTCCCGGAAGGTCCATGACACTTGGCAAAAGATCGGCCGGGACGGCGAGAACCTCACGACGAAAGAAAAGCTGGAACGTCTCATCAGCCTCACCCGCCGCGAGAAAGGCTCCGCCGGAAAACCCAAACCCGTCCCCAGCGGGCCGGAACATCGTGAGCCCGTCCAGTTCTTCGAAAATCCTTATACACTGGGGGCGCGCTACGGGCAGGTCACGATCTCCCTGGGGCTCGAGATCCCGGGAAAAGCGCTCGCTTTCCTGAGCCATGACGCCGCCTTCGAAGGCCTATCGCTCGATTCGGCCCTGTTTCTCGACCTGGAAACGACGGGGCTCGCGGGAGGGACCGGGACCCTGCCCTTTCTTGTCGGCATGGGCTATTTCCGGAATGGCAGGTTCAACGTGGCCCAGTACTTCCTGAGCGAGATGGGTGACGAGGACCGGATGGTCCGCGAGCTGGGGCAATTCTTCCGGGAGATGAATTTCAAGTCGGTCGTCACCTACAACGGCAAGGCGTTCGACATGCCCCTCCTGGAGACCCGCTTCGCCCTCCAGCGGGAGCGCTTTCCGCTCGCGGACCTGCCGCATCTTGACTTCCTCTTCTCGGCCCGCCATCTTTGGAAACACAAGTATGAAAGCTGCCGGTTATCCCACTTGGCCCGGGAGATCGTCCGGGCGGACCGGGACGAGGACATCCCCGGCGCCGAGATCCCGATCCGGTATTTCCAATACATCCGGTCGGGGGACTTCTCCCTCATCGAACCCATCCTCTATCACAACCAGGAGGACATCCTGTCCCTCCTCGGGGTGGTCATCGAAGGCGCGCTTCTTTTCGACCGCGGCCGGAGGCCTTCTCAGGATGAGGCGGATGCCATGGACCTGGTCGGCATCGGCAGACTCTACGAAAGCGCTGGCGACTTGGAGAGGTCGGCCGAGCTTTTCGAAAAAGCCCTCGAAGGGGAATTGTCGGGCGAGGTCTCCGTCCAAGTCAGGGCGAAGCTCGGCCGTCATTTCAAGAAGAACCGGGCCTGGGACAAGGCCGTCTCGCTTTGGCAGAGCGCGGCCGGGTGCGAGGAACTCTCCAGCCGCCGTGAACTGGCCATGTACTACGAACACAGGGAAAAGAAATACGAAGAGGCCATCCGGACCGCCGAGGAAGGGCTGGCCCTTTCTTTGGGCGTTTCCCCGCAATACGAGCAGGACTTCCGGAAGAGACTCGAACGCCTCATGGGCAGGGTCCGGAGGCGGCAGGAGAAGTTCGGGAAATAGGGCGGATTTGAAAAATTCGTTCCGTTGCGCTATATTAACTCCGCTTTCCGGCTTCCGTATACGTGCCGGACGGACCCGTGCGCGCCCGTAGCTCAGTTGGATAGAGCGTCTGACTACGAATCAGCAGGTCGGGTGTTCGAGTCACCCCGGGCGCGTTCTTTTTTTTCCCCATATTAACTTAAAAACCCCTTCAATTGGATTCTATCCGTTTCTATCAATTTCATCCTAAAAGTGGACAACGTAATGGACAACGTGATTTCGAGCTGAGCCCGTTCAGATACTTAACTTGGGCCCGCAGCCGGGAATATCATTTTTTTGTGAGGGATGGTATCGATTCCGAGCACATTGGGAGGGAAAGCTGCGCAGCGCGAAAAATCAAATCCCCCGGGCCGTTGTTCGTTTAACCCATCACAATATGCACCTGGTGTTGGCCGCTATCATCCAAAAGAGGGATCTCGTTTGCAGGCAAAGGCTGCCCATCCAGGGTAACTTGCTTGACGCCCCGGTTGACGCCCCGCGGGTTGTCCACACGAATCTGCCAGGTCGTCTTTTTATCGCGGTATGACACTTGATAATGCGGCCAGTCCTTGGGGATGCAGGGATCGATATGTAACGTTTTGCCCATTCGGCGTATCCCTAAGATTGCCTCCAGTCCCAAGCGATACATCCAGGCGCTCGAACCGGTATACCAGGTCCACCCGCCGCGCCCAGTGTGTGGCGGCACGCTGTAGACATCGGCCGCGACCACATAAGGCTCAACCTTGTAGCGAGCCGCCTTCTTGGGCGTATCGCTCTGATAAATCGGATTGAGCAATCGGAACAAAAATTCGGCGCGATCTCCTTGTCCCAGTCGGGCAAAAGCCCAAGCGACCCATAGTGCTGCATGGGTGTATTGCCCGCCGTTTTCGCGGATTCCCGGCGGGTAGCCTTTGATGTAGCCAGGATCGTGCGGCGTCTTGTCGAACGGAGGGTTAAAGAGCAGCAAAAGTTGGTCGTCCGGTCGTAAGAGATGGTTGATGACCGACTCTATAGCTTGCGCCGCGCGCGCCGGGTCACCAGCCTCGGACAAGACAGCCCACGATTGGGCAATCGAATCAATCTGGCATTCGCGATTCGTAGCCGATCCCAAGAGCATGCCGTCGTCGAAATAGGCGCGCAGGTACCAATTTCCATCCCAAGCGTTGGCCTCCAGCGCTTGGCTCAAGTCACTTGCCCGCCGCCGGTATGTAGCGCCCAGTTTGTGATCGCCCTTAAGGTCGCACAGGCCAGCCAGGCGGGTCAAAGTCGCGTGCAGGAACCAGCCCAGCCACACGCTTTCCCCCCGGCCCTTGATGCCCACGCGGTTCAGGGCGTCGTTCCAGTCCCCGCTGCCTATCAGCGGCAGGCCATGCGGTCCCGAAGTTGTTCCCTTCTCCAAGGCTCGCCGGCAGTGTTCGTATAGCGTGTCCGCTTCATCGCTGGTCGGATACTGGCCGTAGCGGTTCTCCTCTTCCGTCTCCAATGGGACGGCCTTGCGAAATGGTTCCTTCTCCTCGAGGATGGATTCGTCGCCGGTAGCCGCGACATACTGAGCTGTTATAAACGGAAGCCACAGCAGATCGTCAGAGCAGCGCGTCCGGACACCGCTCCCTGAAGGCGGATGCCACCAGTGCAACACGTCCCCGGCTTCAAACTGATGGCCCGCCGATCGCAGGATATGCTCCCGGGCGAGGTGAGGCGCGGCGTGCAACAAAGCCATCACGTCCTGCAACTGATCCCGGAAGCCAAAAGCCCCGCTCGATTGGTAGAACGCCGAGCGGCCCCACACCCGGCAGGATAGAGTCTGGTATAGCAGCCAGCGATTCAACAACAGATTCATGGCCGGATCAGGAGTCCGCACCTGGACGGAAGCCAAGAGATCATCCCAGAATCCAGTGACCGCCTGCCAGGCAGCCTTGACCTGTTTCGCGTCTTGATATTGTCTGACGAGTCGCAATGCCTCTTCCCGATCCGCGCCTTCGCCCACCAGGAAAAAGATCTCTTCGGCCTCGCCCGGCTTCAGGTCCAGATGAAGCATCAGGGCGGCACACGGGTCCAGCCCGGGCTCCACGACGCCGGCCAGACCGATGCGATCAAGCGCGGCCGGGTGGCCGTGGTTTCCTAGGCGCCCGAGGAACTCCGTCCGATCCGCCGTCAGGCCGTGAAGTCTTTTGTTGGCGGTCACGAATGCCACCCGTTCGGCGAATTCGGCGTTATAGGCATTGCGGGCCAAGAGCGTCTGGGTATCGCTGTCGAACTCGGAGACGATGTATTGTTGAGTGATGTCGCGGGTGGCGCCCAATACCCATTCGAGGTAAAAGGTCGCCGTGATCCGTCGCGTG
>Ga0315279_10010972_pt1 | contig 10564 bp, 7 predicted proteins | sample YL17G06_20_MG_FD_203694 | JGI IMG/M metagenome (GOLD analysis project Ga0315279, IMG submission 203694) | Sediment microbial communities from Yellowstone Lake, YNP, Wyoming, USA - YL17G06_20 | ecosystem: Environmental > Aquatic > Freshwater > Lake > Sediment | place: USA: Wyoming | collected...
CCGGCCTGTCGCTCTTGGTCGGCGGCATCGGCATCATGAACATCATGCTCGTCAGCGTCACCGAGCGCACCCGCGAGATCGGCCTGCGCAAGGCCCTCGGCGCCAAGCGCCGCCACATCCTGTGGCAGTTCCTCACCGAGTCCGCCACCCTCAGCGGCGTCGGCGGCGTGTTCGGCGTCGGCCTAGGCGCCGGCCTTAGCTGGCTGGTCGGCTACTTCGCCAGCGATTACCTGCCCACTTCGGTGCCGGTGTGGGCGGCGGTGCTCGGTTTTTGCTTCGCCGCCGTCGTTGGCTTGTTCTTCGGCATCTATCCCGCCTTCCGCGCCGCCCGCCTCGACCCCATCGAGGCCCTGCGCTACGAATGACGGAGCGGCCCTCCATGCGCCGCTCGGCCGACATCCTCCCATGAGCAAGCGCCTGCATCCGGCCGACCACGCGCTGCAGCCCCTGCCCTCGGGCAATGACCCCGCGCTCCTGCCCCAGGTGCGCGGCTGGAGCTGGGGCGCTTTCTTCCTGCCGTGGGTGTGGGCGTTCAAGCACCGGCTCACCCGGCTCGCCGTCGCCGCGCTCGTGGTTTCCGTCATCCCCGTGGTGGCCGTCTTCACCCTCGCCTTCGCCATCTACCTGGGCAAGCGCGGCAACGAGCTGGCGTGGCGACGCCGGCCGTTCGCGGGCCTAGAGCAGTTCCGCGCGACACAACGCGAGTGGCGGCGCTGGGGGATCGGTGTGTGGGTGACGTTGATCGCGCTGGCCGCCATCATGTGGCCGCCCCTGCATTCACCCCTGAGCGAGCATCGCGACTGCGCCCGCTGCCACCTCAAGCGCACCCGTCAGTTCCTGCAGCAGCGGCACGAGCGAGGGCACGCGCGGCCGGCGGTTGACACGCCCGCCGCCAGCTCCTCCGCCAACTCCTCGCGCGGAGGCTAGCGACCTTCCCCCCGCCGGGCGGCGGCAGGCGGCGCCACCGCTTCCGTCGGCGAGAACATGAGCTGCAGCATGTCGTAGAAGCCCATCCGCATGTACTTCGCGTGGCCGTCAACGAAGCCGACCGGCGTGGTGACCGGTATGGTCGGAGCCACCTCGTCCGCTTTGTAGCCGAACATGGGCGCGAGCTGCGGCGGCAGGACGTGAGCGCGTGCGAAATCCTCGCTATAGGCCTCGTGCACCCCCAACGAGTTGCACATCACCAGCGGCTCAAGCGCCGCGTCGCGGATGGCGGTGACCTTGCTGCCGCAGGCGAGATGCTGCTGCGGATTGACGGCGTCCAGGGTATCGGCGCCGCCGAGGTAGCCCAAGAGGTTGGCGGCGTCCCACAACGCGAGCAGGGGGATGCCGGGGCCGCGCGTGTAGGTCGTGCCGTAGTCGGCGGCGCGCACGCCGGGGCCATAGGGGTAGTGCGCGCACATGTACGTGTAAGAGCCCGACTGCCACACCTTGCGCTTGCCCGCGCCGGGCATTAGAGTGCGCAGCGGGTCGTTGGGGTCGGCGCGACCGGTCAGCTTGTCGGTGCCCACGATGTACGTCTGCAGGCGGGAATCCGGCCCTCGCCGCGCCAGCGTCGGACAGTCGAAGACGTATTCGCTTCCCACGTAGCGATCGAGCAGCGCGTCCCCGAGCTGCCACATCCAGCGCCCGTCCGCGTACTGCTCGCCGTACTTGGCCCTGACGTCCCGCCGAAACGCATCCATCCTCCAATTCGCATAGACCCCGCCCACCGCGTGGGCAGTGCCGTTGCGGTCGTCGGCCACGCACAGCGGCAGCCGCTCGTCGTAGTCCTGGGAGTACATCAGCGCCGCCAGGCAGATCTCCCTGACGTGGGACAGGCACGTCGCTTTCCTCGCCGCCTCCCGCGCGCGCACAAGCGTCGTCGGGAAGTCGTACCATACAACGGCGAGCACCGCGATGATCACTATCACCACGATCACTTCGACCAGGGTGAATCCGCGACGACCTCGCATCTCGCTCACCCCTTTCCCCTCTCGCGCCGGCGGGCCGCCCGCGCCCCGGCGCCCGCTCAGCCAGCCATTATCGGCGTGCGCGCGGCGGCAGCTTGTTCGGCGACAGCACGAGCGCAAGCATGTCGTAGAAGGTCGCCTCGACGTATTTCGCGTGGCCGTCCACGAAGGCGACCGGCGTCGCTATCGGGACCGTGGGCCTGACCTCCCGCTCGGTCCACCCGAACAGCGGCGCGAGCTCGGGCGGGATGACGTGCCTGCGGCTGTAAGCAAGGCTGCGCCTTTCGTGCACGCCGTAGGAGCGGCACATCACGAGCGGCTCGCGCGCCGGGTCGTCGAGTGCGTCGAGCTTGTTACCGCAGGCGAGGCGGTCCTGCGGGTTCGCCGCGTCGAGCGAGCCGAACTTGCCCACGTAGCCGAGCAGGTTGCCGACATCCCACAAGGTCAGAATGCCATCCCCGTAATCGCCCGCGCGCACCCCGGCGCCATAGGGGTGGTGCATGCACATGTAAACATAGGAGCCGGACTGCCAGACCTTGCGCTCACCGGGGATGAGGTCGGCGCGGATGCCGGGCAGGTGGGCGAGCAGCGGGTCATTGGGATCGGGCGCGCCGGTATCCTTGTCGGTGCCGACAACGTAGATGCCGACCTTGAAACGAGGGTCTACGCGCGCCAGCGTCGGGCAGGTGACGATGTCCTGCGACTTGAGATACCCACCTGGCGCCAGCGCATCCCCGAGCTGCCACATCCAACGGCCATCGGCGTACTTCTTGCCATACTTGCGTTTGATGTCGCGCCGCATCGCGGCGACAGTCCAGTTCTTGTAAACCCCGCCCACCGCGTGGGCGGTGCCGTCCGTGTCGTCGGCGACACACGCCGGCAGCACCTCGTCGTTATCAGCGGCGTACATAAGGCAATACAGCCCCAGCGACTTGATGTTGGCGATACAGGTGGCTTTGCGCGCATTCTCCCGCGCGCGGACGGACACGGTGAGCACAAGCGTCGCCGCGAGCGCGATCACGGCTACCACGGCCAGGAGCGCGATTACGGTAAAACCACGGCTGCGTCTCATGGCATCCGCCTTTCCGCCGCGCGGGCGGCCGCTGCCAAGGCCTTCGACCACCGGGCGCGTGGTCGAATGGCGCACTGTCGGTCTTCCCTCCCGGCGTCGCTATTCCTCCCAGCGTTCGTGTCGCGCACGCGCGCGGGGGGACAACGCGGATGGCGTCGCGGGCAAACGCAGGCGCGGGGCGCCCCGCCCGCCAGGGCGTGTTCGATCCTGGCGAGGGCATGCCGCGCACAGCGGATGTGGCACAGCCGCCCCTTGGCCTACGAAGCCTTGGCGAAGTAGGCCCGGCACATTCGGCGGCACACCTCCCCACTTTGTGCGAACACACCCGCGCGCCGTTGCGCCTGCGCCCGGATTGTGGTATCCTGTCGCAAATCGCCACAGGCGATGACGGGGAAGAGTACGTCGCCACCGGCCCGCAGAGAGGGAGGGTCACTGGCTGCAAGCCCTCCCGGGTGCGAGCGGCGGAAGTTCGCCCCCGAGCCGCCGGGGTGAAGGGAAGCGCGCAAGCCCTCATGCTGTTCGCGTAGGCGCTCAGTTGTCATCCTGAGCCCTTCGCGCGTGTCATCCTGAGCAACGCGAAGGATCTTGCCCGGAACGTTGCTTCTTGCCAAGATTCTTCGCTGGCGCTCAGAATGACATTGTGGCGGCCATGAGTGAAGATCCTTGGCGTTAGCGTCTTCCTGCGTAGCCCCGGCCGGATGCCTCCGTTACCGGCGCAGAGTGGGCCGCGCACGCGGCCAACTAGGGTGGCACCACGGAGCCCAAAGCCTTCGTCCCTGGCTTTGGGCTCTCTTTTTGGGGGCAGGCGGTGATCTTGTATGGCGGAAGTACATGGACCACGAAGACACAAAGGCACGAAGAGTCGAACGGCAGCTAGGAAGCGGGAAGCGGTGAGCGCGAGGTCGGGAGTCTCGTGCCTTCTTCTCGCGCCCTACTGTCTGCTTCTCTTCTTTGTGTCTTGGTGCCTTGGTGGTTCTCACATTGCCCTAGCAGGGAGACTGTGATGGACCTACGCAACATGCTTCGCCGGCTGCACGAGGAGGCGATCTCGCGCATCGCCGATGCGACCTCGAGCGCCGTGCTCGAGCAGGTGCGCGTTGACTACCTCGGGCGCAAGGGCGCGCTGACCGGCATCCTGCGCGGCCTGGGGGACCTGCCGCCGGCCGAACGCCCGGTCGTGGGCAAGCTCGCCAACGAGGTGCAAGAGCGCCTGCGCGCCGCGATCGAGCAGCGCGCCGCCGAAATCGCCGAGGACGAGCGCCGCCTGCGGTTGGCGGCTGAGGCGCTCGATGTCACCCTGCCGGGGCGCCGCCAGCGCATCGGTCACCGCCACCCCCTGACCCAGGTGTTCGAGGAGATGAAGGCCATCTTCGTCGGCATGGGCTTCGAGGTCGTGGACGGGCCCGAGGTGGAGCGCTATTACTACAACTTCGAGGCCCTCAACTACCCCGCCGAGCACCCGGCGATGGATGAGCAGGACAGCTTCTACGTCGCCGACGACATCCTGCTGCGCACGCAGACCTCGCCCATGCAGATCCGGGTGATGGAGAGCCGCCAGCCGCCGCTGCGCATCATCTCGCCGGGCAAGGTCTATCGCCGCGAGGCGGTATCGGTCCGGCTCTCGCACACCTTCCATCAGCTCGAGGGCTATGCGGTGGACCAAGGCATCACCTTCGCCGACCTCAAGGGCACGCTCGCGCTGTTCGTGCGCGAGTTCTTCGGCCCCGACACCGACATCCAGTTCCGCGCCGACTTCTTCCCCTTCACCGAGCCCAGCGCCGATTACTCGGTGACCTGCGGCCTGTGCGCGGGCTCGGGGTGCGCCGTGTGCAAGCACAGCGGGTGGCTGGAGATCGGCGGCTGCGGCATGATCCACCCCAACGTCCTGCGCGTCTGCGGCTACGATCCGGAGCAAGTCAGCGGCTGGGCGTTCGGCCTAGGGGTGGATCGCATCGCCATGCGCCGCTACGGCATTGACGACATCCGCCTGCTCGTGGATAACGACATGCGCTTCCTGGAGCAGTTCTGAGGGGGCGGCCTTTGTCACGCCGAGCGGGGGAACTTGTCACGCCGAGCGGGGGAACTTGTCACGCCGAGCGGCAGAACCTGTCACGCCGAGCGGGGGAACTTGTCACGCCGAGCGGGGGAACTTGTCACGCCGAGCGGGGGAACTTGTCACGCCGAGCGGTAGAACCTGTCACCCCGAGCGGTAGCGAGGGGTCTTGGTAACGATTACCGATGAACCAGTATTACGTTTACCTCCTGACCAATCGGTCACGCATGCTCTATACGGGTGTCACAAACGACCTGCAACGACGTATCTGTGAACACAAGCGGAAGCTGGTTCCGGGATATACGAGCAAGTACAACATTAGGATTTTGGTTTACTACGAGGTGACCAGTGACGTTCGCGCGGCCATCGCGCGCGAAAAGCAAGTAAAGGGCTGGTTTCGCGCGAAGAGGATCGCGGTCATCGAGTCGGTGAATCCGAAATGGGAAGACTTGAGCGCGGGCTGGTATCCAGGCCAAGATTCCTCGCGGAGTTTGCCCAGAGCGCGCCACCAAGATCCTTCGCTTCGCTCTGGATGACACGCGCGAAGGGCTCGGAATGACAGCGACCGGCGCTCGGAATGACAGGGCTGGGCCTGGCTCGCACTGACACGATGGAAGAGGACAGACGATGAAGATTCCCTATAGCTGGCTCAAGGAATTCGTGCCCCTGACCGCCGCCCCGGACGAGGTGGCGTGGCGGCTGACCATGATCGGCCTCGAGGTCGAAAGCATAGAGGAAATCAACGACGACTTCGTCCTCGACGTGCAGGCGACCTCCAACCGCGGCGACTGCCTGAGCGTGCTCGGCATCGCGCGAGAGGCGGCGGCGGCGTTCGACCTGCCGCTGACGCCGCCGGTAATCGAACTCGCGGAGCAAGGCGCGCCGGCCAAGACCCTGGCCTCGGTGCGCATAGACGACCCCGACCTGTGCCCGCGTTACTCCGCGCGGGTCATCAACGGCGTGGAGGTCAAGACCTCGCCGCCGTGGGTGATTCACCGCCTGCTGCGCTGCGGCATGCGTCCCATCAACAACGTGGTTGACGCCACCAACTACGTCATGCTGGAGATGGGCCAGCCGCTGCACGCATTCGACTACGACCTCATCACCCCCGGCGCGGACGGACGCGCGGCCATCATCGTGCGCGTCGCCGAAGCGGGCGAGCCGCTTACCACCCTCGACGGCATCGAGCGGCGCCTGCGCGAGGGCATGCTCGTCATCGCCGACCCCGAGCGCGCGGTCGCCCTCGCCGGCGTCATGGGCGGCGCCAACACCGAGGTCAGTTGGTCCACCACCCGCGTGCTGCTGGAATCCGCGCACTTCGACCGCGTCAGCATCCGCCGCACCTCCAAGGCGCTGGAACTGGCGAGCGAGGCCTCGTACCGCTTCGAGCGCATCGTCGATCCCGGCGGCACCGTCGCCGCCGTCGACCGCGTCGCCGCCATCATCGCCGAAGCTTCCGGGGGCAAGGTCGCGCCGGGCGTTGTTGACACGTATCCCAACCCGATATTCCCCGTGACGATCGAGTTAAGGCCAAAACGCGCAAATCGCCTACTCGGAACTCGGCTGGCCCCCGGTCGCATGGCAGACCTCCTTAGACGACTAGGACTTGAGGTTTGCGAAGGTGATCCGCTCCGCGTGACGTGCCCAACCTACCGCCCGGACTTGCAGGCGGAAATCGACCTCGTCGAGGAGGTCGCGCGCGTCCACGGCTACGATCAGATCCCGGCCACCGTCACCCGCGGCGCGGGCGCGCCCGGGCGCCAGGCGCCGGAGTTGGAGTTCGACCTGCGCGTCAAGGAGGCGCTCCTGGCGTGCGGCCTCAACGAGGCGATGAGCTACACCCTGACCGATGTCGGCGTCTTCGAGCGCCTCGACTTGCCGGCGGGGCATCCGCTGCGCCGCGCCCTGCGGATCAGGAACCCCAAGAGCGAGGAGTACACCGTCCTGCGCGCCACCATGCTCGACACCATGCTGTCGGCCCTCGCCCACAACGTCCGCCGCGGCGTCGCCGACGTCGCGCTGTTCGAGGTCGGGCGCGTCTATCTTCCGCGCGAACCGGGGGAGCTGCCCCACGAGCGGCGCAGCGTCGGCATCGCCCTGATGGGCAACGGGTGGAGCAGCCACTGGAGCCTCGATCCGGCCTGCGCCCGCGCCGATTTCTATTCCGTCAAGGGCGTCGTCGAGCAGTTGGTCGCCGCGCTGTGCGAGGGCGGGCTCGAGTTCGAGCCGCTGTCCCATCCGTCGCTCCACGAGGGGCACGCGGCGACGGTGCGCCTGGGCGGCGAGGACCTCGGGATGCTGGGCGCGCCGTCGGTCCATGTGCGCGGGCACTACGACCTGCCGGAGGGCGCGTGGGTCGCCGAGCTGGACCTGGAGGCGATGATGCGCCGCGCGCGGCGTCATCCCCAGAGCCGGCGCCTGTCGCGCTACCCGGCGGTGCGCCGCGACGTCGCCCTCATCATCGCCGGGGGCGTCATCGCGCGGGAGGTCGAGCAGGTCATCCGCGACCGCGGCGGCGACCACCTGGAGCGGGTGGACCTGTTCGACCTTTACAGCGGCCGTCAGATACCGGCGGGCTACAAGAGCCTCGCCTACTCGCTCAGCTTCCGCCATCCCGAGCGCACCCTCACCGACGAGGAGGTGGACGCCGCGCTGACGAACATCAAGGACGCCCTGCGCACGTCGTTCAAAGCGCAGATCCGGGAGTAAGGCATGGTTAACGGCAAGCGCATGCTTGCCGAGCTGATGGCGCTGGCGCGCATCCCCAGCCCGTCGCGGGGCGAGGGCGCGCTGGCTGGCGTCGTCGTGGGCCAACTGCGCGCCCTCGGCCTGCGCCCGCGCCGCGATGGGTGCCACCGCGCCTTTGGCGGCGAGACCGGCAACATCATCGCCCGCGTCCCCGGGTCGCGCCGCGGCCGGGGGTCGCTCCTGCTCAACGCCCACCTCGACACCGTCGCCCAGGCGGCGCCGCGGCCACGGGTGGCGGGCAACTACGTCGTGAGCGACGCGGATGGCCCTTTCGGCGCGGACGACAAGGTCGGAGTGGTGGTCATCCTCGAAGCGCTGCGGTGCGTGATCGAGCACCGCGTCGAGCATCCGCCGCTGGACGTGATCTTCACCGTCGGCGAGGAAGTCGGCCTGCTCGGCGCCAAGGGGCTGGATGCCACAGAGCTGCGCGCAAGCATGGGCTTCACCTTCGACTCCGGCGGGCGCGCGGGCCGCATCGTCAACCACGCCCCCAGCCAGGACAGCTTCGCCGCCGTCATCACCGGCCGCGCGGCGCACGCTGGCGTTGCGCCGGAGAAGGGCGTCAACGCGATCCGCATCGCCGCGCGCGCCATCGCCGGCATGCGCATGGGCCGCGTTGACCACGAGACCACGGCCAACATCGGCATCATCGAGGGCGGCGTCGCGACCAACATCGTGCCCGACCGCGTGCGGGTCGAGGGCGAGGCGCGCAGCCACGACGACCGCAAGCTGGAGCGCCAGCTCAATCACATGCTGCGGCGCCTGCACGACGCCGCGGCCGAGGGCGGCGGAGGGATCGACATCGAGGTGCGGCCGCAGTATCGCTCGTTCAATCTGTCGGCGGACAGCCCGGTGATTCGGGTGGCGGCGGCGGCCGTGCGCAGCATCCGCCGGCGCATGACGCTGGAAACCACGGGCGGCGGCAGCGACGCCAATATCTTCAACGCGCACGGCGTGCCGACCGCGATCGTCGGCTGCGGCTTCGACAACCCGCACAGCCCCGCCGAGCGCATGGCGGTCGCGGAACTGGCGCCGCTGGGCCGGCTCGCGGTAGGGCTGATCGAGGCGGCGGCGCGGCAATAGCCGCGGAGATACAGGGATTGCCTGCCGCTGATCAACGCGGATGGGCGTAGCCATTCCATTCATTGAAGGGCGGATATGCGCCTCCAGTTCGACCCCGAGGTGGATTACTACGAAGTGTTGCAGGTGCACCCCAGGGCGCACCCGGAGATCATCAAGCGCGCCTATCGCACCCTGGTGGCGCAGCTTCACGCGCACCCCGATCTCGGCGGCAGCCACCAGCAGATGGTGCTCATCAACCGCGCCTACGAGGTGCTGAGCAGCGAGGAGCTGCGCGCCGAGTACGACCGCTGGCGCCAGGCCCAGAGCCCGCAACCTACGGGCACCGCAAGCCCCGGGCCGACACCCTCATCGCGGCCCGCCCCGCCGGCGGCGTCCGCCTCTGCGGCCTCGGCGCCCGCCGCCGGCGTCATCAGCCTGGCGTGCCCAAACTGCGGCCGGCGCAATCGCGTCCCGCAGGACATCGGCTTGTTCCGCGCCCGCTGCGGGGCCTGCGGCGAGCGGCTCATCCCCGTCGCCGGCCCCGGCGCGCCCCGGGACCCGCGAGCCGACACCGCCCCGCACGCCGAGCGGCCGGCCGCCCGGCGCCTGCCGCAGGACCTGTACAACGAGCTGCTGCGCGACGGCGAGCTGCGCGTGCAGCTCGAGCGCGTCGCGCGCGGCAGCCGGGTGGCGTGCCGGAAATGCCAGCGTCCGTGGTGGGCGTCCCGCTCGGGCAAGCCGCCGCCGACGTGCCCGAGCTGCGGCTCGCCGGAGTGGGTCACCTTCCGCCTCTTCAAGTGTTCGCAGTGCGGGCACGAGTTCGAGACCAACAGCCTGCGGGCCTGGCCCTATCTGCTGTTCCCCAAGTGCCCGGGATGCGGCGCGCGCAACTGGAGCCGCTCCGCCGAGCGCAACCCGCTGCGCTGGATCATATCGCTGCTGTCACGCGGCAAGCGACGTTAGTCGCCGCGGATAGAGGGAAGATCCTGCCGCGGGTGCGCACGCGATGCCGAGCGTGTCATTGTGAGCGAAGTGGCGAGCGTGAGCGAGCCGCGAAGTCGAAGAATCTTGTAGGCGCGGAGCCGCATTCTGCGCACAAGTCGCAATCGCGCAACGGCCTCTCCGCCCCGCCCGTTTTCGGGCCGATCAGAGAACTTGTCCCTTCGCGTTGCTCCCGCACTTCCGCCTTCGCGGGCCACGAAGTCCCGCTTCGGTGGACGAAGGGATCGCGGGGCACCGAAGCCCCGCTACGGCGGGCGAAGGCGGCAGGGCAGGCTCTGAGCCTGTCGAAGGATCGGCCCCTACAGATTCGCGTTTCCCCGCGTGAATCCGCGGCCAAGATCCTTCAGCGCCCCAGCCCGCGCAGCCGCTCCTCGAACCACGCGTAAAACCGCGGCGACGCCACCTCCGGGGAGCCGAGCTTCATCGGCGGGCACGGCCGCCCCTGCAGGTGGGCGAGGTGGGACTCGAACGCCGTCAGGTCGAGGTTGCGATCGATCTCTATCATGTGGCGCAGCGAGCAGTCGGGAACCACTCCCTCCGGGTCCGGCGGCATGGCGCACAGGTAAACCACCGCCAGCAGATCGTCCTCGCTGACCCCGAGTTCGGGCCACTGCTCCCCGATCATCCGCGCCAGCTTGTCGTCCTGGTCGGCGCAGACGGCGGCGTATTTCT
>Ga0315279_10010973_pt1 | contig 10562 bp, 6 predicted proteins | sample YL17G06_20_MG_FD_203694 | JGI IMG/M metagenome (GOLD analysis project Ga0315279, IMG submission 203694) | Sediment microbial communities from Yellowstone Lake, YNP, Wyoming, USA - YL17G06_20 | ecosystem: Environmental > Aquatic > Freshwater > Lake > Sediment | place: USA: Wyoming | collected...
GCCGTGCCGGCTGATGGACGGCGCCACGTTCGTCAACCGCGCGGTGGCCGCGTACATCGGGCAGAATTTCGTCCCCGTCAAGGTGGACGACACCCAGGAAACCAGCGCGGTCTCGAAGAAGTACGACGTCCGCATTTACCCGAGCCTGCTGCTGCTTTCGGCGGCGGGCGAACCGCTGCACATGGTGCTCTTTCCGCGGACGGCGGCGGAGTTGTACCCCATCCTCCAGAAGATGGCGGCCCTGCCGCCGCTCATCGACGCCCAGAAGCGAGCGCCGGATGACCTGGAAGCCAACTTCCGCCTCGGCGAGGCCTGGGCGGGCCTCGACCATTTCCGGCGGGCCGAACCCCACCTGGCGCGCGTCGTGCAGATGGACCCCAGGAACGAGCGAGGCCGGCTGGTCCAGGCGCGGCTGATGCTGGCGGTCGTCCCGCTGGAAGACGGCGACTCCGCGCAGGCCATCAAGAACCTGCGGCAGTTCATCGACGAATTCAAGGACTCGCCCCAGGCGCCGACGGCCCTCTACGCCGTCGGGGCCATCCTGATGCAGGATGGAAAACTCCAGGAGGCGCGCCGCGTGTTCGAGGACGTGCGCACGCGGTTCCCCAAGGACGCCAAGGCCTACGAGGCCGACAAGGCGATTGACGCCATCGACGCCCGCCTGCCCGTCCTCCGCGGCAGCGGCGCTGCCGCTACGGAGGGTGGAAAGGCCGGGGCGGCGGAAAACAAGTCGGAGAGTCGACGCGGCGACAAGCCCGCCCCCTGAGCGGCGCAGGGGCCGGGCGGCAGGCCCGCGCGGTCAGCGGCCGCGGGCGCCTGCCGCATCATTCCGCTGCCTCTTGCGGGGCTCGCCGACAAAAACGTAAATGAAATCCGCTCTTGCCCACCCGCGGCTTGTGCCGTGGGCGATGATTACTGCTTACTTCTTCAACAGGTCCGCCATGGCCCAGCCCAGCGCGTTGCCGACTTCCATGTACGTTTCCGCATTGCGATTTAAGTGATAGCCCTCGCTGGACGGGGAGACATCGACCTCTCTCCAGAAGTCCCGGGCTTCGACGGTCTTCACGTTGCCCACGAACTCCGGATGCTTCTTCGGATCGCTCACCGCGAGTTGGGCATTGGCGACCGTCAGGCCGGGGCCCGCCAGTTTCCAGCCGCCATGGGCGATGGTGGCCAGCACGAACTTGGCCTTGGGGGCGTTGTAGTCCTTGCGCAGGCATTGGATGAACCGCACCAGGTTCTGCTCGTAGCGGCTGGCATGCGCCGCACTGCCCGTGTCCTTGTAGCCCTGCCAAAAGACAAAGCCGACGACCTCATAGCCCTGACCTTTGTAGTCCGGATAGCATTGGGCAAGGTTCTTCAGGACTTCCTTGGCATTGGCCATGTCGTCGTCGTACTGCTTGCCGGCGTACCAGGCGACCTCCTTCTTGGGCTCACCTTGCACCCATGACGAAGGCGTATCCTTGTATCCGGCATAGGTCCTGCCCTCGAAGGTGAACCGCCCGCTGCCCGGCGGCAGCAGGTCCCAACCCAGGCTGCGATTACCGATGCAGGACTTCAGGACGAGCACCGGTTCGTCAAGGACGTGCCCCATGACGTAGCCGAACCCCAATTCCGGCCCGATCGTCTTTCCGTTCGAGATCGGGGTGAGCGGACCGCCCGTTTTCATGCGGGCATCGTAGTAATAAACGTCCTTGCGAACCGTCCAATTGCCCTGATCGTCGATCAGGAACGGATACTTCTTTTCCGTCTTGGTCAGATAGGCCAGCGTTCCCTTCTTGGTCTCCGGGCCTAACTCGCCCATGCCCAGCATGTTGGACTCCCCCATCAGGATGAACACCTTGACCTTCGACGCCGCCTTTTGCGATGCCGCACCCAACTTCGCCAAGGCGTCTTCTATCTTTTTCAGCGTGAGCGCCGCGGCCGTGCGCCCGAGGTCTGGGGCCGTGTGAAGTTCCAGGAATCGCCGGTAGTAGCCCTGCGCCCGCCGCAGCATGGCCCCTTTGCTCGCGGGCGCCGCCGCCTGGTCCGCCAGGGCCCTGTACCAGTCCCCCAGTTCCGTGCACGCCACCTCCGGCGCGTCCTCAACGGGCCTGGCGGCCGCGGGGACGTACTTGCGGATGGCGTCGTCCAGGGTCTCTTCGAGGAACTTCGCGGCCTCGGCAGGGTCGTCCATCTCCACCAGGCACAGCCGCACGAGTTTTTTGCGGGCGGCCGCATCCTTGGGATCGGCCTCCAACTTCGCCTTGAGCGTTTCAACCTGCTTCTCGACTTTTTGCTGGGACGCCAGGTTCTCAAGCCGGGCCTGGAGGGCCTCCTTCTGCCCCGACTTGATGGCCGTGGCCACGCCGATCGCCTGCCGCAGGGTCGCGGCGGCCTCCTCGGAATCCCCCGCGGCGGCCTCGGCCTCGGCCAGCGCACCCAGGGCCTCCATGACCTTCTCGCCCGCCTTCGTCCTCGCGTCGCCGCGCGCCGCGGCGTACTGCTTCTGATAGATGGCGGCGTTCTTCTGGAGGCACTCGACCTTTTTCTGGGGGACCTTGGCGGCCAGCAGGTCCATGGCGGTGGTCGCGGTCGCAAGCGCCGACGGGTCCCTGGCGGCCAGTTCGTAGGCCTTCTCGCACAGGAGCACAAGGAACGCCGCCTGGTCCCCCACCTTCTTCGCATCGTCCAGCATCTGCTTGGCCAAGGCGACATCATCGGCCGGCGCCGGCGTGGCGGCGACGCGATTGAGGTCCCCCGCGTAGAGTTTGTTGAAGGTATCCTCGGCCTCGTCGGCCAGGACGGGTAGCGAACCGGCCAGCAGAATGGCGGCCAGCGCCAGGCCACATGGAGGTCTCATGAAGTCTCCCTCCGCGATCCCGACAGGGCAAAACCGGTGCACATTATCCGGGATTCCCCATATGACCTCGACCTGCAATCACCGCAGGCCACTTTGCTGTCATTATCTCCTGAAACGACGCTGCCTCAAGCGTTTTCCGCACCGTATCCGATATGACCTGCGAGCCATGAAATCCCAGCCTCAAACAACGCTCAAACGCAACTCGCAACGCTTTACCTGTTGCCCTCTCCCCCCAACTGGAGCCGAAATCCCTGGATAGGGGCATTCTGTGCGGGTAAAACCGGTGACGCAAGAGAAATGGTTGCCTTCTACCTGGGAAATCCGGGCTATTTTGCCTTCTTGGGCTCCGGCGCTTTCTTCGGTGGCTTGACCTTCTTGAGTTCCTCCGCCTGCGGGCTGCCGGGCTGCGGCCAATCGGCAGGAATCGGGATCGTGACCTTGCCCGTGGCGGCCCACTCGGTGCCGCGGAGCATCAGGGTCCGAAAGCCTGCGCCCGCCATCGGTTTGGGGTCGTGACCCATGGCGTTATGAAAGACGCGGCCCTTGCCAAGTTCGGTCACGAGGATCATCGGCTCGTTCTCGCCGCTGCCACTGACGGCCTTGTCGGAGTAGGTGGTGGCCAGCACCCTGGCCGTGGCGTGCCTCAACTGGCGGTGGTAGAGTTCGTCCTTGACGTGCTGGAAGTCCTTCATGCCCCGGGTAATCGGGTGCTCCTTGTCCACGATGGTGACCACAAAGGAGTGCTGTGCCCCGTGGCCGCTCTTGCCCTTCTGCCACGAGAGGCCGATGAGGTCTGTGAACTCGGGCCAGTCGTTCCAGGCCGTGCTGGCGGCGTGGAAGAGCACGAACCCGTGGCCGGCGGCAATGTAGTCGAGGAAGGCCTTCTCGGTGGCGGCGGGCCAGCGATGGCCCTCGATATTCGGAAAGGTCGTGTAGTTGCCGACGAGGCAATCGTACTTGGCAAAGTCATCGCCCGTCAGGGCCGGGACGTCCTCGGTCACAGTAGCGGTGAACCGGCCGCTGTCTTCGTACATCTTCTTGAGGACCGGCGTCGTGGCTTTCCAGTCGTGGTTGTTGGCCCCGCTGAGGATCAGAAGGCGGATCTTGCCGCCGGCCGGTTCGTTCGGCTTGGCCGGCTCCTCCGCCGCCTGCGCCATCCACGCCCAACCCAGAATTCCCGCCAGGAGGATGAGTACTCGCGCAAGGTCTCTTGTCATGGAACAGTCCTTTCATGGCATCAGTTGCACGCAACGCAGTTCTTGCGCGTCGCGCAAGGTAAGTTTACCGTCGGCGTAGGCGGGGTTGCACCAGGTCTGGCCGCAAACCTGGACCTTGCCGATGACGCGGCATTCCTTCGGGTCGGCGGCGAAGAGGACCAGCCAGCCGCCGTCGGTGAGCGCCAGGATGTTGTCGTTCATCACCAGGAACGAGGCGTAGCCCGTCTTGGCCATGTCCGCGAAGAACCCCTCCTTGGCCCAGGCCTTCTCGCCGGTCCGCGCATCCACGCAGAACAGGGTGTTCGAAGGACCGATGCCGTACACGTAATGGCCGACGGCCACCGGACTGGAGAAGTTGACGGCCAGTCCTCGGTCCGTCCACGCGCGCTCGGCATTGAAAGTGGAGTCCTGCCTGGAGACCTTGATGCCGATGAGGCCCGCCTGGAACGACGCCGCCATGACCCTGTCGTCCACGACGACCGGCGTCGTCACGTGCCGCCCGAGCGACGTGTTGACCGCCTCGCGCCAGAGCAGGGCCCCGTCGCCGGCGTCCAGGCCGATCACGGCCTCCGACGTGAACGAGATGACCTGCTTTCTGCCCAGGATCGTGGCGATGAAGGGCCCGCTGTAACCGGGGATGTCGTTCTGGGATTTCCAGATGACCTGGCCGCTGCGCTTGTTGAAGCAGACCACGCTCGCGCCGCCGGCGCCGCCGACGCCGACGATGATGCGCTCGCCGTCGACAATCGCAGGACCGGCATAGCCGTGGCGGCTGGCGCCCACGGCCGACCCCTTTTCGCCGATGAACACCGCGCCGAAATCCTTCACGAAATTGGCGCGCCAGAGCACCTTGCCGTCGGCAGCGCCGAGACATTGAAACTCGCCGCGGCACGATTGTACGTACACCCGATCGCCGTCGGCCACCGGAGCGCACCGCGGACCGGGAACGGACTGGGCGTCCTTGAAAACGTCGTCCAGGGCCGCGCTCCAGAGTTCCTTTCCGGAGGCGGCATCGGCGGCGTGCACGGTTTCCTTGCCTTGTTGATTGTCGAGGTAAAAGACCCTTCCGCCGCTCACCACGGGTGATGCGACGCCGTCGCCGATCTTCACGCGCCAGATGACCTTGGGTTCGCCGGGCAGCGTCTTGGGCACGGCGACGCCGGCCGGAACGTGACCCGTTCCGTCCGGCCCGCGCCATCGCGGCCAGTCTGCCGCCAGGCACCAACCGCCGAGGACGAGCATCAGAACGACCAGGATTCCCTGTTTCACTTTGTGCCCTCTCCGCTGGTTAAGTAGCGCATGAGGTACTGTCCGGTGTAACTTTCGTTTGTGCGGGCGACCTGCTCGGGCGTGCCTTTGGCAATCAGGTAGCCGCCGGCGTCGCCGCCTTCCGGCCCCAGGTCGATGACCCAGTCGGCGCTCTTGATGACCTCGTAGTTGTGTTCGACCACCAGGACCGTGTTGCCGAGGTCCACCAGGCGATTCAACACGTCCAGGAGCCGCTGGATATCGGCAAAGTGGAGGCCCGTGGTCGGCTCGTCGAGGACGTAAAGGGTGCGGCCGCTGGAGCGTTTGCCCAGTTCGGCGGCCAGTTTGACGCGCTGGGCCTCGCCGCCCGAAAGCGTTGTCGAACTCTGGCCCAGCGTCACGTAGCCGAGGCCCACGGCGTCCAGGGTGCCCAGCTGGTCCACGAGGCGCGGGAAGTTCTCGAAGAACACCACCGCCTCGCTCACGCGCATCCGGAGGATGTCGGCGATGCTCTTGCTGCGATAGGTGATCTGGAGCGTCTCGCGGGCGAAGCGCGAACCCTTGCACTCCTGGCACGTGACGTACACATCCGGCAGAAAGTGCATCTCCACCTTGCGGACGCCCTGGCCCTGGCACGTCTCGCACCGGCCGCCCTTGACGTTGAAACTGAACCGCCCGGGCCCGTAGCCGCGAACCTTGGCCTCGCGCGTCTGGGCGAACACGCGGCGGATGAGGTCAAAGACCTTCGTGTACGTGGCCGGATTGGACCGAGGCGTGCGGCCGATGGGGCTCTGGTCGATTTCAATGACGCGGTCGAGGTTGTCCGCGCCGGCCAGTCGCGTGTGGGGCCCGGGCTTCTCGCGGCTGCCGTAGAGTTTCCGCCGCACCGCCGGCACCAGCGTCTGGTCCACCAGGGTGCTCTTGCCCGAGCCGCTGACGCCCGTCACGCACACCAGGCACCCGAGCGGCAGGCGCACCGAGAGGTCCTTGAGGTTGTTCGCCCGCGCCCCGACCAGCGTGATGGCGCCGGCCCGTACGGGCCGCCGCTTCGGCGGGACCGGGATCCGCGCGCCCCCCGCCAGGTACCGCCCGGTGAGCGATGCGGGGCACGCCTGGACCTCGGCCAGGGTCCCCTGGGCGATGACCTCGCCGCCGTGTTCGCCCGCCCCGGGCCCCATGTCGATGACGTGGTCGGCCGCGCGGATTGTTTCCTCGTCGTGCTCGACCACCAGGACCGTGTTGCCCAGTTCGCGCAGGGCGACGAGGGTGTCCAGGAGGCGGCGGTTGTCGCGGGCGTGCAGGCCGATCGTCGGCTCATCCAGCACGTAGCAGACGCCCACCAGGCCGCTGCCGACCTGCGTGGCCAGGCGGATGCGCTGGGCCTCGCCGCCCGAGAGCGAGTCCGCCGGGCGGTCGAGCGTCAGGTACCCGATGCCCACGTTCTGCATGAACCCCAGGCGGCTTCGGATCTCGGCCATCACCTGGCGGGCGATCGTCCGCTTCTCCCCCTCGAGCCGGAGTTCCTCAAAGAACCGCGCGGCTGCATCGATGCTCAGGGCCGTGACCTCGTGGATCGCGCGGCCGCCGACGCGCACGGCCAGCGCCTCCGGCCGCAGGCGCGCCCCGTGGCAGGCGGGGCAGGGCTGCTTGCTCATGAACTGCTCCAGCCACCGCCGCACGTACCGGCTGGACACGGTCTCGGCGAACCGCTTGAGGCTGGGCAGGACGCCCTCCCACCGTTCGCCCGGCTGGGAAGGGGTCAGCTGGGAAGGGGTCAGGAGCCCTGACGACGTAAGGCTCCTGACCCCCTTGCCAGTGACCCCCTTGCCAGGCGGCGGGCCGCCCATCAGCAGCGCATCGCGCACCCGCGCGGACAGTTTTTCGAACGGCACGTCGCGGTCCACGCCGAAGTCGCGGACGAACCGCTCCATCGCCGTCTCGAAGAACTCCTGGTACCGCCTCGGGCCGTTCTTCCACGGCGCCAGCGCCCCTTGCGCGAGGGTCTTGTCGCGGTCGGGCACCACCAGTTCCTCGTCGAATTCCAGGTACGTCCCCAGGCCGTGGCACCGCGGGCAGGCCCCGTAGGGGCTGTTGAAACTGAACAGGCGCGGCGTGAGTTCCTCGAAACTGATGTTGCATCGCGTGCAGGCATAGCGTTCGCTGTACAGGGTGCTGCGCCACTCGCCGGCGGCGGTCTCGTGGGCCACGACCGCCACGCCGTCGGCCATCCTCAGGGCCGTCTCGACCGACTCCGTCAGCCGCCCGCGCACCGCCTCCTTGGCCACCAGGCGGTCCACGACCGCCTCGACGGTGTGCCGCTTGTTCTTCGCCAGGGCGGGGATGTCGCGGACCTCGTGCATGTGGCCGTCGATGCGGACGCGCACGAAGCCGTCGGCCACGATGCTCCTGAGGACGTCCTTGTGCTCGCCGCGCTGCCCGCGTATGAGCGGCGCGAGGATGACCAGCCGCGTACCCGCCGGCAGGCTGAGGACGCGCTCGACGATCTGGTCGATGCGCTGCGGGCGGATCTCGCGGCCGCACTTCGGGCAGGCGGCCGTGCCGACGCGGGCATACAGCAGGCGCAGGTAATCGTGGATTTCGGTCGCCGTGGCGACGGTGGACCGCGGGCTGAAGCCGGCGCGCCGCTGGTGGATGGCGATCGTGGGCGGCAGGCCCTCGATGGCATCCACGTCGGGCTTTTCCATCTGCTCCAGGAACTGCCGCGCGTACGCCGAGAGGCTCTCGACGTACCGCCGCTGCCCCTCGGCGTAGAGGGTGTCGAACGCGAGGCTCGACTTGCCGCTGCCCGAGAGGCCGGTCACCACCACGAGTTTGTCGCGGGGAATGCTGAGCGTGATGTTCTTAAGGTTATGCTGCCGCGCGCCCTGGATGAGGATGCACTCCTCGCCGTTGGCCGGCACGGGCTTCGGCCCGCATCCCGCCGTCGCACGGGGCGGTGCGGCCTTATCTGAGCGGTTTTCTTTCGGCACGTCTGCCGCCACGGACAGCCTCCCTTACGCTCCGCTCTTACACTGTCGAACCTTGTATCATACCCGACAGGGAGGCAGGTGGCAAGAAAGCGCACGAGGTTTCTGCTCGCAGGGCAAGGGTTGCCCTGAGCGTGCAGAATGGGACGCCAGGCCCCGCTTGCGCGGTACACGTCGGCGGAGCCTCCTCACCGCCTGGCGGATGGGTGATTTTGCCCCTTCTTCTTGTTATCCTCAGCAAGGGGATGCGGGGCTGGAAACCCAATGGGCAAGACCGAGTCGGCCGTGATTGCCGTTTTTCTGCTGATTGCCTTCCCGGTCTCGCTTTTTATCCTTGGATGGTGGACCTCTGCCTCGTTGTGCTTGCTCGGGGCGGCGCCGATTCCCGAGTATGCTATTGCTTTCAGCGCTTTCGCGGGCCTGGCCATAGGCATAGCGATTGCCGTGTTGCGGTTGAAGCATTGGGTGCCACGGTTTTACGACCTGAGGAAGGCTCTGGCGGTCCTCGTTTACCTTTTCTGGTCGGCCGTGGCGACCGCCTTCTTCATGGGATTGCCGATCGGCGTCCTGGCGCTGGGACTGCTCGCCGGTTTCTACATCGGCCGCAGGGGCCGCCACGCAGACATGGAGGATGCTCCATTTAAGAAAGAGGCGCGGCAGGCCGCCCTATTCCTAGCGGCGGTCGTTGGCCTCGTCTCCCTCACGATGGGGATCCTTGCCATTCAGGAGCAGCGTTCGATGCAGCACCTTCTGGCGATGATCGGCCTGGGGTGGCTTGCCGCGTCGGCCTCCGGCCGGACCGCCCTGGTGGCCGTAGCCGTACCTATCCTGGTTGCCGTGCAGTACCTGCTGGCCCGTGCGACGGCATCTTGGGGCTTTAAACTGGGCGGGAAGAAGGCCTAGTATTCCGTCACAATTGAATCTGCGGGTGCCACGGCTGCGCAGTTTGCAGCCGTGCCTCTCAGCCGACGACCACGGCTGCACAAGGCGCAGCCGTGGCACCCGCGTAATCAAAGTTGACGGAATACTAGGCGAGGCTTTGCAGGAGGCGCGCCTGGGCGCGGCTGCACAAGAAGAAAACGGACGGGGGGGGGCGTTCGCCCGGCGCAGATCTCAGTGTCTACGCCTCGCCCAGCGCCCGCTGATAATCCTCCCACAACTCCGCCTTCGTCTCGCCGAGGACAACGCGGTCCCAGGGGAGGACTTCATCGCGGCCACGGCCGCGGTGGGCGTAGAAGGCCGGGTCGGCGCCGGCGGCAAATCAAGGCCCATCGCGGCCTGCCAACCCGGCCCCGGCCGGGCGCGGTGGCGCAGGGGCGTCGGAAAGGCGGAGGTCGGGTATGCGGCCCCGGATGTGCTGGAAGTAGTCCTCGGCCGTGGCGCAGGAGCGCGTCTGCTCCTCAGCGGCCTGTTTCATGGCCCAGACCTGCCGCATGGACTTGGAAGGCTCATTCCTCATACATCACCTCCATCGGGCGACCTATGCGGTCACGGCCCGCTGATAATCCTCCCACAACTCCGCCTTCGTTTCGCCCAGGACAACGCGGTCCCAGGGCAGGACTTCATCGCGGCCACGGCCGCGGTGGGCATAGAAGGCAGGGTCCACGCCGGCGGCCTTAAAGCCCGCGCGCCAGGCGTCCATGTTCAGGCGCTCGTCCCAGGCATCGAACTTGGCCCCGGCCCGCCACGCTTCCAGGATCGCCAGGGCGACGCGGCGGTCGCCGCGCGCCATCACGCCTTCGAGGATGCTGCGGTCCAGCCGGTGCACGCGCAGCGACAGGCGGCTCTCGGGCAGGGCCTTCCGGAGCGCCTCGCGGGCCTGCGCCAAGTACGCCTCCGACGCCATCGCCACAAACTGGAAAGGCGTGTGCGGCTTGGGCACGAAGTTCGAGACGGCGAGGTTGACCTTGCCGGGCCCCTTGCCGGTCTCGCGACGCAGGCCGCTGACGTGCCGCGCCAGCCGCGCGATGCCCAGCACGTCCTCGTCGGTTTCGGTGGGCAGGCCGATCATGAAGTAGAGTTTGATGATGTTCCAGCCGTGGGCCCAGGCCTCGCGCGCCCCGGCAAACAGGTGCTCATCCTGGACGGGCTTGCCGATGACCTCGCGCAGGCGCGCCAGCGCGGCCTCGGGCACCATCGTGAGGCCCGATTTGCGGACGCTGCCGAGGATGCGCGGCACGAGTTCCAACTGGTCGTTGGTGCGCAGGCTGGGCAGGCTGAGGCTGACGCCCTTGGGGGCGAACGCGGCGTCGAGCGTCGTCAGGATGG
>Ga0315279_10010974_pt1 | contig 10562 bp, 10 predicted proteins | sample YL17G06_20_MG_FD_203694 | JGI IMG/M metagenome (GOLD analysis project Ga0315279, IMG submission 203694) | Sediment microbial communities from Yellowstone Lake, YNP, Wyoming, USA - YL17G06_20 | ecosystem: Environmental > Aquatic > Freshwater > Lake > Sediment | place: USA: Wyoming | collected...
TCAAACGGGCAACCGGCACCGTCAAACGGGCAACCGGCACCGTCAAACGGGCAACCGGCACCGTCAAACGGGCAACCGGCACCGTCAAACGGGCAACCGGCACCGTCAAACGGGCAACCACGGGGGGTTGCCCCTTCATTGTCGTTGCCGGATATTGTGCACCGATTGAAAACAATGACGACAAAACGATATGCCGATGGCGTGAATAAAAATCAATGGCAACGATTTCCTGGAAAATTATGGCAACGCAATTATTACGAACGCATCATCCGCGATGAAAAATCATTGTATTTCATCCGGAAATACATCCGGGAAAATCCTTCGCATTGGCGTGACGATGCCGCGCATCATGTCAATAATGAAATAGAAAAATTTGAAATGGTTGAAGTCAGGGATGATACATAAAGAGGTGACACGGCGCGCCGCGTCCCCGTGGGATACCATTCATCATGAACAACCTTATCATCGGCACCAGCGGTTTTTCCTACAGCGATTGGGTGGGTCCGGTGTATCCGCCGGGAACGCCGGCCAAGGATTTTCTGCGGCTTTACGCGCGGGAATTTCCCATGACCGAACTCAATTTTTCCTTTTACCGTCAACCCGACCCGCGCACCATGGAACGCATGGCGCACGCCACGCCCGACACGTTTTCTTTCGCCGTCAAGGCGTACCGCGGTCTGACGCATGAGGCCGGTGATCCTGCGGCGGAGGTCAAGGCCTTCCGCGCCGGCATTGCGCCGCTTCACGAAGCGGCCAGACTCTGCGCGGTGCTGCTGCAGTTTCCGCACAGCTTCCATTATACCCCCCCGTCGCGCAAACGCCTCGACGCGTTGTGCGGCATGCTCGAGGGCTATCCGCTGGCCGCGGAGTTTCGCAACGGCGAATGGGACCGTGATTCGGTGCATAATGGTTTGCGGAAGCGTAATGTCGCGTGGGTCAATGTCGACGAACCCGATCTGCCCGGGCTCATCAGACCTTCGACTATCGTGACCGCGGGCCACGCGTATGTCCGGTTTCACGGCCGGAACGCGGCCAACTGGTGGAGCGGCGACAATGTGACGCGGTACGATTATCTCTACAACGACCGGGAACTCGAGGAATGGCTCCCGCGCATCCGCGCCATGATGGAAAAGGCGCAGAAGGTGCTGGTCGCGTTCAACAACCACTTCCGCGGGCAGGCGGTCAAAAACGCGCGGCGGCTGCGGGAGATGGCCGGGGGAGGGGGAGACGAGCGTGCTGGTATTTGAACGCATGATCGGCCGCTCGTTCTTATGGACCGTACCATCCTGCATATTAACGTCGTCTCGTTTTATGTGGCCGTGGCCCGGGCGCTTTCGCCGCGACTTGCGGGCAGGCCCGCGGCGGTTGCCAGCGCCGGCGCGGGACGGCGCGTGGTCATCGACGCATCGTCGGACGCCTATGCCGCGGGCATTTACAAAGGGATGCTGCTCGAGACCGCCAGCCGCCGCTGCCCCGACCTGGCTGTTTTGGACCCCACGCCCGACCTGTACGACCGCGCCTGCCGCGCCATGATGGACGCCGCGTCCCGGCTTTCGCCCCGCGTGGAGCCTGCCGGGCCCGGCCACCTGTTTATCGACCTTACGGGCACCGAACGGCTGTTCGGCGCGCCGGTTGACACGGCGGAAAAGGTGCGCCGCGCGCTCAAGACGAACGTCTCCCTCGACAGCACCGTGGGGCTCGCGGTCAACAAGCTGGTGAGCAAGGTGGCTACACGCATTGTCAAGCCCATCGGGCTGTGCCGTATCATGCGCGGGTGCGAAGACCAGTTTCTGTCGCCGCTGTCCGTGGGCATGCTGCCGGGCATCGACGGCAACGACATCCGCAAACTGCTCCAGTTCAATATCCGTATTGTCCGCGACCTGCACGCGATTTCCGTGGGCAAACTCTCCGAGGCGCTGGGCGATGCGGCCGCGGGCATTTGCCGGGCGTCGCACGGCATTGACGAAAGTCCGGTGCGCGAAATCGAACGGCCCGCGCCGTCGGTGCGCGAATCGGCCGTGCTGCCCGGACAGACCAACGATGAGCGGGCCATCGAGGACGTCCTTTTCCGTTTTGTCGCCAATGCCGGGTTGACGCTGCGGGGCATGAAACTGGCCGCTTCGCGCATGCGGCTGTGCGTCACCTATGCCGACGGCGCGCGCGCACAGCGGTCGGTCGCCTTTATCGCGCCCCGCAACGGCGACCTCGGGTTGTTCGAAGCGGCGCGCGCACTCATGCGCTCCGCCTGCGCGCGCCGTGTCCGTCTGACCAGCATGACGCTGGAACTTCCGGAACTGACCTATCCCTACGGTCAGCTCGACCTTTTTGGAACATATGAGCGGGAGAATAATCTCATGGAGGCGCTGGACTCGGTGAAGAAAAACTTCGGCAGGAAGGCGATCGGCTATGTGCGGGAGTTGAAAAGGAATTGATTCCGATGGTGCTTTCCGGTCCCTTGGCGTTCCGTCCGTGCAGTATTTTCAATAACGGGGGACGACTCCAGCAATCCGGGCGGCGGGTTCATGCATAGCGCTATTGTGCAGCCCACAGTGTTGGACCGGACGCACAACCGCTATTTGGGAGCGTCTGACATGGCCGGTGGAGCACTCGGTTGCGCTATAACCGTGTCCGATGCCTTGGCCACGGGCATGGCGGCCGGCTGCGAGGCCGAAGAATCCATATGGGCCTGCATTTGCTGCTTGAGCCTCTGGACGAAATAGGATTCCGGAAACGGCGCATTGGCGATAATGTCCATTGTCCGGTCCATTGCCGCGGCCGCGGATTGTTCGCGCATTTTCTTGAGGGCGAAAACCGCGACGGCGATGTCTTCCTTTGCCGTGGTGATGAATTCCTTCTTGACCCATCCTTTTTTCTTTTTCGCTTCGCCGATGACCTCCGCCCATTCGTCCTTGCTTTGACCAATGGCCACCATCTCCATGGGCTCGAATTTATCGTTTGTCATGGTGAGCATGTCGGGCCGCTTGAAAATGATGGCCGGCTCCTTGATGGCGCCGGCAACGGAGTTGCGCACCAGGCCAAACGACGGCGCCCAGCCGGTTTTTCCGTCTGAAAGTTCCACGTTGAAATATTCGCGGTTATTGTCGGCAGCGTCGGTGGCCGTGCCGCCAAGGTCTTTGACGCTTTCTCCCAGGCTCATGGACGAAACGAATTTGCCTTTTTTATTAGGACCTTCACGCACGGGCGTGCCGTCGAAGACACAGACGATCTGCGGCGTCTGCTGCGCTTCGTTGCCGGTTGTCATTGCCGCGGGCTGCTGCTGCAATTGCGCTATGGTCTGGGCGGTATTCGCATCCTGCTTTTTGCCGCATCCGATATGACCGAGCGCGCATAGTGCGATGATGATCGCGAGAGGCAACACCGGCCGATGTTCCATGTCGTTCTCCTCAATACGGTTCGCGTGCACAATGTAAAGAATAAATAAGATATTTCATGCATCGCGCCGATGCAACTGATGGAATGCATTTCCCCGGCGGCTGTTGCCGGGACAAAAAAAAACGGATGCTTATGCAGCATCCGTTTTTATCTATCTGCCTTCAACCTTTTTCGTTCACTCATGAAGCTTTGGGGAAGTTATGAGCGAACAGAGCGCACACACAAGGGAGGTGCTCAGGTCTTCAGGCTCTTACATATTAAGTTATCGGATGATCTGATAGGGTACTTTAGCCATTATTTTAACTCCAGAATATTGACGCGTAAGATCTTGAAAATAAACGTAGTGTGGCAATCTCTTAACGCTTTAGATCATAATGTACTTTAATGAGCCGCGCACTCAATTCCTTACTATGCCAGGATTCCAAGGCGAGCTTCGGGTTCATTTTCCATGAGCAGATCGCCGAGAACGAAAAAGATTTTCCCGCAACCAGGCGCACCTTGATCGCGGTATCTATTGCGCCGCCGCGCGTTCGATCCTGTGCCTACCGGACCACGATCATTCGCAGCGCCTGGTCCGCGTTCCCGTTTTTCGAACGGGAAATCAGCACGCCCGGTACGGTTTCAAACGCCTTGAAGTCCCCGGAACTCCAAACACGCTGCCCCTGGGGCGTATACAATTCCATAGCTGGTTTTTGCCGCGCGACAGGCCGGACTTCATGTGACATTCGGGCTGCCTTGGTCTGGATCATCGCATTATCATACGACGTATACAGCGTCAGATTGAAACCCGCATTGTTCTGCTGGACCTTCAAGTCTTTGGAAACGCCATTGCGCACGTCGCGCACCAGCCAGGGGTAGCAGGCATTGCAGAAGGTCATCTGGTCACAAAGGCGATGATACATGCATTCGTGTTGGTAAGATTGAAGACAGAGTATCCTGAATGGTCGCCGCATGGCGCATAGTTGCGCATGCCCAAGAGCTCAAGCGTGCCGCCGGTTGCGGTGAGCTGGGTGCCGTCATGCTCGGTCTTCCAGCCGAACATGCGCACGGTTCCCGCGGACAGGCTGGTGCCTGCGCCTTCCATGTTGTAATGCCAGAGCCAGATATGCTGGGCCGCATTGGTGATTTGCATGCATTGCGCGAAGTCGGTAGCAAAGATATCGCCGGTCCCCTGGCCTAGCAACGGACCAATGACAAGGGATTCCAGGATCAGGGTCCGGTTCGACTGCTGCACTATGGGCATGGGGTTGAAGACGCCGCCGAGTTTGAGCAATTTGACAACCGGAGGCGACGTCGCGGAGGTCTGAACCACCAGCTGGCCGTTGCCGTCGGTCTCAAGGGAAGCGCCGGTGCCCACGATCATCCTGATTTTGCCGCGGGATGCACACGACCGTTTTCGTGGTATCGTCGATGGCCGCCTGCAATGCCTGGGCATCGGTGCGGCTCCCGGTTTTATGCGTTTTCATGTTCGCCCATTTGGTCAGATCGGACTCCCACACGGGTTCGGGCGCGCGTTTGACAGGAAGGTTCAGCGATACAATGGGGGAATTGAACAGGCTCATTCCCGCGCGCGAGATGTATTCCTTGACCGTCAATCCCGGGGGAGGGTTGGGCGCGGACGCCCCGGCGATGGCCGCCTGGTATCCCGTGCAGACGATATCGCGCGCGAAAAGATAGGCGCTGCCTTCATTGATGACGGCGGGAGTATCGGCTTTGCCGCCGTTCAGCCGCGCATTGACAAGCACCATATATGCGCCGATACGGTTGATCACCGCCGGCCTGCGGTTCACGCTGTACAGACTGTCGATCCAGAGGGGGGTGTTTTCGTTGAGGATGCCGAACCAGCTCTGGTTTTCGAGTGAAATCTCGGCAAGGGTCATCGCGTTCAGAGCGTCCGACCGGATCCCCAGACGGAATCCCTTAATGTAAATCCTTCGCGCCATGGCCGGTCCTTCTTCATTTCCCCGCAGGTCCATTCCCTCTTCGCCGCGGCCGTCGCCGGAAATGATATCGACGTCCGTCATGAGCGCTTCGTTGTTGCCGTACCAGTGCACGCCGATGGCGCCGGGATTTCCTTTTCCCGTATACACGGTCAGATTGGCAAGTCCGCGGTTGAAGCACTGGGCCACGCCGTCGCCCGTGGAAACGACATATTTGGGGTGCAATGAATCCGTGAACGTGTTGTCGGCGAGTTTGATAACCGTCATTTTGCGGCTCTGACCTACCATATGAGGGCCCACCGTATAGGGTGGGGTTTTCCAGGCCACGGTGTTTTTCACCAGATAGGTGCCCGCGGGCAGGTACACGATCTTCATGCCGGCGGTCGTGGAATCACGTTCATTTTGACAAGCGCGCGATAGAATGGCGCTGACATCGGCTTTGCCTGTGTTGTCGGCGCTATAAGGGGCCTTAGTGATATCGATAACGCCCGGCGTGGATGCGGGAAAAACAATATCGCCCGGCGCCGCCTGGAGCTGAGTCGTAAGCAGGAGCATGCCGGATGCTGATGCGGCCAATTTTCCTATTTTCTTGAACATTTTCAGCCCCCCTTGCAATGTGAATTTAATCGTTTATAATCTATAATATATGAAATTTATTGTAGTATCGCTGATATTTAATCTTTTAGTTTTCCAATATGGAAAAGCTGAGCGGCTGAAAATCAGGAGTATCGGGTCCGGCTGTAAAATGGAGCCGCGGGCGGCCGCCGCCGTATCGCCGGCATAAATGCCGCTGCGTCAAGCTTGATTGCCGCCGCGCCTTCCGGCTGCACGGTATTTCCGCATGCAGCAGTAGCGGATGGGGATGCCGGAAAGCATTTTTTATGCATGGGGGATGGGAGGCGGCATGCTTCTTTTCCGCAAACCGCTTTTTCTCGCGGCAATCCTGCTGGTCGGGGGTTCATCATCCGCGCCCGCGCAGACCAAAGTCGCTTGTGTGGGCACCAGCATCACGCTTTTTTCCAATTATCCGGCAATGCTGCAAGATCTTCTGGGATCGGCATACGCCGTCACTAATTGCGGACTGTCGGGCGCAACGGTCGTTAAAACGAGCGACATCCCGTATTGGCGCTCCTATATTTTCCCCACGGTTTTTTCAACAAAGCCTGCGGTCATCACCATTGAATTGGGGACCAACGATTCCAAGGCCGCGAACTGGCAGTACAGTTCCCGTTTTGTCGCTGATTTGAATGCACTTATCGATACGTTCCTTACGATTTCGCCGCGGCCGCAGATTTACCTGATGCTGCCGCCTCCGGCGTTCCCTAACACGGCCCTGGTGCGTCCCGATACCATAAGCAAACGGATCATTCCAATGATTACGAGTGTCGCCCAGACGCGTTCCATACCCTTGATCGATACCTATACGCCGCTCGCGAGCCATCCTGAATGGTTCCCCGACGGCGTGCATCCGGAATCGGAAGGCCCCGCCGCCGATACCATCGCGCATATCCTCTACCGCAATATCCAGGGCAAGCCACTCATACTGCTTTCCGATTCGCTGGTGGTGGCGTCCTTTGCGATCGGCCAGGCCCGCACGCCTGTTGTCAAGACAACACGGCTGGTCAATCAATCCGTGATCTGGCATGGTGTCGCAGCCACCGTGACGAAGAAGGCGGCATGGCTCACGGTGACGGTGAATGCCGCTAATGTCGATACCCAGATCATCACCGCGACCGTCAATGCCGCGTCCATTCCTGATGTGGAAGCGCAGTATTACGATACGGTAAACGTGCACATGAACGGCGCGGTCCCCGCCGACCTTACCTTCCGCGTGCTGGCATGGATACGGCCCGGGGACGTATATGCATCGGTCAAGATCACGCCCGATACCGCCTGGATGGTCACCAACACGCGCCGGCTTTTCGCTGCGGTCGCCTTGAACCAGTATGGCGAACCCTATGCGACGCAGCCGTCGTTTGCCTGGAGCGCGACGGGCGGGACCATCGCCAACGGAGATTATGCGGCGCCCGCGGCCGCGGGAAATTATCAGATATTCGCGGCCGGCAACGGCAAGAGCGATACGGCGATTGCCGTGGTCACGCGGCGGCCGTTTCTGCCGGATTCCGGCTATATCACTCGTCTGCTTGTCCTTGAAAACAACACGAACGGATCCATGTATCTGCCGATCCCCACTACCATGAACGGTATCGTCGCGAACGGCACTGACTTTTTAGGCAATGAAGCCACGGTGCAGCCGGTTGAAAATACGGCGGCGACATTTCAGGCCTTGGCGTGTGCCTGGCATGTGCGCCAGGACTCCGACGGCATCTGGGCCCGAGATTCCGTGGACAACTTTGTCGTCTATGGCGCGGTGTATCTCTATACGCCCGTGGCGCGGACCGCCTATATCCACTATCAATGCGATAATTCTCTCTCCCTTTTTCTCGGCCAGACACGCGTTGTTTCAACTGTAGTTGCCAGCGACGGAAAACATGAGGTGGTCACGCCCTCGCCGGTTGCGATCGCCGCCGGCGTCACGCGCGTTCTCATCAAACTATCCGAAATGCTGAGCAAGAATTTGTTCGCTGTGCGCTTTACCGATGCGCAAGGCGTCAACCTGCGCGGAATCAATTACCTCTTTACGCCCGATACCGGGGCGTCTTTGGCGCGTTCCGGTATCGCATTGCCATCACAGAGGACGCGGGTTGACGCGCGCATACGCAGCCGGGCGCTTGCGGTCCGCTGCGATCTGCCGATGGGCGGAATGGCGACCATCGAATTGATAAATGCGCGAGGGCAGACCGCCGGCGCCTGGAAATCCGGCATGCTGGGCGCGGGGCGGCATGATCTGAATTTCCGGATAACCGCTTGTCAATCAGGCGTGTATTGGGCGCGGATCGCGGCGCCCGGCATGCGTGAGGTGAGGTTGATAATCAAACCATAGCGCGGCGTTCCCCGAAACCCGGGCGGCGGGGAACGCCGGCAATGCGAAGCGGGCTACTTCTTCTTTGCGCCGGACGCAATAGCGGCGCCTTCAAGAAACACTTCTTTGGCTTTTCTCTTTTCGGACAACACGATATGTTTCATCTCCACTTTCTGGGCCTCGACATAATGCCTGGTTTTTTGCGCCAGGTCCTGCACCGTGTGGGTCACCATGAGGGTGCACATCAGCATGAAGATCCCGATGATGATGGTGCCGATAACCGTTGCTTTTACCGTCTCTCCCATACCCAACCTCCTGTGAAAATGGTGGCGCGCTGCACGTGGAACTCTCGCATGTGCTTGCAGCATCGAATTCTTAAGAATATAGGAAATAGGGCAGCGTAAAAGCAATCTAAATCTGCGCTATTGGGTGGGGGCCCGCAGCAGCCAATGGACGCGGCCGATTAAATGGCCGGCATTGCATTCCCTCCGGAAACGAATGCCTGCGCCATCAGCACATTATGCAGCACGCATGACCGGAACCGCCCGTGACAACGGCAATTTTGGATGTAAGGGATATTTCCATGGGTTATCCGATGACCGTCCTCAACCAGCAATCCGCCATCAGCATATGCCCCGCGGGCGTCGGGTGCACGCCGTCCATGAGCCAATAGGGCGCAGGCGCGGCTTTTTCCGCTGCATCGAATTCCGCTTGAAAAGGGACGAAAATCGCGCCGAAATCCGCGGCCAGCTTCCTCACGATCTCGCGTCGTTGGTCCATCTCCGCGATCCACGCTTTTCCCACCACGCCGCATTTCAGGACAAACGGCTCGCACAGCACCAGCTGGACATCGGGCAGTTTTTCCTTTGTATATTCGAGCATCATGCGATACACCTGCCGGAAACGCTCCGGCTCAACGCCGTTCTTGTCATTAAATTCATGCCACGTGTCGTTCACGCCGATGAGAATGCTGATCACGCCGGGCTTACGATTGATCGCGTCGCTTTTCCAGCGGGCATAGAGGTCCACGATGCGATTGCCGCTGATTCCGCGATTAAGGAATTTGATGGTATCCGCCGGACGCGTCAACAGCAGGCGCGAGGCGATGTGATTCACATAGCCGCTGCCCAGCGCGAATGGGCTGTTGGGGGCTTTGTTGTCGCGCTGGCGGTCGGCGTCGGTGATGGAATCGCCCTGGAAGAGAATGACGCTGTTTTTCTTGATGGTCAACATCAGCCGGTTCTCCCATCAGGATTGAGGAATGTCCTCAAAGCGGGGCATGAGCGGCGCAGGACTTCGGCGCGCGTCGCATAGAATAAAATACGCGCCGCGCACCGGGTCCCGGAGCGGATGGGCCGCGCTATCTTCCAATCGTTCGATACACATACACTTTCGTCCTGTACATATCCCCCGGCTCCACGATCCTTTCCGGTTTCCATTCCGGAATGGCAAACGTATTGCTGATGATGATCGCGCCGGGTTTGAGTTCGCGCTCGAATTTTGGTTTCAGCTTCATCATGCCGCCGGGATAGAGATAGCAGACAACCACGTCAGCGGCATTTAGCGGCGTTTTGAAGAAATCAGCGCATGTGAATCGAAGATTTTCGCGCTTCGGGAACGCCCGCATCGCTGCGCTGAACAGCCATGGGACCCATGAATTCTCATACCCGATGACCGTCGAATCCGGAAAAGACCGTGAGAGCGCGGCGCATAGTCCGCCCCAGCCGGACCCCAGATCGACGATCGTTCCCTTGACCTTGAACTCATGCGCCAGCCGCAGGATCATCGCACGGGCTTTCCCGGACGATGGCATGGGGGAGATGCCGTTGATCTGGGTATGGATGACAATGGAGAGAACCGCGCAAAGGCATGCGGCGATTATTGCCAGTTGCAGAAGGTTCATGAGCATAGGCGCTGGTTGCATGCTGCTGCATGCAGGGACGCTGTGCGCAACGCCTTTACATGCAATTCAGGAAAATACAATTTCCTGCGCGTGGCGCTTGCCTGGCCAACACATATCCACCATAGTGCCGCCAGGGAATGGTTCCGCGAGCTTTCTGATGATAGGTGGGCTTCCTGTCCTATGACTCAATGCGGATTCGTCCGCATTTCTTCAAATCAAAGAATCACGCCGGATGCTGTGTCCCCCGGCCAGGCCCGGTCGATGCTTCGAGAGATGATCTCTCACCGCAAGCATGTTTTCTGGCCTGATGACCTGGATTTGAAGTCCGGAATTTTGCCGCGTTGCAGCTTTATGCGCCAAAATGAAAAAACGGAGTTATATTCAGGACATATTCTTTTCCGGG
>Ga0315279_10010975_pt1 | contig 10560 bp, 8 predicted proteins | sample YL17G06_20_MG_FD_203694 | JGI IMG/M metagenome (GOLD analysis project Ga0315279, IMG submission 203694) | Sediment microbial communities from Yellowstone Lake, YNP, Wyoming, USA - YL17G06_20 | ecosystem: Environmental > Aquatic > Freshwater > Lake > Sediment | place: USA: Wyoming | collected...
AAGTTATCGCCGGTCACCTGATACACTGCGATCTTGGGATCGGCGCAGTCGCCATTCGGGTCACAGGTGAGATTGCCCGTCAAGCCCTTAAAGTCCTTGGTCGCTGCAATCGCATCGCGCAGCGCTTGCTTGGGAACATGCAGCGTTCCGTCGGGGTCCTTCACCGCGACTTTTTCAATCCCGGCAAAGATCATATTCGCCGCGTCGTAAGAGTGGGCATGGAACGGGGCGAGCGTGCCCTTGACGTTATACTTTTTCAGGTACTTGTCCACCATGGTCTGGTAGCCGCTGCCAAACGCGGAAAAGTCTGGGCTGGAAAAGTCCATCCCCACCGAGTTCTTCCCACAGGCTTTGAGAAAGTCCGGCGAGAAGATACCATCGGCGCCCATCATCTGGGTCTTTTCCATGCCCGGCACGTCACGCATCTGAGCGCAGATAAAGCCGCCCTCGGCGATAAAGACCGGGAAGTAAACCAGATCGGGCTTGCCGGCGGCGACACGGGTCAGCACGGGCTTCATGTCCTTGTCGCCGACGTTGACGGCCTCGACCGCCGTGATCGTGCCGCCCAATTTCTTAAAGTTATCGGCGAACACGTTCGCCAGCGCTTCCGTGTAGGGACCACCGTCATGGATGGCGGCCGCCTTGGTGAACTTGAGCTGGGTGAAAACGAAGGTGGCGGCTGCCGCACCTTGCACCTTATCGTTGTGGGCGGTGCGGAAATACCCTGGCGCACGCTTGGCCGGATCGGTGAGGTAAGGAGCGGTGTTTGACGGGGAGATCATCGTCAACCCGGCATTGGCGATGATGGGAGCTGCAGGAACCGCCTCGCTGGAGCAGTTGGTACCAATCACGGCAACGACGGTCTTGTCGGCTGCGATCTTGGTGGCGGCGGTCGTCCCGCCTTCCGCGCTGCAGCCCGAGTCCTGGCCGTCGAACTTGATCGCGTGACCGAGCAGCTTGCCACCCTTGTCGTCAATGGCGATCTCTGCGCCGTACTTGGTATCGAGACCCAGCGTCGAGTTTTCGCCTGAGGTCACGAACGCGTATGCGACGTGGACAGGATCGTTGGGCCCAATGTCAACGCAGCCCAGTTTATCCGTGCACTGGTACTTGGGCGCCGCAGCGCCGCCGCAGGCTGAAAGAATCATCGCTGCGAGCACCAATAGGCTTGTCAGCTTTAGAGTACGCATGGGATTTTCTCCTCCTGAGAGTCGTTGCTTCTGATTGTGGAGCCAGATGGCTCTATCGGTCAGATGAACGCAGGAAGCCCGATCCCCGTTCATACTGTATGGCGACCGGCAGTGGGCATAACCTCTCCTTTCTGAGATGACAATCGAGGATACTACCACGTTGTCAGTAGGATATAGCCCCCCAAGGGTTCAGGCTAACAATCGGCTGCCGGTTCGGGGAAAGGGAGTCTTGATGTTACGTGAAAACTCTACCCGGCAGGTTGCGCCGATTATAGCGGAGGCCAAATCAAATGTCAAGCGGCTTGACAGTCCGGCACAGGCAACTTATAATGAATGTCGAATGGCGAGCGTCGAACGGCGAACGATGACGCGCCACTTTCGACCTTCGACATTCGAAATTCGACCGAGGAAGAACCAGACCATGCGACGCCGATCACTCGCCAGCCGGGGTGTGATTACCCTGGTGTTTATCCTGCAACTCGTTCCCCTTATCCTATTTCCTCTAGAGCCCTTCGCGCCGACGACACACGAGGGGTGGCTGCATGCGACCGGGGCGAATGGGCTGAATGGGCTGTACATCGTCCTGACGCTTGTAGTGATGGCGCTGTCTGTTTTTCTTCTATGGTACACGGAATTGCCAGATGTGCGGCTGGGCTTTGTGAGGAAATAAGCGAATATGTCAAGGAACACGCGCAACCGGCGTAGTCAGCAACTCTTGTTCGGGCTGCTTAGCTTGATCGTCGTGGTGAGCATGGGGCTGGCCCTGGTGACGGTCCCCTCGGTCACTCCCGTTCAGCCGACTGCAACCGTCACTCCGATTATCATCGCCACCGTCGCTCCGGTCGTGGCGCCGACCGCCAGCGCGACGCCTACGCCGGCATCCACGCGCATGCCCTGAGGTCATCTCAACAACACGCGCCCGGACACAATTTTCTGTCCGGGCGCGTTTATCGTTGGAGTGGCAACCCTTTGCACACCCTTGCGAAGGTCTTCGCCGCCTTGGCAAATTCCGAGTAGCCTTTCGCAAGGGTAGAGTTGCTACGGATGAAACACAATCAACACCGCCGTTCCCACAATGGCGACGATGGCAAACTCGATCAGGACATGGCGGTTGAGTCGTCCCTGCAAATGTTGAGCGGCGATGCCCGTCATCACGTAAAAGATCAGCAGCAGCACGATCCCGCCTGACCACGAGCTGATTTGCCAATAGTTCATCGCCCAACTGCACTCACCCAGGATCAATGCCACCGCGCCCGCGAGTGTATCGGAGCGGCCCGCATTGGCGCTTGAACTCCACAGCAGGTCGAGCGCCAATGCAAACGAGATAGTCAATGTTGCTGTAACTGTGATCAGGCTGCGGCTGCGCGTCTCGTACACGATGACGAATAACGCAAAGGCTACCGCGTAGGCGATGGTATTCAGCAGCAATCGTGCTTGCGAATAGGCGGGAGCTAACGGGTCCACCGTGGTGTACTCGGCGGTGAGCACAACCGCAAAAAGCGAGCCCGTCCCAGCCAGCCCGGCTACCCATATAGCGCGCGTTGGCGCCAACGCCAATAGTTGCGCGATGACCAGACCGAGCAATCCCGGCAGCGCCCAGTAAACGAAGGTGTGACTCAGGCCGACCTGGCGCGCATGGGGATGAGTGCGAACCAGTGCGTCTGTGCCAGTGCAGGCCAAACCGGCCAGCAGGACAGCCATCAGCCACTCGCTGGATAGGTCCACTCCGAGCGGTGAGCCGAAGACGGACACCGCCAGCGTGCGGGTGGGCAATTCGATGAACTGCGTCAGCACCAGGCTGAGCAGAATCATGCCAATCAATATGCTCAGACGTTGGCGGCCTGGAATTTGGGCGAGGTGTCTTTCAAACATGGCAAGCGATTGTACCGCCCGGAGTACCATTTGTCAACCGCCGTAAAATCATCGAGTACACCGCAAGAGTGTCGGTGCTGCATGTAGCAAGATGCCATCTTGTCCTACGCCCGCCAGGTTTGCGTTATACCCAAAATCATCCTATCTGTGCTGCTCTCGCAACTGGCAAGCATGAGGATACTCGGTGGAACAGCAATATTCGGCTCGTTTTCACATTTCCGGGCCAGCCGTTTAGACTTTGTATACTGACCGCAAACCACATTCCAAAATCAAGGCTTCAGCCGGGCCATGCGCCTTCGGCGTCCAGCTAAAGCTTCGACTCCAACTTGGAATTTTGACATGTGTCCGATACAAGTCATTTGTGATCGGCAACTTGCAAAGTCTGCATGCTACGCGCCGGCACTCACGCGCGGATGGGGAATTTCGATCTCGAGCGATACGCCGCCGCCGGGCTGGTTACGCAGTTGCAGACGACCACCCAACAACGCCACGCGCTCGCTCACGCCGAGCAGGCCATAGTGGCCCTGCTTGATGAGCGTCGCCAGGTCAAAGGATTCCGGCACGCCACGGCCGTTATCGCAGATGCTGATGCGCAGGTTGCGCGGCGAGGTATGTTCCAGGCGCAACGTTGCGGCGCTGGCAGCCGAATGTTTGCGAACGTTCCTCAACACTTCTTGCACAATGCGGAACACTGAAAGCTCAGTGTCTTCCGGCAAGCGGCCCAGGTCGGGGGGAATCTCAAGCGTGAGCGCGATGCCGGTTCGTTCAGTCCAGTCTCGCGCGTAGGACTGAATCGCCGCGCCCAACCCCAGGCTGTCAATCGTGGGCGGGCGCAGGTCGCCGCAGATGCGGCGCAGGTTGACGACTAACTGGCGAATGTTAATGCCAAGCTCGTTCATCTCTGCGCTCGCTTGCGGCATGGCCTGCAACTGGCCGGCAATGTCTTCCAGGCTATAGTTCACGGTGAGCAAATCCTGGATGATGTCGTCGTGCAGCTCACGCGCCAGGAGCTTGCGTTCCTCTTCGCGCTCGGTCAGCAAGCGTCGTTGCGCCACCTGCAATGCCACGTTCGCATTGTCCAGTGCGTTCAACTGTTGGGCCAACTGTTCCAACAATTGCCTGTTGAGCGAGTCTTGCGCCGCCAGGCTGTTTTCCAGCAAAGTCTGCTGGTGACGCAATGTCTCGGCCTGTTCGCGCGCGCGGTAGTAGCTGTCCAGCGCCCAGATGATGGGCGTGACCGGCTCATGCTCGGGCGATCCCACGACCATCGCCACGATCTCTTCCAGGGTCGTCGCATCGGTGAGGCGCTCGGCCACTTTTTGCCCGTCGCGGAGAATGGCCAGCCGGTCTGTCACGGCGAACAAATCGTCCAGGCTGCTGCTGGCGATGATCACGGCAACGCCATTGGCCCGCCATTCCTGGATCAGGCCTAGCAGCGTTTTGTTAACGGCAAAGCTCAACGTCACCAGCGGCTCGTCTACCACGATCAAGGGCGCCGGGTGGACCATCGCCCGCGCGATGGCAATGATCTGGCGCTGTTCGCCTGAAAGGTTGCGCGCTCTTTCCCGCAATGATCCGAATCGCACGCCCAATCGGTCGAGGATACGAGCGGCTTCGCGCTCCATGCGCTTTTGATCAGGCCGGCGCAACCAGGGCGGTCCTAACACGGGCCCCAGTTCCCTGCCCAAAAAGATATTACTGGCAATGTCCAGGTTTTCGGCCAGGTCGGCCTTTTGGTGAATCACCTCGATGCCCAAGGCGCGCATCACATGCGGGCGAAAGAGGCTCACTCGCCGCCCGTCGAAATACACATCGCCGCTGCTGGGTTCATATAACCCGGCCAGCAGGCTGATGAGCACCGACTTGCCCGACCCGCTGCGTCCAGCCAGTCCCACCACCTCACCGGGCGACACGTCCAGGTTGATGTGCGACAATGCGGACAACGTGCCAAAGTTTTTGCAGAGATTGATGACCTGTAATATGGGTGGCATAACCATCTCGGAAGAGTGCAGAAACTCTATTTCTTGAGCTCCCACCCTTTGGTGTTCCAGTCGTGTGGAATGTCTTTTTCATCGAGGGTGGCTTCATAGTCCTTCAAGGTAGAGGCGGTGATCACGTCCACGCCTGTGTCAATAACGCCGTCCTTCACGCCCATCTCTGCGAGGGCCTTGTCCGTGCCATCCTTGAACATCTTGTAGATGATCTGCACGGACTTGTAGCCCATATCGAATTCGCGCTGAGCGACGGTCGCATCAATCACGCCCTCTTTGATGCCGTTAATGATGTCGGTGGTGGCGTCAAAGCAGACCAGCTTGATCTGGCCAACCTTTTTGGCTTCCCTGATCGCGCCGGCCCAAGCCGGGCCATTAGTGGCATACACGCCAAACGCACCGGCTAGGTCAGGATGCGCGGAAATGACCGAGTTCGCCAAGGCCAGGGCCTGAGTAAAATCTTCCTTGTCGTTCACCGGCTCCAGCATGGTGATCCGGGTGCCTTTGATGCCTTCCTTGAATCCCTCGGTGCGCTGCAAGGCATTGAGGGCCGTGTCGGAGCCGCGCGCAACGCCGACCTTGCCGCCACTGGGCAAGAGCTTGGCCATCGTCTGGCCCGCCGCCTCGCCGGCCGAAAAATTGTCCGTGCCAATGTAGACCAGTGACACAGATCCCTTGATCGGCGGGGTGTCCAGCGTCGTAACCAAGAGGCCCTGCTCGGCTGCCTTTTTCATCACCGGCTCAAGTGCGTTCGGATCCGAGGGCGCAATAGCGATGCCCGTCGCGCCCTGGGCGATGTAGGTCTCCATCGTTTGAATCTGGGAGGCCACGTCTTCCTTGGGCGGCACGAAAAAGACAGCCTGGTCATTCCTCAGGCCCAGGTCTCTGGCGGCTGCTCGCACACCCTTTTCCACATTGCTCCAATAAGGATGTACCGACTTGCCGATCACGACGACTTTGAACTCTTTTGCAGATGATGATTTTGCGATCGGCGCGCAGGCCGACGCTAGCAGCAATACCGCGATCAACAGATTCAAGCGTTTCATGGTCTTCCAATACGGCGGGGAGCGGGCTCAGCGGCGACGATGCCGCTGCCACATGTCGTAGGCCACGGCGATCATCAGGACGGTGCCAAGCACCACGTTCTGCAAGTAGGATGAAAAGTTGACGAGCACCAATCCATTCGCCATAACGCCCATGGTCGCAGCGCCCAGGATCGCCCCTGCCACAGATCCTTCACCGCCCATCAGGCTGGTGCCTCCGATGACGGTGGCGGCGATGGCCCACGATTCGTAACCTTCGCCCACAGTAGGGTTTCCCTGGCCCAGGCGCGAGGCCAACAAAATCCCGGCCACGCCAGCCATCAAACCACAGATAGCATAGCAAAAGACGCGGACGCGATCCACGTTGATGCCCGACACACGCGCAGCTTCGATGTTGCCGCCGATCGCATAGATATGACGCCCCAAAGTGGTGGCATCGAGCAAGAGGGAAGCGATCAACGCCACAAGAAGCAGGACGATGAACATGACAGGGATTTTGTAGATTTCACCCTGTCCTAGAATCAGAAAAGGGGACTCGGCAGGAAAGAGGATCGGATAACCCCGCGTGATAAAGGCCGCCAAGCCGCGCACGATGAGCCAGGTACCCAACGTGACGATGAACGGTGGGATGTGCAGCCGGGTGACGCAGAATCCGTGCCAGACACCCACCAGAGCAGCGCAAGCAAGCGTGATGACGATGGCCGGCACAGTGCCCAAGGGGGGGATGAAGGCGATGCCCCGCATCATCAGCATCGCGGCCAGCACGCCTGTCAAGGCCGTCATTGAGCCGACGGAGAGATCAATGCCGCCGGTGATGATCACCAGGATCTCGCCGATAGCTAGAAGGCCAATCGTGGCTACAAAGCGCATCATGACGGCCAGGTTGGCCGGCTTGAGAAAAACGTCGGGGTTTTGCGCCCAGAAAAACAAGCACAGTACAAGAAAGACGGCAGTAACGCTAGCCATGCGGAATTGTGAGATTGTTGCTAGTGTCCTGATACCCCATTCCTGCAATCGCGTGCCGGACCATTCGGTCCGAGTTGTTACAGTGTCGTCGCCCAACGTCGCCTTCCGTCACAGTTTTTCCGCGTTGGCAATTCTCGTCGCCCACTTGCCGGACAGCCTTGCCTTGTATCTTCTCAATAATCTGGGGTAGGGGCAGGTCTCGCACCTGCCCCACAGGGCGACCCGCTGCGCGAGGGTTCGCCCTTACATTTTGAGAAGATACCTTGCCTTTGCAATTTCACCCCTGCAAAGGTCCTAGCCGCATACGCGGCACATGCCGCTAAAACCTTCGCAAGGGTGAGCAGTGACACGGTTGCCTGGTTTGTGTGAGTGAAGACGCCCTTACCTCTTCTTGAGATACACGTCGGCATAAACGGCCAGAACCAAGACTATGCCCTTCAGCACGTACTGCCAGGCGGCCGCGACATTCATGATTTGAAGGCCATTGGTGAGACTTGCCATGATGAGAGACCCGACAATCGCTCCAAAGACGGTGCCCACTCCGCCTAGCGGGGAGGTGCCGCCCAGGATACAAGCTGCAATCGCATCGAGCTCGTAGCCATATCCAGCCGCGATCGTGCCATAGCCCACGTAGGAGGCAAGCAAAATGCCGGAAACGCCGCACAGGAATCCCATCAGCACAAAGATCATAAAGATGTTGTGGTTAATGTTGACGCCGGATAGCCTGGCCGCCTCACGATTGCCGCCGATCGCGTACGCGTAGCGTCCAAACCGCGTGTTACTCGAGACATACGAGATCGCGACGGCAACGATAGCCAGGAGAAGCACGGGAATCTGGATGCCGTGGTACCGGTTCACGTAGTATACGTAAGCGACCAACAGCCCTGCAAACAGGATCGTCTTGAGCAGATCCATGTAAAGGGGCCCAAGCTCAAAGCCATACCGGCGTTTTTTCTGGCGGCTGCTGAACATATTGTAAAAGAGCAGAGCCACAATCCCGGCGGCAAGGATCCACCCAGCCAGGGAAGGCAAATAACCTTGGGCGATCTGCGAAAAGTAGGGTTGGTTCGCCGGAATGGTCTTCCCTTCGGTTACGATGAGGAGCAAGCCCTTGAATACCCACATGCCGCCGAGTGTGACAATAAACGCAGGAACTCGCAAGTAGGCTATGACGGAACCCTGAATCATGCCAAACAGGATACCGACGGCCAGGCCAACCGCCACAGACAGAATCGTGGTCAAGAGCACCTGGTTCGGAAGGACACTCGTCCATATATCGGCCTGGAATTTGGCGACGACCACAGACACAAAGCCGGCAAAGTTGCCTACCGACAGGTCAATGTTACCGGTCACGATGACCAGGACCATGCCGCAGGACAAGAGTGCCGTGACCGTCATCTGCCGGAACAGGTTCGAAAAGTTCTGCGGCGACAGATACCCCCCATCCGTCACGGCAAAGAAAAACCCCCAGATGAGGATCGCGGCAAAAATGAGGGCATACGTCTGGAGATTGGCGCGGAACCGCTTGGCGACATCGGAAAACGCACTCGGTGTAGGTGAGATTGCGCTCATAGAGACCACCTCTTGGATTGGAATAGGACTTAGGCGATGCCGGTGGCTAACGCCATGATTTTCTCTTGCGTCGCATCGGCGATGTCGAGCGTGCTGGTGGATTGGCCTTCGTGCATGACCATGACCCGGTCGCTCATGCCGAGCACCTCTTCAAGTTCGCTCGAGATCATGATGATCGAAATGCCTTGCTCGGTCAAGTCGTTCATGAGTTTATAGATTTCATACTTGGCGCCCACGTCAATGCCCCGTGTCGGGTCATCCATGATGAGCACCTTGGGCTTGGACATCAGCCATTTGGAGATGACGACCTTTTGCTGATTGCCGCCGGAGAGCGAATCACAGGGAACGTGCAAGCTGGGCGCCTTGATCACCAGGCTTTTGGCAAACTGCAAGCTCGCGTTGAGTTCGGCGTTATCGTCAATCCTGAGCCAGGAGGCGAATTGATCCAGGTTCGCCAGGGAGATGTTTTTCAAGACAGACTGAATGAGAACCAGCCCATGCCGTTTCCGGTCCTCTGGAACCAGGCTGATGCCTTTCAGCATGGCCTGGCGCGAACTCTTGATCTTGAGCTCATGCCCCTCAAGCTTTACCTTGCCTTGCGTGATTTTACCATACTCACCAAAGATCGTCATCACCAGCTCAGTGCGCCCGGAACCCATCAGGCCGGCAATGCCCAGAATCTCACCCTGGCGAAGGTTGAGAGACACACCTCTGAGCACTTCGTGATCCGCCTGATCGGGATCTTGAGCATGGAGGTCTTGCACTTCGAAAATCACGTCACCGGGCTTGCGGTTCCCCTTCGGGAAGCGTTCCTTCATCTCGCGCCCGACCATATAGCTGACCAGTTTTTCTAGGTTCAGGGCTTGCGTCGGCTGGGTGGTCACAACCTTGCCATCCCGCAAGACCGTGATCGAATCGGCAATACGGAAAAACTCTTCGACCTTGTGACTGATATAGATACACGTCACTCCATGCTCCTTGAGCGTCCGCAAGATCTCCATGAGCTTTTCGATCTCGGCTTCGGTGAGCGCGCTGGTCGGCTCGTCGAGGATCAGGACTCGCGCATTTTCGGACAGCGCTTTGGCGATTTCGGTCATCTGCATCTTGCCGACGCCCAGATTCTTGACAATTGCCTGCGGTTGAATATCCAGATTGTATTTGGTCAAGATCTGCTGGGTGTCGGCGTAAAGCTTGTCCCAGTTGATGGAGCCATACTCGACCGGCTCTTTGCCCAAGAAGATGTTTTCGCCGACCGTCATGCTGGGGACCAGGGTGAGCTCCTGGTACACAACGGCGATGCCCTCTTCGATGGCTTGCCGAATAGAACGGTCTCCCAGCTTCAACTCCTTGCCCTCGTAAAGAATGTGCCCCTCGTAAGACCCCCAGGGGTACACACCGGACAGAATCTTGATCAGGGTTGACTTGCCGGCTCCGTTCTCACCGCAGAGGCAGTGGATCTCGCCGCGCCGGATCTGAATGGATACGTCGCTCAAAGCCGTAACGCCCGGGAATTGCTTCGTAACATTTTGGATGTCGAGGATAATGTCATCACTCATAAAGTGCATCTCCTTGAGCAACTGCTCAGGGGCTCACGCCCCTGCGAAGGTGTGCGACCTTCGGTCGCCAAGCGAACCACAGGTTCGCACACCTTCGCAAGGGCGAGCGATTCATCCTTGATGGGTAAAGAGAGGGCTTCCTTGCATCAGGCAAGTATGCTGTTCGGCACGGAAGCCCTGCTCCTTCAGAACATCAGGGAAGACCTACGTGGAAACCCGTGTCTAGGGTTTCGGCGGGCGCTTGTCGGCTGGGATGTCGCGGTAGACATCGTCATAGGGCTGGAACCCGCTCTTCACGATGAGATCATACACATTGTCCTTGGTGACCTGGACGACGGGCAAGAAGTAGGCCATCACGTCGCCGGTCTTC
>Ga0315279_10010976_pt1 | contig 10559 bp, 6 predicted proteins | sample YL17G06_20_MG_FD_203694 | JGI IMG/M metagenome (GOLD analysis project Ga0315279, IMG submission 203694) | Sediment microbial communities from Yellowstone Lake, YNP, Wyoming, USA - YL17G06_20 | ecosystem: Environmental > Aquatic > Freshwater > Lake > Sediment | place: USA: Wyoming | collected...
TCGCACGCGTAGTCCTGCGGGACGAGAACGGAACGCACAGCATCGATCTCCTGCCCGTACGCGGGGAGATGGAGGCCGACCTGGCGGAGCGCGACTTCTCCATCAACGCCATGGCCATGCCCCTGGCACCCTTCGTCCAAGGAAAGCGCAGGCCCCTGATCGACCCCTGCGGCGGCCGGCGCGACCTGGAGCGGCGGGTCGTTCGGGCGCTGCGCGAGGACGCCTTTCGCCGCGACCCGCTGCGCCTGCTGCGCGCGGTACGCCTCTGTGCCGAGCTGGACTTCTCGCTGGAGCCGGAGACGGCTGTCCTGGCGCGCCGCGACGCCTCGCTTCTGGCCCAGGCGGCGCCGGAGCGCCAGCGGGACGAACTGCTGCGCATCCTGGACTCGCCGCGGGCGGCCGCCGGCCTGCGGCTGGCGGACGAGTTGGGCCTGCTGGAGCAACTCTTGCCGGAACTGACGGTTACTCGGGGCGAGGCGCAGCCGCCGGAGCACCACTGGGATGTCTTCCAGCACAGCCTGGAGACGGTGGCCGCCCTGGACGTCCTCCTGGTCCCTGAACAGCCGGCCGACCGCCACTGGGTGCCCGTCTGGCGCTACCTGTGGTCGGAGATGAAGGACCTGCCGGCCGTGGAGGAGCACTTCGGCGAAGAGGCCTCGCCGGGCCACGGTCGCGTCGGCGTGCTAAAGCTGGGGGGCCTCCTGCACGATATCGCCAAGCCCGAGACGCGCACCATCGACGACAAGGGGCGCATGCGATTCCTGGGCCACGCCCGCGACGGCGCGAGGAAGGCCGCGGCCGTCGTGCGCCGCCTGCGGTTTTCCGGGGCGGAGGTTCGCCTGGTGGAGGCCATGGTGCGCGAGCACTTGCGCCCTCTCCAAATAGCTCAGGACGGCTCGCCCTCGCGCCGTGCCCTCTTCCGCTACTTCCGCGACTGCGGTGACGCGGCCATCGACGTGCTCTTCCTGAGTCTGGCCGACCACCTGGCCACCGTGGGCCCGCGCCTGGAGTGGAGTGGCTGGCGGGGGCATGTCGCCGTGATCAAGTACATCCTGACCCAGCGCTTCGCCGACGAGACGCTGGCGGCGCCGGCCCGCCTGCTGACGGGCCACGACCTGATGGAGGCGCTAGGCCTGTCGCCGGGGCCGCTGGTGGGGGAGCTCCTGGCGGCGGTGGAGGAGGCGCAGGGCGCAGGGGAGATTCGTAGCCGTGAGGAGGCCCTGGCCCTGGCCCGGCGCGAGATGGAGCGGCGGGCGGCGGCGCAGGCGCCGTCGGGCGAGGGCGGCCTCCAACAGGTGCGGAAGGGGAAGCGGTAGGCTGCAGTGCCCCTTGTCACCCTGAGCGAAGCGAAGGGTCCGGATTCTTCGCTCCGCTCAGAATGACAGTGGGCGCGTAGGCGATTGGATGCTGCTGCCCTTTACGCTACGGGCTGGCTGCGCTAGCATGGCTTCTGTGCCGATGCAGCCATTGAGGTAGATAATGCGTAGTCGTGCTAACCTGACGGTCTTCGCCTTGATCCTTGTCCTTACGGCGGTGGCCGTGGTCATCGTTTGGCCCTCCAACCCCGGCCGCTACCTGCCCGACTTCATCCCCTGGCCGAAGGGCCATGGCGCGCATATCGGCGGCCTCGACCGAGAGACGATGCGCCTGGGCCTCGACCTCAAGGGCGGCACCTATGTGCTGCTGGAGGGCGATACCAGCGCCCTGCCCGCCGGTAGCAGCGTGGACGACGCCATGAAGGGAGTGCAGGACATCATCGAGAGGCGGGTCAACGCCTACGGCGTCGCCGAATCGGAGATCCAGCGGGAGGGCTCCAACCGCCTGGCCGTCCAGCTCCCCGGCATCAGCCAGAAGGACGCGCGCGACCTCATCGGCCGCACCGCCCTGCTGGAATTCCGTGAGCCGGAACGGGATGAGGCCAAGAACATCGTTTGTCAGGATACCAGCGGGCAGAGGTTCACGGTTCCGCCCGATACGGTGTCTGACCAAGAGGGGAAGCCGCGTTCAGCCTATATTGTGACCGACGCCGACGGGAACCTCACCGTCTGCCGCGGACCCAACGCGACGCAGCAGGGCAACGTGGTGTGGAAACCGGCCACAGGCGTGGGTAACGACGGCACCGAGAAGGCTCTCACGGGCCGCTTCCTGCGGGCCAACTCCAAGGTCATCTTCGATACGTTGGGCCGGCCGCTGGTGCAGCTCAATTTCAACTCCGAGGGCGGCAAACTGTTTGACCAGATCACCGGCCGGCTGGTGGGCCTGCCGATGGCTATCTTTCTGGACGAAGACATCATCTCGGCACCCACCATCATTACCCGTATCTCCGACGGCAGTTCCGTCATCGAGGGGCTGTCGGCCGACGAAGGGCGAAAGCTGTCCATTCAGCTCAACTCCGGTGCTCTGCCCATAACCCTGCGCGTTATCCAGGAGAGCACCGTGGACGCTACCCTGGGCGACGACTCGGTGCGCCACAGCGTGCAGGCGGGCGAGATTGGCATCCTGGCGGTGATGGCCTTCATGATCCTTTACTACCGGCTGCCGGGGGTGCTGGCCAGCCTGGCCCTGATCACCTACACGTCCGTGTTGCTGATGATCTTCAAGATCTGGCCTGTGACTTTGACCCTGTCCGGCATCGCCGCCTTCGTGCTGTCGGTGGGTATGGCGGTGGACGCCAACGTGCTGGTGTTCGAGCGGCTCAAGGAGGAGTTACGAGCGGGGCGCAACCTGGTGACAGCCATCGAAACCGGCTTCAACCGCGCCTGGACATCCATCCGCGACAGCAACGTGTCCACCCTCATCACCTGCGGCATCCTCTGGTGGTTCGGCGACCAGTTCGGGGCCAGCCTGGTGAAGGGGTTTGCTCTCACCCTGGCCATCGGTGTGCTGGTGAGCATGTTCTCGGCCATCATCGTGACCCGCACCTTCCTGCGATTGACGGTGGGCGTGGGGTTGGCGCGGCGGCTCGGCTGGTTCGGTGCCGCGCCCGCCCGCCCGTCGGCGGCCGCGGCGGCGGCGGGCATGCCGTTCAGGCAGAGCCTGCCTGACGGCTCGCCGACTCGCGGTGGGCACTTCCTGGACTTTGTGGGCCGGCGCGGCTTCTACTACCTGCTGTCGCTGGCCATCCTGGTGCCTGGCGTCATCTCGTTGCTGGTGCCGCCGGCCCTGAGGCCGGGCATCGAGTTCTCCGCCGGCACCAGCTTCACCGTCCGCTTTGAACAAGCGGTGAGCCCGAACGATGCGCGCACGGCCCTGGTCGACCTGGGCCACGCCGAGGCGCGGGTGCAGCGCACCACCGAGGGCGACTTCATCATTCGGATGGGGCAGCTACGGGGGGCGAGCGACGTGCCGCCGGTGGGGCCGGCCCTCGCCTCAGAGCGGGACAGCATTGAAGCTGGCTTGCAGGACCGCTTCGGCCCGCTGACGGTGCGCGATTTCAACGCCGTGTCGGAGATCGTGTCGCGGGAGATCGGGCGGAATGCCGCTATGGCCGTGGCGGCGGCCTCGGTGGCGATTGTGCTTTACATAAGCTTTGCATTCCGAGGGCTGCCCAAACCCTGGCGCTACGGGCTTGCCGCCATCGTGGCCACCCTGCACGACGTGGTGGTGCTAGTGGGCCTGTTTTCGATCTTCGGGAAGGTGTTCGGCACCGAGATCAACACGATGTTCATCACCGGCCTGCTGACGGTTATCGGCTTCAGCACGCACGATACCATCGTGGTATTCGACCGGATCCGGGAGAACATGGGGCGGAACCCGGGCGTGGAGTTCGCCGAGGTGGTCAACGCCAGCCTCACGGAGACGCTGGCCCGCTCGATCAACACCTCGATGACGGTGGTGGTGACCATCGTTGCCCTGCTTCTCCTGGGTGGCGTGACCATCCAGAGCTTCCTGGTAGTGCTCCTCATCGGCGTCATCAGCGGCACTTACAGCTCCATCTTCGTGGCCAGCCAGATCCTGGTGAGCTGGGAGGAGGGGGACGTGGGCCGCATCCTGGGGCGATTCTTCCCGCGCCTCGCGCCGGCGCCGAGCCGCTAGTACAGTGCTGTTGGTGCGAGGTCAGCTGTGCCGGTAGAGTTCATCGGCAAGGCCATCGAGGTGGAGTTGGGCGAGGGAGAGGCGCCGTCGCCGGTGGCCTTCCACTTGGGCAAGAAAGAGCACCGGGTGGCCGAGGTGCTCCAGCGCTGGGAGGACCAGGGCGTCGGGCAAGAGATCCCCGGCCACCTGGATCGCCGCGGCCAGGGCCAGCGCGTCTACTACCGCGTGCGTACCAGCGGGGGCGAGGTGTACGAGCTGTACGTGGACTGGCAGGCCGCCCGCCGCCTGGGCAAGCGCCGGCAGGAGAAGAGCCGCTGGTTCGTCCACCGGCGCATCTCGTGAGGGCGGCGTGGGCGAGTTCATCGGCCGGCCCATCGAGGTGAGGCAGGGGTACGTTCACCGGCGGCTGTGATAGGCCCGCGGGCTGCTGGTCCGCTGCAGTGCTCCGCTCATGGTTCGACAAGCTCACCATGAGCGGCTTGGGTTCACCATGAGCGGGAATCTGACCGCTCGCCGTGAGCTTGTCGAAGGGTGAGCAGGCTGCTGACGAGGCTTCGCCTACAGGCTACTCGCTGTACATATCCTCCAGCCGTTCGCGGAAGGGGCGCGCCCCGGCGAAGCGGGCGTAGGAAGCCTCCGAGCCGTACTCCTCGGTGCGCACCACTACGGGCATGGGCACGGCGTGCCCGAAGATGAGGGCCTGCTGCCGTGACTCCAGCCGCGCCAGGACCGACCGCAGCTCCCGCTTCTCGCCTGCCCCGGCCAGCACGGCGTCCACGTCGGCCTCATTGTCCAGGAGGCAGGCGATCTTGGTGCCGACCTGGGACATGACCTCGCCATCGATGGCGCTGGGCCGCTGGTCGATGACCAGCAGAGTGACGTTGTACTTGCGCATCTCGCGGGCGATCTGGCCGAAGACTGTCTGGCCCGCCACCTCTCGGTTGAGGAACTTGTGCGCCTCCTCGATGGTGATCACCAGGTGGATGGGCTCCTGGCCGCGCTCGCCCATGGCCGCCTCCGTCTGCTGGCGGTAGCGCTCGTGGATGCGGCGTGTGAGCAGATTGGCCACGAAGATGTAGGCCGTGAGGTCGTTCTCGTAGCGGCCGAACTCTAGGACCACGTTGCGGCCCTTTTCCAGGTAGCCGAGGATGGTCTGCACCGAGTTCTGCTCGCTGTGCGGGCGGAGGAAGGCGAGGCGGGCCAGGCGTTCCAGGCCGCGCCGCAGGCTGCGGAGAGAGCGCTCGTCGATGTTCAGGTCCTTGAGGAGCTGGCGGCCCTCCTCGTCGGTCGCGTCCAGGGCGATGGCCTGCTCGATCCAGCGGCGGCCGAAGCGGCGCTCCAGTGGGTAGCAGGCCTGCACCGCCAGGTCGGTCAGGTTCAGGGTCTCTTGGAGCACTGCCACGTCCTCGGGTTCCACCTCATCGAGGCCGATCTCCACCACTGCGTCGGTGGGCACGCCGCGGCGGCGGGAGCTCTCGGGGTCGAGGGTAAAGACGGCTACGCTGGCGCCGAGGAGCTGCTTTAGGCCCTTGACCTCGCCGCTGGGGCCCTCGCTGGTGCCCTTCCAGCCGTACTCGTTGTGCATGTCGAAGACCAGGTTGACCACCCGCTTGCGGGCGTCGCGCTGGGCGCCGCTCTTGAGGATGACGCTGGCCAGGATGAGGCGGGTGAGGAAGGTCTTGCCGGTGCCGCTCTTGCCGAAGACGCCGTTGCTGCGCTCGGCGAAGCGCTGGTAGTTCAGGCAGACCTTCACCTCCATGTCCAGCGGGCTGCCGATAACGAAGTGCTCGCCGTCGTCCTGGCCGAAGATGCGCTCCACGTCCTCCTGGGAAGCGTCCCACACCTCGGCGAAGTGACCGGGCACCGTCTTGGCGGGCTCGAAGGGCGCATCGGCCGTGGGCCCGGCCTTCAGGTAGGGCACGACATGCAGGCTACCGAATGTGGCGGTGCCGGCCATCACCTCGCGCGAGAAGTCGTCGGTCAGCTCGGGCAGCGACCAGGCGATCTCGGCGCTGGTGGAGCGCAGCCGCACGTCGTTGAGGATGGCGAAGAAGCGGGAGCGCTGGCCCTGGATGATGACGTACTTGCCCACCGCCATCTCCTCCACCGAGCGGTCGCTGTCCAGGCGCACGTCGAGGCCTTCCGACAGGGAGCCGGCCACCACCAGGCCCAGCCGTCGCGCGTTTTGTGCCGGCGAGTCGTGGTCGTTCATGGTCGCACCTCCCTGAGGATGGACGTGAGGCGCTGGGGCTCGGCCCCCAGCAGGCGGGCCAGCTCCTTGCCCGCCCGCACCAGGAAGGCGCGGCCGTCGGCGTGGGCGGCCGCGGCCAGGCGCAGGCAGGCGGCGGTCACCTCGTCGCTGTGGGTGGGGGCCGCCAGCAGAAGCTTCAGGAAGTCGAGCTTCTGGCTGAAGCGGGCCATCTCCTCCGCCGAGCACAGGCGGACGGGGGCAAAGAGGGGGACGGGCGCTGACGGCAGGTAGTGGCGGATCTGGGAGCCGTCTTGGTGGCCGACGACGACGGCGTCGCAGGTAGTCTGGAGGAGGTGGCGCAGGTGGGGGTGGGTCTCCAGGAACGATTCCAGGTCCGTCTCCCCGGACAGGCGAGGGACTGGAGGGCGGCCGTCGATGCTCTCGGTGCGGGCGTCGCAGACGACGGCGAAAATGGTGCTGCCCTCCTCCACCTTCAGCAGGCTGCCCAGGGGCGGCGTCTGGAGCAACTGAAGGCAGCCGGTGGTGAATTTGGCGATGTCCGCCCGCACCACCTGCCCGATGACTCCTTGGTTCGAAGGCAATGTCCTGGGCTCGTCACGACCAGATTCTTCGCTTCGCTCAGAATGACTGTTGGGAACCGCGTTCATAGCCAGCGCCCTCGCTTACTCAACGCCTTGGCCGAGGTGCCCGCCGCCAGGCCCTCGGCGGCCACCTCCGCCTCCAGCAGGCGGCGGAAGGCCTCGCGCTCGCGCCCGGTGATCACGGCCTGCTCGTGGGCCTCCATCAGGGCCAGGGGGTAGCCCCTGTTGCGGCGGCACTGGTCCACGAGCAGTGCGTGGAGCAGGGCCACGCGCTCGCCGTCCTCGGCCAGCCAGAGGGGCATCTCCACGCAGGCGATCTCGTCGGCACCGTCGAGAGGCGTCCGCAGGTAGAAAGTGGCCAGGCGGTGTGCACCGTAGTACTGTTCCTCGATCGAGCCGGCCTTGGGCTGCCGCAGGAAGACGGCCGACCGCTGGCCGGGCGCCAGGAGGGCGACAAAGAGCTGGCGGTCGGAGGCGACGCCCACGTCGTCACAGGGCCGCGTGCCGTCGGCGCGCCGGGGGCAAGCGCGGCAGTCCACCCTGGGTAGCGAGCAGACGGCCAGGCGCAGGGAATGGACGACCTCGCTGCGGTCGGGCTGGCTGATGTAGCCGGCCGGGAGGCACCGCCTCTCCTCGGCCAGTGCCCGGAGGCGGTCCAGAGCGGCGATCATTCCTTCGTCCAGGAGGTAGCGCTTGACCGCGGCGCTGATGCGCTCCTGAGCCAGGCCCCAAAGGAGGAAGGTGCCGTCCACCAGGGCCAGGGTGGGCAGGTCGGGGTCGCTGCTGGCGGCCCGGTCGGCCAACAGCTCTACCTCGCGCACGCTGCGGCGAGCGGCCAGCAGGTCGCCGCGCAGGATGTCCTCGTGGCTGGCGTCTGACCGATCGCCTAGCACCAGACGGTCGTCGCCGTAGGCGAGCTCCGGCTGGCTGGAGAGTTCGGCGTCGGGCGAGCGGCCGTAGCGGATGCGGGCCCAGCCCAGGTTCAGCAGGTAGCAGGGCAGGGGGCTGTGGCGCTCCACATCGATGTGGGAGCCGTCGGTGGCCAGGGCCACGTAGTCGGCGGGCAGCGGCAGCGCATCGATGGCGGCGTCCAGGGGCTCGCCCAGGGGCTCGGCCAGCCGCCAGCGCGTGTCCGCCTCGGCCAGGCGGCGGCGCAGTTCGTCTGGCCGGCGAGCCCAGGCCTTCGCAGCTTCCAGAGCGCGGGCCAGGCGGCGATGGGCCTCCTCGGCCTGTGAGCGCAGGTCAGGTCCCAGGTGGTCGAGCTGGGCGGCTAGTCGCTGGAAGTCCAGGGTCATGGCGGGTCGGCGCCTCCCTTGCGCAAGACCCGCTCGTCGCCCACGCGGCGGGTGATGCGCTGGTCGTCCAGATGCTCCAGGAAGGCCTGGGCGTACTTGCGGCTGGTGGCAAACATGTCCCGTACCTGGGCCAGGGTGACGGTGCCGTGGGCCCGCAGGTGCTCCACGATGCGGGCCGTCATCTCATCATACGCCTCGCGGGCGAAGGCGATACCCTCGTCCACGCGCACGATCCGCCCTTCCTCCTCGAGGTAGGCCAGGAGCTCGGGCTCCGGCAGGCGATCGGTGGGTGGTGAGTAGGGATTGGCCTTGAGGGCGGTCAGGAAAGCGTCGGCGGCGGCCTGGTGGGCGGGCGAGAGATGGGGCTCGTGGTCGGGCAGGGCCACGCTGCCTGCCGATTCGCGCACGTCGCCGCGGCGGGCCCAGGTGGTGAGCAGGGCGTCGAAGGGGCGGGCCTCCAGGTCGAGGCGGCTGCGCAGCTCCTCGCGGGCGATGCCTCGCCGCAGCAGGTGCTGGCGGTGGAAGGACGATAGGATCTCTCGCGCGCGGGCGGTGAGGCGAGCGAAACCCTCGGCGGTGAAGAGGAGGGTGGATGATCCGAGCTCGCTTCCGCTCAAGGCCACGGCGCGGCCGCTGGCCACCACGGCGGTAGCTGCCGCCATGGCCTCGTCGGCGGCGAGGTCGGTGTGGCGGGCGAGCTGACCCGCCTCGCAGGGCTCCAGGCGGGCCAGCGCCACCAGCAGCACCTCCTCCGGCGAGCCGCGCTCCATTCTCTCCAGCGTCTCCAGGGTCGGGCGATGGAAGCGACGGTGGCGGCGCGGGTGGACATCCACCACGCGGCCGCCGCCCAGGGTGTCGTTGGGTGAGCGGAGGACGAAGGCGTCGCCGGGGGCCAGGGCCACAGGCTCCTCCAGCCGAAGCTGGGCCCAGGCCCGCTCGCCGGGCGCTAGCTCGTCGCAGTCTAGGAGAAGGAGGCGGCCGGTCACTTCGCTGGCGCCGGTGTGGAAGGTGACCTGAAGGTTGTGGCGGATGGCGCGCGGCAGGTATCGCACCGCCCGCAGGCGGACATCGACGGCGGCGGTGGGGCGCAGCCAGCCGGGGGTGGTGAGCACCATGCCGCGGCGCAGGTCGGTGGGGGAGAGGCCGGTGAGGTTGACGGCCAGGCGGCGGCCGGGCGAGGCATCCTGCACTTTGCGCTGGTGAGTCTGGAGGCCGCGGATTCGGGCCCGCAGCCCGCCCGGCACGACCTCCACCTCGAGGCCCGGGTGAAGGGAGCCATCGATGAGGGTGCCGGTGACCACCGTGCCGAAGCCGGCCACCGTGAAGGCGCGGTCGATAGGCAGGCGGGGGCGGCCCAGGTCACGCTTGGGCGGCGTTCGGGCCAGCTCCTCCTCGATGGTGGCCAGCAGCTCGGGCAGGCCTTCGCCGCTGACCGCCGAGCAGGCGACGAGGGGTGCGCCTTCAAGGGCGGTTCCCGTTAGCGCTTCCGCGATTTCGGCCTCGACCACCGCCAACAGTTCGGCGTCGGGGAGAAGGTCCTTCTTGGAGATGACGACGATGCCATGGCATACGTCGAGCAGATCGAGGATAGCCAGGTGCTCGCGGGTCTGGGGCATCACCCCTTCGTCGGCGGCGATGACCAGCAGGGCCAGGTCGATGCCGCCCACGCCGGCCAGCATGTTCTTGATGAAGCGCTCGTGGCCGGGGACATCGACGATGCTCACCTCTTCGCCACTGGGCAGGCGCAGCCAGGCGAAGCCCAGGTCGATGGTCATCTCCCGCTCCTTCTCCTCCTGGAGACGGTCGGGGTCGATGCCAGTGAGGGCCTTCACCAGGGCCGACTTGCCGTGATCGACGTGGCCGGCGGTGCCTATGACGTACATGTGTTCGGCAGAAGATGTTAGCACACCACGGGCGATTTGTCTCTAGGTGGCCGGGCGTTTCTTGGCCGTTGTTTGCCTCTGCCGCTTATGGTTCGACAGGCTCACCATGAGCGGTTCGAGAGCAGCCGTTGTTTGATGCCCGCGATTCGCCTAGGATGATGTGAGGAGGATCGCCAGCGATGGCGCGCGTGGGCCTGGTCTACGACCCGCTCTACCTGGAGCACGATACGGACGGGCACCCGGAGAACGCCGAGCGCCTGCGAGCCATAATGGCGCTCCTGGAGGAGAGCGGCCTGCGCTCTTCCCTGACGCCGATCGCTGCCGATGACGCCACCCAGGCCGATCTGGAGCTGGTGCACCAGCCGGAGATGATCCGCTGGGTGCGGGGGCGGATAGAGGCCGGCGACCGGGCGCTGGACATGGATACGGCCGTCTCGGCTCGTTCCTACGAGGCGGCGCTGCGGGCGGCCGGCGGCTGCCTGCGGGCTACGGATGCGGTGCTGGCGGGCGAGGTCGATTCGGCCTTCTGCCTGGTACGGCCACCCGGCCACCA
>Ga0315279_10010978_pt1 | contig 10558 bp, 12 predicted proteins | sample YL17G06_20_MG_FD_203694 | JGI IMG/M metagenome (GOLD analysis project Ga0315279, IMG submission 203694) | Sediment microbial communities from Yellowstone Lake, YNP, Wyoming, USA - YL17G06_20 | ecosystem: Environmental > Aquatic > Freshwater > Lake > Sediment | place: USA: Wyoming | collected...
CCCACCGTCCGCGAGTTTTCTACCAAGGATTCCTCAAGAATCGTCTGAACTGTGGCTAAAGCAGCAGTGCTCGCAAGAGGGTTTCCTCCGTAGCTGCTTGAAGAGGAGCTGGGCTTTGAGAAGGGTTTGCTTCTCGTAATCTCTTCTTTGGCAACAAGTCCGCTGATGGGAAATCCGTTTCCCATTCCTTTGCCAATGGTCATGATGTCAGGTAGGACCCCTGTGTAATTCGAGCCAAACATCGTTCCTGGGCGGCCGAATCCAGTGATCATCTCATCGGCAATGAGAAGGGCATCATTCTCATGGGCAATCTCAAGGATACCAGGAAGAAATTCCGGGGGTGGGATCACATTTCCTGCAGTCCCTTGCATCGGTTCAACGATGATCGCGGCAAGGCTCCCCGCGGTGTTCTTCTCAATCACTTTCTGAACAAACTCCAGACAATAAAGACCACATTGGGGGTATTCCATTTTGAATGGACAGCGATAACAATCGGCATAAGGAGCCAGATGGAGTCCAGGATAGAGGACTCCCCAATGCTTCTTAAATGGATCGCCAATGAGACCCAAGACCCCGCCCGGGTTTCCGTTGTAAAGCTGCCCACGGTGACCTTATCCAGCTGCTCTTTGAGGGCCCCAATGTATTTGGGATGGGAGTGTCCCAGACTACACACCGCTACCCCAGCCATAAAATCGAGGTAGCGCCTTCTATCCACATCCGGTTTTCGGGATGTCTTTACAAAATACTTTCGTGCAATTGGGTTTTTCAAAAATGGCCTCTGCCACATCTTTACCGACCTTCCGTTTGTCGATATCAAACGCTGCCACCACGTTAATGTCATAAGGTTTGTAACCACCAATATCCCAGTGAAGAAGACCAATGGCCTCTTCACTCTCTCTTTTAAGATAATAATGAATTCCCTGAATCAATGAACTGGAGCAATTTCCTACACCAACAATAGCTACTCTGATCTTCTTCATGTGCAGCCCCACCCTTTCTTCGTCTCCTGATATGAAATAAAGGAAACTATCATAAATGGTCAAAAGTACAATCTTTCAAAACTTCCCAAACTCTCCCTATATTTTAATGATATTCACTTATGGAAATCACTGTCAAGCAAAAAAGCCTGAAAAAGTTGACAAACATGGCGGGAAGTTAGATATTTAATAAAAAAAGGAATAGAGAATGAGGACATTGTTGCTGAACCCTCCGTCTTTCGAGAAGTTCGATGGTGGAGCAGGCTCTCGTTACCAGGCCACTCGTGAGATCACGTCATTCTGGTATCCCGTTTGGCTTGCCTATCCTACGGGTTTAATTGAAGAGAGTCGACTCCTCGATGCGCCTGCCCATAGCGTGAGTCCGGAGAAGACGGTCACCCTTGCTAAGGAATATGACTTTGTCGTCCTCTTCACCAGCACCCCAGGATTTAAGAGCGACGTTCGGCTGGCGGAGATGATGAAGGAGGCAAGGCCGGATATCAAGATTGCCTTTGTCGGTCCCCACGTTTCGGTTCAGCCCGAGGAGAGCCTCAAAGCTTCCCTGGCGATTGATTTCGTTGCGAGAAGGGAATTTGACTATTCGGTAACTGAATTCGCATGGGGCAAAGAGATTGAGGAAATTGCAGGGATCAGCTTCAGGAAGAATGGCCAGATCATTCACAATCCAGATCGTCCAGTCATCGAAGATCTCGATGCTCTCCCATTCGTTGTTGAAATTTTTAAGCGGGATCTTGATTTTACAAGGTATAATATTCCCTACTTGCTTTATCCTTATGTTTCCTTTTACACCTCCCGCGGTTGCCCGGCCCGCTGCACTTTCTGCCTCTGGCCCCAGACGATGAGTGGGCATCGTTGGCGGACGCGCAGCAGCGATAATGTGGTTGCTGAGGTCAAGCGTGCACTCGAACTATTTCCTGAGGCCAGAGAATTATTCTTTGATGATGATACCTTTACGTGGCAGAAATCTCGAGTCCTTGAATTATGCGAAAAATTGAAACCCCTCAAGTTCACTTGGTCCTGTAACGCAAGGGTGAGCACAGACTACGAGACCCTCAAGGCAATGAAAGAAGCGGGGTGTCGGCTCCTCGTCGTTGGTTTTGAGTCCGGGGATCCAACCATCCTCAAAAACATCAAAAAAGGTGCAACGGTAGAACAAGCCCTCTCATTTATGAAAGACTGCAAGCGGGTGGGAATCACAGTCCATGGCGACTTCCAGATCGGTCACCCGGGAGAAACTCGAGAAACCATTGAGAGAACGGTCCGGTTCGCCATGAACCTCGATCCCGAAACGATGCAGGTCTCCATGTCTCATCCCTATCCTGGAACGGCGTTCTATCATTACTTGGAAGAGCATGGTTACTTGATGTCCCATGAAATGACGGATGAATTGGGACACCAACTGCCTAACATCCAATATCCTGGCCTAAGCAGGAAGGAGATTGTGGAGGCGGTCGAAGATTTCTACGCTCGCTACTATTTCCGTCCAAGGATCATCTTCAGGATCGTCCGCCGAGCAATCTTTGACAGAAGGGAACGCAAACGGCTATACAAAGAAGCGAAAGAGTTTTTTCAGCTCCGTGCCAAGAGAAAAAATTTTGTCGATTCTCAGGAGACATGAAGACCTACGCTGTATTAGCTCTTGCTATATTTGTGCAAGCGACGGGAAATGTTTGCCTGAGCAAAGGGATGAAAGAGCTCAGTTTAGCTAGTTCGATTTTTGCCCTTTTCTTCCAGGCCATCGGAAGCCCTGTGATCTGGATTGGAACGGCATTACTGTTCCTCTTCTTCCTTCTCTTTGTTGCCGCCCTTTCTTGGGCGGATTTGAGCTTCGTCGTCCCGGCTATTTCTATAGAAGTTGTTGTCAACGTTGCCTTTGCAGACTACTTTTTGAATGAACCGGTTACTTCAGTTAGATGGATAGGCACACTATTGATCTCCACTGGAGTCATTCTCGTTTTGAGATCCAGGAGGTAAAGAGTTCGATCGGGCTACGAAAGGATGGAGAGTCGATGAAAACTGTCATTCTTATTGCAGTGATTGTCCTTGCCGATGCGGCAGGAGATATCCTGATCACGAGAGGGATGAAACAGGTTGGAGAAGTCTCAACGATCAACCCCAGAGTGCTTCTTTCCATAGCACACAAAGTGCTTATGAATAAGAGCTTCCTCTCCGGTATCCTTTTTTTTGCAGTGACCTTCTTCTCTTTTCTAACCGTTCTTTCCTGGGCTGATTTGAGTTTGGTCTTTCCAGCCACTTCTCTGGTCTATGTCGTCAGTACTCTCGGTGCAAAGTTTATCTTAAAGGAAACGGTTACCTTTCAGCGTTGGGCCGGGATTCTCCTTGTCTGCCTGGGTGTTGCCTTAGTCTCTCTTCCTTAGTCGCCTACAAATCGCTAAAGCTGATGGTCTGGATCTGTGAGGACAGCAGAGCCTGTGGGATTGCAGGATGGGTCAATGCTTCAAGTTCGTTTGTGTTGTCTCCAGGGTGGAAATAAATTTCTGTAACCCCTTGAGGAAGGTGTTGAAGGAAGCAAAGAAATAGATCAAGGTCCATCCGACTGCTATCATTCATACCAAAGAGAAATTGATTGGAATGAACATTTTCATGTTTAAGTCGCTTTCTTAAGAATGTGATCCAGGGGAGAAGAAATAGCGATGTGGTCAACCTTTGAAAAAAAGCATTTCTTGAGGCACGCCACGAGGGGATCAGAGGCTCATAAGGCAGTCGGACGGCTCTCATCCCATATTTCTTTCCAACTTTCAGAAGAATACATGATAGGGTAGGATGAAGATGCAAATGATGATGGGTGTTGACATGATCGAGATAGAGCCCGGTTTTGTAGAAAGCTCCGAACTGGGCGTCCATTTCCGCTTCTAACTGTTTCTTCACTTCTGGCCGCATGAAGAAATTGATCCCTGACCTCACGAGATGAGGAGAGAAGAGACCTTTCTCATCCACCAGATCGGGTATCTCCCGAGGAGACAAGAGCGGAACACCATCCACCAGTACGAGATGGAGCCCAACCTTTAAAGTAGGAAGGCGCCTGGCTCGCTCCACCGCATCGACCGTAGCACTGGCTCCCACCATTAAACTTGCAGTGGTGAGGGCCCCCTGTCGATGGGCTTCTTCAATGGCCTCATTCGCCTTTAGAGAGAGACCAAAGTCATCCCCTGTGATGATAAGGCGCTTCATGGTTGAGACCTCAAGGGGACCAGACGTCCGTCACGGGTGAGGATGAACTCTGAACCCCTCCAGAAGACAGTCCTTTTTGTAAAGGCCAGAAGCCAGGTGATCAAACCAACCAGATCTCTTAACGGAAGAAGAGCGATGTTTCTTAATCCTTCGCGGTCTTGGAATCCCCATCCCATCATGAATGCCGCTGTGATCAGACGGAGCCCAATGGCAATTCCAAGGACTGCTACTCCCAAGGCATCTGCCAAACGGAATATTCCATAGAGAAGAGAGAAAGGAACAGAACGGGTTAATACGCTGGCTAAGAAACCGATTGGCCGAGCGGCGCGGGTATTTTGATCCCAATAGATCTGATGATCCCACCACTGAGAAGGATTCTTGAGGTCCACGACGATATTGACGAAATAGCGCACAAGGGCCACTTTCTTTCCAGAAACCCAGAGGCGCCTGCCCACCTCATAGTCTTCAACGAGATAGTCTGCCAGACTTTCCAGCCCTCCTATCGCTTCAAGGGTGGACCGATGGAAGGCCATGGAGGGACCCAGACAAAAGTTAGAAGCTCCAGTGGTATGGGCGAAGATCACGCTCGGTATAAAATCGGCATTGAAGGTGAGCAGCTCCATCTTCTCGAACCAGCGATCGGCAGAGGTCGCTTTATAAAGTGTGCATACACATCCAACCTCGGGATCGGCCAGAGGAGCCACAATCGATTTCAGATAGTCGGGTTTCAAGTGAACATCACTATCGCTGATCACCAGGATATCATGTCGGGCGTGGGAGAGACCACCCAAGAGATTGTTAATCTTGCCATTCGGGCCGACTTGATGGTCTTCAATGGTGATGGAGACCCTTTCAGTACCAAACTCCCCCTCAATCTCTTTGAGGATGGGAAGTACTGGATCTTGGAAATCCTGAACGCAGAAGACGACCTCATATTCGGGATAATCCTGAAGGCAGGCACTACGAAAATTTTCTCTCTGGTTTTTCTCCAGACCGCGCACGGGTTTCAGAATCGTGACCGGAGGCCAATCAGAAAAGGAGGATCGGGGTTGGCTTGGAGGTCGAGTTCGAAAACAGAGAACAGCAAGGAGGCAGAGAATTGTATAAATCGATCCTCCAATGGTTGGGATCAAGCAGATCCATTGCAAGAGATAGAGAAGGAATTGCATGATCGATAGGCTGATCACAATTTTTTCCATCATAACATATTTTCACTTATTTCGGTTCAATGACATTGGGGTTGCATCATGGCAGATTACATGATATTATTTTATAAATTTTCAAAATCCCAAATTGAGTTGTATTTTCGTCATGAAAAAGATGGAGACCAAATATCTGGTAGAGTCCTTTTTTGAAGAGAAGCTTGAGCAAGTCATTACAAAAGCGCGGGAGGCCTTAATCGCTCTCCAGCATGAAGATGGCTGTTGGTGCTTTGAGCTCGAAGCCGACTGTACCATTCCTGCCGAATATATCATAATGATGCACTATATGGGCGAAGTCGATGAAAAGCTTCAAGACAAGCTTGCTGTCTACCTGCGCGAACATCAAGCTGATCATGGAGGTTGGCCTCTCTTTCACGGCGGTACCTTCGACATAAGTTCCTCTGTCAAGGCCTACTATGCTTTGAAGTTGGCAGGGGACAGCCCTGATGCGGTCCATATGGTGAAAGCCCGTGAAGCCATCCTCGCTCATGGTGGTGCAGCACGATCAAATGTTTTTACACGAATGACCCTTGCTCTTTTCAACCAACTCCCATGGCGGGGCGTTCCGTTTACACCGGTCGAGATCATGTTATTTCCCCGGTGGTTCTTTTTCCATATCAGCAAAGTATCCTATTGGTCTCGAACCGTGATGATTCCTCTTTCTATTTTGTGTACTTTGAAACCAAAAGCCAAAAATCCGAACCAAGTACAGATCCAGGAACTGTTCACCACTCCGCCTGAAAAAGAGAAACAGTACTTTCCTTTTCGTTCCTCTCTTAACTATCTCTTCCTTCAACTGGATAGACTCGGAAGACTTGTTGAACCTTTGATCCCCAAGAGGATTCGAAAACAGGCTTTGAAAAAGGCGGAGGAGTGGTTTGTGGAACGGCTCAACGGCACAGATGGCCTCGGTGCCATTTTTCCTGCCATAGTGAATGCTCACGAAGCATTGGCCTGTTTAGGATATCCTCCAGATCATCCCTATCGTGAGAATACCAAGAATGCTCTGGAGAACTTACTGGTCATTAATGAAAAATCGGCCTATTGCCAACCCTGTATCTCACCCATCTGGGATACTGCCTTGGCTTGCCTAGCTTTACAGGAAGAAACGAATGGGGTAGGGACAGAAGAGGTCCTTCACGCCCTCGACTGGCTTAAGGGGTGTCAATTAGTCGATGAACCCGGGGACTGGCGCGAAAATCATCCAGGGCTAAAAGGAGGGGGCTGGCCTTTTCAATTCAATAATTCGTACTACCCCGATCTCGATGATACGGCTGTGGTTGCTTTGGCCATGCATCAATCGGGTGAGGAGCGCTATCGCCAATCGGTCGAACGGGCTGTGGATTGGATCTGTGGAATGCAATCTAAAAAAGGCGGATTCGCTGCCTTCGATTCAGACAATGCCTATTATTATCTTAATGAAATCCCCTTTGCGGATCACGGAGCTCTTCTCGATCCTCCGACGAGCGATGTAAGCGCCCGTTGTGCACACCTTTTGGGCCAAATAGGCCGTCACGGCCCTGAGCTTGCAGCTTGCCTCGATTTCCTGCGCAAAGAACAGGAGCCCAACGGTCATTGGTTCGGCCGCTGGGGGACGAATCACATATACGGGACGTGGTCTGTGCTGGCAGCCCTCGAAAAGAATGGTCATTGTTCTGACGAACCTTGGATTCGACAAGCGGCGGCCTGGTTAAAAGACGTCCAACGGCCGGACGGCGGTTGGGGTGAAGATTGCGACACCTACTTCAATCCGGAAAGGGCAGGAAGAGGCGATGTCAGTACTTCATTCCAGACCGCATGGGCCATTCTCGGATTGATGGCTGCTGGAGAGGTCGATTCTCCAGAGGTGCAGAGGGGTGTGGAGTATCTTCTCCGCACACAACAGGCCGATGACTTGTGGAAGGATGACTGGTTTACATCACCTGGTTTCCCACGGGTGTTCTATTTGAAGTACCACGGCTATACTAAATATTTCCCGTTGTGGGCACTGGCCCGCTATCGCAACCTGCGGAGAAATAAGTCAGTTTGAAATACCTCGGTATCGTAGTGGCAACGATCGCAGAAGCCAGAAGCTTGATGAAACAGCGGATCGCTGTCGGTCAATTGATCCATCTTCGGGAAGGGGTACTGATACAGATCTCAGGTATAGGCGCAGAAAGGGCTGGCTTAGCTGCGAGGACATTGTTGAAAAATGGCGCAACAGCACTGCTGAGCTGGGGGAGTGCGGGAGGACTTATTGCCAAGATTTCAGCAGGTAGCCTGATCCTCCCGAAAGCTGTGATTGCGGCCGATCGATCTGTATATCCCATCGATGCTGTTTGGCATGAGCGTCTGTTCAAGCGGCTGGATGGATTCCTGGATATTCATACAGAGGTGCTGGCTGAAAGTACTACAATCTTGACCAATTCGATGGAAAAAAGAGACTTATCTTCCAAAACAGGGGCGATCGCCGTAGATATGGAGAGTGCGGCAATAGCGGTTGTAGCTCAGGAGGCAGATGTTCCCTTCATGATAGTTCGCGCGACCGCTGATACAGCAGACATGGTCATCCCATTGAGCGTTTTAACTGCAATGGACGAATTCGGGCGATCGAGCCTGTTAAAAGTAATACGAGGATTGATCAAACATCCAGCCGAACTGAGGGAACTGATCCGTCTCGAACAAAATTTTCGTGCTGCGCAAACCACCTTGGCGAAAGTGGCACGTTTGGCCGGAAGCAACCTGCTCGTTCCATAGAGTGCATGAAGGAAACAATCATGAAGACATTGATCACTGGCGCTTCTGGTTTTGTCGGATCTGCTGTGCTGCGCCAACTAATTAAAGCGGGCCACAGCATCCGCGCTCTGATCCGGCCGAAAAGCGATCCTCGCAACCTTGCCGGTCTACCTGTGGAGATCGTCTACGGTGATCTGACAGATCGTGGTTCACTCGATCGGGCTATGGTCGGCTGCTCTGCGCTATTTCATGTGGCCGCGGACTATCGTCTATGGGTCCCCAAACCCCGTGAGGTTTATGAGACCAATGTGACTGGTACGCGCAATATTATGCTTGCCGCAATGGATGCTGGAGTAAAGCGTATTGTCTATACCAGCAGTGTCGCAACACTTGGGCTTACTCCGGATGGGAGTCCAGCTGATGAAGAAACCCCTGTGTCGCTCAAAGATATGATTGGCCACTACAAGCGCTCGAAGTTCATTGCCGAAGTTGAGGTGAAGCGCCTTACCAGTGAGCAGGGTCTTCCCGTTGTCATTGTGAATCCGTCGACTCCTGTTGGTCCCAGGGACATTAAACCTACGCCAACCGGCCGCATGATTGTTGATGCCGCATCTGGCCGAATACCCGCCTATGTGGATACAGGTCTCAATCTCGTCCATGTGGATGATGTTGCCATTGGACATATACTATCTTTCGAGCGTGGCAAAGTTGGAGAACGATACATCCTGGGGGCCTGCAACATGACCCTGAAAGAGATTCTCTTCACACTTGCGCCCATCACTGGCCAGAAACCACCAAAAATCTGCTTGCCCCATAATCTCGTATTACCCGTCGCCTGCGTAGCAGAGGCCTGGGCCTGGCTGACCGGGGGAAAGGAACCGAGGATTACCCTTACCGGTGTGCGACTGTCAAAGAAGAAAATGTTCTTTTCAGTGGAAAAGGCAAAGTGCTTTTTAGGATTCAACCCACGGCCTGTCGAGGAGGCCCTCCATGAGGCAGTGGATTGGTTTCGTCAGAACGGTTACGTCCGCTGATCTGCTCTTTCACTCAGTCCCGCTGATGTCCCAGCAATTTTAAATCAGATGCGGACGATCCACCGAAGCTCCTCTAAGAGAGCTCGAATCGAGCCAAGGTTTCCTTTTCGAAAGAGAGCCTTGATGGCTTCGCTGGGCTTTCCTAAACGCAGAGATTGAAAGGCGTCACTGAGGGATATCCCGATGTGATGGAGCACGCTCGCATCCCGGAAGCAGTCGATCATACATAGAGTACAGCCGTCCCGAACTCGCTGCGAACCGTCGAACTCAAAGATCGAGCACATGGGTTTTTCCCAGTTATAGCAGCGCCAGAGGTCGAGGTTCCAGTCGAGGTAGAAGTACTTGTAACCTCCCAGACATGGGTACCGTTGCTCCTCCTTCCTCAGAAATCGAATCATCTCCTGCAAAGAAGGCATGGGGTTGACCACAGGAAACCGTTTCTTCATCTGTTTCACTTTTTCACAAGCTTCGAGCAACTCTTCCGAACTGAAATCGATCAGATCGGACTGGGCGTAACCTAAAAAGCTCGATCCCAAGGTGGTGAGGGGGTAGGAGAAGGTTATTGAGGAGAAGCCTAAAGACGTAAGAAAGTCGGGAAGGGCCTTGTAGTCTACCAAACGACTCATGGTAGTCGAAGCCGTGGAGCTCAGCTTCAGCCGGGAGATAATTTGGTTGGCTTCAAAGATTCTCTGACAGACACCGGGAAGGCCACGGTTATCCTCGTGCTGTTTAACGGTTGCAGCATCGATGGAAATGATAAAGGATGTGACTCCCGCCTCTGCTAACTTGTGTATGGTTCTTTTGAAGAGAAGGGACCCGTTTGTCACAAGCAAAACGGTCATCCTTAACTTAGAAGCCCGTGATATGATCTCCGGTAGATCCCGATGGAGAAGGGGCTCCCCACCGGTAATCACGAGGTAGCGGACTCCTTGGCGATAAAGGATCTCCAGGGCCTCCAGGGCACTCCCGCGGGAGACATACTTCCAGTCTTCTCTTGGAAGTTTGTCCAGAGCGAAACCGCAGAAGCCGCATCGGGCATTGCAGGCATTGTTAATTGCGAATTGGCAAAACCCTGGTCCTCCTTCCTTGAAAAGGAGGCGGAGCGTATCTATCAATTCTATTTCCCCTTTATTTCCGACTCAAGTCCTTTGGGAAGGGGTGCTTTGATCATCCTCTTGAGTACTGAGAAAATCTAAAATCGCCTCCCCCACCTTCTGAATATCGACTTTGGTATTGATGCAAGGACCGTTGGGGCGATCATTCAAGATACCAATCACTGGTATTGGATAAGCGTCTTGGATGCCGCTTGTCAGATCGTGTTCGCAGGCAACGGCTACAATGGCTTTGGGCCGATTATCTACAATAATTCGCCTGGCTAAGGTTCCACCAGTGGCCACAGCGATCCTCACCTGATGTT
>Ga0315279_10010979_pt1 | contig 10557 bp, 5 predicted proteins | sample YL17G06_20_MG_FD_203694 | JGI IMG/M metagenome (GOLD analysis project Ga0315279, IMG submission 203694) | Sediment microbial communities from Yellowstone Lake, YNP, Wyoming, USA - YL17G06_20 | ecosystem: Environmental > Aquatic > Freshwater > Lake > Sediment | place: USA: Wyoming | collected...
ATGGTCGGGCGGGCTCCTCCTTCATCCCACAAACGTGTCTTCGGTCGTCCGGGCAGCAGCAGGTTTTGTGTTTTCTGCAAGGCGGTTGCGTGGTGCTCGGCGGGAATTTCGCCTGTCCCATCCACGCAGTGTGTAAGTGATCGCGTCTCGTAAAGCGGTCGGAAAGTATCATGAATCATCCCCGAAGGGATCGTGTCAAAACAAAGCACAAAGACCGCCAACAAAAACAACTCGATTCTCTTGACGGTCTTGGCGGTGAGATCTAAGCCACTGGCTTTTCGACCGGGCTTCTAGCGTCGCGTTTCCTCAATTAGAGACACCGTGACGCCCCAACTGGTGGGGTCATCCGGAGGATCGTCATTCCAGTCGTTGAATGCGTGGGACCCATCGGTTTCGTAGAATACAGTATATTTTCCCGCGGGAAGAGCGATGGTGTTGTCGAAAAGGCGATTCTTGCGTGCTCCACCGGCGTAATCGGTCGTGCGATAGGTCATTTCCCAAACGACCTTGCCGGTGTTGGCATCCTCAATCCATGCATAATCGGCCATGTCGCCATCCTGGCCTTCGCCAAGGGCGTAAATGCGGACATCGCTCCTTTTCGTGAGCGTGAAGGATTCTCGCCTCCGCTCATCATCCCGTACGCCGACAATCCGTGCAAGAACCGATTTATCGTCACGCTCTTCATATGCAGTCACATCGTTCGGGTTGAATCCTTCGCTTAGTGCGTTGAGCGAGATTCCCCAATGCTCTGGATCGAAGGGAGGCGCAGCATTCCAATCGCGATACGAGTGCGAGCCGTCAGTGACGAAGTAGATAACGTAGCTTCCCTTGTCCAGGTGGAGGACCTTGTTGACCATGCGGTTTTTCTGATCTCCCCCGGCATGCTCGGTTTCACCGTACTCCATCGTCCATAGTTTCTTTCGTGTCTTCGCATCGACGATCCATCCATAATCGAACATTTCTCCATCGCGGCCCTCACCAACCGCAGTGATGCGCATATCCAGGGCTTTGTTGAGAGTGATGGCTTTTGACTGAAATTCATCGTCTCTGAGGCGAGTCAGATCTACAATGAGGTTCTGATCATTGGCCGCTTTGTAGTCGAATGTCTTTGCATACTTTCTCAAGGACTCATCTTTGAGTCTGACGGTCAATCCCCAGAACGGAGGATCGTACGGCGGAGGCGCATTCCAGTCACGGTTCGAATGGGAGCCGTCGGTGACGAAATACGCCACGTACTTCCCAGCGGGGAGCGAGATCGTCTCGGAGATCATGCGGTTCTTCCGCGCGCCCCCCGCGTGGCGAGTATTCCGCTCGGTCATTTGCCACACGCGCTCACCTGTCTTGGTATCGAGAATCCATCCGTAGTCGTATGTTGCATCACCGTTGGCTTCACCGACAGCATAGAGAGCGAGCTCCATCGGTTTGTCGAGAATGAAGCCCTGGTGCACGTAGTCGTTGTCCCATAAGCCGCTGAGTGAAACAAGAGCGTCCTTCCGCAATTGCTCGTGCCATTGTTCCACGCCTTCCTTGCCGACATGCGTTCCAGTCCCTCGAATTGTAATGGAGAGGTCACGGTACTCGCCGCTTCTCCTGCTAGGATGAAAAATCCGGTCAGCGAGATACTCCATAAAGTCGCCAAAGCCCTCGACATTTTGCGACCAATCTGGAAATGCGGCGTAGTAGACCTCGTACTCCCCTTTTGGAAGGGTAATCTGGTCTGAGTATTCGGCAAGCCCCCGGCTCACGTGGCGCTCCTTCGCGTTCCTCAATTTCCAGGCAACCGCGCGCGTTTGTTTGCTCAAGATCCATGCGGTTGTGTACAGATCGCGCGTTCGATCACCGGCACCAACAGCAGTGATCGAGACCTCCTGATCCTTATCCAGCACAAAGCCGTCCATCTTCACGTCCTGAAACGCGAGATTTCGGATTTCAGCCAGCACGTTCTCTTGTGCGGTGACCGAACTGAGAACGAAGGCTGTCAGGAGTGTGAGAGTGAGAAGGAGCTGTTTCATGATGAACCTCCATGAGAATTTCTCATATTGAAAAGGAAAAGACTCTGATGGGTTTACGAGAAACACAGGGCATTTGTTTCCTCAAAGATCCTGGGGATTTCTGTTCCCTCCAGGAACCTTGTTGTTACGCCCGAGGTAGAGAGGATACTATTAAACCGGCACCGATATGATTGGATGTTGCGGAAATTCAAGGTGTTACCGATGTCGAGAGAGCCGAGCGCAGAGAGGGGTAGTATTTGGAATTCTCTACAGAAACGAGCATCAATGGGCCGATCAAAATCGGACAGCCACGCCGACCTGCACGCGCAGCAAATCGGTCTTTGACTTCCTGACGTCGTACACAACGCGTCCCGCTTCCCGGCGGATTGATCCTTCCTTCAGATACTCTGCCTGTGACCCGGCAAGATACCGAAGCCTTAGATCAATCAAGACCTCCTGAATCTCTATATTGTCATCATCCTCTATTTTCCCATATACCTTCACTAAGACTCCACCCCCACCGCCGTAGCTGAAGGCAAAATCATCGAAATTTGTCGAGCTGGCAACCTCCTCGCCGCCTCGACCCTGATTCTGGATGGTTGTTCTTGTGAAGAGGTAGTTGCCTCCCACAGCACCTTCAAGATACGGGCGAATCAAGCCGCTGTTTGGCTGCAGCCGAAGCAGAAGATGCCCGGTGACAAAGTTGTTCTGTGTTTCGACATCGACTGTCACGTCAGGGATAGTCGTGCTGAACGGTTCGCGGCGTTTTTCAGTCCCATAGTTTATAAATCCGAACTCGACGCCCAGCATGTAGGCATACTCCTTCGGCGCGAGGCCGGCGTAGAGAGCACCGCCAATGCCCGCCCGGTTCACGTTGTCTCTGAATCCCCCCTGGGGAATACCGACGAAGAGATTTGCTCCGCCTTGAAACACCTGGCCTTGTGCTTGATGCATCCCGACAAGTACTGCAGATACCAGGAAGAGGATGAACGCCGTTGGATGTGATCGGATCGCTGGTCGACGAATGGACATCATAGTATCTCCCCGAAGTTGGTGAACGGAAGAACTTATTTGAGCAGCGAAATGAAACCTCTTTGTTGGCTAATTAAGAAATTTTTTGAGGGAAAAGCTTCACTTGGACACTGGGTAGGAAGCAGGGGGACTTCCGAAATCTGCAATTGGTTTTCAGAGTCCGGCCGCTTGATGTTCTGTCATTGAAACGGCGGAGTTTGTTCTTGACATTCCTTCCAAAAACCTTTATACTCGGTCATATAAAACTTGGTTTCGGTAATAAAACCTCAGCTTTCCCTCGTACAACTGTGTGCTGTAAGAACTGCCTTGTGCGCTGGTGCAAGGCGGCCCCAGTGTGTTTGCTGCAGTGTAGCGCTGTTTCGACATATGACTGAGCGTTGTGTCGCAGACGACTCGAGTTTCGATCACCCTCACCGATAACCGCTTAGAGCAGAAGGGAGGTGTTGGGACAGACAAAGTGCTACAACGTGCTTGCTTTTCCCTCTACAAGCAAAACCAGAACAGGAGCGGCGTTTCTCTTTGTCGCTCTTCTGTTTTTCGCCTGTCAACTCCTTAATCCACCGAAATATTTCTACATCCAAGGAGTAACATCATGAGATACTCTTGGTGCACAGTTCTCCTCGTTCTCACCTTGGTGATCCTACCAGCAGCAGTGGTGTTTGCAGGAAATGGCAAGATCACTGGGGTTGTCAAGGACGCCTCCAGTGGTGAACCGGTTGTCGGTGCCAACGTTGTCATTGAAGGGACGATGATGGGGGCCGCCGCTGATGAGAAAGGCGTCTACCTGATCCTGAACGTTTCTCCAGGTACCTATAATGTTATCGCATCGGCAGTCGGCTACGCTCGCTTGACAATACGCGGCGTTCGCGTTGGATCGGACCAGACTGTTACTGTTGACTTTAGCCTGAGCACTGAAGCCATCGGATTACAAGAAGTTGTGATTGAAGCTCAAGCTCGAGTGGTCGATAAATCCCAGACAGCGACAAAAACAAGTATTGGGAGCGGAGAACTTGGTAACACGCTTCCGGTTACTTCCGTTGTCGAAATTCTGAATACCACGGCTGGGGCATACAAAGGATTCATCCGTGGCGGTAAAATTTTTGAAAGCAAAACCTTCGTTAACGGCGTTGATATCACGGATCAGTATTATGCGGTTGCAGCTGACCAAACCAGTACGCCGTTCCAGACCTACACAAGCGTAACGCGCCAAAAGGAAAGTCAACTGAGCACCAATGGGAGTTTGAACTTCAGTTCAGTTGAACAATTGAACGTCAACACTGGCGCTGTCCCGGCAGAGTATAGCTCGGCAACCGCTGGAGTCATCAATTATTCTTTGAAAGAGGCGCGAGGGCCGCTCACAGGCGGAATCTATTTTCGGTCAAGCCAAACCAGCGGATTGAAGTATAACGGCCCTAATATTTATTGGAACGAGAAGATTTATTTTGATGAGCGAGACACACTCAAAGCTCGCATCGCTCGCCGCGCAGGTGGCCAGGCCGGTGTCACTCAGGACAGTGCAAAGTTGACACGGTACACGTACTTTCCCGGCAAGTACAATACCAACGATAAGCCCCAGGTGGAATTTGAAGGATCACTTGGCGGCAAGATTACAGACGACTGGGGTGTTTATCTCACCGGGAAATATTTTGACTCCCATGGTCGTTTACCGCATGAACGAACCCGGGAAGCCAACCTTACGCTCAATACCAATTATAACCTTAGCTCAGGCCTGAAGCTTTCTGCGTTTGGCATACTGACCGACCGGGGAAAGCTCTTTGGCTGGAAGAATTCAACCTTCCAAGACGGCGCGCGCTTCTTCCTCGAGGGCGTTCCTCGTAACGACGGCACCGACCTCATAGGAAGTCTTAAACTCACACACGTTCTTTCCCCCTCGACATTCTATGAGATAAACGTTAGTCAAACGAACAAGAACAATCGATTGGGATATACGGATGGCAATGGCGATGGGTACGCCGCCTTAGATGAGGGTGGTGATTTTGTTACCCTGTCATCCATTGATGAGGCAAAAAAATATATCTCGAATACCGACCTCACGAAGTTCTTCCGAAACCAGGACGAGCCGGCAAGTTCCACCAATTACAATTTTGGAGGAAACGTTACTGTTCGCATTGCACGACCGGGCTTCTATTACGAAAACTTTAAGAACAATGTGACGACGATTAAGGGTGATCTGACCAGTCAGGTGACATATAATCATCAGATCAAAGCGGGCGTGCAATTTCGGTTAACCGAGCTCGATATGACGCGGCGGTCTTCGTATTTGGGCGCGATTGACCCGCGAAAACAATACAATGTTGAAATCTGGAGCATAAAACCCACGGAGTTCGGTGTGTATCTTTCCGATCGAATGGAGTATGCAGGCTTGGTTATCAACCTTGGTGCGCGTCTCGATCGATGGGATCCTAAGGCAAAGGAGTACGCTAATTTCTTCGCACCGTTTATGACGGACTCTGCATACATCGACGGCACCAAAGTGCTTGACAGAATACCCGTGCGAGGACGCGATGTAGACCCATATATTTTCTTCTCGCCGAGAATTGGGGTTTCACATCCAATTTCTGACGAAGCAGCAATGTACTTCTCCTACTCGCGAAACGCGCAGCCGCAACCATTTTCCAGAATCTTTATCAACTATAACGATTTCGCAAACATCTCGTTGCCGAATGTGCCAAGCGTCAGTCAGCCCCCGATCCGGTCGACGAACTATGAGCTCGGTGTGCAGTGGGAGTTTGTCCCCCGGAAGTTCGGACTGAACTTCACCGCGTATCTACGTGACATAGAAAATTACAATCCCACTGCTTTAAATGTTGTTCCACGTAGCGGTCCCTCAGGAGTGAACTATAATGTGACTTCGAGCTTTGGCTACGCGGATTCGCGCGGAGTTGAGGTAAGCCTCCAGGCCCTTCGTCAGACCTATTTCGATTTCGTTACTCTTACAGGGAGAATGAATTACACCTACAGCTATATCAAGGCATCGGCGCTTGCCGGGCTTACTGCTGCTCAGAGGACTTCGTTCTCTACGGCGAATGGTGACAGCGCTCGGTTAGGTGGCGCTCTTCCGTTTGATGATCTACGATTCTATAACACCATCGAGCTTAATGTGCTTGGCAGCAGTAGCACATTGACGGGTGGATATGATCGAACACATCGCATAACCTACACATCGTCCTTGGAATTTCCATATGACATCAGAGTTACGTCGGTCGGCACGTTCCAGAGCGGTTTCTATTATCCAATTACGTTGACGGATACGCGCGTTGTTGGGCGCGAGCTCGGTACTGCCCCTTGGAACAAAATGGTGGACATCAGACTGGAAAAAGGATTTACGATTGCCGGAGCTCGCATTGGCGTGTTCGCGGACATCAAAAACTTGTTCAATTGGACCAATATCATAGGGTATGACAATGTAACGTCAGGATCTCCGATCAAGTGGGAAAATTCTGTGAAAGACGGCAACCCTGATCCAACAGGAACTGCTCTCCGGCCGGTCGGAGCTGATGGAAGCCTCTTCTATGATATTCCGCGTGAGTTCTATTTTGGTGTGAAGGTCGATTTCTAACGAACAATCATCGAAGCAACCTCAATGAAAAGGAGTACTTCAATGAAACTGAAATTGAATCTAACGCATTTGGGCATGAGCGTGGTGTTGTTCCTCGCGGCTCTTCCCTTATGTTCGAACGCTCAAACAGCCCCTGCGAATTCTGTGGTTGGCTATCCCGGCGCGGGAGTGTTACAGGGAGGAGATCTTTGGGAATCACTGTTGCCCGAAGCATTCGGACCTTTTTACAGCGAAGCCGGAACAGCGCCCACCTTAGGCTCGCGGCAATTCATCCGGTTCGGAAATTTTGATCGAGCGTGGACAACGCCAAACAGCCACTGGCCCAGCGCATTTCCTTGGACAATGTACTGGTCGCATTATATGCACGTGATGGAGTTCAATCCGGATACGACATTTAACCCGATCACCATCGGAGGAGCATCGAATCCAAGCTTCTATGCCAACTCTGCAGATCCGGGCAAAACGTATTCAAACTATGCGATGGTGGCGTACGGGCCAAAGCTTAATGGTGCAAGCGACCCGAACAGGAAATATAGCATTGAGTCATATTGGATCGGTGGACCAAACGGACCACGGCAACAAGTGGTCTATGAAGCCAGCTGGCCAACCAATCTGGGGCTTGATGTCAAGGTGCGAGCTCGTTCATTCCAGGGCCCAAACTGGAATAACTTGAATGACTTTGTTATTCTCGAAATATCGTTCAAGAACACAGGATTTCTAGATATGAATATGGACGGTGTTGCAGAGAAGACGAATAACAATATTAAGGCGCTTGCGTTGAACATGGCGGGTGAAATCTTCATGTCAATAAGCAGTTTCTTAGGTGGTGCTCGAAGTGAAAGCATTATTGCAACGTCTTATACCCGTATGGGGGGATACATCGGTGATAATGACCCCGATGGGAATCCTTGGGCATTCAATGCATATTATCCCGGCGCAAATACGCCGACTCCAACCTCAGGGAATTTCGACATGGGATTCAATGCCCCAACAAAGAAGATGTACACTGATACATGGAATGGGTGGGTATGGTTGGATGTGAAACAAGGAGGGCTGCCCGCGGACAGAAGTAAATCCACTGTTTCGCAACCAACCATGTTGAACATTTTTGGTACACATCCAGTAGGTGTTGGGCCAGAGCGAGGATGGTATCTTTCCGGTTCATCCGGTGGAGGTCTTGCAGCCTCGTTTAACAACCCAAGACAAATGCATACTGTGAGCGTAGGAACGTTTTATTCTGATGGCGGCAAGACTCAGAGCATTGCTAATCTGACGCGGAGCCCTAATCCCAATTTCTTCGCCTCGGGCACGACCGGAGACATAACGTCCTTCGTTTCGAAGCCGATCGGCTCTCGCCAACGTCCCAACGGAGACCGAAAATTGCTCTCTGAGGAATCCGGGGCCTCCGCCTTTGCTCAAACGCCTTTTGAAGATGGCAAGGCTGACGGGTCCACCGACTATCCTAACGGCTGGGGAAAATGGACAAAAGGGTACAATCAGAATCATGATTTCAATGGTGACCTGTATAGTGGTTTAGGTCCAGTTTCTCTCAATGCAGGAGAAGAAGTCACCGTTGTTATGGCTCTGGTTGGAGGGTATCGTCTTGAGGGGATTCAGAAAGCAGTGCGTGCTGCCCGATGGGCCTACACGAACGACTACAATGTACCAGCTCTTCCTCCCCTACCTGACATGAGGGTCTCGAACACCCTAAGTAAATCCGTTCTTGTTGAATGGGACAACCGGGCAGAATCCGATCCTGGATTTGCAGGATATAAAATTTGGAAGTCTTCAAACTTCATCAAGAAAAAATGGTTGGATGAGGGTCTTCGACTTGCCGATCGCTATCAAGAACAGATGGCCGTTGGTGAAAGCAAAAACCAATATAAGCAGCCGGTCAACCCGAAATTTGACGCTTTTGTTGCAGTCAATACCTCGGCGTTGAAAGGCGAATACCAACCGGACACGTGGGGTACGTGGGAGCTTGTCAAAGTCATTCCCAAAGCGTCACTCCCCGCAACAGGTCCGTCGCTCTATAGATACTCGTATGAGGACAAAGACGTTGTACTTGGATTCTCATACTGGTACTATGTGTCCGCGTACAAGGAAGGGACCTTCACTGGCCCTGGCGGTGAAACAACAAATCGCATTGAAACCCATTACACGAACCGCAACGGATCGAACGGGCTATGGCAATTTACATATCCCTATGCAGCCAATAATGCAAACTTTCCGAAAGATGTTGCGGGCTTGAAGAATATAGGCGCGGTGCAAACCGTTTTCTCTGCACTAGCTCCAGTCGGAGATGTATCCGGTGTCGGGGTCCGGCCCAATCCATACAAACGCGGGGCGTTACACGATAATTTTGCAAACGTCTATGATCATAAACTTCTTTTCTATAATCTTCCTCCCCAGGCAAAGATTACGATTCTTGATGTTTCGGGCCAGTTAGTGAACGTAATCAACTTTAGCTCTTCCGATCCAAACAAGGGGAGCATCTTTTGGGATATGTTCTCAAAGGATGGTATCGAAGTAGCGAGTGGAGTGTATATCTACGTCGTGGAGTCGCCGACCGCACAAAAGGTTGGACATTTTTCAATCTTACGATAACCTTACATCATAAACGAGGTTACCAATGAAAACCACAAGAGTATTTCTCATCTGGCTGCTGGTTCTCTCCTGTGCTGTGGAGTTTGCGAGCGGTCAGTCACGTAAGTCCGGTGCTAATGCAGCTGCATTCCTAAAAGTTGGCGTTGGGGCGCGCAGCATTGGCATGGGGTCGGCCGTGACATCGCTCTCAGAAGATGTCACCAATATGTATTGGAATCCCGCCGGCATCGCCCTGAGCAACGACCGAATGCAAGTCGCATTCAGCTATAATGCTTGGATTGCGAGCATAAAACAAAATGCAGTGGCAGCATCGTACAATATGGAAAATGTAGGGACATTTGGGATCGGCGTGATGACCTTTGGCATTTCTGGGATCCGTGCAGATCGTGATGTGTATCCAAATAATCCTGTTCTGCAGGCGCAGCAACAGGACTTTGCAACAGGCGACACGTATGATTATTTGGATCTGGTTGCACAGGTGACGTATGCTCGTTACGTGAGCGATAAACTCTCGTTAGGAGCAACCTTCAAATTCATCAACGAAAATATTGACGATAAGAATGCGTCGACCATCGCGTTCGACTTTGGCTCACTGTACCATATTGGAATCCTTAACTGGAATATTGGCGCACGCATCAATAATCTCGGCGGTGATATCAAGTTCTATGACTTTGCTCACCCCATTCCGCTGACGTTCAGCATTGGTACGTCGATGACGCCGATCTCTGTTGATAACCATTCATTTATGGTTGCGCTGGATGCAGTCAAACCTCAAGATGGTCAGCAATATTTCTTCACAGGCCTAGAGTACAATTTCGATCAGATGGTCTTTCTCCGTGCGGGCTGGAAGTACAACTACAGCTATTTCGGTCTCACCGGAAATGGTATCGATGAAGGCTCATCGTTGCGATCACCTTTGCAAACCAGCCTCGAAAAGGGTTCGATGGGTGCTGGTGTTCGACTTGTCCAGGGAGAATACACCTTCAGAGTTGATTACTCGTACACGGTGTTCCAAACGCTCGACAGCGTACATCGGTTGTCGTTGCATATGTCTATGAAATAAGAACCAACAGACGTTTCCGCACCTTCAGAATAGTCAGGGTGGCAATTCGTGCCCTGACTATTTTGTTATTCCGGGAATAAGTTGAATAACAACCATGACACAACACGTATTGTTACCCACAAGCGTCATCGGCAGCTACTCATTTCCTCAGTGGCTCGAGCATGTACGCCAGCTGGGTGCAAAGCGAATCCTCACGGTGGATCAGGTCGATGAAGCGCACGACAACGCTGTCAAGGCGGCGATCAAGGACCAGGAGCTCGCGGGTGTTGACATCATCACCGACG
>Ga0315279_10010980_pt1 | contig 10557 bp, 6 predicted proteins | sample YL17G06_20_MG_FD_203694 | JGI IMG/M metagenome (GOLD analysis project Ga0315279, IMG submission 203694) | Sediment microbial communities from Yellowstone Lake, YNP, Wyoming, USA - YL17G06_20 | ecosystem: Environmental > Aquatic > Freshwater > Lake > Sediment | place: USA: Wyoming | collected...
ACTCACGAACGGCGTTCTGGGGCCGGCCATGAAAGCACGCCAAGTCTGGCAGGAACGCGCTGGTAGCCTTCCTCGGCGAGGGGCCGAATTCATTGAAGGAAAAGCACTTCTGAACCACCCTCCGCCCACACTTTTGGGATAGGAGCCCCGCGTTTGAACCCCCTCACGGCAATTTCCTGACCTCGTGCCAGCGGGGCATCTTGTCCTTGATGGCCGGCACGCGGTACTCGCCCGGCCCCTGGTACATGTGCTTGTTCAACGGCATGTCGAACAGCGTCTTGCCGCCATACATTACCCGGCTGACGTTCATGGCTGCGAATTCCACTTCGCCGCCTCTGTCCATCACGTAAGCGAAGTCGGCGTCGGTGTTCAACTTGCCGTAACCGAGTGAGCCGGTCTCGAAGTCGAACATGGGCCGGCCGCGGTAGTTGGTCAACCCCATGTTCTGATCGAGCTTCAGTCCCACGGTTACCGGCCGCCCGTTGATCTCGAAGCTGAGCCCCAGGCTGCGTGATTCGCGGTCGCTGCCTGGGACGATGCGCACGGTATTCAGCATCGCATCCGAGAAGCTCCCCGGCTTGTGCGGGGTCAACACCGTGACAAACGTTAAGCGCTGGCCGGCATAAAAGTAGCCGGCCATGTACTGGAAGAATGCTTTCGAGGGATTGAACCGCCGGGTGATTTCCTTGATCCCGGCGATTTTGTCGCGGTTCTCGAGGAACTGGATCAGCAATTCCTTGTTGTGCTCGTTGGGCCAGTATTCCTGGCGGATCGCGATGCGAGACGGCCACGAGACCGTATAGTCTTCGCAGTTGTAGCGCTGGCCTCCCGCCGGCATGCTCATCGGGGCAGCGCCCTGCTGCGTGCCTGCCGGCGGGACGCCGGCGGTACAAGAGCCCTGCTTCAGCACCTGGTCGGGGTGCCACATGTTGACGAACAGCTTGTGGCCGGCACGGTCGATGCGGATGCTATCGACCACGATGTACATCCCCGGATCGACAACGAACAGCACCATGCGGTCGCCGGTGTAACCCACCTGATCGTCCATCAGCCGGGTGCGCGAATAGTCGATGGAACCGAAATTGCCGAAATGGATCTTCTCGGTGCGCACGGCGTGGTACTGCCGGTTCTGGGAAAGGTAGCCGACCACGTCGCCGTCGTCCGGCCAGCCGAGGCGCGCCACGAGGCGGTTATGAAACAGGTCGGCGCGCCAACCTTCGTTCGTGGTGGGGCGATATCCGCCGTCGTGCAGCAGCACGGTGCGGTCGTCCATCAGGACGGTGAACGAGTTTTCGTCGGCGTGGCCGTGGTGCGGCTTTTCCTGGTAGGCGGCCAGTTGCTGGTTCAGGTAGTCGCGTTGGTAGCGCGCGTACGGTCCCTCGTCGCGGTAGTTCAGCATGGCGTAGCCGCTCTCGCCGCCCTTGTCGTTGCGAAACACGATCTTCTTGCCGACCAGGTCGTCCAGCACCTCTTCGGACCGGGCGATCTTGTACGGAACGATGGGGACCGAGAGATGCAGCCAGCGGACGGCGGCGCCCGCGCAGTAGACAGCATCACCGGTGAGCAGCTTGTTCCCGGTCGCCTTGTCGATGGCGACGCCGGCAACGGAAACCTTCACGCTGCCCGGCCCGCTGCCCATGTAGTAGCTGTAGAGCTGCCGTGCGAAGTGCAGGTACTTGCCGTTGCGGTAGTAGCTGCCCGCCCGCACCATATCGGCCGTGTACCATTGCCACTGGTGCGTCCAGTCGCCGTCGCCCCAATCGGGCAGCATCTCGTTGGGCATTAGCAGGCGGCTGTAGAACTCGAAGTAATAGCGCGTGGTGACAAAGCCCATTACCTCATCCACGCGGTCCGTGGCCTCGCCGGCCGTCATCAGGTAGAAGAGCCAGAAGGGGTTATAGATCGAGGCGTCCTCGATCGGCCACTTGCCCCAACTGTCGTGGAGCAGCGCATCGCCGTAGCGCCGCCATGTCTCCACCTCCGGGTCGCGCGGGATTGCTTTGGCCGCCCAGAGGAAACTGGCGCCATCCACCGTGGCGCGGTTGTGCGCGCCCCAATCCGTGTAGTCGTAGTGCGTGCGTGCGCTGGCCCGGATCTGGTCCTCGATTCTTTTCTGCTCCGCGGCGCTCAGCCGGCCCTTCTCGCGAAGGTAAAAGTAGGCTTCGCAGAAAGGCTGCAGATTGCGGAAGCTGGTCAGAAAGGGGCGCGCCTCGCCGTTCTGGATGGCGCTCTCGACCGTCCACAGCATGTCGTCGCGCGCCCAGTCGAGCAGGCGGGCCTCCCCGGTGGTGCTGTGCAGCGCCGTCATGGCGGCGAGGTTGTAGGAGTAGCCGCGATCGGCGCGCTTTTGGCTCGCCTGCTTTGCCCGCGCCATGCCCGCGTGCTGGATCTCCAGCGACCGCCCCAGGTCGCGCACAAGCTGCTGCTGGAACGCCTTGGTCTCCGGCGCCTCGGCGGCCGAGAAAAGGGAGCACGTTAAACACAAAGACACGAAGGCACAAAGACACCAAGAAACTCTTCGTGTCTTTCCTTCGTGTCTTTGTGACTTTGTGACTTTGTGCTGAAACACCCCGCCTCCTTAGAAATACAGCTTCAGCGAGAACTGGATGATGCGCGATTGGGTGCTGTTGGAGTAAGAGCCCAGGGTGCCGAACGTCGGGTTGTAGGCCTGCTTCAGCCGGTACAGCTTTAGCCCCTGAAGCGTGGTGATGTCGAACGAATTGACGTTCTTGGTCGCAAAGCCCTCCGGCACCGGGATGGAGAAGAAGTCGGGCCGCAGCACGGTGCTGGTACCGACGCGCGCACTGGTGATCTGGGCATTAATCTGATTCATCAGCGCCGTGGCCTGAGCGCTCACCGCCGGATTGTCGGTGCGGGGCCGGTTGTTGTAGTCGGCCCAGGCGTTGTACTCGGCCGCCGTCAGCGTGCTTTCGCTCGGCAGGCTGAAGATGTTCTGCGCCTGGTTGCCGCCGCTGTTGCCCGTCATGAAGTTGGGATGGTTCAGGACGTTGATGAAATCGGCGCGCAGTTGCAGGTAGCGCGAAGTGTCGCGGCCACCGAACACCTTGAATTGCTTTTGCAGCGAGAGATCAAGATACTCGCGCCGGGGCGTGCGGAAGCCGTCCAGCGTGCGCGGAGCGTTGCCCAGCTCACCCTTGGGTGGGCGCATGAAAGCCGCGGGGTTGAAGTAAGGCTGGCACAGCGAGCCGATCGGGCAGTTGCGGTCATAGAGAGGGTTGAGGATCGGCACGCCGGGCACGATGTCCGGCCGCACGCCGGTGCGCGTGCCTCCCAGCCGGTTGTTGTCGCTCAGGAAGGGCACGAACGGCAGCCCACCGACGAGACGGCTGGTGCCGGTCAGCCGCCAGCCGCCAACGATGGTCTCCAGCGGCGCCGGCAGATGGGTGGCAAAGCGCCCGCCTTTGCCGAACGGGAACTCATACGCGAAGGTGGAAGCGAAGGAGTGCCTTACGTCGAAGGTTGAGACGGAACGCTCGGCGCGGCGCGTGCCGCCGAAATTCACCTGCGACCGCGCGTCGATCGACTGCAACTCGCCGGGATCGGTTCGGCCGGAATCCGAAGCGTCGTCGATCGACTTGGCAAACGTGTAGTTTGCCGTGAAACCCAAGCGATTGGTGAAGCGCCGCTGCACGTTCAGGTAGCCGGCATGGCGGATGCTGTTGGCCGACGGGTCGAGCCGCAGGTCGATGCTGTCGAAGCCGGGATAGCGTGTCAGCAGGCTGCCGCGTGGCACCGAGATCGCCCCGCCATTGAGGTTGCGCCGCCCCAGCGGGTCGGTGACGTTGGTGCCCGGATCCAAGCCCGCTCCAATCAGCGATTCTGAGGCGCTGAATGGCACCGCGTTGGTGTTGATCGGCGGCATGAACAAGTGCGTGCCCTTGTTTCCCACATAGGCTGCTTCGACGGCCATCGTGCGCGAGAGCTGGTAGTTGAGCGACAGGCTCCAGTTCTGGACGTAAGGCACACGGAAGCCCGGATCGACGAGGAAGCCGGGGATATTGATGCTGCCCAGCGTTACGATGCCGTCGGAGGGAGTCTGCAGGATCTGGTCGGGGGTCTTGGCAATCACCAGCGGGGGATTGCTCGACAGCCGGGTGACATAGTTGGGATCCACCTGGCCGCTGTTGAAGGTGTAGGTCGAGCTGGGCGCGCCAAAGCGGGGAATGGGATCGCGGCCCAGGCCGGTGACCGCTGCGTGAGAAATGCCGTAGCCGCCGCGCACCACAAACCGCCGCTGGCGGTTGAAGTCGAACGCCGGTGACCAGGCGAAGCCGAAGCGCGGCTCCCAGCCATTCCAGTCGATCGGGGTCATGTATTGCGAGCGGCCGCCGTAGCCCGAGTAGCCGAAAGCCGGCACCAGAACGGAAGTGGGCGCCGAAGCCAGCGGCAGTCCGACGGCGGTGGCGAACGCCTGGCGTTGCGCATCGGTGAGCGCCACCGAAGCCGCCTTGTCGGGCAGGAACACGCCCTGGTGGTTGTACTTCTCGGTGCGCGGCAGTTGCAGCGAATAGCGCAGGCCGAGATTCAGCGTCAGGTTCGGCCGCACCTTCCAGTCGTTCTGTGCGAAGAACGACGCCGAGTTGAACTCGTAGTAATAAGGGATGAGGGAATCGACCAGCGTGATGGAGTTGGGCACGCCGAGCAGGTAACTGGCCATGCCGATGCCGCCGGTCGCCCCGCTGGACTGGCCGTTCTCGTTGGTTTGCCGCGCATTGAAGAAGTAGTTGCCGCCCGTCGCGCCGGTGTACGGCATGGCCTTCATCTGCCCGCGCCTCAGGTCGGCGCCGAACTTCCAGGTTTTGTTGCCCTGGGTCCGAGACAGCGAATCGGCAATGTTGTAGCCGTTTTCGATGTTCTGCTGAAGGGTGCTCTGCTGGCGCTGCCCGATCCGGCCCCAGTCCATGCCGCCGATGTTGAAGAATGGCAGCCCGCCCTTGGTGATGCTGGGCAGGCCGAGTTCGGTGGACAGGTTGCGCGTCAGGAATTCAGGCGGGTCTACGCGCGAGTAGTTGCCCCGCGTGTAGTTCAGCCGCAGGTCGTTGATCATGCGAGGCGAGAAAATGTATGTGTCGCCCAACAGGATCTGGTTCGAAGCGCTGTAGTCGCTGCCCAGCGCGTTCACCTGGTCGGTGTTGTTGAACGTGCCGGTGCCGCGCACCCCGAGAATCGGCACCCGCGTCCAGCGCACGTTCACCTTGTTGGTGTCCGTGATCTGGTGGTCGAAGCGGGTGGTGGTACGCTGCTCGCTGTTCTTCACGAACCGGCTGCCCGACCAGTTCCGGAGTTGGCCGGCGTCGTTGACGAAGTAGTCGCCCGGCTTCAGCATGTACTTCAGGGCGCTGACGGAAACAGGGTCGAGGTAGTCCTTCGGAATCTGATTGTTCGGGAAAGCGCCGTAGAGCTGACCGGTCGCCAACGTTTTCTGCTGGAGCTTGTTGCCAACCAGGTTGTACTGGCTGTAAATGATCGCGTCGCTGGTGATGGGGACGCCATAGCGCTGCGCCATGTCGCGGGTGGTCACACCACCGGCAACGTTCACCGCGTTCGAAAAGTCGCCGCCCCGCATGGCGGCGGTGGGAAGCAGTTCATCGACCGTGCTGCCGTTGGAGAAGCGGCGCGGCTCCCAGGCGAAGAAAAAGAAGGTGCGGTTGCGGCCGCTGTAATGCGGCTTGGGAAACATCACCGGACCGCTCAGGATCAGGCCAAACTGGTTCTGGCGGAGGTTGTCCACGGGCCGGTTGCTGACCGCCGTCGTGAAGGGGGTGGCGTTGAACTTCGGGTTGCGGTTGTACCAATACACCGTGCCGCGGAAGGAGTTGGTGCCCGAGCGCGTGGTGGCGTTGATCACCCCGCCGCCGGTCTGCCCGAATTCGGCCGAGTACGACGACGTCATGATGCTGAACTCCTGCACCACGTCCGGCGAGAAGCTGACGACGGTGCGGGAGATGCCGGTGGCGGTGTTGTTGACACCGTCGGCCAGGATCGTGCTGGAACCGGCGCGCCCGCCGTTCACGATCAGCCCCACGCCGGGGTTCTGCGTGGCGGTGGTGACGGCGGGGTCCTCGGTCCCCACTTCACCGATCACGTTCGGCGCGGTCAGAGCGAGATCGAGCACGCTGCGGTTGTTCAGCGGCATGTCCACGATCTGCTTCTGCTCGATGACCGTGCCGGTCACGGCCGACTCCGCGTTTACCAACGGCGTCGTGTCCTGCACCACCATCGACGTGGCCACACCGCCCGGCTGAAGCGCGACGTTCAGCGTCTTGGCGCTGGCCGTATCCACCTTTACATGCTCGAGGACCGCTTTCTGGAAGCCCGCGAACTCCACCGTCACGCGGTAGAACACCGGATCGAGCGCGGTGGCCGCGTACGCGCCCTCATGGGAGGTCGTAAGCGTCAGGCTCGCGCCGGTGCCCTCGTTGACAATGGTCACCGTTGCGTTGGGGATCACCGCGCCGCTGGCGTCGGTGACGGTTCCGGCGATACTGCCGCGATTGGATTGGGCGAAGATCACCGCGGGGACAAGAAGGAGAACCCAAAGTAGGCACTTCATAACCACCCCCAGTTTCAATTCACAGCTTCAGAAACCGTTGGGCATTCCCGGACCACAGCAATTCCTTTGTGGCCGCGTCCGCTTCCTTCATAACTTCAATGCGCAGGAACGGCGAGACATACTCGCGGAACGGCGAGGCGGTGCCGAAAGCAAACTTGTCCCGGCCGTACCGTTCGATTGCCGCCGGGAGGTCGTAGGCATTCGGTCCCACCACGCCACAACCGCTGGCGTAAACCGTGTCAAAGAGCACGTCCGCTTGCTTCAATATCTCCAGCGCACGCTCCTGCCTTTTCTCGTCGTCGGTGGCCGTACGATTGAACGGGCGCGCGCTGATCATGGCGTGCAGCACGATGATCCTTGCCCGCGGGACCGCTTCCGCCACCGCCGCCATCTCTTCCAGGCTGAGTTCCTTGTCGATGTCGAGCCAGGAGCGCTGCCGGTCGTCGATCAGGCGCAGCGAGAAAGCCACCGGCATGCCCAGCTCGGTGGCGGCGCGGACGGCCTCGGCGCAGGCCGCGTCGCCCGGCTTGTAGTCGTGATACTGCGGGTAGAGGCGCACTCCCTTCATGCCCAACTGCTTCCGGCAGACCTCCAGGTCGCGCTTCCAGCCCGCGTAAGTGGGATTGACAACGGCAAACGGGAGCAGGCGCGCGCGGTGCGGGCGCACCCACTCGGCCAGCTCTTCATTGGCCGCCTGCGTGTTCTTGTAGAAGATGCCATGGATGTTGCCCACCACCGACAGGTCAACCCCGTAACGGTTCATGCGCGCCAGCAGCGCGTCGCAAGTGTTGCCCGGCAGCTTGCGAAAGGGCCAGTGCCCAAGGTAGGCGTGAATATCAACTCGCATGGCCGCCTCCCTGGGAGCGCGGGCGTCCCGCCCGACTTCGCTCCAATATCCCGGCGTAATTGTCATAAAAGATCGCCCTGCGCTGCTGTTCGGTCAACTTTGCGGCCAGAATCTTCCCCACGCCCGATTCGAAGTTGAGGTCGGTGGCGAACAGCAGGCGCTCAACGCCCAGCGCGCGCACGGCGAAATCCACCATCCCCTCGTCGCTCACGCTGCCGCTGGTATCGAGGTAAACGTTGGGCACTTCGCGGATGGTCTTGCACATCCATTCCCAATCGCCGCCGCCGCCGATGTGCCCCTGGATGAGAATGGCTTCCGGGTAGCGGCGGCCGATGGCCGCGAAATCGTCAGGGATCGAGGTGTTCGGCAGCGCCGCCGTGCGGTAGCCTTTACGCAGCAGGCCAAGATCGGCTCGGCAGTGCATCAGCAGCGGCGCCTTCATCTCGATGCACTTCTCGATGATCGGGTAGTAGAGCGGATCGCTGATCTTCACCTGGTCGTACAGCTCCCCCGGCCCGATCATGCCCTCGTTCACGCAGCGCACGATTTCCTCAATCGATTCCTTTTGATAAACGGGGTTGATGAAACACTGGCCGAGCAGCCGATCCGGGTGCTCCTTCATGGCGCTAAGAACGCGGTCGTTAGAGGCGCGGAATTCCTCGGGCTGGGGTCCGCGCGGGATGGAGACCGCGAGCTTGTCGATGCCCAGCCGGTCGGCGGCCTCCAGCAGTTTGGCAGTCTCGCCGAAGCCCAGGTGGCAATGGGAGTCGGTCTTCTTGTACCGCAGGGCTTCCTTGAGCAGGTCCGGCGGCGCGGCCGTCCTGGGAGCGCGGGCGTCCCGCCCGCCCCCGGTCTGCGGCCGCGCCTGCTGTAAGGCCGCGCCTGCCGCCGCCCCGATCCCAGCCAGCAATTGACGCCTGTCAAACATATTCTTCTTTGTGCCTTTGTGCCTTCGTGCCTTTGTGATTCATTTTCCCGGCATGGCCTGCGACGCTAACTTCTCCAGTTCGCGCAGCAAGGCCCGCTCGGCGTCGCCCGCCAGAGGCGACGTGTCGCCCTCGTAGCCGCCCTGCTTCACCACGGCCTCAGTGGGGATGTAACCGATATAGCCGTTCGCGTAGCCGATGACAAACGTTTTCGCCTTTGGCCCCATGAGCGTCTCCAGCTTGAACTGGTAGTCGACCAGCGGCTCGCCGGGCATGCCGAGGAAAAGAAAGGCCCCGACGCGAATGGCCTGCAACTCGGCCGGCACCGGCTTTGTCTTGCCGGGCAGTTCCACGCGAACCGACGCCGACCGCACGGGATATACGGAGGGCCGCCGCGCCAGAGATTCGCGGACAACGGCGCGCGCGCAGGCCCGCATCACGGCCGCGCCCAGTTCCATGCCGGCCCATTGCAAATCGGCCTCGTCGCCGCTGCGAAAACCGTCTTTCTGGTCGCCGCCCGGGAGATTCGCACGGATGTCGCCACCAGCGCCTGGCACGAACATCGCCCGCGTGCGCCCGCCGGCGCTTACTGATGAATCAACTTCCTGCCGCTGCTGCGCCCGCGCCTGGGTCGATACCGCCCATGCGGCCGTATTCTGCAAATCCCTGGTATACGGCGCGGATGTTGGCCAGCGGGACATCAGGTCCGATTTCCGCGCAGGCAATAATGCCGCCCTCCGCCGTGCCGCACGCCTCAAATGTGCGCTGCACTTCATCTTTCACCCTGGCCGGCGAGCCGAAGGGCAACACGTTCTGCCGGTCGATATCCGTGCGGAGAGCTACGCGGCCGCGCGCATTTCGAGCAACCCAGTCATGCCCGATCACGGCAATCTGGCAGTTGATCACGTCCGCCCCGATTTCGATGAGGTCGCCGATAATCTCGTTTATTCGGCCGTCGCTGTGATACCAAACATGCATGCCCGCGGCCTGCGCGCGCTCGAACATGCAGCGATATCGCGGCTTGAAAATGCGGCGCCAAGTCTCCGGCTTGATCATCAGCCCGCGCTGGCTGCCCCAGTCGTCGGCGAACTGCAGACCGTCGTACTGGAGCCGCGTCCATTTGTCAATCCAGCGAAGATTGAAATCCAGCAAATCGTCTGCCAACCGGTAGAACCCGGCCGACTCCTCCGCGATATCCACCAGCAGATTCTCCATGCCCCGCAGTTGCTGCAGTTGCTCAAAGTAAGTAATCCAGGCGCCACGGGCGTACCAGCGCTCGTCGAAATTGTGCATGTGCCCGCTGTAGAGCCGGCCAGCGGGCGGCCCGGCGGTAAACACCTCAGGCCACTTGTATTGGTCATAGCGGGAGAGGTCGGAAATCGGCCAGCGCGTGGGAATGCCGCACATGCCCATCCACTCCACGTGCCATACGGTGCCGAAATCATCGGCGTTATCACCCCGCCGGTACACGGCCGGGTATTCTTCAGGCGGAAGATCAGCCATGTAATCCCAGCCGAAGTCGTCGCGAAACTCGGCCAGGATTTCTTGAAGTGCCACGCCGTATTTCAGTTGGGCGGCGGGCAACACGGCGTGAGAGATCGGCACGCGATCTGGCCGCTCAAATGCGATTGCCCGCTTCACTCGTTCCCGGCTGTTCATCTTGGTAGGTCCAAGTTCCAGGTTCCAAGTTCAAGGTTCCAGATCGATGATTCAAACCTGGACCCTGGAACCTGAAACCTGGAACCTGCCTTCGGCGATTGCCTGCGCTTTCAAAGCCAATTCCGAGGCCAGAAAACAATGCGCCTGGCTCATCGCTGTTTGCGTGCGATGAACAATGTCCTCCACGAGCTGCCGGCCGTACGGCAGTTGCATTGCGCTGCAGTCTTCGTAATGAATGCCTTTGCGATCAACGAGAAAAAGGTGGTTGCCGCCGGGCCGGCCGCCGATGTCGCAGTTCTTGCGCACCTCGATGTATCCCTCTGTCCCAAGCACGATCAACCGCCCGTCGCCCCACGTGCCGAGGCCTTCGGGCGCCAGCCAGTCGACGCGGAGGTAGCCGGAGCCGCAGTCGCCCTGGACAAGCACCTCGCCAAAATCCTGCAGTTCCGGATATTGCGTGTGCCGCACATTGGCCACGCGGGCTGAAGTGACTTCGGCGCGCGTGGATCCGGTGAAGTACAGGAACTGATCGAACTGGTGGGAGGCGATAT